>VAPG01015282.1_pt1 | contig 39083 bp, 47 predicted proteins | sample 3393851 | NCBI WGS metagenome assembly VAPG01 (sample SAMN08290438, study PRJNA428436) | hydrothermal vent metagenome | isolation source: Deep-sea hydrothermal vent chimney | place: Atlantic Ocean: South-mid Altantic Ridge | depth 2194 m m
GCTAAAAACCGGAAGGCTCAAAAGATTGCCCGCAGCCGCCTGACCCTGGCACAAAAGATGAAAAAACAGGGTGACGACCGCGCTTTCTACGATGAAATTGCCCAGGCTTTGTGGGGTTATATCTCCGATAAGTTCAATTTGCAAAAAGCCAACCTTTCCATGGATTCCGTGAAAGAGTTGCTGGAACAGAAACAAGTGGCCCCGGAAACTATTCAGGCATTTATGGATACGTTGAACAGCATTGAATATGCCCGTTTTGCCCCGGGTGATACCAAAGGTAAAATGGAAAATATCTACACAGAAGCTCTGCATGCCATTATGCAGGCCGAAAAGTCATTAAAATGAGCTGACCAATGAAACGGATAGGAAAACATATTATATTGTTGATGCTGGTGGTAGTTTCCCTTCATGCTTCTGCCATCAATCCCGATTCGCTGATAGTTAGGGCAAACCGTGCCTACGATCATCAGCAGTATGATTCGGCCATAAACATGTATCAGCACGTCTTGAAACAGGGGCTTGTTTCTCCAAAACTTTATTTCAACCTCGGGGATGCTTATTATCGCCAAAAAGATATGCCCTCCGCTATTCTTTATTTTGAAAAAGCCAGAAAACTGGATCCCAACAACGCAGATATCCAGTATAACCTGAACCTGGCCAATACCATGATTCCGGATAAAATTGAGAAAGTTCCCGAAATGTTCCTAAAGCGCTGGTGGAATTATCTTTATAATCTGTTTGATGCCAATACGTGGGCTGTGCTTTCGCTGGTTTCGTTGGCTGTTTTTGCTGTGCTGGTGGGGATATTTATCTTGTCACGGGGACGAAACACACGGAAAATCTCATTTTTTTTCGGCATATTGATGCTGATGGTTACGGTAGCTGCTTTTGGACTGGCCTCACAGAAGTCATATTATATGCAGCACCACAACGAAGCCATTATCTTCACTCCAGTCATTACTGCCAAAAGTTCGCCTACACCCAATTCCGTTGACTTGTTTGTGATTCATCAGGGTACCAAAGTCCTTCTGCTGGATGAGGTAGATGGTTGGGAAAAAATAAGGCTGCAAAACGGCAGTATCGGCTGGCTGCCAAAACAGTCCATGAAAAAAATTTAATCTGCATGTTGAAAAACAAATAAAATCATTTCTGTTTTCCTGATTTTGTTTTTCTCCTCTTGCCTCTCTATTGGAATTTCTTAGTTTTGCTAACCAAAATGGAATCGTTATGATGGAAAAATTAAAGGAAGCAGTAAGCTTTCTCAAAAGTAAAGGTATCGAAAAGCCGGAAATTGGTATTATTCTGGGAACCGGATTGGGAAGTCTGGCCAACGATGTGCAGGTTGAAATAAGCCTGGATTACAAAGATATTCCTCATTTTCCTTTATCAACCGTTGAGTTTCACTCCGGAAAACTACTCTATGGTGAACTGGGCGGAAAAAAGGTGCTGGTGATGAATGGTCGGTTTCATTATTATGAAGGCTATACGCTTCAGGAGGTTACTTTTCCGGTACGTGTTATGAAGATGTTGGGAATCAACTATTTGTTTGTCTCCAATGCCGCCGGTGCCATAAACTTAGATCTGCCTAAAGCTTCATTGATGATTATCGACGACCACATCAACATGCTGCCGGGTAGTCCGCTTGTCGGTAAAAATTTGGATGAGTTGGGGCCGCGTTTTCCCGATATGAGCCGGCCTTACGATCCCGGGTTGATTTTCCTTATGGAAAAGATAGCAGCGGAAAAAGGTATCGAAATAAACAAAGGCGTTTATGTGGCTTGGATAGGCCCCAGCCTGGAGACTCGTGCCGAATACCGGTTTATTAAGCTTATGGGCGCTGATGCCGTGGGCATGTCCACTGTTCCCGAGGTTCTTGTGGCTAACCACATGGGCATGAAAGTAGCTGCCATTTCAGTCATTACTGATAAAGGCGATCCGGACAACCTGCATCCTGTCAATATCGATGACATCATTAGAAATGCTAAGATTGCCGAAAAAGATTTAGTTCTTCTGTTTGAGTCGCTAATACGGGAACTGTAATGTTCTGATGGTTAAAAAAGTTTGTATGACAACTTTTGGTTGTTATTTTTAAACAAATTCACTATTTTTGAAGAAAAATAAGCGTTATGCCTGATTTTCCCACACTCACTTTGTCCGCCTTGCTGGAAACCACTACAAAGCAGCATGCCCAACGGCCTGCAGTCGCTTTTGTGGGAGAGAAGCCCATTTCTTACAAGGACTTCTTCACAAAAACCAAAGCTGTTTCGGCAATGCTTGAAAAGCTGGGGGTGCAGCCCGGCGACCGTGTAGCCTTGCTTAGTGCTAACATGCCCCACTGGGGAATAGCTTACTTTGCCATTGTTTCCATGGGGTTGGTGGTGGTTCCTTTGCTACCTGATTTCTCTGACGAGGAGATAAAAAACGTACTTCGGCACTCCCGAGCCATGGCACTTTTTGTTTCGCAAGGACTGGTGTCAAAGATTGCTTCCTCCAATATTCACTCGTTGAAATACAAAATTGCTATTGAAGATTTCAGCCTGTTTGAAGGAGAATCGGATGTTGTTTTTAAGGAAGATACTATCCCGGAGAAAGAGTATCCGGTAGCTGAAAATGACATGGCGGCTATCATTTATACTTCAGGAACTACAGGGAAGTCGAAAGGCGTTATGCTGACGCACAAAAATATTGTTTTCAATGCCATAAAGAGCCGTACAATTCAAGAGATTAATGATAAAGATCGCTTTTTGTCCGTGTTGCCTTTGTCGCATACTTATGAAAATACTATAGGCTTTATATTGCCACTTATCTGTGGTTCTTGTATTTACTATTTAAAACGTGCCCCTTCGCCTTCGGTGCTGCTACCGGCTCTTCAGAAAGTAAAGCCGACCTTGATGCTGACAGTTCCTCTGATTATTGAAAAGATTTACCGTGCCAAGATCTTACCCGCTTTTATGGATAAAAAGATGGTGAAGAAACTATACGGTAAACCATTTTTCAGGAAAAAGTTAAACCGGATGGCCGGGAAAAAACTTTTGAAAACTTTTGGTGGTGAGTTGAAGTTCTTCGGTATCGGCGGCGCCAAAATTAATGAGCAGGTAGAGAAATTTCTGTTGGAGGCAAAATTTCCTTATGCCGTGGGTTACGGATTGACGGAAACAGCCCCTTTGCTGGCAGGTTTCGGCCCTAAAGAAGCACGCCTGCAGGCAGCCGGAAAAGTACTGGAAGGTGTAGAAATAAAAATCCATAACCCTGATAAAACCACCGGAGAAGGTGAAGTGTGGGCGCGAGGCCTAAACGTGATGAAAGGCTATTACAAAGAACCAGAACTGACAGCTCAGGTTTTGACAGAGGATGGCTGGTTTCGTACCGGCGACCTTGGTATCTTCGACGAAGAAGGCTATCTGCATATCCGCGGTCGTTCTAAAAATGTGATTATTGGTCCGGGTGGCGAAAACATTTATCCTGAAGAAATAGAATCGGTTATCAATAACTTCAAACATGTTATCGAATCGCTTGTGATTGAGCAGAAAGGAAAACTGGTGGCTCTGGTTCATTTCGACAGAGAGGAAATCGAGAAAAAATATCAGGAGATAAAAGAAGGTTTTTCGGATTATGTGGAGAATGCTTACACTGAGCTGAGTACCGATTTGAAGGAATATATCAACACAAGAGTGAGTCGTTTTTCCAAAATCCAGCGAATCATTCCTCAGAATGAAGAATTTATTAAAACGGCTACAAAAAAAATAAAACGATTTTTGTATAACGAAAAAACAACAGAACATGGGAAACGAGTATAATTCGCCGATGTTTACATCGAAAGTATTAGAGGACAGGGTAATTGTGGTTACAGGTGGGGGATCAGGTTTGGGAAAAGCTATGTCCCGTTACTTCTTACAACTGGGTGCGAAGGTGGTGATTACCTCCCGCAACCTGGATAAATTAAAGAATACGGCCGGTGAAATGGAAAATGAAACCGGTGGAAAAGTACTCCCTGTGAAATGCGATGTACGCCATTATGATGAAGTGGAAGCTATGCTTTCCGCTACACTTGAGGCTTTTGGCAAAGTGGACGGCCTGCTAAACAACGCGGCGGGTAATTTTATAAGCCCCACCGAACGGTTGTCTGCCAATGCCTTCGATACGGTGATAGACATTGTCCTGAAAGGCAGTAAAAACTGTACCCTGGCTTTCGGAAAACATTGGATTAAAACCAAACAGAAGAAAGCCACCGTGTTGAATATTGTTACCACTTATGCTTTTACCGGAAGTGCCTATGTGGTTCCTTCTGCTACGGCCAAAGCCGGTGTGCTGGCCATGACGCGCTCGCTGGCAGTGGAATGGGCGAAATACGGTATCCGTATGAATGCTATTGCTCCCGGTCCGTTTCCCACCAAGGGAGCCTGGGATCGTCTGTTGCCCGGTGACTTGAAAGAGAAGTTTGACATTACTAAAAAAGTACCACTGAAACGTGTAGGTGAACACCAGGAGCTGGCCAATCTTGCCGCTTACCTAATGTCAGATTTCTCGGCTTATATCAACGGTGAAGTTGTCACCATCGATGGTGGAGAATGGCTTCAGGGTGCCGGTGAGTTTAACATGCTGGAACACATTCCTCAATCCATGTGGGATATGCTGGAGGCGATGATCAGGGCTAAGAAGAAATAAAACTGAAAGAGAGACGAAAAGACTGAGAGACGACGGAGAGACGGAGAGACGGAGAGACGGAGAGACGGAGAGACGGAGGGATGGAAGAGCGAGAACGCGAAATTGTGAAGGTTAGCTTTATACAAATGTTGGCAGTAATGATGAATAACTTTAGTTTTCATTTGAATCAAATCTTAAAAGACTAACTTTGTAAAATGTTTTATAGAAGAAAAATCATATTATCTTTATTGCAACTATTCAATGGAGAGTTAGAAAAGATAAGACTTCATAAATTACTTTTTTTGTATAGTCAAAGAAAAAGTAATTCAGAATATGAATTTATTCCATATAAGTATGGTTGTTACTCATATTCAGCTAATGCTGATTTAGTAACAATGGTCAAAAAGGAGTACTTGACAGAGAAAGGAAAAGTTTATTCCAAAATAGACAAGAAAGATTATTTAAATGACATAAAAACTGAAGACAAGGAACTTTTATCTGAAATAGTTTCGACTTATGGGAAAATGGATAATGATGCTCTAATAAAACATACTTACATTAATTTTCCGTTCTATGCAACAAAAAGTAAAATAGCCAAGAATTTACTTTCCGAAGAACTTTATGAAAGAGTATTAAAAGCTATACCAAATCAGAGTAAACAATCATTGTTTACAATAGGTTACCAAGGAATCTCTCTTGAAAATTACCTTAACAAGCTTGTTAAAAATAACATTCAATTGCTAGTTGATGTTAGAAAAAATCCATTGAGTCAGAAATATGGTTTTAGTAAAACACTACTCAAAAGATACTGTGAAAGTTTAGATATTGATTATATACATATTCCAGAAGTTGGCATTAATTCAAATCAAAGACAATCACTTGAAAATCAATCTGATTATGACCAGCTTTTTGAAAACTATAGAAAAACTACTCTAATAGAGACTGAAAAAAATCAAAAGGATATCCTAAACCTATTAAATAAATACAACCGAATTGCATTAACTTGTTTTGAGGCTAATATCTGTCAATGTCATCGTTTACATCTAGCGGAATCCTTAAAAAGCATCAAAAAAGATTTATCGGTAGTACATATTTAGCATATGGCAAAAATAAAAGTCTTAATTACAGTAAAAACGTATCCTGCAATTTCAGGAAAATATGATGAATTAGTATGTACTGCAGGATTTACAGAAGATGGCAAATGGATTAGAATTTACCCAATTCCATTTAGGAAAAAGGCTTATGAACAACAGTATCGAAAATATGAATGGGTTGAATTAGATTTAGTAAAAAACACAAGTGATTTTCGACCAGAAAGTTATAGACCATACTCAATAGATAGTGAAATAAAAATACTTGACCATATTGACACTTCTGGTAATTGGGCAAGAAGAAAAGAGATTGTTTTAAATAAAGTATATCATAATCTTTCTGAACTTATCGCAGAAGCAAAAGACAAAGAAAAGTGTACTTCTCTAGCTGTTTTTAAACCAACTTTGATTAAAGATTTTGTTGCTAAAGAAGTGAATAGAGAATGGGATAAGAAAAAAATTGTAAAGTTAAAAGCTCAAAGAGAACAAGGGAATTTATTTGAACATCCTGAAGACCCTTTTGCTGTAGTAAATAAACTTCCATATAAATTCACATATGTACTTGAGGACAACGAGGGTAAAGAAAGTAAAATGATGATAGAGGACTGGGAAATTGGAGCCCTATTTTGGAATATGTTGAGAAGATATGAAGGAAACGAAGCAAAAGCGGTTGCAGATGTGAAAAAAAAATATTTTAATGACTTTGCAAAGACTAAAGATTTGTATTTGTTTCTAGGGACTTCCCAAATTCATCATTATGTGTCCCATAATCCATTTATGATTATTGGAACATTTTATCCAAAGGTTGAAAAGCAAATGAAATTGTTTTAAAACACTACTGCCAATGTATAAAAACAATAGCTGAGATTGTAGTAAATTTAAGGGCTGTAACCCTCTTCAACTTCATTACAAATTGAAAGTGAATTGTCACGAAGTTAGCTGCTATTCTTATACTTACAGTTACATCGGCGAATCCACCGGCAGGTCGTGTTCTAATTTGTTTTGCAGTGGTTGGGCGTAAAGGGAAATAAACAGCCTGATGATTTCTTCCTCGTTGCCGTGAAGCGATTGTAATTTTTTCAGCATTTGGGCAATATGGTTGTCAAATTCCCACTCGGCAGCCGCATCATATTTTGCACTAAACCTGTTACTTTGGTTTAACCTGTTCCATGCCAGGAAGTTGTTTGGCCAAAGTCTGAAATTTTTGAATATTTCCACATCTATTGTGGTGGCGAGGAGCTGAAGAAATTCGTTTTTTGGGAGTTCCGTGTCAAGTTTGTCTATCGCTTCATTCATCGCCTTTCCGATGGCATAATGAACACGCCCTTTTTGTCCCATAACTCCGCCAAGAATACTGTTCAAATCTTCGTCTTCACTTTTTACGTAATTTTTCATGGAAGAGATATGCATCTCTTTTACCTTCTGAATATCACAGGGTTCCCATTCATATGAGACACATACGGGTCTGATATTCATACTTTTTATTTTGTCAATAAGATGGCCTTTTCCGGAAAGGCTAAGCATTTTCAATACACCAAGGTCGGTACGGTCATCACCGTTTTTGGAACGGCCTTTTCGCTGGGCAATCCATACTGACAGGTTCTCTTCTGTTATGATTTTGCGGATATATGTTGATAGTCGCTGTGAGTTAAGGAGTATCTCACGGGGCGACCCGTCTCTGAAAACGGTAATTGTCCGGTTGATTTTTCCCAGGTCAGTCACAAAAGGAGAAACCATCAGGTTGTCGCCCCAGGTTATGGCTATTGTTATGTTGTAATCTTGCAGTAGTGTAGCGAGAATAGAAGAGTCCAGCGTAATATCACGATGGTTACCGATTAGAACGTGGGAGGTGTCTGGTTTTAACTCTTTAAAACCGGAGACACTCAGGTTTTCCGTGGTCTTTTTTACAATTTCCCATACCAGCGGACGCATGAAGTTATGTTGAAACTCGCTGATGGATTTTGAGCCCGCTGCCCGAGCAGCTATTTCTTGTATTCTGTCTTCACCAAAGACAAAAGAAGTAATACTTTTGAACTCATGTTGTTTTACTACGCGTTGAATCGCTTCCTGAGCTTCTCTTTCGTTATAAGGCCTTATGTTTTTGAAATCCATCCCCTCCATTGCAAATCGTTTTTTTAGTTACGTGCAAAGATATAAAACTCACAACGATTTTCTAATCTTATCTTAAAATCCGTTGGTAACCTTACGATTAAAACGTTTGTGCCCATCAACCTTAATAGTTCATCACATTAATGGTGTGGCAGGCTGCAATGGCAGCGGTTTCTGTTCGCAACCGCGAAGGGCCGAGTTTTACGGGAACAAAACCGGAAATTTTAGCTGCTTTCACTTCTTCTGAACTAAAGCCACCTTCGGGACCAATTAATATCAGTGCGTTGCTGCCGCAATGGTAGGCTCTGGAAAGTTCCAGTGTTACTGCTTTGCCGATGTAAGCAATAAACTTTTGGCCTTCAAAAGGTTGCTGAATAAGCTTTTCAAATGAAACGGCCTCATCCAAAACCGGATGAAAAGTTTTGAGTGATTGTTTCATGGCTGCGGTAATGACACGGTTTAGGCGTTCTGTTTTTACTGCTTTTCGCTCAGAATGTTCACTGATAAAAGGGGTGATGTGGTCAACGCCAATTTCGGTTGCCTTTTCCAGAAACCATTCAAAGCGGCCGATGTTTTTAGTCGGAGCCACGGCTATATGTAAAAAGAAATCACGACGGTCTTTACCTAATTTTTTTTCGAGAATTTCTACCAGTACTCTTTTGGGGTTGGTTTCGGCAATACGGCACTGATATAGCATTCCTTTTCCATCGGTAAACAAGATGTCATCGCCGACTTTCATTCGCAATACTTTGACGATGTGTTTGGACTCTTCTGCCGATAGCTGAAAAACCGGAGGCACAATATCCGATGCATAAAAAAGACTGGTATTCATAGAGCGATGTGATTTCAATCCGTTTTCAAAGCGTAAAGGTAAAGTATTTTGTTTGCTTTCAGCAGGTAGAATCTGTGTTTTGGTTGTAAAGGTAAAGATAGGCTAAATGGTATTTTTAGGTTGCTCATTGAAAGTATGTCATAAATAAAAAAAGCGGTAAAAAAAATTATCGCTTTTTCTAAAATGTTCTTTTATCTGTTCATGGATTACGCATACTTTTTTGCCGTAAGTTCTACAATTTTCACGATAACGTCCACTGCTTTGTACATCGATTCAACCGGGATATATTCATAGCGTCCGTGGTAGTTGTGACCACCGGTGAAAAGGTTAGGGCAGGGGAGACCTTTGAAGGAGAGCTGGGCGCCATCAGTGCCACCACGGATGGCTTTTACAATTGGTTTTATTTCCAACGCTTCCATGGCTTCTTTGGCAATTTCGACAACGTGCATTTGTGACTCAATTTTCTCGCGCATGTTGTAGTACTGGTCTTCCATTTCCACTTTGAGCACCGAACCGTGTTTCTTGTTGATGGCTTCCGCCTTCTCCATGAAACGGTTTTTTTTCTCTTCAAAAAGCGTTTTATCGTGATCGCGGATAATGTACTGTAAGACAGTCTTATCCACACTTCCTGACATCTGGTAAAGATGAAAAAAACCTTCATACTCACGGGTTTCCTGAGGTGTTTCTTCCAAGGGAAGCGAGGCAATAAATTCGCTGGCAATCAACATAGAATTGACCATGGTGTGGTAAGCCGTTCCGGGATGAACACTTACTCCCTGTATGATAACTTTGGCGCCGGCAGCATTGAAATTTTCAAATTCCAGCTCGCCCACCGGGCCACCATCGAGGGTGTAAGCCCATTGTGTGTCGAATTTCTTCACGTCAAACAGATGAGCACCGCGACCCACTTCCTCGTCAGGGTTAAAAGCGATGCGGATTTTGCCATGTTCAATTTCCGGATGTTTCATCAGGTATTCCATGGCTGCGATAATTTCGGCTATACCGGCTTTGTCGTCAGCTCCAAGCAATGTGGTGCCATCGGTGGTGATAAGTGTTTGCCCTTTGTAGCCGGAGAGCTCTTCAAAATCGGCTGGCGACATAACAATGTTTTGCTCTTTGTTTAATATAATGTCACCGCCATCGTAATTTTTATGCATCTGGGGGCGAACTTTTTCGGACGTAAAATCCGGTGCCGTGTCCATGTGGGCAATAAATCCGATGGTTGGAATATCCTTGTTCGTGTTGGACGGCAGAGTGGCCATCACATAGGCATGGTCGTCAATGCTTACCTCCTGAAGTCCTGATTTTTCAAGTTCTTTGGCCAGAAGCCGTGCCAGGTTCCATTGTTTTTCCGTTGTTGGACACTGTTCGTTTTCAGGATCCGACTGGGTATCTATTTCCGCATAGCGAATAAGACGTTCTTCTACTTTTTCCATGGTCTATTAATTTTTTCGCAAAGGTAGCCAATGTGGTTGGAAAGTTAAAAGTTAAAAGGCAAAAATTAAAAGACAAAAGTTAAAAGTGTTGAACTGTCGTTGATTTGAATATGGTTCACTTGAAATTTTTTCAGATATTTGCAGGCAATCTTATCCTTTATCACAAATGGGAAAAATATTACTGATTATCCAGCGGGAATACCTAACACGTGTCCGGAAAAAATCGTTTATCGTCATGACAATCCTTGGTCCGGTATTAATGGCTGCACTGATTATATTGCCGGTTTACCTTGCCGAAAGTGGTACTTCCATGGAAAAGGTGGCGGTTTTGGATGAGACCGGCTGGTTTTATCAGAAGTTCCACAACCAGGAAGATATTCAGTTTTATTATGTGGACAAAAATGTGCAACAGGCCAAAGCCGAAGCGCTGGCCAAAGGAGATATGTTGCTTTACATTCCGCTGCCCAAGCTGAACCTGCCCGAAAATGCAGAGCTCTTCTCTATAAAGCAGCCCGGTCTTTTTGTCCGGAGCTATGTAAAAACAGTTATGAAGCAGGTTGTGGAAGATAAAAAGCTGCTTGCCAAAGGTATTGATCCCAATGTGATTAAGTCTGTGAGAGCCCACATCAATCTGGTAACCATTAAAGTATCGGAAGAGGGGGTGGAAAAAAAGAGCAACACCGATGTGGAAATGGGACTCGCCATTTTCTCCGGTATTCTTATCTATATGTTTGTCTTCATGTATGGCGCTCAGGTTATGCGTGGGGTCATGGAAGAGAAACAAAGCCGCATTGTGGAGGTCATTATTTCGTCGGTGAAGCCATTTCAGCTGATGATGGGCAAAATTATTGGCGTCGGGCTGGTGGGGCTAACCCAGTTTCTACTCTGGATTATACTCACTTTGACGTTGGTGGGTGTTTTTCAGTCAGGTATCTTTAACAGCGAAATAGCCCATGGAGTAAAAACATTGACGGAGCAAACTGCTGCTTCGGGACAAAGCGGCTCTATGGTCGCAAACACCGGTAACCTGGCGGTGACACAGATTTCAGGATTAATTTCGTCCATCAATTTTAAAGTGATGATACCCAGCTTCATTTTCTATTTTCTCGGTGGGTACCTACTATATTCTTCGCTATTTGCTGCGGTAGGTGGCGCTATCGACCACGATGCCGATGCGCAGCAGTTTATGTTGCCCATATCCATGCCATTGATTTTTTCCGTTGCTATGGTAAGTGTTATAGCCAGCCAACCCGATGGCGCGCTGGCCTTCTGGATGTCGATGATTCCATTTACTTCACCGGTGATTATGATGATGCGGATTCCTTTTGGTGTGCCTTACTGGCAAATGGGACTTTCCGCCGGATTGCTGTTACTGACATTTGTATTTACAACTTTTTTGGCAGGAAAAATTTACCGTATCGGTATCTTAATATATGGTAAGAAGGTCGGCTATTCGGACTTATGGAAGTGGCTAAGATATTGAAAAGTAAAGATGTTAAGACAGAAGAAAAATTTAATACGTTAACTAAATGAATATTTTTCGTATAAAACAGTTGTGAGGAAATCGTTATTTTTGAAAAATCAACTACAATGGTTAAAAACGATATTGTTAAGTATGAAATATTATTCTATTTTTGCACCCTCTTAAAAATGAAAGTAAAATTATAAATATCTAATTTCAAATGCAAAACAAAGGAGCTATCAAGTTTTTTGCTATTGCCTTTGCCTTAGTTTGCCTATACCAGTTGAGTTTTACATACGTGGCAGGCAGGGTAAAGAAAGAAGCAAAAGCTTATGCAGAGAACGGCACAGCAACCCGCCTGGCAAAACAGCTGGCAAAAGGGAGTCAGGACAGAGAAGTTTATTACCTCGATTCTATTTCCAAAGCACGTGAGAAATACTATCTCGACAGCGTGAATAACGAAGTGGTTTACAATCTGGGAATTGGCAAATATACTTACAAAGAGGTTAAAGAGAGAGAACTGAATCTTGGCCTTGACCTGAAAGGCGGTATGAATGTTGTTCTTCAGGTGAAAGTCCAGGATATTGTAAATGCGTTGGCCGGCCACAGCAAAGACCCGGTTTTCGTGAAAGCTATGAAAGAGGCTTCTGCAATGCAAGCAGCCAGCAGCAAGGACTTTGTTACTCTTTTTGGACAAGCTTTTGAGAAAATAGATCCGAACGCCAGTTTGGCTTCTATTTTTCTTTATGAATTTAAAGATAAAGGAATTACCACAACCTCAAGCAACGCCGAGGTACTTAAGGTGTTGAAAAAAGAGACCGCAGGCGCCGTAGATCGTACGTTCCAGATTTTGCGTACACGTATTGACCGTTTTGGGGTAGCACAACCTAATATTCAGAAGCTGGCTACCAGCGGTAGGATTTTAGTTGAACTTCCGGGGATTAAAGACCCTGAACGTGTAAGGAAACTTTTGCAGGGAACTGCCAAACTACAATTCTGGGAAACTTATAACTTCTCGGATTTATATACCTATTTTGATGCTGCTAACGCAAAATTGCGCGCTGATGAAACATTAGCTTCTGATACTATGAAATCCGTTGAACATAAAAACGGTAAGGCTGTTGCTTCCAAAAAAATGAGTAGTCAGGCAAGCGCCGACACGGCCACAAACAGCCTGTTGAGTAAAATAGCAAAAGATACCAGCAACCGTCAAAACCAAAATGCTTCACTGGAAGCTTACGCTAAAAAAAATCCGTTGTACGCTTATCTGCATCCTTCCTATTATCAAAATAAGGAAGGCCGCTATTATCCTGCAAAAAGCTCAACTGTGGGTGTTGCCGCTATTAAAGATACTGCAAGGGTTAACCGAATGCTGGCTTTGGTGAAAAACGTTTTTCCGCGTGATCTGACACTAGCCTGGAAGGTAAAACCTAATCCCAGAACACCCAGTATGCTGGCGTTGATTGCTTTAAAAGCCAGCTCGCGTGATGGAAGTGCTGCTTTGGGTGGCGATGTAATTTCCGATGCCCGACAAGATTTTGACCAAAATGGTCTGGTAACAGTTGACCTGCAAATGAACAGCCAGGGGGCTAAGATCTGGAAACGAATTACCGGCGAAAACATTGGAAAACAGGTAGCTATTGTTTTGGATGGCTATGTATATTCCAGTCCGGTGGTGAATGATCAAATTCCAAATGGTCGTTCTTCTATTTCCGGTGGCCAAATGTCGGTGACAGAAGCCAAAGACCTTGCCAATATTCTGAAAGCCGGTAAATTACCTGCTCCTGCCAAAATTGTTGAGGAAGCTGTTGTAGGCCCATCTCTGGGACGTGAAGCCGTCAAAGCCAGTATGAACAGCTTTATCCTGGCCTTTTTCCTGGTGTTGGTATATATGATTATTTATTACAAAAAAGCCGGATGGGTTGCCAGTCTTGCTCTGATTGTCAACGTTTTTTTCCTGCTCGGTGTTTTGGCCTCTCTTGGCGCTGTACTTACACTTCCAGGTATGGCCGGTATCGTGCTTACCCTTGGTATGGCGGTGGATGCCAACGTAATTATCTATGAACGTATCAAAGAAGAGATGCGAGCGGGAAAAGGTGTGCGCCTTGCCTTGAGCGATGGATATAAAAATGCATACTCTGCTATTATTGATGGTAACGTAACCACCCTGCTAACCGGTGTTGTACTTTATGTATTCGGAACAGGTCCTATTCAGGGATTTGCCACTACGTTGATTATTGGGATTCTTTCTTCCCTGTTTACAGCAATTTTTGTTTCGCGTATCATTTTTGACTGGATGCTGCGAAAAAACAAAACCGTTTCATTTTCGTATAAATGGACAGCCGACATGCTTTCAAGTACCCATTTCGACTTTATTAGTATGCGAAAGAAAGCATATATCTTTTCAGGTACTATCATATTGATTGGTTTGGTTTCACTTTTCACCAGAGGGATGGACTTTGGCGTTGATTTTACAGGTGGCCGTACTTATGTGGTGCGCTTCGATCAAAATGTGAATACGGAAGCTATTCGTAAATCGCTGACTGTCGCGTTTGATAAACAACCTCCCACAGTGAAAACTTTTGGCCCTGATAACCAGATAAAGGTTGTTACAAAGTTCCTTATCGGTGACAATCGTGATAATGTAGATTCGCTTATTCAAACCAGATTGTACAATGGGTTGAAGACCTTTTACAAGAGACCATTATCCTATAAACACTTCACATCCGATACTGAGGGTGAAAATAAATTGTTGGGAATCCTAAGTTCCCAAAAGTTTGGCCCTACTATTGCTTACGACATTCGTGAAAAAGCCTATTTTGCTATTTTCTTCGCGCTGGTTATCATCTTTATTTACATTGCCGTTCGTTTTAGAAACTGGCAATATGGCGTTGGAGGGGTGCTCGCATTGTTCCATGACACATTGATTACCATCGGCATTTTCTCACTGTTCCATGGCTTTATGCCTTTTGGGATGCAGGTAGGTCAGTCATTTGTGGCTGCTATTCTGACTATTATCGGGTATTCGATCAACGATACGGTGATTATCTTTGACCGTATCCGTGAAAATGTTCACCTGTTCCCGAAACACAAGCTAATACGAAACATGAACGAAGGTCTGAACCAAACGCTGGCTCGTACCATGAATACTTCCGGTACAACGTTGGTAGTTTTGCTGGTCATATTCCTTTTCGGTGGTGAAGTGATACGCGGGTTTGTATTTGCCCTGCTGATTGGTATTACTGTTGGTACCTATTCGTCAGTGTTTACAGCCAGCCCCATTGCTTACGATTTGCTGCATGGGACACGTAATGACAAGTTGCTTGAAGAGAAAGCTGCCAGACTAAATCAAAAGAAAACGAAAAAGAAAAAGTAATTCTCTTTTATCCTTTTCAATGATAAAAAAAGTCCGGGCCTTGAGGTTCGGACTTTTTTTTATCCCGGTGAATTTCTGAGTTGTTTCCCTGTTTTGTTTGCCGCTTTGCATGAGTATTCCATAAAAAAGATTTAATTTTGGCAAAAAGGAATGCAAATACCAAAAATCATATTAGAAATGAAAGAGAAATTTATGTCTGTTATCTCAGGTAGAAAGACCGGGTACTTTGCCGGTTTTTTCTTTATCCTGCTTTTTGTTTTTTCGTTTGTCCTACAGGGTAATGCATATGCAAAGCGAAAAACCTCCACTAATAATAAATTAAAAGCAGTGCCGTTGTCCAAATCTTTGTATAGTGCCTTGCGCTATAGGAACATCGGCCCTTTCCGCGGAGGAAGATCCGTGGCTGTAGCCGGAAATGTTGCACAGCCCCGCACTTTCTATTTTGGAGGCGCCGGTGGTGGTGTGTGGAAAACCACAGATGGCGGTATTTCATGGCTAAATGTGTCTGATAAATATTTCAAAACGGCTGCCGTGGGTGCCCTCGCTGAGGCTCCTTCTGACCCGAATGTGATTTATGCCGGTATGGGTGAGCCTTTTATTCGAGGAAATATGGCCACCGGTGACGGCGTTTATAAGTCGGATGATGGTGGAAAGACCTGGTTTTCAGTTGGGTTGAAAAATACGCACGTCATCAGTCAGATTGTGGTAAGTCCTGATAATCCGCAAATTGTTTTTGTGGCTGCCTTGGGACATGTGTTTGGAAATAATAAAGAACGGGGAATTTACCGTTCGACAAACGGAGGGAAAACATGGAAAAAAGTGCTGTATGTAAACGATGAAACCGGTGCTTCTTCCATTGCCATGGACCCGCACAATCCACGCATTCTTTTTGCCGGTATGTGGCAGGCTTTCCGTAAGCCGTGGCTGCTTTCCAGCGGAGGGCAGGGTAGCGGGCTATACAAATCTGTCGATGGTGGTGATACGTGGAAAAATATTTCAAAATACCCAGGCCTGCCTATGGGGATTTTGGGAAAAGTCAGTGTTTCTGTTTCCGGCGCCAATTCAAACCGGATTTTTGCTTTCATCGAGGCCAAAAACGGCGGCGTTTTCCGTTCGGACGATGGTGGCAAAACCTGGTCAAGACGCTTTCACCAATCTTTTCTCACCCAGCGGGCATGGTATTTTGGCAGGCTTTTTGCCGATCCGAAAAATGAAAATATTGTCTATGCTCCGCAGGTTTCAGGACTTTACCGCTCCGACGATGGTGGTAATCATTTCAAACCCATCCGGACGCCGCACGGCGATAATCATGTGCTGTGGATAAATCCGGAGAATCCTAAAATTATGATTGGCGGAAACGATGGTGGCGCTTCGGTAACTTATGATGGCGGCAAGTCGTGGTCGTCGGAAAATAACCAGCCTACAGCGCAGTTTTATCATGTGGCTGTTGACCACCAGTTTCCGTATCATATTTATGGCCCCCAGCAGGATAATTCTCCTGTCGAAATTTTAAGCCGTACGTCCGGATTCGGGATTACAGACAAAGACTGGTGGCCTTCTGCCGGTGGCGAGAGTGGTTATGTCATTCCCGATTTACAAAATCCGGATATTACTTATGGTGGCAGCTACGATGGCGTTTTGATAAAATATAACCGCAAAACAGGCGAGCGCCAACGTATTGACGTGTGGCCGGATAATCCAATGGGATATGGCGCCGACAGTCTTCGCGACCGTTTTCAGTGGACTTATCCCATTATGCAATCAAAATATCCTCCATACGCACTTTATGCGGCGTCACAATATGTTTACAGAAGTACAAACGGTGGTATGAGCTGGACGAGGATTAGTCCTGATTTAACCCGTAATGATAAAACCAAACAGCTTGCTTCGGGTGGCCCTATCACCAAAGATAATACTGCCGTGGAGTATTACAATACCATTTTTGTTTTTGCCGAATCTCCCGTGAAAGCAGGTGTGCTTTGGGCAGGTTCGGATGATGGACTGATTCATGTGAGTATGGATAACGGTAAAATATGGAGAAATGTAACGCCCAAAGGGTTACCCAAATGGACTACCATCAGCATCATTGAACCTTCGCACTTTGATGCGGGAACAGCTTATGTGGCTGCACGGAGATACCGGCTGGATGACTTCACCCCTTATTTGTATAAAACCTCGGATTACGGCAAACACTGGGAAAAAATTTCAGCTGGGATGCCTGCAGACGGGTCGGTATTTGTTATTCGTCAGGATCCGAAAGACCGCAACCTGCTTTTTTCGGGGACGCTGACCGGCGTTTACGTTTCGTTTAACGGTGGAAAGGTCTGGCAATCGCTTCAGCTAAACCTTCCGCATGTTCCGGTGAGGGATATAGCTATTCAGAAAAAAGCCAATGATTTGGTGCTGGCTACCCATGGCCGGTCGTTTTGGATTTTGGATAACATTGAGTTACTCAGACAGATAACATCCAAAATTAAGGATGACAGTGCCTTTCTTTTTCAACCGGAAAAAACGTACTTAACCAAAGGTTATGGTTTTCACCGGCCGGGAATGACCATTGGGGAGAACCCTTCCAACGGATTGGTGCTTTTTTATTATCTGAAGGATACTCCGAATAAAGCGCAACTTATAAAGCTGAACTTTTTGACTCAGCAGGGCGATACCATTGCCTCTTTTTCCAATAAAACATACAGAAACGGCAAACCGGCGCATGTTTCGACGAAATTTTATTCCGATACAAGTAAAACTCTCCGGGGTGTTCTGCCAGCTAAAAAAGGTTTGAACCGATACGTATGGAATTTGCGCTACCCTGACGCCACCCGTATTCCGGGAGCTGTTATCTGGGGTGGAAGCATGGCCGGCCCGCATGTAGTGCCCGGAACTTATACCGCCATACTTTCGGTTGGAAGAAAAACCATTTCCCAATCTTTCAAAGTTGTCCTTGACCCACGCTATAAGGTTTCGCAGGAAGCTTTGCAAAAGCAATTCGATTTCCTCACGAAAGTCCATAAGAAGTTAGATGAAACGGACAAAGCCATCTTAAAAATCCGGAAAGTTAAGAGTCAGGTTAACGGCTATTTGTCTCGATTGAAAGGTTATGACAAGCTGGATACATTGAAAGCAGTGGCAAAACCTTTGCTCAGAAAACTAACCATTATTAAAAACCGGTTGATGCAGACGAAATCACATGCTTCGGAAGATCCGTTGAATTATCCGGTGAAGTTGAACAACAAACTGGCTTCGCTGGCTTCTACTGCCGGTTCCTCTTATCATGCACCCACCAAACAGGAATATGAAGTTTTCGATGAACTGTCGGGACAGGTGGATGTGCAGTTGAAAACACTTCAACCTTTGTTAACCAAACAGTTGCAGGAATTTGACAGGCTGGTCAAGTCGTTGCATGTTCCGGTGGTGTATGTGCAGGATGGAAAAGGGAAGTAGGGGAGGGTTTCTTTAGTATGCATAAGGCATCTGTCATTACTCTCCTTGTCATTGCGAACACGCCTTACGAAAAGCTTTTCGTTTTGAAAAGTCTTGTGGCGTGTGAAGCCTGTCTCGCCTGAGGCGATGGCAATCTCTCCAAACAAAGCCGAACATTGACACAACAGATGGCTTCGCTCCAACGCACAAGCCCGGCACAGGGCTCGCCATGATGGAAAAATGATAAAAATATTTTCCATTTCTTACATTAGTAATATATAAATTTGCTATTTTTGTACATTACTAATGTATAAACTATGAATACTCAACTTTTAGAAGAGGTGGTTTTCGACCAAATGGAACACCTCGAAAACAAAGATACCGGCATTGTCAGAGATGTAGATTTCAACCGGTTGACTATCACAAAACAGATAGTTGTCATAACAGGAATACGCCGGTGTGGTAAATCCACTGTGTTATTACAGCTCATGCAGAAGTACGAAAGGTATCATTATTTGAATTTTGATGATGAGAGGCTACTGGATTTTACCGTTGACGACTTCCGGGAACTCATGGTCATCTTTAACAAACAGCACGAGTCGGATGTGTTGTTTTTTGATGAAATTCAAAACGTGCAGGGGTGGGAACGCTTTGTGAGACGAATATATGACGAGGGGAGTAAAATTTTCATAACCGGAAGCAATGCCCGTCTGTTAAGTTCGGAACTTGCAACACACCTCACCGGAAGGTATGTCAAAGTAGAGCTGTTCCCTTTTTCATTTCATGAGGTTTTAAAACATAAAGGGATTGATCACACATTGGCAGGTACCAAAAACCGGACGCTCATCATAAAAGCTTTTGATGAATATTTGAATACCGGAGGATTTCCGGAGTTTTTAAACTATCGTGATGATGAGTTTCTAAAACGTATTTATGAAGACATCCTGTACAAAGACCTTGTGGTGCGGTTTGGTATCCGTAATGTAAACATTTTCAGAAATCTGGCAAGATACCTCATTACGAATATCGGGGGAGAGTTAAGTTATAATTCGTTGAAATCGATATTATCAATAAAAAGCACTGCTACTGTGAAGGAATATGTTACTTATTTGCAGGAAAGTTATTTGATATTTGAACTCTATAAGTTCGATTTTTCGCTCAAAAAACAGTTTGTATCCAACAAAAAGGTTTATGCTTGTGATAACGGTTTGCGTAACAGGATATCGTTTCTTTTTTCGAAAGATACCGGGAAAATCTTTGAAAATCTTGTTTTTCTCACTTTAAGAAGGAAAAACGAAAACCTTTATTTTTATAAATCTCAAAATAACAAAGAGGTTGATTTTGTCTTCAGAAAAGAAAGTGGTTTTCAGCTAATTCAGGCTTCTTATACGTTAAGTAATGTACTTACAAGAAAAAGAGAAGTTAGTGCACTGATAGATGCCAACCGGAAGTTGCCCGGCTGCACTAACCTCATTTTAACGTACAATGAAGAGGAAACCATAAATGTTGAAAACATTAAAATAGAGGTTACGCCACTTTGGAAATGGTTAATTGAAATGCAATAAAACCATCTGTTTTCCGGTAACTTCTAAAAGACATACTTCACTGACAGAAATACCTGGAAAAGCTTTGTGGCGTGTGAAGCCTGTCTTGTCTGAGGCAATGGTAATATCTTCAAACAAGGCCGAATGTTGATACAGATGGCTTCGCAACTGCACACAAGCCCGACAGAATGCTCGCCATGACGGAAAAATAATAATAACCCGTCATTGCGAACACGCCGGCCCGGGATGCCTTTTCATTGGAGGATTGTTTGTGGCGTGTGAAGCCTGTCTCGCCTGAGGCAATGGTAATATCTTCAAACAAGGCCGAATGTTGATACAACGGATGGCTTCGCTCCAGCGGACAGCCCGATGGATGGCCATGCGGGAGGAGCCGCTCAAAAAGTGAAATATTTTTATCGGTAATCAAACAATCTCTTGCCAAATCAAAAAATCTTTTTACCTTTGCACCCCAATTTAGCGGTGAAGTTAGTTAAAACTGCTGAAATAGACGAAGTTAAGGAACCTGATAAGGTAAAACGATATAGGTTCGACGGCGAGAAAAGTTACAAGAATTCCCGGCGTTGTTTTGAGTAGCCAGCCTTATCAATATTTCCTCAACTTAATTTTAGTAAAAAGTATTTTTATAATGAAAATATTTTGTACTTTTGCGCCTCCAAAAATGAGGATAAAAAGAATAAATAAAGTTTGATATGCCTACAATACAACAGTTAGTAAGAAAAGGACGCAACAAGTTGGTTGAGAAAAGTAAGTCGCCTGCACTGGATTCATGTCCGCAGCGTCGTGGTGTTTGTGTAAGGGTTTATACCACTACACCTAAAAAACCTAACTCTGCCATGCGTAAAGTAGCCAGGGTTCGTCTGACAAACGGGAAAGAGGTGAATGCCTATATTCCCGGTGAAGGTCACAACCTGCAGGAGCACTCCATTGTGATGATTCGCGGTGGTCGTGTAAAAGACCTTCCTGGTGTTCGATATCACATTATTCGCGGTGCTTTGGATACTTCCGGTGTTGAAGGCCGTACACAGCGTCGTTCAAAATATGGAACGAAACGTCCCAAGAAAAAATAAGTTAAGATTGAAAAGTATTTAAGCTCAAGATATAATGAGAAAAGCAAAACCTAAAAAACGAATTATTCTGCCCGATCCACGATTCAATGACGTGTTGGTAACAAAATTTGTGAACAACATTATGCTTCAGGGTAAGAAAAGCATTGCTTTTAAAATTTTCTACGATGCCATGGACATTGTCGCAGCCAAAATCGGCGAAGACGAAAATGCCCTGGATGTGTGGAAAAAAGGCCTCGCAAATGTTACACCTGCCGTTGAGGTGCGGAGTCGCCGTATTGGTGGGGCTACTTTTCAGATTCCTTCTGAAATTCGTGCAGGACGTAAACAGTCCATTGGTATGAAAAACCTCATTGGGTTTGCCCGTAAACGTCACGAAAAAACCATGGGTCAGAAATTGGCCAATGAAATTCTTGCCTCATACAAAGAAGAGGGTGCAGCTTTTAAGAAAAAAGAAGATACACACCGTATGGCTGAAGCCAATAAAGCATTCTCACACTTCAGATTTTAATGTTGACTCAGTACACGAAATTATAGATGGCAGCTCTCGAAAATAATAACGGCAAATTAAGGTTCACCCGAAATATCGGGATCATGGCTCATATCGATGCCGGTAAGACCACGGTTACCGAACGTATTCTTTTCTATACCGGAAAGAACTACAAAATCGGTGAAGTGCATGAAGGTGCCGCTACCATGGATTGGATGGTTCAGGAGCAGGAACGTGGTATCACCATTACTTCTGCTGCTACGACCGTTTTTTGGGAATTGAACAACAATAGACATAAAATTAACATTATTGATACTCCAGGTCACGTTGATTTTACCGTTGAGGTAGAGCGTTCGTTAAGGGTGTTGGATGGCGCTGTCGGCCTGTTTTGTGCCGTTGGTGGTGTGGAACCTCAGTCTGAGACGGTTTGGAGACAGGCTAACAAATACAACGTTCCTCGTATCAGTTTTGTAAATAAAATGGATCGGTCCGGCGCTGACTTCTTTGGCGTTGTTGAGCAGATTAAAAGCCGGTTACATGCTAACCCGATTCCAATTCAGATTCCGATTGGTGCGGAAGAGGACTTTCAGGGAATTGTTGACCTCGTAAAAAATAAAGCTTTTGTTTGGGATGACTCCACACAAGGTGTTAAGATTGTTGAAATTCCAATTCCGGAAGATCTTGTCGATTCTGTTTACGAGTATCGTATGAACCTCATTGAAGGTGTGGCCGAAGAAAGTGACGAGCTTCTTGAGAAATTTATGGAAGATCCGGATTCTATTACCGAGCAGGAAATGATTGATGTTATCCGGAAAGCTACACTTGACTTGAAAATTACGCCTGTCATGTGTGGTTCGGCTTTTAAGAATAAGGGTATTCAGATGCTGCTCAACGCCATTGTTGAATTTCTGCCCAGCCCTTTGGATATGGATTCTGTAAAAGGTATCAATCCCAAAACAGAAAAAGAAGAATTCAGAAGCCCTGACCCAGATGATAATTTTTCCGCATTGGCCTTTAAGATTGCCACGGATCCTTACATGGGGCGTCTTTGCTTTTTCCGCGTTTATTCAGGTACACTTAAATCCGGATCTTACATATTAAATGTGAATACCGGAAAAAAAGAACGTATCAGCCGTATCATGCAGATGCATGCCAACAAACAAAATCCGCTTGATAAGATAGAAGCCGGTGATATTGGTGCAGCCGTTGGTTTCAAGACTATTCGTACGGGAGATACTTTAACGGACGAAAAACATCCTATTGTTCTGGAATCCATTACTTTCCCCGATCCTGTGATTAGTGTGGCCATTGAACCTAAAACACAAGGCGATATGGAAAAAATGGGTGCTGCTTTGACAAAACTTGCCGAGGAGGATCCTACTTTTAAGGTTCGTTCGGATGAAAATTCTGGACAGACTATTATCTCCGGAATGGGCGAACTTCATTTGGATATTATTATTGACCGGTTGAAACGTGAGTTTAAAGTGGAATGTCAGGTGGGTAATCCTCAGGTTGCTTACAAAGAAGCCATTACTACTTCCATTACCCATCGCGAAGTTTACAAGAAACAAACCGGTGGTCGTGGTAAATTTGCAGACATTCAGTTTGAACTTTCTCCTGCCGAAGGCGATGAGTTGGGTTTGGAATTTGTTGATGAGATGAAAGGCGGAAACATTCCGCGGGAATTTATTCCTTCGGTGAAGAAAGGCTTTGAAATGGCCATGCAGAATGGCGTTTTGGCCGGTTATCCACTCGAAAGCATGCGCGTTCGCCTGTTTGATGGTAGTTTCCATCCGGTTGATTCCGATCAGCTTTCTTTTGAGATGGCTGCCAAACGAGGTTTTAAGAGCGCTGCCCGCAAAGCCAAATCTGTATTGCTCGAACCTATTATGAAATTAGAGGTAGTTACCCCGGATGAAAATGTGGGTGATGTTACCGGTGATTTGAACAGACGTCGTGCCATTCTTGAAGACATTACCGCTAAAACAGGTTTTCAGGTTGTGAAAGCCAAAGTGCCCTTGTCTGAGATGTTTGGTTATGTTACTTCGTTGCGTACACTCTCTTCGGGACGCGCATCTTCCACTATGGAATTCCATAGCTACAAAGCAACTCCGGCTGCTATTGCCGAAGATATTATTAATAAGATAAAAGGTATTGTTAGTTAAATTTATATAAAGTGAGCCAAAGAATAAGAATAAAACTAAAATCTTACGATCACAATCTCGTTGACAAATCAGCTGAGAAGATCGTGAAGACGGTAAAATCGACAGGCGCCGTGGTTAGTGGCCCTATCCCTTTACCCACACACAAGAAAATATACACTGTGAACCGTTCCACTTTTGTGAATAAAAAATCACGCGAACAGTTTCAGCTCGAGACCTACAAACGGTTGATGGATGTGTATAATTCCTCTTCAAAAACCATTGATGCGCTTATGAAACTTGAGTTGCCCAGTGGTGTTGAAGTAGAAATCAAAGTTTGATAAACAATAATAGGCTTAAAGAAATAAAGCGATGTCAGGAATAATCGGAAAAAAAATAGGTATGACCAGTATCTTTGATGAGAACGGGAAAAATATTCCCTGCACTGTCATTGAGGCCGGCCCGTGTGTGGTAACGCAGGTGCGTACCATCGAAAAAGACGGGTATTCGGCCATTCAGCTGGCTTATGGAGAGAAGAGGGAGAAGCATACCACAAACGCTATGAAAGGTCATTTTGCTGCCGCCAAAACTACTCCTAAAAAAGTGGTTACCGAGTTTACACGTTTTCGTGATAAAAGAGAGCATGGTGAGGTAATTACCGTTGAAGTTTTCTCGGAAGGCGAATTTGTTGATGTAGTGGGTACTTCAAAAGGAAAAGGATTTCAGGGCGTTGTAAAACGTTACAATTTTAAGGGCGTCAACGATGCTACCCATGGTCAGCATAACCGTCTCAGAGCACCCGGTTCGTTGGGTGCGTCCTCCTATCCTTCACGTGTTTTCAAAGGAATGCGCATGGCCGGCCGCATGGGTGGTGATCGCGTAAAAATGATTAACCTGAAGGTTATGAAAATTGTTCCGGAGAAAAATTTGATAGTTGTAAAAGGCGCCGTTCCCGGTCCTAATAATTCATACGTAATTGTAGAAAGATGGAATTAGCAGTTGTAAAGATTAACGGAGAAGATACCGGTCGTAAAGTGGTGTTGGCAGATTCCATTTTTGGAATTGAACCTAACGACCATGCCATTTACCTTGACGTGAAGCAGATTATGGCAAACAAACGCCAGGGAACGTCCGATTCCAGAGAACGTAGCGATGTTCGCGGTAGCACCCGGAAGATTAAAAGACAGAAAGGTACGGGTACGGCACGAGCCGGCGATATCAAGAACCCTATTTTTCGTGGTGGTGGCCGTGTTTTTGGACCGCATCCCCGCGATTATTATTCAAAATTGAATAAAAAGGTTAAAAGACTCGCCAGAAAATCCGCGCTTACATACAAAGCAAAAGATAATGAGATTGTGGTGGTGGAAGATTTCAAAATGGAAGTTGCCAAAACCAAAGAGTATCTTAACATACTCACCAACCTCAAATTGAATGATCAGAAAACTTTACTGGTTGTTAACGATACAGATGAAAAACTTTATCTTGCCGCACGCAACCTTCCCAAGGCAAAAGTACTCCGTACCTCTTCATTGAATACTTATGATATTCTGAATGGCGGAAAACTTATATTCACCGAAGGTGCAGTAAAAGCAACTGAAGAATTGTTATAAAAAATATAAATCCGAATAAGATGGGTGTAATATTTAAACCGGTAATAACAGAAAAGATGACCGCTCAGGGCGAAAGTCTTAATCAATTTGGCTTTATTGTTGACAAACGTGCCAACAAGCTTCAGATTAAAAGCGAGATTCAGGACTTATACAATGTGGAGGTGCTTTCTGTTAATACCATGAACTATTCCGGCAAAAGTAAGTCAAGAAATACCAAGTCAGGAATAATTTCTGGCAAGACCAACGCTTATAAGAAAGCTGTTGTAACCCTTGCCAAAGGAGAGACAATTGATTTTTTTAGTAACATCTAGACTACAGACATGGCTCTAAAGAAATATAAACCGACAACACCAGGTCAGCGCTTCAAGATTATCAGCGCTTTCGACGACATAACAGCCAAAAAGCCTGAAAAGAGTTTGCTGGCCAAGAAGAGAAGTACTGGTGGACGTAATAACGAAGGTAGAATGACCATCCGCAATGTTGGTGGCGGTCATAAACAGAGATACAGAATTATCGATTTCAAACGCGATAAAGAAGGCGTTCCCGGTACTGTAAAGACCATTGAATATGATCCAAACCGTACCGCACGTATTGCCCTTATTTATTATGCCGATGGTGAGAAGCGTTACATTATTGCTCCTCAGGGCTTGAAAGTCGGGCAACAGGTTAAAGCCGGCAAAGGCGTTACTCCTGAAGTTGGAAACACCATGTATTTGAGTGAAGTTCCGTTTGGAACCGTCATTCATAACATCGAGCTCCGTCCCGGACAAGGTGCCAAAATGGCGCGTAGTGCCGGTTCGTATGCCCAGCTTATGTCGCGTGATGGTAAATTTGCCATTATCAAGATGCCCTCCGGCGAAACACGTATGATTCTTCAGACATGTAAAGCCACTGTAGGTATGGTTTCCAATAGTGACCATCAGCTGGAGAAATCAGGTAAAGCCGGCCGTAACCGTTGGTTAGGACGGCGTCCACGTGTTCGTGGTGTGGCCATGAACCCGGTTGACCATCCCATGGGTGGTGGCGAAGGTCGTGCCTCTGGCGGACATCCGCGTTCGAGAAAAGGTTTGCCGGCAAAAGGTTATAAAACCCGTGCCAGGAAGAAAGCTTCGAGCAAATATATTATTGAAAAAAGAAAGTAATCTTAGCTGAATTAAACAGATACTAATTATGAGCCGTTCATTAAAAAAAGGACCCTACATTCATTATAAACTGGACAGAAAGGTTATGGCAAATGTAGAATCCGGGAAGAAAACGATCATTAAAACATGGTCACGTGCTTCCATGATTTCTCCTGATTTTGTTGGTCAGACAATTGCTGTACACAATGGGAATAAGTTTATCCCTGTTTATATTACAGAAAATATGGTTGGGCATAAACTTGGGGAATTTGCTCCTACGAGAATTTTCAGGGGACATGCCGGAAGAAAAGATAAAGGTAGAAAATAAAGCACAATAACAATGGGATCTAGAAAACATAACAGTGCTGAAAAGCGTAAAGAAGAGCGTAAAACTCAATATATTGCACGTTTGCGTAATGTGCCTACATCGCCTCGTAAGATGCGTTTGGTGGCCGATTTGGTAAGGGGTATGGATGCAGAACAGGCTTTGCATGTGTTAGAGCATACTCAGAAAGAAGCTGCCGGTCGCGTTTACAAACTACTTCGGTCGGCCATCGCCAACTGGGAAGTGAAAAACGAAGGCTCCCGTATTGAGGACAACCAGTTATACATTAAGTTGATTAGTGTTGACAGTGGCCGTATGTTGAAACGTATTCAGCCCGCACCTCAGGGACGTGCTCATCGTATCCGTAAACGGTCAAATCATGTAACGCTCGTTTTGGGCAACCGTGTGGAAGAAATGAAATCAACTGAAGCTGTGGCTGATGGAACAACTAATAACGAATAATTAAAATCTTTAACAATATAGATTAATGGGACAAAAAACTAATCCAATAGGACTCAGATTAGGAATCATCAAGGGATGGGACTCATACTGGTATGGAGGAAAAAACTTCTCTGAAAAACTCGTTGAAGATAATGAAATCCGTAAGTATCTGAATGCTCGTCTTGCTAAAGCAAGCATCTCCAAAATAATGATCCAGCGTACGCTGAAGATGGTTACCGTAACTGTTTTCACTGCTCGTCCCGGTATTATTATCGGAAAAGGTGGTTCTGAAGTGGACAAACTGAAAGAGGAGTTGAAAAAACTCACCAACAAAGAAGTTCAGATTAACATTTCCGAAATCAGACGTCCTGAATTGGATGCTAAACTTGTAGCCAGCAACATTGCCAGGCAAATCGAAGGAAGGGTTTCTTTTCGTCGTGCCATCAAAACATCCATTGCCTCCAGCATGCGTCTTGGCGCCGGTGGTATTAAGGTGATTATTTCTGGTCGCGTTGGTGGTGCCGAAATGGCACGAAGTGAGATGTACAAAGAAGGCAGAATTCCATTGCATACGCTGCGTGCTGATATTGATTATGCGCTCGTTGAGGCTCACACTACTTACGGACGTATCGGTATCAAAGTCTGGATTTTCAAAGGTGAAATTTACGGACGTCCCGACCTTGTTTCTATTGTTGAGAAAAATGCCGGCCGTCAGAGAGGTCCTGTCCGCGGTGGCGGTGGAAGACAAAAGAGAAGAAGATAAAATAGCATTGATAATATTTTAAAGGGAACAAAGAAATGTTACAACCGAAGAAAACTAAATATAGGAAACAGCAGAAAGGCCGCATGAAAGGTAATGCACAGCGCGGCGCCCAGTTAGCTTTTGGTTCCTATGGTATCAAAACCATGGAACAGGCCTGGCTTACCGGTCGTCAGATAGAGGCTGCCCGACAGGCTGTTACCCGTTATATGAAACGTCAGGGGCAGATTTGGATTCGTGTTTTTCCGGACAAACCTGTTACTAAAAAACCTGCTGAGGTGCGTATGGGTAAAGGGAAAGGTGCTCCTGAATATTTTGTAGCACGTATTACCCCCGGTAGAATTCTGTTTGAAGCCGATGGTGTTCCTTTGGATATTGCCAAAGAAGCTATGCGCCTGGCTGCTCAGAAATTGCCTGTTAAAACAAAATTTGTTGTTAGACGCGACTACGTCGAAAATTAATAAAAGCTATGAAACAGGAAGTTGTTAAAGAAATGAGTACGGCTGATATCGTGGACAGGTTAGCTGAAGAGAAGAAACACCTGACTCGGATGAGATTAAATCATGCTGTTTCGCCTTTGGAGAATCCTCAGGTTATTGTTGAGAGCAGAAAAACAATTGCCCGCATGAAAACCGAATTGAGGAAAAGAGAATTAGAGGAAACAAACAATAAGTAAGTACTACAATGGAAAAGAGAAATCTTAGAAAAGAGAGAACTGGTCTTGTCGTCAGCAACAAAATGGATAAATCAATTGTTGTGGCCATTGAACGCCGTTTTAAACATCCCGTTTACGGAAAGTACATAAAAAAGACCAATAAGTTTATTGCTCACGATGAAAAAAACGAATGCAATATCGGTGATACCGTTCGCATTATGGAAACACGTCCTCTGAGTAAAAATAAGAATTGGAGATTAGTAGAAATTATTGAAAGAGCTAAATAACCATGGTACAACAAGAATCAAGACTTGCGGTTGCTGATAATAGCGGAGCCAAAGAAGTACTGGTCATAAGGGTACTTGGCGGAACAAAGAAAAGATATGCCACTGTTGGCGATCAGATAGTTGTTACCGTTAAACATGCTATCCCGTCAGGTAACGTGAAAAAAGGAGCTGTAACAAAAGCTGTAATGGTAAGAACCAGAAAGGAAATCAGGAGAAATGATGGCTCCTATATCCGGTTCGACGACAATGCCTGCGTTTTACTTAACACAACTGGTGAAATGATGGGAACCCGTATTTTCGGGCCTGTCGCCAGAGAATTGCGTGAAAAACAATACATGAAAATTGTATCACTTGCACCGGAGGTGCTTTAACATAGAAAGATATCAGATATGGCAAAGTTGCATATAAAAAAAGGTGATAATGTGATGGTCATTGCCGGAAACGACAAAGGACGCTCAGGCAAAGTGCTCGCGGTTATTGCCGAAAAAACCAGGGCCATCGTCGAAGGGGTGAATATGATTTCAAAACACACCAAACCCAATGCGGATTACCCTAACGGTGGTATTATTAAAAAAGAAGCAGCTATCCACCTTTCTAATCTGAAAGTGATAGATGCTGCCGGGACACCAACCCGCGTTGGTCGTAAGATGGATGAAAAAACCGGAAAAACAGTTCGTTACTCTAAAAAATCAGGGGAGGTGATTAAATAATGGAATATCAACCTAGATTAAGAAAACAATACTTTGAGGAAGTAATTCCCGTATTGACCAAGAAATTTGGCTATAAGTCGGCTATGCAGGCTCCCAAGTTGACAAAAATTGCTATTAATCAGGGAATAGGTGCAGCTCTTGCTGATAAAAAACTGATTGATGCAGGCATTAACGAGATGACCGCTATAACCGGCCAAAAAGCAGTTCCTACTATCTCTAAGCGTGATGTTTCTAACTTCAAGCTTAGAAAAGGAAATGCTATTGGAGTGAGAGTTACCCTGCGCGGAGATAAAATGTACGAATTCCTGGACAAACTTGTCGCTGTGGCTTTGCCTCGTGTACGCGACTTTAAGGGAATTAACGATAAAGGATTTGATGGACACGGTAACTATACTTTTGGTATTCCCGAGCAAATCATTTTTCCTGAAATCGATATCGATAAAGTAATGCGAATTAACGGTATGGATATCACGTTGGTGACCAGTGCCAAGACTGATGAAGAAGCCTTTGCTTTGTTGAAAGAATTTGGATTACCTTTTAAAAATCAAAAAAAATAAGTAAACATGGCAAAAGAGTCGATGAAAGCGCGTGAGCGCAAAAGACAAAAAATGGTTGAAAAGTATGCCGAAAAACGTGCTGCTTTAAAAGCTGCGGGAGATTTTATAGGTTTGCAGAAGTTACCTAAAAATGCTTCTCCCGTTCGTTTACACAACCGTTGCCACCTTTCGGGAAGACCCAGAGGTTATATGAGACAGTTTGGAGTTTCACGTATTGAATTCAGAGAAATGGCCCTCAACGGTCTTATCCCGGGAATAAAAAAAGCCAGTTGGTAGTTTAAAAAATAACGAAAATGAATACTGATCCGATAGCAGACTATTTGACAAGAATCAGGAACGCCGTAGCAGCGAGACACCGTATGGTGGAAATCCCTGCTTCCAACCTGAAGAAAAATATTACAAAAATCCTTTATCAAAAAGGTTATATTTTGAACTATAAATTTGATGATTCGGGAAAATTCGAGAGCATTAAAATTGCCTTGAAGTATCATCCCGTTTCAAAAGCATCAGCCATTAATACCATTCAACGTGCATCAACGCCCGGCTTGAGAAGATATGTCAACGCCAAAGATTTGCCCCGCGTTCTGAACGGATTGGGAATTGCTGTCATGTCCACTTCCGTGGGAGTGATTACTGACAAAGAAGCCCGTAAGTTGAATGTTGGCGGCGAAGTAATTTGTTACGTAAGTTAATAGAGGAGAAAGAGCAATGTCAAGAATAGGAAAATTACCGATAACAATACCGCAGGGTGTTGAAGTAAAGGTCAGCGATAACAATATTGTTACCGTTAAAGGTAAGTTGGGAGAGCTGACCCAGACTGTTGACCCTGCCATTAGCATTAAAATCGAAGATGGGAATATACGACTTTCCAGAGCCAGCGAGAGCAAAGACCATAAATCAAAACACGGTCTTTACCGCTCACTGCTGAATAATATGGTTATGGGCGTTAGCCAGGGATTTAACACTGTTCAGGAACTCGTTGGTGTTGGTTTTAAAGCTAATGCCAAAAACCAGTTGCTGGAACTTTCATTGGGATATTCGCATCATATTTATCTTCAGATTCCTGCCGAAGTTAAGATTGAAACGGTTACCGAAAGAGGTAAAAACCCGCTCATCAAACTGTCTTCGGCTGACAAGCAACTGATTGGCCAGGTAGCAGCAAAAATCCGTTCGCTACGTAAACCTGAACCTTATAAAGGTAAAGGGATTAAATTCCAAGGTGAAGAACTCAGGAGAAAAGCTGGTAAATCAGCTGAGAAAAAATAATTGCAGACGCATTCATAAACTGAAAAAACCATTAAAGAGATGGGTATTAAGAATAGAAAAGTATTTCGCAGAAACCGAATCAAAATGCGGGTTAGAAAGGTTGTTAAAGGAACAGCCGATCGTCCTCGTATGAGTGTTTTTAGAAGCAACAAACAGATTTATGTTCAACTAATAGATGACCTGGCACAACAAACCATGGTCTCAGCCTCTTCTTCCGACAAAAGTCTGGAAGGTGAAAAGACGAACAAAACTGAGCAGGCAAAAAAAGTCGGAAAACTGATGGCTGAACGTGCCACTGCTGCCGGCATCAAAACTGTTGTCTTCGACAGAAACGGATATTTGTATCATGGTAGGGTAAAATCACTTGCTGATGCTGCCAGAGAAGGAGGACTTAAATTTTAAGAAATTATGGCAAACGCAAACGTAAAAAAGATTAAATCCAGCGATATCGAATTCAAAGACAGGCTGGTGAGCATCCAAAGAGTAACCAAAGTTACCAAAGGAGGCAGAACTTTCAGCTTCTCAGCCATTGTTGTTGTTGGAAATGAAAATGGTGTTGTGGGTCACGGCCTTGGTAAGGCAAAAGAGGTTACTGCTGCCATTGCCAAGGGAATCGATGATGCAAAAAAGCATTTGGTAAAAGTCCCTGTGCTTAAAGGAACCATCCCGCACCAGCAAACAGGTAAATATAGTGGTGCCCGCGTTTATATCCAACCGGCAGCTCCCGGAACAGGTGTTATTGCTGGTGGTGCTATGCGTGCTGTACTCGAAAGTGTCGGTGTTAAAAACGTGCTGGCAAAGTCAAAAGGCTCCTCCAACCCTCACTCCGTTGTGAAGGCTACCATTGATGCCTTGTCACAGTTACGCGATCCTTTCACTGTCGCACAAGTACGAGGTGTTGAATTAGATACTGTTTTTAACGGATAGGAGCAAAAGAGAGAGATGACAAAGTTGAGAATTACACAGGTTAGAAGCGCTATTAACAGGCCTTCGCGACAGAAAAAAACACTCGTTGCCCTTGGGATAACGAAATTGAATCGTCCCAGAGAGATAGAATCCTCTCCTCAGGTTTTGGGAATGATCGACAAAGTGAAACATTTATTGAAGGTTGAAGAAATTTAAAATAGGGAAAAAAGATGGATTTAAGTAATCTTAAACCGGCTAAAGGTTCCGTAAAGAACAAAAAAAGAATCGGCAGAGGCCAGGGTTCCGGTCGCGGTGGTACTGCCACCCGTGGACACAAAGGTGCTCAGTCGAGATCCGGTTATAAAAGGAAAAGCGGTTTTGAAGGCGGCCAGATGCCGTTGTTCAGACGTGTTCCGAAATTTGGTTTTAAAAATATAAATCGTAAGGATTATCAGGGTATCAATCTTGATACTTTGCAACAACTTGTTGATGATAAGAAAGTTGCAGTTGTTGATCAGGCTGTTTTAATCGAAAATGGTCTGGTATCCAAAAATGATTTAGTAAAAATTCTGGGTCGTGGTGAACTGAATGCCAAACTTGTAGTTTCGGCACATGCTTTTACAAAAACTGCAAAAGCCGCCATCGAAGCTCAGGGAGGTCAAGCCAATATAATTTAACATCGGATGAAAAAATTTATCGAGACCATAAGGAATATCTATAAGATTGAGGAACTCCGCAAACGTATTATATATACGCTGGGAATTATCCTGATCTACCGCCTCGGTTCGTATGTCGTACTTCCCGGGGTTGACCCGAATATGCTTACCAACCTGCAAAACCAGGGAAGTAAGGGTCTCATGGGGCTGCTGAATATGTTTTCCGGTGGTGCATTTTCCCATGCTTCTATTTTTGCATTGGGTATCATGCCTTATATTTCCGCTTCTATTGTTATCCAGTTGCTGGGAATGGCAATTCCTTACTTCCAGCGCCTGCAGCGTGAAGGGGAAAGCGGAACAAGAAAAATTAATCAGATTACACGTTACCTGACAGTAGCTATTGTCGCTTTTCAGGCTCCTGCATATATCGCCAATCTCGTTTCTCAGGTTCCGGCTAATGCTATTACACCGTTTAGTCTCGCCGTTACAAGACCCCCGGTTTATTTCTGGGTCTCCTCGACAATCATACTTATTTCAGGTACGTTGTTTGTGATGTGGCTCGGTGAAAAAATTACAGATAAAGGTGTTGGAAATGGTATTTCCCTCATCATTATGATTGGTATCATTGCCCGTCTTCCCGGTGCCCTGTTCCAGGAATTTGTTTCGCGTATTGTGGAAACAAACGGAGGGATGGTGTATTTCCTGTTGGAGCTGCTTATGCTGGTACTTGTTATCCTGTTTACTATTTTGTTGGTGCAGGGGACACGAAAAGTGCCGGTGCAATATGCCAAACGAATTGTTGGCAACAAACAATATGGCGGCGTGCGTCAGTACCTGCCTCTGAAAGTAAATGCTGCAGGCGTGATGCCTATCATTTTTGCACAGGCTATCATGTTTCTTCCCCTAACGCTGGTTGGCTTTGCCTCTAATAGTGCTCTGAGTGGTTTTGCTGCCGCCTTTACCGACTTTAACGGCATGTGGTATAACCTTACTTTCTTTGTAATGATTATATTGTTTACCTATTTTTATACGGCAATTACCATTAATCCTAACCAAATGGCCGAAGACCTCAAGAAAAACGGTGGCTTTATTCCCGGTGTCAAACCCGGACGTAAAACGGCTGATTATCTTGATAATATTTTGTCAAGGATTACGCTTCCTGGATCAATTTTCCTGGGGCTGATTGCTATTTTACCACTGTTTGCGCGACTGATTGGTGTGAATAGCGGTTTCGCTGCTTTCTATGGCGGCACCTCACTTTTGATTCTTGTGGGTGTTGTTCTGGATACTTTGCAGCAGATTGAAAGTTATTTGTTGATGCGTCACTACGATGGTTTGACCAAATCCGGAAGAATTAAAGGAAGACCATCAGCATTTGGCGGAATGTAAATTTTTTCGGATGATTCAGATTAAAACAGACGAAGAAATAGAAATTCAAAGACACAGTTCTTTACTTGTTGGAAAAACACTTGCCGAAGTAGCCAAAATTATCCGGCCCGGGGTTAAAACCATAACGCTGGACAGGATTGCGGAAGAGTTTATCAGGGATAACGGTGCGGTACCCGGTTTCAAGGGGTATGGCGGGTTTCCCGCAACACTTTGTATCTCTGTGAATGATGCAGTAGTACATGGTATTCCTGATGAAACCGAGCTGAAAAATGGCGACATTGTCTCTGTTGACTGTGGCACCATCTGGGGCGGCTTTTACGGCGACTCTGCTTTTACCTTTCCGGTTGGCGATGTGAAAGAAGAAGTATTATTACTTCTAGAACGCACAAAGCAGTCGCTTTATCTCGGGATAGAACAGGCAGTAGCGGGGAAAAGGGTCAGAGATATTGGTCATGCGATTCAGACTTATGTGGAAGGTTTTGGCTATTCTGTGGTAAGAGACCTCGTAGGTCATGGTGTTGGCAGAAATTTGCACGAAGAACCTGAAGTACCCAATTATGGAAGAAGAGGTACAGGCCCGCAGTTGAAACCTGGCATGTGTATTGCTATTGAGCCCATGATTAATCTGGGTGTAAAGGAAGTTTTTCAGGGAGCTGACGGATGGACCATCCGGACAGTGGACAGAAAACCTTCTGCACACTTTGAACACGATGTGGCCATTAGGCACGGCAAGGCGGATATTTTATCAAGTTTTGAGGAGATTGAAAAAGTTTTAAATAAAAAATAGTCATTTTATGGCAAAACAACAGTCGATAGAACAGGATGGTACGGTAATTGAGTCACTGGGTAACGCTATGTTTCGCGTAGAGTTGGAAAGCGGGCACACGATTATCGCACATATTTCCGGTAAAATGCGTATGCATTACATAAAAATATTACCGGGCGACAGAGTAAAACTGGAAATGTCTCCCTATGATTTAACAAAAGGCAGAATAACATTTAGATATAAATAATTGCATCATGAAAATACGCGCATCAATCAAGAAGAGAAGTCCCGAGGACAAATTAGTCCGTCGAAAGGGGAAACTGTACATTATTAATAAGAAGAATCCAAAGTATAAACAAAGACAGGGTTAATCCTTTTTATAACAATAAATAACAAGAATTATGGCAAGAATTGCTGGAGTTGATATTCCCCAAAATAAAAGAGGCGAAATAGGTTTGACCTACATTTATGGTATCGGGAGGAGCACTGCTCAGAAAATTTTAACCGAAGCCGGTATCGACTGGAATAAGAAAGTCCAGGATTGGGACGACGATGAACAAAACAAAGTTCGTACCATCATTGGAGATAACTTTAAAGTTGAAGGTGAATTACGTTCTGAAACCCAGATGAACATCAAACGTCTAATGGATATTGGAACATATCGCGGTATTCGTCATCGTATCGGGCTTCCTTTACGCGGCCAGAAGACTAAAAATAACGCGCGTACACGTAAAGGTCGTAAGAAAACCGTTGCCAATAAGAAAAAAGCCGTTAAATAATAAACAGGATTATACATTTTACGAAATAGAACGAAAATGGCAAAAAGGATCAGAAGTACAAAGAAAAGAGTAGTCAAAGTTGACCCTGTTGGCAGGGCTTACATTCAGGCTACATTCAATAACATCATAATCTCGTTGACGAACGATTCAGGCCAGGTCATCTCATGGTCTTCTTCGGGAAAAATGGGATTCAGGGGGTCAAAGAAAAATACCCCTTATGCTGCCCAAATGTCAGCTGAGGATTGTGCAAAAGTAGCTTATGGATTGGGCTTGCGTAAAGTTAAGGTTTATGTAAAAGGACCCGGTGCAGGTCGTGAATCCGCTATCAGAACTATTAATTCTTCCGGAATTATGGTTACCGAAATTGTTGATGTTACGCCTATGCCACACAATGGTTGCCGTCCTCCTAAAAGAAGAAGAGTTTAATTATTAGTATTCGAAACAGACAAATAAATAGATTATGGCAAGATATATTGGCCCAAAATCAAAAATTGCGCGTAAATTCAACGATCCTATCTTCGGTGCAGATAAATATCTCGAGAAAAAAAATTATGCACCGGGACAACATGGTCAGACAAGAAGAAGGAAAAAACAATCGGAATACGGAATGCAGTTGCAGGAAAAGCAAAAAGCTAAATACACTTATGGCGTTCTTGAAAAGCAATTTCGTAACCTTTTTCATAGAGCTTCGCGCAAAAAAGGAATTACCGGTGAAAACCTGTTGAAACTTTCCGAAGCTCGCCTTGACAATACTGTTTTCAGATTTGGTATTGCTCCTACACGTGCTGGTGCGCGTCAGCTTGTTTCTCACCGTCACATCACGGTAAACGGTAAAATTGTGAACATTCCTTCTTACTCGCTGAAAGCCGGTGAAGTTGTAGGCGTTCGTGAGAAATCCAAGAATCTGGTAGTTATTACTGAATCGCTTGCTTCCGCACACAAATCATTCTCGTGGCTTGAGTGGGACGATGCAAAACTGGAAGGTAAATTTCTGAATTATCCCGAACGCGATGAGATTCCTGAAAATATCAAGGAAAACCTCATTGTTGAGTTGTACTCTAAATAATATTTTACTTCGGTATTTAATAAAAAAGTTAAACTGATACTATGGCGATATTAGCATTTCAAAAGCCTGACAAGGTTATAATGAATGAAACTGATGGCTTCAGAGGCGTATTTGAATTTCGCCCGCTGGAACCTGGTTTCGGAATCACTATCGGTAACGCCCTGCGGAGAATCTTGCTTTCCTCGCTAGAAGGCTTTGCCATTACCAACATAAAAATTGCTGGTGTTGTGCACGAATTTTCTTCTATTGATGGCGTAATTGAAGATGTTACCCAGATCATCCTGAACCTGAAGAAAGTGCGCTTTAAACAGCAGATCCCTGATGAGAATACGGAGAAAGTAAATATCGTTATTGGAGATCAGAATGTCTTCAAAGCCGGAGATATTAACAAGTTCCTTTCTGTTTTTCAGGTGCTTAATACAGATGAGGTTATCTGTAATCTGGATCCTTCTGTTAAACTGAGCATGGAAATTGTTATTGGAAAAGGTAGGGGATATGTTCCGGCCGAAGAAAATAAAGATCCTGAAGCTACACTGGGAACCATCGCGATTGACTCTATTCACACGCCCATTAAAAATGTAAAATACAGTATTGAAAATTATCGTGTTGAACAGAAGACGGACTATGAAAAACTGATTTTGGAGATTATCACCGATGGCTCTGTTCATCCTAAAGATGCTTTGAAAGAATCGGCTAAGATTCTGATTCAACACTTTATGCTCTTTTCCGACGAAAAAATCTCTATCGATGCAGAGGAAAAATCTGTTTCTGAAGAATTTGATGAAGGCACCCTTCATATTCGCCAACTGCTTAAAACCAAGCTCGTTGATATGGATCTCTCCGTCAGAGCACTCAACTGTTTAAAAGCTGCCGATGTGGATACTTTGGGTGATTTGGTTTCATACAATAAGAGTGACTTGTTGAAATTCAGAAACTTTGGAAAAAAATCTTTAACTGAACTGGAGCAATTGGTTGAGTCGAAGAGTCTGGAGTTTGGAATGAATATTGCAAAATTTAAATTAGATAAGGATTAAGAACAATGAGACACAGAAAGAGTTTTAATCATCTTGGAAGGACCAGTTCGCACCGGAAAGCTATGCTCTCCAATATGGCTGCTTCACTGATATTACATAAAAGGATTACCACGACAGTGGCTAAAGCAAAAGCTCTCAGAAGTTATGTTGAGCCGCTCATTACCAAGTCTAAAGACGATACCACCCATTCGCGTCGTGTTGTTTTCAGCTACCTGCAAAGTAAAGAAGCTGTAACAGAATTATTTCGCGAGATCGCAAAAAAGGTTGGTGACCGCCCCGGTGGCTACACCCGGATTCTTAAACTTGGAAACCGTTTGGGTGACAATGCTGACATGGCTATGATGGAGCTGGTTGACTTTAATGAAACTATGCTGGGTGAAAAATCAACAGCCAAAGGCAAAACTTCCAGACGACGTCGTGGAAGTAAGAAAAAAGCTGCTGAAACTGTTTCTAAAACTACTGCGGTTCCGGTTGCCGAAGAGGTGAAAACTGAGGTAAAAGAAGAAGCTAAAGCGGAGATCAAAGAAGAAACTAATGCGACTAAGGAAGAAGCCAAAGCCGAAGTTAAAGAAGCTCCCAAAGCAGAGGTAAAAGAAAAAGCCCCAAAAGCCGAATCCAAAGAAGAAAAGCCTGCTGCCGAAAAAAAAGATGAAAAGGCCGAAGCTAAAGAAGAAATAAATAAGGATAAAGAGGAAGATACGAACAAGTAAGATAGAGCTCCTTATTGAAAAACGGGTGTTGGCATTGCTGGCACCCGTTTTTTTTACCGCTAAGGTTATTCTTGTTAAATGTGAAGTCGTTTTGCCCCGACTCTTATATTTCCCCCACATCATTATTTATCCTTAAATCCGCAGGCTGTTTCGTTACGTAAGGTTGAAATGTACGATAGTGTGTCATCTTCTATATTGAACCAAAGGTGAATCCCTTTCTCATAAAAAATTCTATTTTATATAATACAGATAATCAGTCGACTAAAAATAACTTTGAAAAAAGTTTGTGCCATGTCTTGTTTGGGTCGATTTTTTTTCTACTTTTGCCGCTCGAAAATACGAATAAGTTCATAGAATTCGAGGTAATACAGAGGAGAGAGGTGATATGTTGAATAGGATTATAATAATCTATGTA
>VAPG01009628.1_pt1 | contig 38430 bp, 27 predicted proteins | sample 3393851 | NCBI WGS metagenome assembly VAPG01 (sample SAMN08290438, study PRJNA428436) | hydrothermal vent metagenome | isolation source: Deep-sea hydrothermal vent chimney | place: Atlantic Ocean: South-mid Altantic Ridge | depth 2194 m m
GCCGCTATAGCTGCCACCGGAGGCTTGCTCTTCGGGTTTGACACCGGGGTTATTTCGGGAGCTATTCCCTTTTTCCAACAAGATTTCCAAATCAGCAACAGCATGGTGGAAAACATTACCACCGCAGGGCTCGTAGGAGCAGTGATTGGAGCTATGTTTACCGGAAGATTATCTGATATTATTGGCAGAAAAAAGGTCATCTTAATAGCTGCCGTCATTTTTATTATCGGAGCTGCCTGGTCGGGATGGGCTCCCAACGATAAAGTGCTGATTGCCGCACGTCTTTTTATCGGACTGGCCATTGGAATTTCTTCTTTTTCGGTGCCTTTATACATTGCTGAAATTTCCCCTACCAAAATCAGGGGACGTTTGGTTTCGCTTTTCCAGCTTCTGATAACCATTGGCATACTGGTTTCTTATCTCAGCGACCTGCTCTTTGCCAATAACAACGACCTGTCGTCCTGGCGACCCATGTTTTATGTGGGGGTTATCCCAGGATTAATTTTGTTTATTGGTATGCTTTTCCTGCCCGAGACGCCTCGCTGGCTTATGAGCAAAGGCCGTGAAGATGAGAGCCGGCATGTGTTGAAAAAAATCGAAGAACCAGACTTGGTGGAAGCTTCTATTCAGCGAATGAAAGAGGATATCGAAAGAGCAAAAAGCCGGGCTACTTTCCGTGAGGTTTTCAAACCCTGGCTGCGAACAGCGCTTATGATTGCCGTGGGAATCATGTTCTTTCAGCAGTTTGTCGGCATTAACACGGTCATTTACTACAGTCCTAAAATCTTTATGATTGTCGGGTTTGAAGGAGCAAGAGCCGGAATATGGGGTGCTGTAAGTGTAGGTGTTGTCAATGTGGCATTCACCGTACTTTCTCTCTTTCTCATCGACAAAATCGGCAGGAGAAAACTCTATTTTATCGGCATAAGCGGTATTATCTTTTCGTTGCTTGCTCTTGGAACAGTCTTTGCTTTTCACTCATCCCTCGGGGATACGGGAAAATGGTTTGCCATTGTTTTTGTATGGATTTACATTGCCTTTTTTGCTATCAGCCTCGGACCGCTGGGCTGGCTCTTTATCTCTGAAGTCTTTCCGCTTCGCGTAAGAGGTATCGGCTCCTCCATTGGGTCTTTGTCCAACTGGCTTTTTAACGGGCTGGTTGCCTTCACCTTCTTTAAAATCGTTAAGTTGTTCACTGCTTCAGGAACAGGAATCATTACTCACGAAAAATTATACGATACCGCTACGCACACTTTTACTATGCAGGCGGTAAACAACGGCAATCCGGCAGGAGCCTTTTGGTTTTATGCCTTCATAGGCATTGTCGGTCTGGTGTGGGGCTATTATTTCCTTCCCGAAACCAAAGGCATTTCACTTGAGAAAATTGAAGAACACTGGCGCAAAGGTGGAAAACCAAGAGATTTGAAGGAATAAACTCCGGACAATATTTGTATTTTAAAGGCTTCGGGAAAACCATTTCCGGAGCCTTTTTATTTTCATCACTATCCTACCGGTTTTCTCAGTTATCTGTAAAATATCTTGCAATAATACCCATAAGCTCATTTCTGTTAATCGGTTTAGAGATATAATCATTACATCCGGCTTCTATTGCTTTGTTGCGGTCGCTGGGAAAGCCAAAAGCAGTCTGGGCAATAATGACCACATCATTGTTGAATTTCCTTATCTTCCTTGTGGCTTCATAACCGCCCATCACGGGCATTTTAATATCCATCAGCACCAGATCAAGGTTCGGATTGTTACGGCAAAGTTTAACGGCTTCTGCTCCGGTTTTAGCATGAAGTATCTCTTTGCTATTCTGTTTCATCACAATGGTAAGATAGGCATCCGCTGTTTCTTCATCTTCAACAATCAGCACATTCAGTTTTTTAATTTGAAAAATCTTTTTTACCTCCAACTTTCTCACCGCCATATTTATTTTTGCCTTTTTTCTCTTTTTAAAAGAAATGGTAAAATAAAACCGAGAGCCAATACCCTCTTCCGACTCAACCCATATTTTGCCACCAAGCATTTCAACATAGGCTTTCGAGATAGACAGACCCAGCCCTATACCTTCATAAACTTTCCGATCTTCTATATCTGCCTGAACAAAACGATTGAAAATAGCTTGTTGGCGGTTTTTTGGAATACCAATGCCACTGTCTTTTACAAAAAATTCGAGCTGGTTTTCTTTTTCCTCAAACCCAAACTCTACAAACCCTTCAGGTGTGTATTTTATTGCATTCTTCACCAGATTTGTCAGAATAGCATACAATTTCTCCTTGTCAGTTTGAATAACAATTTTATGGATGGGAAAAGGTTGATTTACGCGTAATTGAAGCCCCTTTTTTTCAGCTTCCGGTTTGAAAAAAACATAAAGCATTTCGATTTGTTCATTCACATTAACCTCCGAAAGCCCTAACTTTTCATGACCCGATTCTATCCTCGCAATATTCATTAAGCCATCTATCGTATTCAGCATACGGTGACCGCTTTTCTTAATTATGTCAATGTATTCTTGTTGTCGCTCTCCCGTAAGGTCTGGTTCTTTTAGCAAATCACTAAAACCAAGAATGCCATTCATTGGAGTACGCATTTCGTGGCTCATATTATGCAGAAACGCTGTTTTCAACCGTTCACTTTCTTCGGCTTTGTCCCTGGCTTTTTCCAATTTAATATTCATCTTCAGAATACGTTCCATACTTTCTGTCAGCTCTTCGTTTAGAGCCAAATACTCTTCATTTTGAGCAGCAAGTTCTTTATTCAGGTCTTGTAATCTTTGCTCAGCTTGTTTGCGCTCGGTAATGTCAAGGTGTGTTCCACTCATTTGCAATGGTTTGCCGTCTTCATCCCATTCTACCACTTTGCCACGGGCATTTACCCATACCCAACTACCATCCTTATGGGGCTGCCTGAATTCCACATCATAATAATCTGTTTTTTTATTAAATAGTTTTTCCAAAGCCATATTTGCTTTTGGCAAATCGTCAGGATGTACGTTATCTATCCATGTGTTAATATCTATTGGCTCTAGTTCTTTTAGCGTGTAGCCCATTATTTCAGCCCATCGCTCATTAAACAACACAGACCCGGTTTGTACGTTCCAGTCCCATGTACCGGCATTGGTACCTTCAAGAATGTTGTAAAGTCTCCGGCTTTGCTCAACTATCTTTTCTTCAGCCAGTTTGCGCTCTGATATATCTATATGTGTCCCAACTGTCAGATCAGTGATATTTCCATTTTCGTCCCGTAAGGTACTCCCGCGTGACAATATCCAAACCCAATGTCCGTCTTTATGTTTCATACGAAAATAGTTTTCGTACATACCAGCAGACCCTGTTTTAAGATATTCCGAAAAATGATGGCTCGCCATTTTCCTGTCTTCAGGATGCAATAAATCAATCCATGTTTCTTTTAAATTGCCTTTGCCCGAAAGGTCAAAATCCATGACATCACGTCCCAGCATAGAAAAATACTCTGGGCTGCACCATAAGAAGTCAGTACTCAGATGATATTCCCATACTCCGGTATGTGAAACTGAAACCAACGCCTTGTAACGCTCTATACTTCTATTTATTTCCTCTTCAGACTGCTTACGCACGGTGATGTCTTGTATCAACCCAAAGATTACTTTTCTTTCTTTATCATAAAAAGCTACGGAATGAATATCCTTTGTTTCATCTGTATCAAATGTTTTTATTTTGAACTCAACATTATAAGGTTCACCTTTTTCAATCAGATTTTTTAATGCGTTATCAAGTAAGGGACGATATTCGGTAAAGGGGATATTTTTAACAAATTCATAGTCCATCTTTTCGCTGTCAATACCGTAAACCTTTCCTGCTCCTTCAGAAGCAATAATGGTTTTTGTGGTGAGATGCAATTCCCAGTTACCTGATTTAGAATCAAATTCTGCTCTTCTAAGCCGGGCTAAACTTTCTTCTGTTTTCCGTTTTGCTTCTCTTTCTTTTGTTTGATCACGAAATACAAGGACAACACCAATAACAGTACCTTTTTCATTTTTGATTGGAGCACCGCTATCGGCGATAGGTATTTCTTTTCCGTCTTTTGAAATTAAAACAGTATGATTAGCCAGTCCGACAATCACACCTTCCTGTAAGACCTTTGTAACCGGGTTTTCAACTATTTTTCCTGACAGTTCATTAATAATCTGGAATATCTTTTCTAATGATTTACCCTGTGCATCTTCTTCTTTCCACCCGGTTAATTTTTCTGCAACCGGATTGATGTTCATTATCCTGCCGTTATTATCTGTTGTAATAACGGCATCACCGATACTGTAAAGTGTAGTGCGGAACAATTCCATGCTGTCTTTGAGTGCTTCCTCGGCCGCTTTGAGCTCCGTAATATCGGTATGTGTTCCCACGAAGCGCAACGGTGCGCCGTTTTTATCCCTTTCTACAACTAAACCCCGACTATAAACCCATAACCACTCTCCATTTTTCTTTTTAAACCTGAATTCGGCCTTAAAGCGATCGGTTTTACCATCCAGATGTTTCTTCACAGTATCCATCACAAAATCAATATCGTCGGGGTGAACCATGGATTGAAATTCATCAAGTTTATGTGGAAATTCATCAACTTCATAGCCCGCCATTTCATAATAGCGGTTATCAAATATCACTACATTTGTTGCTAAATCCCAATCCCAATTTCCATCATTAGTAGCAAGTATAATGTTTGACAACCGGTCTTTGGTTTTCAAAAGATCCTCTTCCTCTTTTTTCCGCTCCGTGATATCATTACTAATGACTGAAACTCCTTTTATTTTATCTCCAATAAAAACAGGACTTAATTTAACTTCGTAGTAATGCTGTTCATCTGAAATAGTTTCTGAAAATTTAAATATAATGTTTTCTCCATTTAAAGCAGTATCATATTTGTGTTTCCAAAACGGAACTAATTTAGGACTAAGTATTTCAAGGGCGTTCATCCCTGTTTTTAATTCAATTTGATAAGTAGTAAAATAAGCTTTGGTAAAGAAGTCGTTGATGATAATAAAATTATAGCCGTGGTCAATGGACCAGATAGCTTCTTCACGGTTATTAATCAAGGCTTTAAAGTAGGCTTCCGATTGCTCAAGCCCAGATATCCTTTTCTGTAATTTTTCTATTCTGTTTTTCACGTCTCTGCTTCAATAATTAAATTAAGATATAGAAGTTTCATAAGGTATAGCAGACTGATAACGGCCGCCATTCCCGGCTATTCTCATCGCACTCCAAAGATAATCATTTTTATCGTGAATCGCAAAAAGTGGTTAATCTGTAAATAATGGTTTAAAAACCTATAATAGTAATGACTATTTTAGCGCGGAGAAAAGTGTGTGAACACACAATAACAGAATACTAACCGAAGCCATCTAAAAGTAAATCTAATGAAGAACTTATTGCTTCAAATCAAAAATCTGACACACAAGAAAGCCATTGATTTTCATGCCGATTTTATTTTGGACGAGTTGGAAAAAATTGAAGAGCAGCAGGTTGTTACTAAAGAAGAATATTTTCGCTTTTTGGATTTAACCGCCAGGAAAGAATTTCTAACCAAGCTCACAACCACAGAGAAAAGGACAGAATGGGCAGAAAAAGTCTTTTCTATTTTGCAACAAACCGATTACGGTCTGAGAGAGATATTTGAGCAGCGGGTAACCGAACATCCGGATAAAACACTTTTTATCAACCTTATGGAAGGGCGTAAAGAGCTTTTCAGCTATTTGCAAATATATAATTATGCACGGGAAATTGCTGCTACTTTTTACACCATGGAAAAAGAGCCGCGGGTGGCCATTTTCTCTGCTAACTCTGTGGACAGTGCCACAGTAGATATGGCTTGTTTGATGTACAGCATTTATGATACGCCACTAAATATTCATTTTTCGGAAGAAATACTGGCAAATATCTTAAAACCGTTGAATATTAATATTGTCGTTGCCGACACGCTGGACAGAGTTTTGCGTTTGAAAAGTGTAAAACAGCAATACCACCTTGACTTTAGACTTCTTGTCAGTCAGTCTATTGAAGAAGATGGAACCGAAATATTACAGGAAAAAGCAAAAAAGTTAAACTATAAAGAAGTGGATGCTATTTTACAAAAGCGTCCGCAACGCAGGCTCAACGAAGTGGCCACCACCATGTTTACTTCGGGCAGTACGGGTATTCCAAAAGGCGTTTCCTTTTCCTATTACAATCTTATCTCCAAACGTTTTGCCCGTCATGCGGCGCTACCGGAAACCGGCAACGAGACCATGCTTTGTTTTCTACCTCTGTTTCATACTTTCGGCAGGTTCCTGGAATTAATGGGTTCGGTTTACTGGCACGGAACTTATGTTTTCGTGGGGAACACCTCATCAGATACGCTGCTGAAACTGTTTCCGGAAATGAATCCTACCGGTTTTATCAGTGTTCCCATCCGATGGCTACAGCTTTACGAAAAAGCCATGGAAAAGCTGAATAACATTACCAGCGAAGATTTGCGGCAGGAAATTCTTCGCAAAGAGGTTGTTGGAAGTAACCTGCACTGGGGCCTGTCGGCAGCCGGATATCTGAGTCCTAAAATCTTTCGTTTTTTCCAATCCAACGGTATTGAACTATGCAGTGGTTTTGGCATGACAGAGGCCACCGGCGGGATTACAATTACCCCCCCTGGCGAATATGTGGATAACTCCACGGGAAAGACGCTACCAGGTGTCTATACACGGTTGAAAGAAAACGGTGAACTGGAAATCAGCGGACATTACATTGCCCGTTATCTCGAAGATATCCCCAACGGAGGAACCATCCCTTATCCTTCAAAAAATGCCAAAGAAAATTACTGGTTGCCTACCGGAGACATTTTTACTATTTCATCCGACGGTCATCACGAAATTGTGGATCGTGTAAAAGACATTTACAAAAATAACAAAGGCCAAACGATTGCTCCCCGCACCATTGAACAAAAATTTAATGGCGTTCCGGGTGTCATCCATGCTTTTCTCGTAGGTGATGCCCGCCCGTACAATGTCTTGCTCATTGTGCCTGACAGAGACGACACTGTGGTGAAGTCACAAACCAGTGAGGAGAGCCTGCGAAAGTATTTCCATCAAATTGTTCAAACAGCCAACAAAGGTGTTGCCCCCTACGAGCGTGTGGTCAATTTCTCTGTTTTAACCAGAGCATTTTCGCAGGAAAATAAGGAACTTACCCCAAAAGGCTCGTTTAACCGTAAAAATATTGAGAGAAATTTTAAAGATACCATTAAAAAGCTTTACCAGTCTGATAAAATAAGCTTTCAAATAGATGAAATGGAAGTGTTGATACCCCGATGGTTTTATCGTGACCTCGGTATTCTGGAGGATAGTATTTACTATGAGGGAAATTATTTTATCAATAAACAAAGTGGGGAAAAGCTCTATTTCAAGCCCGTCTCTGGTGACCGTTGTGTTATAGGTGATTTCTCTTACCAGATAAAAGGCAAACAGCTCAACCTGGGACGACTGGCACTTCAACCATTGCTTTGGATAGGAAATGCACCGTTTATCAAATTTAGTCCTGTGAAAGAGGGGTGGGATCTGCCTTTGAAAGAGTTTTCGGCACAGATGTGTTATCCTTCATGCATCAACACAACCATCGTAAAACAAAATATTATCACCATCCCCACCATCAGCAACAGCTTAATCATTTTTATCAACAGTCTGATTACCGATGCTCTTTTTACCGAAGGCGAAAAGCAAATACAATCCATAAAACTGTTGGGTGAACAGCTGGTTGAATCACAACGACGTCTGGCGCTGGTGATCAGGCGGCGCCTCGAAGCGCTGGCATGCCACCGTGAACACCGCGTGCGTGCGCTGGCCTACCGGAATTTGCTGATTTATGATCCCAACACGGATTATCAGGAGGTTCTACCTGTTTTTGTTCAGTCGGGGAAAACTTTTCTGGATACCAAAACCATTGAAGCTATTGCCGAGAGTAGTTTGGGCAAACAACAGCTGGCCTCATTTCGGAAAAGGCTGTTTGCCTATCGTGAAAATATGGAATGGCCTGCCAAAGGAACTACACGCAAGCAGTTTGAAGACATGCTGGAGTTGCTGTTTAACTTTGGAAAACAACATCCGCGTTATTACAAATCCATTCGTGCTGAATTTGCCGCCTGGAGTCTGCACCGGAAAGACCCTTATTTGTCACAACTGGCAAAGAAATATTTCCATGAGCTTTATCTTGTTTTTGATATGGAAATGCAAAAGTTGCGCGGCAATCTACCCGAAAACTTTTGGGACAACATCATTGTTTTTGAATACGGTGTTCCGGCCGATCAAAAACGCCGGTTGGAAAAGATTATTACCAATACTGTTTTCCTTGAAGAGTCTATTCACCTTATTTTCGGCCAGATTACTTTTACTGTGGATAAAATTATCCCGGAAGGAATTTGGATTACCAAACTACAATCTTTTTCCGATTTTCGCCATTACCGGCTCACGGTAAACAGCATCAACAACAAACATTACGACTTACACCTCGTAGTCACCCGTAATGAGGTGCCAAAAGAGAGTGTTTCCGATTTATATTGGAATGCTTATCTTTCGGATTATCCGTTTGACTTGCCCGTGTTGTCTTCACTGGGCATCAGCAATGCGGAACACGGCGTACGTTCAAGCCAGTACCTTGGTGGTTTGAGAGTTTGGGAAAAGATCAGGCAAATGTCGGAGATACACCAATGGGCAGGCAATTCGCAACCCTATGCCTGGCATCAGCTGTTTATCAAATCTTTTGCTGTCATCTTCCGGACATGGAAAATCAGCCGGCGCAAAATTATCCCGGGAGCCATTTCGCCGAGAAACATCATGGTGCCAGAGCTTGATTTTAAAGAGAGCGCAGTGATTATTTCACTTACAGGATATGGTTTATATGATAATATTCAAAACCTTCTAATGCCCATGGTCAAAAATTTCTACCAAAAAACCATCGCGCTTTATCCATGGGGCAGCACCCACCTGAAGTTTAACTGGATTTACAAAGCCATGATAGAAAGCCTGGGGAAAAAAGAGACTTTTGAACTGCTGGAAGAGTGGCGAAGCTTTTTGAAAAAAACAAAGGACAATTACCTGAAATCGCTTCATCTGGAGGCCACTATTGACGAATTTATCAAAGAACAAAAAGATAGTCATTATTTTCCTCTCAAAATACACAGTGCCATTTCGGACTATGACCAGTGGCGCAAACTCAACCCGGATGCCACTAATGAGGCTCGTGAACAAACCCTAAACGAGATATTTGATCTGTTTAAGATATTCAGACACAATGAGATAGACCGTTTTTATTTTTACAGACATACCTATTTCAACCATCCATCACAAACCGTACGGGATGCTTTCAGTAAACTGTTAAAAAAAATGGAAGAAGAGCCGAAGACCGAGACCATCCAGCTCATTGAACTTTCCGACCTGCAGGCCACCCTGGATGATACTACTGACCGTCGGCTTTTCAGTAAAATGGTTTTTCCGAAAATGAAACATTATCAGGAAATGGATTTTGTGAAAGTGATGGGTAAAAACAAGGAACAAATTATTGTTCAAACACTCATCAAAGACAAAAGTGGGTTAACTTATACCATGCGAGAACCACGCGATGCCACCGAAGTAGGTAAGCTGTATCAGCTTTTCTACGAGGAAAATTATCCCAAAACCGTTTCGCAACAGGACAAATATTTTGTGGTTACAGACAAGTACGAGCGGGTCATTGGTGCTATCAGCTACCGGACACTGGAAAACAATATCGTCAGGCTCGATGGCACTGCCGTCACCAGCCCGTTGCAAGGTAAAGGCATAGGTTCGGCCATGATCAACGACTTTTTCACACGTATGGCAGCCAAAGACGTCACCATCATTAAAGCCCATTATCTGCTCGGTAACTATTTCTTAAAACACAATTTCAGAGTGGACAAAAAATGGGGTGCGCTGGTGAAACATTTGGACTAAAAAGAGGTTTCTTCCAATATGATTAAGGTTTTTCCATCATCATACGCAGAATCTCCAACGATTTTATTTTCCCAAGCTCAGGCAGATGAAACTGGTAAAAAGCCAACAAACTGTCCAGCACCAACCGCCGCTCTTTAGTTGTAATATGCAATATCTTTAACGTCTCTGTAGAAGTTTGCATCAGGGTATGAAGTTTCTGTGCTGCAACACCTTCGGTAAAATAAGGATGCAATGGACGATGCTCCAAGAAACCTCCCTCCTGCAAATCAAACACCCGTATGGTTTCCGATGCCGGAACATCACTCTTCGGATAAAAACCAAGAAAACGACTCAGCTGAAAAAGAAAGAAAAGATGAAAATTTAAAAAGTATTCCTCTTCCATATCAAACCAAATCATGCTGTGGTATATCCAGGTGAAAAGCTCCTTGTTGGGAAGCTCTTCGCGGACACATCTGTAGAGAATTTCATCCAGAAACAACAAAATACTCTGCTTTTCGTTGGAGAAAGGAATATGATGCCAGGGAACATCCACACGCGCTTCTTTGATGTGATGAAGGTTTTGGTTTGCCTTGTAGTAAACTTCCATATCCAGCAACGTGAGCGGCTCGAAAAGCGAAGGTTTCAGCTTAGCCTTTTTGCTGCGTACACCCTTCACCATATACGACTGCAACCCCAGCTCTTCGGTGAAAATCTTCACCACCAGCGAAGTGTCACCATATTTAACAGAATGAAAAACAATTCCTTTTGTTTGTAAAATCATAAGGCAAAGGAAGTTATCAATGAATAACCAGAATTTTTGTAACCATACTTTTGGTTCCGTCTCTGTTGGTAACAAAGACGAGATAAACGCCAGTGGAAACATGTATATGGTCAAACGTATTGCCATCCCACACGGCCTGTCCGCCCTCTGCTTTGGTTTCGTAAACCAGATTGCCATAGCTGTCCGTAATTTTCACAGAGGCACCTGTAACAAGTCCTTTTATGGCAATGAGGCCTGTATAATTTTGGCGCACAGGATTGGGATAAGCATAAACATTCGAATAGGTGTTGTTGCCCGGTGTAGCTGTCCCGCGGTAAGAAATTAGCCCTTTGTCAGTGCCGATGAAGACTTCGCCATTTTTGTCAATGGTTATCCCGGTTATGTTATTGGAAAGCAGCGGACTATTTTCGCTGGTAAAATGGTGTATCTCTTTCAATCCGTCAGGCGAAAAGAGGAAAACACCGGTTCTTTTTGTCCCCACCCATTTCCGGTTTCCACCATCTACGGCAATGGCAGTAACGGTTTCTGTAACAAGCAATATATCGGCAAGACCCGTACCATCATTCCGGGGAACTAATATTTGCTGCGCATCGAAATCGGCACCCGGCTCAAAAATATTTCCCGGCGAATAAAATACGTTGATACCTTTGTCTGTTCCAACCCAAACTTCGCCGTCGTTGTCGGTAGCAAACGAATAAACAATACTGCCCTGGATATTTCCGTTGCCATGGGAAGAATTCAGCACTTTCACCTGGTCATCTGACGGGTTGTCCACAGTACCGTTGTAATTGTAAACGATGACCATACCGTTATTTCGTTTTTTTATCCAGATGTTGTTGTTTTTGTCCACCATGAGGCTGCCCACATCAATGCTGCTGAGACTGGCGCCAAGGTTAAAAGATTTCCAGCTTCCATCATTTTTCATAACAGACAACAAATTTTGGGCACTGGCGTTGGCAACCCAAAGATTGTGATTACTGTCAAAATCAAGTCCACTTACATAGACCAGGTCAGGGTTACTCATAGTCGGTTGCAGACTACTGTTATTTTGAGAAAAAATACTGGCGAGTTTACCGTTTTGAAACTTCATAATACCCCCCTGAAAAGTACCTACATAGGCTATTTGCGTATTGGCCGGATCAACTTTTATACAAACAGGGTCGGTGATACTGTCAAATGCCGGGGTGTTGGTTTGGTTTAAAGTTTTCCATTGTCCATTGTGGAAAGTAAAAACACCGTCGTGGATATACGATTTGTGCCAGTTCGACTGATATCCTCCGGGAACCACCCAAACATTTTCGCCCCGGGCATCCAAAGCAAAGACTTTCACCGAAGCCGGTCCATTCGGTTTAATAAGCGTTTGTTTTTCATTTCGATTGAGCGTTTGCAGCAAGCCTCTGCTTTTTGTTCCAATCCATACATCATTTTTCACATCACCACGGGCTGCAAGAGGCTGAATACCCTCTAAGTCAGCTTTGTTCACATAAAATACACTTTTACCAGACGTATCAAAGCCTTCCACCCAATAACGGTTGACAAGTAATAAGGCATTATCCTCAGCATTTAATTGAAAATGACGAAAGTGGTTGCCCGGTAAGAAATAATTCCACGCCTGACCGTCAAAAACATAAAGGGTATCGCTATCCCAATTTCCGGAAGTGTAATTGGTATAAATTTTACCACCAAAAGCTGTGATAAGGTTATACTTTTGCATAGGCACAGGTAGCCCGGTTTCCAAATGCCACTGTCGGTAATCAGCCGGGTTGGTAGCATTCAGGCTACTGAAATAGATACCCTTGGCCGTAGCGGCAAACAAAGCCGTGTCATTGGCCGTTATGTCCAGCACATCAAGCGCGCTACCATTGGGGCCAATGTAATAAGTATCTTTTATTTCGTGCTTTTTCATGTCAAGCACCACGATGCCGAAACTACATGAGAGGTAAGCAAACTTATCCCTGAAAAAAATGTTGTTGATGGTCTTGATGCCGAGCATATATTTGTTAAAAATATCCGGGATATTGGTTACATTTCCTTTATTATCAATCAAATCGATGTTGGCATCGCTGTATGCCACCAGTAGTTGTCCGGATTTTTTATCATAATCTATTTTACTGATGCCCAAATCATTCAAACCTTTTACCTTATCAAAAATAGAAATTTTATCATCCTTAAGCCGGTAAGTAAACAGGGTATAAGGCGTAGCGGCATAAATCAGGCCGGGGGTAACCGCCACATCTATCACTTCACCGTAGGGCAGGTGTGTACGCCACTGGCCAATACCGGTTTGTGCCCTGATAACAGCCGGGAATAGTAACAAGATTAAAAAGGAAAGGAGAAAATATTTTTTCATAAAAATCAAACGCAATATTTAAATAATTATTTGAAAGTGATAAAGGATAGGGCTATAGTGTATTTTATTGTTTAGTTGTTCTATTGAATCAATTTTTCTCTTTTTTTAATGACTTCTTCAAAGCGAAAAAGCTCTACACTCCATTCGAGTAAATCTTTATCAAGCCAATCTATTCCCTCAATAATTTCATTTTTATAGTTTGTCAAAGCAGCAATACTCCAAGTAACTGATTCGTGATGAAAAATTCTGTTTCTAAATTTTCTTATACCATTAAACTTTGAGCTCATTGTTTTTCTTTTTCTAATACTCTTAGGGCAATTGGGAAAAGCAAGCCGAATATTTTTCCACAAAGTTTTCTCAAATTTTGAATCAAGTAATGAAGTCCAAAATCCAAATGAAAGTTCTGATATAATTTTTCCAGTTGTAATTATTTTCTTTTCTCTTAATATATTATTTCTTGCTTCTGAAACCCTGTCTATTTGAAAGCGGCTAACAATCTTGATAAATTCTGGATTTTCAAACCAATTGTCATTGTTGAATTTTCTTTTCAACTGGAAGTCAAAATTGTTTCGAAGCGCTATTTCAAGTATTGACAACATCGTATAGAATGTTTCAGAAATCTCAATGTTTGCCTTATAATGAGCAACTGATTTTTCAAAATCACCTGAATGATATTTTAAATACGGTTCAAGTCTTTCCTTTGAAATTATTCTTTCTATTGCTTGTATTTCCATTTATTTTGTATCTTTGCAATGTCGTCCCGGTGATTCCTCTCCCAGTCCTTATGCTGGTGATGAAGCCGGGTTCTTTGTTTTTATACTTCTCGTGTCAAAGATAATATTCATTTTTCTAATTCTGCTTGTTTATTATTGAACTTCTTCTTGCTACTAAGTGGCAAACCGTATATGTCCATATTTATAATGTAGAAAAGTGATAAAATGCCCTAATTTATCTTCACCCCATCCACTTTCACCTCTTTTCCGAGCCGGTACGAAGTACTGATAATGGTATTTCCCTCCTTATCAAACTTTTTCCAATCACCGTTTTTGCGCCCCATACTGTAACTTCCCGACTCTTTTAGTTTGCCGTTTGGCCAGTTCCATTTATGTTCGCCGTTGGGCAAATCGTCGATAAATTTTCCTTGGTAAAACAGAGTTCCATCGCTGTAATAATAACGGCTCCATCCGTTTCGTTGCCCATCGGCATACCGGATTACCTGTTTCACATCGCCCACAAGATAAACCCATTTACCCTCTTTTTTTCCTTCCACATATTCGCCCTTGGTAATTACTTTACCATGATTATCATACTCTTTGTAAGAACCATCTTCCTGCCCTTCGTAAAAATTTTCAGTACGTAAAAGTTTACCATCGGGATAATACCACATCCATACGCTGTCTGGGTCGCCATCAATATATTTTCCGGTTTCTTCCAAAGCGCCATTAGGATAATAATAATTCCATAATCCTGTTTTCAAATCTTTGGTATAAAATCCGGCGGCTTTACGGCTACCATCAAGATAAAACTCCTTCCAGAAACCTTCGCGCTGCCCGGCATCCGTAAAAACACCTTCTCCTATCATCTTTCCATTTCTGAAAATATAAGCCTTCTTCACCTTTCCCAACTCATTGTACTCACGACGGATACCTTCCGGAAGCCCTTTTTTGTTGTAAGTGGCCTGCACTTTTATTTTTCCATCGGGATAGTAATCGGTACGTACTTCTAACTGCGATAGTGCTACGGCTCTCTTTTCCTTTTCACCGTTGGTATATTTTTCGGTGGAAACCAAATTCCCGGCCTCGTCATAATATTTGAAATATCCGTTTTTTAAACCGTGGTTAAAAAAGCCTGCCAAACGGACTTTTTCATCAGGATAAAACCACATCCAACGACCATCTGCCTGGTGATTAGCATCGTAACGATTGATACGCAGGCGTTTGTAAACATATCCTTTTTTGTATGTAATGATTTGAATAATACGGCCATCCAGTGCATATTCGTAAGCAGTACCGCTTTCCAAACCATCATGAAACGGAATTTTCATCTTTACTTTCCCGTTGGGATAGAGATAATAAGTATAACCCTGTTTCACATTGTTCACAAAATTTTCTTTGACCACATTATCACCCTGATATGTGATGCGGAATCCGTTTTTCCTGCCGTTTTTAAAGTTAATCTCGACGGTAAGGTGACCTTTTTCATCATAAAATTTCCAAAGGCTGTCGAGCTGAAAGTTTTTACGGTTACCTTCCGATTTCAAACGCCCGTTTTGATAATAGTTTTTCCAGTAGCCATCGGGTTTTCCATCCTGCATGGTTCCTTCACTGGATATTTTCCCGTTTTCATAAAAAAATACAGCTTTCCCATTAGGATAAATGGTATCATTTTTCTGTTGTGAAAAAGCAGAAACAGTTACTATCAATAATAACAAAAGAAAAAAAAATTTATGTGTTGTTTTTCTCATAGAAAGCTTATAATTTTTTGAAGCCAAATATAGCTTTTCCATGGAATTGAGCTTCATGTACGGACAATCATTAAAGACACAAGTTTTATCGGAAGGAACCATAAGAAACTCTTTTTTCAGGCGATTGTATATGCATTTGATGTAAAATACCGGTTTCGGTAGCCACAATAAACTTTTTGGCAGGGTCATTTTTCGTAAATTTTACTATGATTTACAAACATTAGATGTTCATAAACAGATAAAAAAAATTCAAAAAAAGTGATTTTGGACGTAACCTTTCGAAGTCCGTTTTTTATTGTTCATAACTTGCAACTTTTCATTTTTTATTCAACAAATTTACGCAGATATTAACAACGGTGTTTGATAAATTTTAAAAAATTGAAAAACTGATTCCGTGACTGGAAGACCTTGATCTCTATTGACCACACATGGCACCGGGCAAAATATGACGGTGTACAATTCTATTATTAGTAGGCCAAAAAAAAAGAAAAGCCACGCCGCGAACTTCCCTAATTCGCCGAAAAATCATTCAGCAAACAGCAGAAAGCAAACACGGGGAAGAAGAGTGATTTTCAGCTGTTTGTAATCAATCTATGCAGAGTTTATAACCCAAAGTCCAACCCTTTTCATTCATTCAAATTTGTTATTCGGGCATCGTTGTAAATTAGTTGTAGAAATCAACAGAAACGTTGTCAATGATAAAATGGGATTTATGCGGGTTCCATATATAAACTTTTAGAACTTCCCCGTCTTCCATTTTCGGAATGTGCATGACATAAAACAGGTTATTCCAGTGACTTGTTCTTTCAATTTGTTTATCAATTTTGTTGGCGTGCCATACTTTTTTTATTTCACTAACAATTAAAGCATTAGGATAACTGTGGGAAAATATCCGGGCACGGACAAACAATGTTCCTTCTTTTATTTTATTGTTTTTTTGAACTAACTCGGCAAGGGGAAGAAATGCTGTACCCGAATCTACAACGGCACAATTTTTACATGAATCTGCTGTCAATACGCCATGAATGTTGTTTACTTTTTCTACATACTTTTTTATACGGAGATAATTATTTTTTTTACCAAAGTAGGAAGTGTAATATTGTAAAGTGGTGATGTTTTTATTTTTATGGGTAAAATTTAAGATGGCCAGAATTGTTATCAACGAAAAAATAATTGCCGGGAAAAGGATATGTTTTTTGTATTTGTCTTCTTTATTGAATAAACGGTATCCCAATAAAAACAGAACAAGTAAAATGAAAACGATGTTTGAAAAAATATACAATCCTAAAATGGTATTGTTTTTGTATTTATACAAAACGGTATGCTTTCCTTTTGGTAAAAAGATGGTACGATAGATAAAATTTGAAGTGTAAATGTGTGCTGGTTCATTGTCAATATAACATTTCCAACCTTTGTAGTTGGCTTGAAGCATGGTTAAAAACTGGTCATTTTTGGTTTTTGTTGTTATGCTAACTTCGTTGGGATTAAATTTTTGTATTTGAATAATGTCGGAAGAGTCTGTTTTCACGTGCTTACGTGACAATATTTTAAAATCCCGGTCCGGGATGAATAAGGTTGTTGTTGTTTTAATGTTTACGGCTTTGTTTGAGAATTTCGATAATGGGATAACCGTGTCTGAAAAATAAAACAAATGGTTGTTTAAAGTGGTTTTCTTAAGATTTTTAAAACGATCAATCATGTTGTAGCCATTGAGTTTAAACGAAGAAAATCCTGTAAAAGATATTTGCTTGGTAAAAATGTAGGTGTTGCGCCAAAGTGGATCGAAAAAGGCGTGTTGCTCATCGTTGTAGATGATTTTATCATCGACAGGTATGGGAAAACCTTTGGGAGACAGATTAATATATGTTTGTAATTCTTCGGGCTTATATTTTACATCAACGACCGTTGTATCCATATTCAACTGTGCGGCAAACAAAAGATCACCGATTAGAAGAATGATAATGATTGTTGCCGGTCTTTTGATTTTTTTATAAAAAATCAGGGTAAAAACCAAGCCGGATATTATGATAAAATCAAAAGCAGATTGAATGAAAATACTTTGAAAAAAGGTAGCATGATGAAAAAAACCGAAGAGATTTTTGGAATTGAATGTTTCTTGTAGAGCATGCGGCGTAAGTTTGAGTAGGGAAAAGACAATGAGAAAAGTCAATATTGCCAAAAATGCAGAACCTGTCAGGATAATTTTCTTCCGTTCGGATGAGATGTTTTTTTCGAAAACTGCGAAATAGTTGGCGGCCATCAGTATAAATGCCAGCACTCCGTATATACTCAAATAAGAAGCGTATTTAAATGAATTCATCAAGGGTAAATAGTGCCACATCAGTCGCCTTACGGGCAGAAAACCATAGGACATAGAAAAAATTATGATACCGAAGAAAAAGATAATGTATTCCAAAAAAGTATGCTTCTTAAACACTGAAACAAGGAAGAATATCAACATAACAATGCCGAAATAGTGATTGATTAATGAAATATCAGCATTACCGTAGAAATTTGTCTTCGCAATGGTGGAAAATGGAATAATTAGCGAGAACAGAGTAGTTAATGGTTGTCCGTTGTTTAAAGTTTCATGCAAATTAATACCCGATACCAAACGTGAAACAGAATGAAGTACTCCAAATGTTGAAACAATTAAAGGCAGGGTGAGCAGAACTACCATCAGGGATAAAATCAGGTTAAACCTGAGTGTTCGAAGGATTTTGGTCCGGTTGTTTTCAAACCATAATTTAAAAATGAAATAGGCAAACAACAGCAAAAGCAAGTACATTAAAACAATGGACAAAGCCTGGTATGCACCGGTTACCATTAGAAAAACAAAAAGGGCAGTTTTGATTGTGTTTATCAGGTTTAAATTTCGGTTCATCTTTATGTATGACCCTATAACAAAGGGGATCCAGGCCATCCCTACAAGCAGAAAGAAGTGCTGGCCGTGAGCTACAATGTACCCGCTGAAAACATAAGCCAAAGCCGCAATAAAAGAGGCCCGTTTACTTTTATTGAAGTCAAACGACAATTGATACATGCCTGTTGCCGCAACAATTAAGTAACCGATAAACAGTATGTGCATGGTGTAAAAGGAATATCCGCCCAAAAGGCTTGTATACAGGATTTCAGGATAATAAAAAGGAACTTGCAGGTCGGCAAAAAATGGCGTCCCTGTGAGCTGAAAGGGATTCCAAAACGGGAAAAATCCGGAACGGATGCTTTCGGAGAAGTAGTAGCGAAAAGGGAATACCACATCCAGCATATCCCACTTAAAAGATGCTGTGAAAAAACTTATTTGTCCATACCCGAGAATGATAAGCAACCCAAAAGAAATGTAAGATGATAATTTAGTTTGTCTGTATAATTTCATTTGGGGTAAAGGCTGAAATGAATATGATTTAAAAGTTTTGTGGTGTCTATTTAGCTACTTACTTTAATCCTCTGATAAGTAGATGGTTTGGCAATAACCATTCTTTCAATTAGCTTGTGCAAGATAACCAATCATTTTGACACCTCAAAAAACAATTTTCAAACAGAGACCCAATTGTTTGGTATTTTGATATTGATAATTTATTTGGATTTTGTGATTTGTAATTTATCTCTTTCTGTTTATCCTGTTTAGGTCACAGTGTATTCCAATCCTGTCATTCATCATTCATCATCTTCCCACCGTTTTACCTTTCAGACGCCGGGTGCTCTTTTGCAGGTTAAACTCATCGTTTTTTATTAATTTCAACAATGCTTTGCTGCTTTTGGGTTCAATATAATAAAACAATGTATCATACTTCACTTTTCCGTAACCCTGACTCCATTTGCTGGCAGAAATCTGGTATTCATTATTGCTGTTCCGCACAAACCGCAAAAAACGGTAAGCACCATCCTCAAAAGCCACATTGATATAGTTGCTCCCCTCGCTAACGGCCACACCCGGCGTTTTTTTCGGTATAATAATATTTTCTACATATTGGCCGTTTTCAAAATTTATTTTTCCACGCGCCACTTTGGTATCGGCATAACTTAAATTACGGCGAAGAATAATTTTTCTGGAGTTGTAAAATTGAATTTTATCAATACTGAGGTAGTTACTGTTTAAATTATTCCGCATATCCTGGGTAAAGTAAATGGTTTTGGAGCAGGATGAAATCAGCAATAAAAAAGATAAGCCAAAAATAAGAATAACTATTTTTTTCATAATTAAATGATTTTTAGTTTTTTAGATATTTCAAGCATTCGTTCAATCGGTTTACGTGCCTGTTCCATAATCTGTTTGTCCAGGGTGATAACAGGCGACTCATTTTCCAAAGCCAAATATAGCTTTTCCATGGAATTAAGTTTCATATAGGGACAATCGTTACAGGCACATGTTTCATCGGAAGGTACCACGAGGAATTCTTTTTCAGGCGACTGCAGGTACATCTGATACAAAATTCCTGTTTCTGTAGCCACGATGAATTTTTTTGCAGGATCACTTTTGGTAAAATTTAACAAACCTGTAGTGGATCCGACAAAATCGGCAATTTCCAAAATTTGTGGTTTACATTCCGGATGAGCTACAATTTTAGCATCCGGATGTTTTTCTTTCAAATTAAGAATAGCATCAACAGTCAGTATATCATGTACTTCGCACGTACCATCCCAGAGCACCATATTGCGTCCGGTCATGCGGTTTACATAACCCCCAAGGTTACGGTCAGGGGCAAAGATAATTTTCTGATCTTTGGGAAACGATTCCACCAGTTTCACCGCATTGCCGGAAGTGCAAATTACATCAGACAATGTTTTAATAGCCGCTGTGGTGTTTATATATGATATCACAATATGATCGGGATATTTCGCTTTGAAAGCGACAAAGTCATCATAAGGACACGAGTCGGCCAGGGAACACCCGGCTTCCAGGTCAGGCAAAACAACTTTGGTGTCAGGATTGATAATTTTGGCTACCTCGGCCATAAAATGCACGCCGGCAAAAACGATAATATCTACTTTGGCTTCGGCAGCTTTTTGCGCCAGGCCCAGACTGTCTCCAACATAATCCGCGATATCCTGAATTTCATCAATTTGATAATAGTGAGCTAAAATCAACGCGTTTTTTTCTTTCTTCAGCCTGTTTATCTCTTTTTTGTAATCCATTTTCTTTTTTTTAACTATTTACTCTTTATTAAGAAATTTTAATTTCAAATCTTATTATATATTATATGTCTGTTAGTATTGGTTATTAAAAACAGTTTCATTATTAGTAATTGTCAAAAACCTCTTTTTATGAACAACCAATTTACAATTAATAACCATTTAAAATATTTTTAATCAACGAATAGCACCAGTTATTAACAAGTTGTTTATCATTGGTAAATATCATAAATTTTACTGTAATTTACCAACATTGGATGTTCATAAACCAGTAATACATTTTTATAAGATTTCTGTTTTTAGCGTAACCTTTCGATGTTCATTTTTTCGTTGTTCATAACCTGCGACTTTTCATTTTTTATTCAACAAATTTACGCAGATATTAACAACGATGTTTGATAAATTTTAAAAAGATAATAATGAGCCTTTTAAATATTGAAAACTGCCTTTTGAAAAAATTAAAACTGTTCGTAATCAACTCTTATAGTATGGCTTGAATTTTTGCGTAATTTTGTCAGGAAAATGTTATGAACAATGGGTGAAAAAAAGCGAACTTTGGCATTGGCATCTGATCACGGTGGCTATTGGATGAAGGATTTCATTGCGTTTAAATTACGCGATACGGATTATGAAGTGAAAGATTTCGGCACTAATTCAGGTGAAAGTGTTGATTATCCGGATTTTATCCATCCCATGGCTCATGCTGTTAACGAAGGCAAATTTGAAATGGGTATTATCATGTGCGGCAGCGGCAATGGTGCCCAGATGACGGCAAATAAATACCCTAATGTTAGAGCCGGTTTGTGTTGGGATGTGGAACAAACCCGGCTAATACGTATGCACAACAATGCTAATATATTATCGCTTCCCGGCAGGTTTGTTACCTTTGACGATGCCTGGAAAATGGTGGAGGTCTTTTTGCAAACGCCGTTTGAAGGTGGAAGACACACTCCACGGGTAGAAAAAATAGGGCAGATTATAAAATAAGGAAGCGTCAGTGAAAAGTTCAGCAGAAAAAAAAACATTTCTCAAAAAGGCCGAAAAAATTGCCTTTGACAAAGTGCATCGCGAAAAGATAAAATTTAACATTTCGCGTTATGACAAAGCCGTGGCCAAAGGAAAAGCCCTTTATGCAAATCTTGATCTGGCACGTGAAAGAGCCGGCTATATCAAGTACAAGGTGATTAATGAAATGGAGAAGTATCTCATTGAGTTTGAAGATAATTTTACCCGAAATGGCGGAAAAGTTATTTGGGCAGCCGATGCTCGTGAAGCTGTAAATACTGTTCTGGAGATTGCCAGGAAAAATAAGGTTAAAAAGGTGGTGAAATCCAAGTCGATGACCACCGAAGAACTTGACCTTAACAAGTTTTTGAAGCAGGCTAACATTGAATCGGTTGAAACAGATCTCGGTGAGTTTATCGTGCAGCAGGCAGGCCAAAAACCCTATCACATTGTTACCCCGGCCATGCACATGTCTAAAGAGGATGTGGCTGAATTATACCATAAAAAATTCAATACCGACGAGCATCTTACACCGGAAGAGCTGACACTGTACACACGGAAACTGTTGCGGGAGAAGTTTATCCATGCCGAAATGGGCATAAGTGGTGCAAATTTTCTTATTGCTGATATGGGGGGGGTTGCACTGACCGAAAACGAAGGAAACGCTATGCTTTCCATGTCGTTTCCAAAAATACACATTGTCATTGCAGGTATCGAAAAACTTATTCCAAAGCTTGAAGATTTAGGGCTTTACTGGCCGTTGCTCGCCACACACGGCACCGGACAGAATATGACCGTTTATAATTCCATAATCAGCGGACCAAAAAAGGGAAATGAGAAAGACGGACCTGAAGAGATGGTGGTGATTTTGTTGGACAACGGCCGTACCAACCTGCTGGCCAAAGAACGGCAACGGCAGGCACTTTCCTGCATACGGTGTGGCGCCTGTCTCAACGCTTGTCCTGTTTATAAAAACATTGGCGGACATACTTACGATACCACTTATAGTGGCCCTATCGGAGCAGTTATTACACCTTATATGAAGGATTTAAAAACATATAATCATTTGAGCTTTGCCTCTTCACTTTGTGGTAAATGCACCGAAGTATGTCCCGTAAAAATTCCTCTCCACCAATTGCTGCTCGTAAACCGCGATGATGCCGTGAAAAACGGATTTTATACTTATTTCGACAAAGCCAGTATAAAGGTTTCCACGAAAGTGCTCATGTCCAGAAAATTATTAGACCTGTCCGGTGGTAAGATGAAAAATTTTGGTGCCGGTATGTTTGTGGATAAAGTGTGGGGACCACGGCGTGAGCTACCCAAATTTGCCGAAAAATCTTTCAGTAAACAGTGGCGCGAAAAACATGGGAAAGAGAATGAATGACGACCGTTTTTAATGTACTAACCGACAAACATACGCTTGTGCCCTAGTCCGCTCCGTTTGTACCCTACCATATTTCTACCGACACTTACACCGGTAATTTATTAATTTTGCCCAAAATAAAAAATACGATGAACACACTTTATCCGTTAAAATTTCAACCCGTTTTCAAAGATAAAATCTGGGGCGGACACAAAATAAAAGAGGTGCTGGGTATGGACTACGGCAAATTACCCAACTGTGGTGAAGCCTGGGTGGTTTCCGGTGTGGAAGGCACCCCCACCCTGGTGAAAAATGGTTTTCTGGCCGGCAACGAGCTGAATGAGCTGGTGAGTATTTACATGGGTGACTTAGTTGGTGATGATGTGTATGATAAATTTGGCGATGAGTTTCCGCTGCTCATAAAATATATCGATGCCAACGATTGGCTCTCCATTCAGGTGCACCCGGATGATGTGCTGGCTGCTAAACGAAAAATCGGGCGAGGGAAAACCGAAATGTGGTACATCATGGAGGCCGAAAAGGAGGCGGAACTCATCAGCGGGTTCATCAAAAAAGTGGACAAAGAGACTTATCAGAAATATCTGGATGACAGCAGGCTGAAAGAAATTCTCAACTTTGAAAAAGTGGAAAAAGGAGATGTGTTTTTCATCCCGGCAGGACGTGTTCATGCACTCGGCCCTGGTGTTTTACTGGCCGAAATACAGCAGACTTCCGACACCACCTATCGCATTTACGACTGGGATCGTATTGATACCAGCGGAATGAAACGCAAGCTTCATACCAAAGAAGCCTTGGATGCCATTGATTTTGAGGTGGCCGATAAGTACAAAACCGCATACAAACCGGAGAAAAACAAGACTATTCCACTGGTACAATGTCCGCAGTTTACCACTAATCTACTGGAGTACGATCAACCCATCAGCAAGGATTTTGAGGAAATTGATTCCTTTATCATATATATGGGTGTCGAAGGGAATTCTGCCCTGAAATGGGAAGGTGGCGAGGAAGAAATTGCCCCGGGTGAAGCTGTGGTGATTCCCAACGTCATAAACAACATCGAACTCAAACCAACAGGTAAGGCAAAACTGCTGGAGATTTATTTGGTTTAGGATGAAAAATCTACACATGTGAAATGTTTTCAAACAGATAAAAAAGAAAGTTTTTCATCAAGGATAAAACGGTTCGGGTTTAACCTTTTTCCGGCTTACCATTGTTCGGGTGGAAAAGTCAGATTTATTTCCAGTGACTGGAAAGAAATCCATGTTTCTGTCAAATTAACATGGAAAACAAGGAATTATGTGGGAACAGTTTTTGGTGGAAGCTCCTATTCCGCCCTTGACCCCATGTTTATGATTCAGCTGATTCAAATACTGGGTCCTGATTATGTGGTTTGGGACAAAGAGGCTGTGGTGAAGTTTATCCGTCCCATATCCAATCAGGTATGCGCTCGTTTTTTGGTTACCGATAAAATGATTGCTGAGATAAAGGAAACCGTGGCAAAACAGAAGGAGATGACGCTGGAATTGCCAGTCAGCTTCGTGGACAAAACCGGCAAAAAGTACGTGGAAGTGGATAAAAAGCTTTATATCGCCGACAAAGTCTTTTACATGGAAAAACGGAAACGGAAAAAGAGTAAATAGGTTTGTACTGTCGGGACTAAAACGGAAAGCCTGTTAAGCCGTCCTAAAAAGTAGTGTTAAAATTTATTCTTTCATCCACTCGAAGAGCCGGTAGTGTTCGCCGTCCATGCCCAATTTGCGATAAACATCTATGGCGCGCCGGTTGGTTTTGTCCACGTAAAGACGTATGCCGGCAACTTTGCTGTCATCGGTAGCCCATTTTTTAATATGTGCATACATATTTTTGAAAACACCCTGTTTCCGGTATTCGGGGAGTACATAAACCGACTGAATCCATAAGACCCATTTGTTGCGCCAGTCGCTCCATTCAAAGGTAACGAGCAGGGAGGCCACCACTTTGCCCTCCTCTTCCGCAATGAAATATTTCCCTTTCTCCGGGTCGCGCAATACGTGCATAACACCCTCATTCAGTGTCTCTTTTTCCAAAACAAGGTCTTCCGTTTCCCCTGCCATTTTTATCTGGAAATCAGCAATTATTTCCCGGTTTTCTTCTGTGGCCATCCTAATTTGTACCATGATTTTTAATAGTTTTGACGAATAATTATTCAAAGATATAATTATCTTTCAGATTTATGAGTGACCAGATAAAACATGAGTGTGGAATTGCGCTGGTAAGGCTGTTGAAACCACTGGAATATTATCAGGGGAAGTATGGAAGTACCCTTTACGGACTGCAGAAGCTGCATCTGTTGATGCAAAAACAGCACAACCGTGGTCAGGATGGCGCAGGCATGGCTTGTGTAAAATTTGATTTGCCGCCGGGAAAAAAATACATCAACCGTATCCGTTCCAACAGTGCTACGCCTATAAAAACTATTTTCAGCAAAGTGTATGATGAGCTGGAAGTCATCCGGCAACAGCATCCTAAGCGGCTCGATGATGTGGTGTGGCTGAAAAATAATGTCGCTTTTACCGGGGAGCTTTTTCTCGGGCATCTGCGTTACGGCACTTACGGTGGCAATGATGTGAAAAATCTTCATCCGCTCAAAAGAGCCAACAACTGGAAAACCCGAAACCTGTTGCTGGCCGGTAATTTCAATATGACGAACAACGATGAGCTGCTGGAGCATTTGATTGAGCTGGGACAATATCCGCAAGAAACTTCCGATACCATCACGGTGCTGGAAAAAATCGGTCATTTTTTGGATGAAGAAAATGAACGACTTTACAGGAAATTGAAAAAAAGTGGTGTTTCTAAAAAAGAAGCCACCGACGAAATCATTAACAAGCTTGATCTGCTGCCCATATTGAGTGAGTCTGCCAAGCGATGGGATGGCGGCTACGTTATTAGCGGGCTTTTGGGACACGGTGATGCTTTTGTGATGCGCGATCCGGCCGGTATTCGACCCGCCTATTATTATGCTGATGATGAAATTGTGGTTGCCGCTTCGGAACGACCTGTTATTCAGACGGCTTTAAATGTCCCGATAGAAAAAATACGGGAGTTGGAGCCGTCACATGCACTGATTATCCGTAAAAACGGGGAGCTCATCAATGAAGCTTTTATGGAGCCACTGCCTAAAAGAGCCTGTTCGTTCGAACGTATTTATTTCTCGCGCGGAACCGACAAAGATATTTATCTCGAAAGGAAAATGCTGGGAAAACTACTCGGAAATCCTGTTCTGGAAGCCATTGATTACGACCTGAAGAATACGGTCTTTTCCTATATTCCTAACACTGCTTCCGTAGCTTTTCAGGGGCTGGTGGAACAGCTGAATGAGTTTACTGACGAACGGATGGAAGAAAAAATCCTTGCGGAGCAGGGAAACCTTACCAAAGAGCGGTTAGCAGTAATTTTCTCGGATAGGCCGCGTGTCGAAACCATCGCCGTGAAAGATGCCAAATTGCGGACTTTTATCCTCACCGACAAACAACGTGACGACCTCGTGGCGCATGTGTATGATGTAACTTATGGCGTGGTTCGTAACAACATCGATACGCTGGTGGTGCTTGACGATTCCATTGTGCGCGGAACCACACTCAGACAGAGTATTATCCGTATTCTCGACCGGTTACATCCCAAAAAGATTTTGATTGTTTCTTCGGCACCACAAATTCGGTATCCTGACTGTTACGGTATCGACATGGCCCGGCTGGACGATTTTGTGGCTTTCCGTGCTGCCATCGAACTGCTGAAAGAACACCACATGGAAAATGTCATTAACGAAGTATATGCCAAAGCAAAAGCGCAGGAGAACTTACCGAAAGAACAGGTTGTGAATCCTGTGAAAGTGATTTACAAACCTTTCACCACGCAACAGATCTCGGATAAAATAGCGCAGCTCGTTACCTCGCCGGAGGTGGAAGCTGAAGTTGCCGTGATTTACCAAAGTATTGAAAACCTGCATCAGGCCATTCCGCATCACAAAGGCGACTGGTATTTCACCGGCGATTATCCCACACCGGGCGGTAACAAAGTGGTGAACCAGGCTTTTATCAATTATGTGGAAGGAAGAAATGAGAGGGCGTATTGAAGAAAGTAGTGTGTGATTGTAGCATTTTGTTACAAGGTGTATTTCCAAATGATTATTTACTAAATTTACGCTTTACAAGCAAACATACCGGAATGATTGTAAATAAGGTTATTGACTATTATCAATACTTCGGTAATAATTTTATTAATCTGATTTTCAATCAGTTGTAGATGTTTCATAATAAGTTACACTTATTATGAAACAGGTCTTTGCGTCTTTGCGAGAACGAAAAATTACCGAACTATTGATTATGAATAAAATCATTTATTTTTATATAAAAAAGCAGTGGAGTCCGGAACCCACTTTAAAAAACGGAACTGTCCCACACAAGGATAATTTGCAGGGGCGGAACTGAAAAGCCTTATGAGTAGGGAATTAAAACATACTATTATGAAAAAAATTTATTTTATTATTCTATCTTTTGCACTTGTACTGTTTGGGAGTGACCTCCAGGCTCAGTGGGTACAGACAAACGGCCCCTATGGAGGTCATATTAATTGTTTCGCTGTAAACGGTACCAGCATTTTTGCAGGAATCTATTACGGCGGCGTCTTTCTATCGACCGACAATGGTTCTATCTGGCCGGCAATCAATAAGGGTTTGACTAATTCCCGGATTAAAGCTCTTGCAGTTTCAGGTACGAATATCTTTACCGGAACATAGGGAGGGGGTGTTTGGCGGCGCCACCTATCGGACATAACGATCGGGGTACAACTTTTTCCGGATAAATCAGGGTCTGTATTCAGGCTGAATAAGAATTATCCAAACCCGTTTAACCATTCCACCCTTATCAAATACTCGCTCCCGGAGAAAGGAAATATAAGTTTAACAGCTTATAATTCATTTGGCCAAAGGGTCGCAACATTAGTTAACAAAACACAACAAGTAGGCACGTATAATGTTAGTTGGAATACTGTAAATTTTTCTAATGGTATCAGTTTGGCTATGCACTGTAGCCGTTTTTAGCCGTATTTTCTTATTATTTCCAATGGTTAATTTACAACTATTTTCATATCGAAGAACATCCCATGCTATGGTGTATGAGCCTTTGTTATGCCGTCGTACTTTAATTCAGGTCTATTATTATTTTTAAGTTATCTTTAACAATATCAATTAGTTCTTTCGGTAATTTCCCTGTTCTTTTAATAAGTCTTTTATTGTCAATTGCTCTTACTTGGTCAATCATTATGTCACAGTTCTGATGTAGATTTGCAGTCCCCTTATTGAGATGTACTCTTAAAATCTCAGACTCCTTTTTTACATTGGTTGTGATAGGACAAATTATGGTTGAAGGATGGGGAATCTTATTCAATAAGTTAGTCTGAATAACTAATACCGGTCTGGTTTTTCCAGGCTCCGTTCCAATTTTTGGATTCAGGTCTGCTATCCAAATCTCAAATTGCTTAATTGACATAATCGATCTCCTCGAATTCTTTTAGTATAGACATGGAATCATTCCTGACCAGTTCCGACTCCTTTTTAAGTCGTTTTTCTATGAGCAGCCGTTTTTGTAGTCTGTTATAATAGTCAATTGCCTCGTTAATATATCTGTTTCGAGGTTTTTTAATTTTTGAAAGTATCTTTTCAGTCTCTCCAAAAATCGAATCTTCTATTTTCAATGATACGTTTTTCATGGTTTTATAATTTGATAGTACAAAAGTATATTAAATTAGTATATATTCCAAGTGATTTATTTAATTTTCTGATTTTTTAGTATGCGGCATAACTACTTCTACAATCTTACGGTGCACGGTACAAAAAACTATACGCAAACAAAGAAAATGATATTGCTTAAATAGAAGTTGTTTCAAGTTTACCTGTGAATCTATGAGAAACATCTTGATTAGTTATTTCAACCCCAATAAATTCCGGGGGCGAACGGAATCAACTCTTGGCGCTTTTCAAATAACAAACATAAACCCTAAACAAAAAACAGCGCCACCCCCATCACACTCAACACTGCGCCGGCAACTTCGGCCAGGCTTACTTTTTGTTTAAACAAGAGTACGGAAGGCAGGATGATAAAAACCGGAACCATCGCCATAAGGGTGGAGGCAATGCCAACATCGGTATGCTGCACCGCAAGCAACGAAAAAGAAACACCCAAAAAAGGGCCGAAAAAAGAGCCGAGCACAATACGTTTCAATGCCGGTTTGTTGCTAAAAGTCATGCGGACGTTTTTCCATCGCCCGAGCAGGCTAATGAGAAGTGTAAAACCCACAATCGCTACAATTGCCCTGATTTGTGTTGAAGCAAAAGCATTGTAATTACCCATACCATACTTACTTAACACAATACCGCCGCCCTGTCCCATGGCCCCGATAAAAGCATAAATCAATCCCCGGATGGGAAACTTCAATTTAATTTTCTTCCCTCCATCGGGTTTATTCCAAATGGCGATGGAAATCCCGGCCAGAACAAGCAACATCCCCAGCAGACCTAGCAGATTCATGGTCTCTCCCAGCGCAATCCAACTTAAAAAAGCGGCCAGCGGTGGTGCCAGCGTCATAATTAACATGGCCATACGTGAACCGATAATAGGATAGGAAGAAAATAAAAAGTAATCACCAATGATAAACCCGACCACTCCCGACAAGCCTAACCAAATCCAGTTATGTGCGCTGGCATCCGTTGGCAACACAAGTCCGCGTGTAAAGTAAGTCAGGAGGCTTAAAAACAGTACAGCCAACAACAAGCGAATCAGGTTAACAGCAAAAGGGCCAACACGCCGTGTAGCACCTTCGAAAGCCAAAGCCGTGACTGTCCAGAAAACAGCGGTTAATAAAGCGGCGATTTGTCCAAAATGTGCTTGGAACATCTTTGGTTTTTAAATGGATGGTATCAGGACTGCTTTTTCTCCACAATCTTCAGCCCCAGCTCATCCAACTGCACTGATGAGATGACAGATGGTGAGTCAATCATCACGTCGCGGCCATTGTTATTTTTGGGGAAAGCGATAAAATCGCGGATGGAATCTTTGCCTGCAAACATGGCGGCCAGCCGGTCGAAGCCGAAAGCAATGCCACCGTGAGGAGGAGCGCCGTATTCAAAGGCATTCATCAAAAAGCCAAACTGTTCCTGCGCCGCTTCTTCTGTAAAACCAAGGGCTTTAAACATGCGTTTTTGCATGTCGCGGTCGTGGATACGAATGGAACCGCCGCCAATTTCCACACCGTTGATAACCAAATCGTAAGCATTGGCATGTACTCGGCCAGGGTCACTCTCCAGCAAACCGGCATCTTCCGGCTTGGGTGAAGTAAAGGGATGATGCATGGCATGGTAACGCTGGTCTTCTTCATTCCACTCGAACAGTGGGAAATTGACTACCCAAAGTGCTTTATAATTTTCTGGGTTACGCAGGCCAAGCCGTTCGCCCATTTCGAGACGTAATTCACAGAGTTGCTTCCTGACGGCATCGGTTTTGCCGGACAAGATTAGCAGTAAATCCCCCTGTTTTGCATCAAATTCTTCAGCCCAGCTTTTCAGTGCTTCCGTATCAAAAAACTTGTCCACCGATGACTTAAAACTACCGTCTTCGTTGTATTTCACATACACCAAACCCTTAGCTCCCACCTGTGGACGTTTCACAAAGTCGGTCAACTTGTCCAGTTGTTTGCGCGAATAACCGGCACATCCGGGAGCGTTGATGCCTACCACAAGTTCGGCTTGGTCAAAAACTTTGAAACCTTTGTCTTTAGCCACCTCGTCCAGCTCGACAAAAGTCATACCGAAACGAATATCCGGTTTGTCGGAACCGTAAAGCCGCATGGCATCATCGTAAGGCAGCCTTTGGAGCGGTGGAAGGTCAACACCTTTAATTTCTTTAAAAAGGTAACGCATGAGTCCTTCAAAAGTGGCCAGCACATCTTCCTGTTCCACAAAAGACATCTCACAGTCGATTTGTGTAAACTCCGGCTGGCGGTCGGCACGCAGGTCTTCGTCACGGAAACATTTCACCAGCTGGTAGTAACGGTCGTAGCCGGCCACCATCAGTAGTTGTTTAAAAGTCTGTGGCGACTGTGGCAAGGCGTAGAATTCGCCCCGGTTCATGCGCGAAGGCACCACAAAATCGCGGGCACCTTCGGGCGTTGACTTAATCAGATAAGGCGTTTCAATCTCAATAAACTGCTGACTATCAAGATATTTACGCGTCTCAAGCGAAAGTTTATGCCGTAACATCAGGTTCTCTTTCAACGGGTTGCGGCGCAAATCAAGATAGCGGTATTTCATCCGCAACTCTTCCCCGCCATCGGTTTGGTCTTCGATGGTGAAAGGCGGTATTTTGGAAGCATTCAGGACCGTCATCTCCTGCAAATCGATTTCGATATCGCCGGTAGCCATTTTTGGGTTTTTAGAAACCCGTTCTATCACTTTTCCTTTGGCCTGAATCACAAATTCACGCCCCAGTTTCCTGACTTTTTCAATAAGTTCGGCATCGCTTCTTCCTTCTTCGAGCAGCAGCTGGGTAATGCCATAACGGTCGCGCAGATCGAGCCATATCAGTCCGCCTTTGTCGCGGATACGTTGCACCCATCCGCTGAGGGTTACCGTTTTGTCAACATCTTCAATTCCCAATTGTCCGCATGTGTGTGTCCGAAGCATGTAATTCTTCTTTATGGTTTAATATTCTGGTGAGCAAAAAATGCATCACGTTTTATACCGTTAATTTTTTCAGGCTGCAAAATTACGAAAGTTCTGCGGCAAAAAGCGGATTGAAAATCCTGTAGTCCGTAACTTCCGGATTGCAAATCCGGAAGAGCAAGTTTATAATCCACACCTGTTGGAAAGTTTTTTAGGAGAAAGCGGATTGAAAATCTTTTGGCCTGTAACTTCCGGATTGCAAATCCGGAAGAGCAAGATAATATCCAAAACTAATCTCCGAAAACAAAATCTTAAACAGTGGTTATTTTATTTCGCTACCGTTACTCACTTGTTCATCAGGAGCTACAAAAATTAGCTTTCCATTTTTGTCTTCCGCCATGAGTATCATGCCCTGCGACACAATGCCACGCAACTTCCGCGGTGCCAGGTTAACGAGAATGCTCACCTGTTTACCAACTATTTCTTCCGGTTTAAAATATTCTGCAATTCCCGACACTACCGTTCTTTGGTCGATGCCGGTATCAATCTTCAGTTTCAGCAGCTTTTTTGTTTTGGGGACTTTTTCGGCTTCAAGAATGGTTCCAGTGCGAATATCCATTTTCACAAAATCATCGTAAGTAATCTCCTCTTTTTGTGGGGCAGCCGGCGCAGCAGCTTCGTTGGCTTTTTTGGTATCCAGCAGTTTCTGCACTTGTTTTTCCACCTCGGCATCTTCAATTTTCTCAAACAAAAACGCCGGTTTTCCCAGCTGATGACCTTCCGGTAAAAGATTAGTACTGCCGGCAACAGCCCATTTTAAGGGCTTCAGGTTGAGCATTCCAAGTAGTTTTTCTGCAGAGAAAGGTAAAAATGGCTCGGCTACAATTGATAGGTTGGCAGTAATTTGCAGCGAAATATTTAAAATGGTCTCCACCCTTTGCCGGTCTGTTTTAAAAATTTTCCAAGGTTCGTTATCAGTCAGATATTTGTTGCCAAGACGTGCCAGATTCATCATTTCACCCAATGCTTCGCGGAAACGGTACCGGTCGATACTATCTGAAATTTTTCCGGGAAATGTTTTCAGTGTTTCCAGTGTTTTTTTGTCGATATCCTGCAATTCGTGACGTGACGGAACTTTGCCATTAAAATATTTCTTGGTGAGTACCAATGTGCGGTTCACAAAATTTCCGAAAATGGCCAGCAGCTCGTTGTTGTTGCGCGCCTGAAAATCTTTCCATGTAAAGTCGTTGTCTTTGGTCTCAGGGGCATTGGCTGTGAGTACATAACGCAGCACATCCTGTTTTCCGGGAAATTCTTCGAGATATTCGTGCAACCACACGGCCCAGTTGCGGGAGGTGGAAATTTTATCATTTTCGAGATTCAGAAATTCGTTGGCCGGCACATTGTCGGGCAGGATGTAACTGCCTTCGGCTTTGAGCATCACCGGGAAAATGATGCAATGAAACACAATGTTGTCTTTTCCGATAAAATGCACCAGCTTGCTGTCGTCAGATTTCCAGTAAGGTTCCCAGTCTTTGCCAGTACGTTGGCTCCATTCGCGGGAAGCGGAAATATAGCCGATGGGTGCATCAAACCACACGTAAAGCACTTTCCCCTCCGTGTCTTCCAGCGGTACTTCCACGCCCCAGCTCAGGTCACGGGTAACGGCACGCGGTTTCAATCCCTGGTCGATCCACGACTTCACCTGTCCGTAAACATTTGTTTTCCAGTCGTTTTTGTGACCTTCCAAAATCCATTCTTTCAGGAAATCTTCATATTGATCAAGCGGCAGATACCAGTGTTTGGTCTCTTTCAGCACAGGGACATTCCCGCTCAGCGCCGACTTGGGATTAATCAGTTCCAGCGGACTCAGAGACGTGCCGCAGCTCTCACACTGGTCGCCGTAAGCTTTTTCGTAGCCGCAATGCGGACAGGTTCCGGTGATGTAACGGTCGGCGAGAAAGGTGTGAGTTTCTTCGTCGAAATACTGCTCGTTGGTCTTTTCTATAAACTTGCCATCCGCGTAAAGTTTTTTGAAAAATGCGGAGGCTGTTTCGTGATGAACAGGTGCGGAAGTCCGTGAATACACGTCAAAAGAGATGCCAAATTCTTCAAAAGATTTCTTGATAATGTTGTGATAACGATTCACAATATCTTGTGGAGAGACGCCCTCCTTGCGGGCTTTGATGGTGATGGGTACGCCATGTTCGTCCGAACCACCGATAAACAAAACGTCCTGACCTTTGGAGCGCAGGTAACGTGCATAAATGTCTGCCGGCACATAAACGCCCGCCAAATGGCCAATATGAATAGGCCCGTTGGCATACGGCAATGCCGAAGTAATGGTATATCGCTTGAATTTTTTATCCATCTTGCTTTTTTCTGTAATTTCGGCAAAGTTAATGATTCGTATTAAAGTGTAGAATATTGCTTTCAAAATATTTTAAAACACAAAAGATAACCTCCATGAATTCACCTCCTTCCCTGAAAAAGGGGGATGCCATCGGACTTGTGGCTCCGGCTCGCAGAATTAGTAAACAAGAACTAAGCAAAGCTTTGGAAATCATTGAAAGCCGGGGTTACAAAGGAGTACAAGGCAACTCACTTTTTGCTATGGAAAACCAGTTTGCCGGAACAGATGAAGAGCGGGCCGCTGATTTTCAACAAATGATAGAAAACCCTAAGGTGAAAGCCATTTTTGCTGTGCGTGGTGGCTACGGTTGTGTGCGCATTGTGGACAAGATAGATTTTCGGCCATTGTTGAAAAACCCCAAATGGCTGGTAGGTTATAGCGATTTTACCGTTTTTCATAACCAGTTGATAAACATTGGAATACAGAGCCTGCACGCCACCATGCCATTGAATTTTGCAGGTAATACTCCGGAGGCGCTTGATTCGCTTTTTGATGTGCTGGAAGGTAAAAAACCGCATTACCGGTGGCCGGCACATCCGTTGAACCGTTTGGGCAAAGCCTCCGGAGTACTTGTAGGTGGCAATCTGTCGGTTTTGTACAGTCTGATGGGAAGTGGTTCATTTCCGGAGACTGCCGGAAAAATTCTATTTCTCGAAGATTTGGATGAATATCTTTATCATATCGACCGTATGATGATGGCGTTAAAACGAGCCGGTGTACTGGAAAATCTGGCTGGACTAATCATCGGCGGCATGACCAAAATGAATGATAATACTGTATCTTTCGGGAAGACAGCAGAGGAGATTATCCGTGAAAGCGTAGAAGAATACAGTTTTCCGCTAGCTTTCGGTTTTCCCGCCGGACATCAACCTGACAACCGGACGTTGATTATGGGAGCGGAGGTTCGTTTGGAAGTGGAAAAGGCACACATGGAAATTGATTTCTGCCATTAACCTTTGTCACTAAATCTTCCGTTATGGACTCATGAGGTTCGGATATTGGGGTAACCACCGCATATCCACAATATTATTTCTGCTTTGTCACGCTTTTTTTAACGTGAAAGAGAAAGTCGTGCCTTTGTCGGGCTTGCTGCGAACAGTAATACTTTGCCGGTGGGCTTCGATGATGTGTTTTACGATGGCCAGGCCGAGACCGGTACCTCCTTTTTCACGTGAACGACTTTTGTCCACACGATAAAAACGTTCGAAAATACGGGGAAGATTTTCTTCCGAAATACCGATACCATTATCACTTACTTCGATGAGCACATTGTCGTGAAAATCATAAAAGGAGATGATAATCCGCCCGGCTTTTGGCCTGCTATAGTTAATGGCGTTGTCCACCAGATTGATAAGTACCTGCCGAATACGGGTTTTGTCAGCCGAAACATTTATACGGCTGTTTTCTGTCTCCTTAATAATAATCTGTATATTGTTTCTGTCAGCTTTAACCTCCAGAAAATCATGTATTTCACGACAAAGTTCATTGATGTTAAAAACTGTTTCGTTCAGGTTCATCACACCGGATTCAAATTTTGAAATTTCTTCTAAATCCTGAACAATGGCGATCATTCTGTCCACGCTCTTTGCCGTCTTTTCCAGGAATTTTTTGTTAATTGTTTTGTCTTTCAGTCCACCATCGAGCAGCGTGAGGATATAACCCTGAATATTGAAAATAGGTGTCTTCAGTTCATGTGAAACATTGCCGAGAAATTCCCTGCGGTAATCTGCCATTTTTTGTAGTTCATCGATTTTTTGCTGTTGTGTATCGTGCCATTCCAATACTACCTGATTCACCATTCCTAAAATATCATTCGGCTTTTTGTCTGCGTGTTGTCCGCGTTTTACTTCATGCCATTTCCCGATGGTTTTGTATATTATTTTCAGGCGGTTATAGATAAATCGGTTCAGAGAATAATAGACTGAAAAATAAGAGGCGACAAAGATAAGAAGGCTGCCGGCAGCAATATGAACCAGCTGAAAAGATACTCCGAAATAAACCAAACCGAAGTCCAAAGCAATGAAAACCAGCATGATAATGCCTGCATTCAGCAAAGCCACATTGCGGGGAGCGTGTCTCATGGTTTATTCTTCAAATTTATACCCCACACCTTTAATTGTTTTAATATTATCCAGACCTACTTTTTCACGAATTTTCCGGATGTGTACGTCGATGGTCCGGCTACCCACAATGACATCGTCACCCCATATTTCATGGAAAATTTCTTCCCTACGAAAGACTTTGTTAGGTTTTGAAGCCAGCAGGTAGAGAACACTAAACTCTTTCCGGGGTAGGGCAATGGTTTTGTCCCCTTTTATCACCACATAGCGTAGCGGGTCAATAATAATATCTGCCCTTTGGATAGAGGTATTTTTTTTGTCTGTTATCTTGGAGCGGCGCAGCAGGGCAATGATACGTTTGATGAGTATTTTAGGCTTAATGGGTTTGGTAACATAATCGTCTGCCCCTGCTTCAAATCCTGCAATTTGCGAGTAATCTTCCGAGCGTGCTGTCAGAAATACAATGAACGTGTTATCCAGTTCCGGGATCTTTCTGATATGTTCCACCGCCGTCATGCCATCCATTTTGGGCATCATAATGTCCATCAAAATCAAATGGGGAAGTTCCTTTTTAGCAATTTTAACCGCTTGTTCACCATCGAAAGCTGTCAGTACTTCAAAGCCCTCTTTTTTCAGATTGTAAGATAGGAATTCAATGATATCTTCTTCGTCATCAACGAGAAGTATCTTGTAATCTCCGTAGTCTGTGTTTTCCTTTTTCATTTTTTCCTTTGGTGTTGCGAAGATGAGCAATAATTGTAAATACTTAAAATGGAGAATATTAAGTTTTGGTTAAATCTTTTGAAGCGAAGATACAATAAATCGAATAAAGGCGCACTATCTTTTCGAAGAGAGGAAATCAATATTTCTGCAAAGGCCTTTGAAACCGGTACGTTCCACGGCAGTACCTTTAAAAAGTTTTTTAAATAAAGGTTTATCAATATTTTCCCAATGTGTACGGGTCATAGTCTTCAGCTCTTCCGAGGCTTGAAATGCCGGATCTGTGGTGGGTTTTGCTTTCCGGTTCCACGGACACACATCCTGACAAATATCGCAACCGAAAATCCATTGTTTCCATTTTCCCTGAAACTCGTCCGGGATTGTTTTCCCACGATACTCAATGGTAAGATACGAAATACATTTGCGGGCATCCAGCTCAAAAGCAGACAAAGCACCGGTGGGGCAGGCCTCAATACATTTTGTACAACTACCGCAAAAATTTCCTTGAATTTCCTTGTCAGGTGTAAGTTCCAAGTCAAGAATAATGTGTCCGATGAAAAAAAAAGAACCGCCTTCACGGTTTATAAGCAGTGTGTTTTTTCCGGTAAATCCCAGTCCGGCATGCCGTGCCACAGCCCTATCCAACACAGGAGCCGAATCAGTAAAAATCCTGGCTTCCCGCTTTCCTGTCAGATTTTCAATTTTTTCAAGTAACAGCGTTAGTTTTTGTTTCAGGACGTAATGATAATCTTTGCCGTAAGCATATTTTGATATTTTGTAATAATTTTTGGATGGGAGTTCTTCAGGTGGAAAATAGTTAAACAATACTGAAACAATCGATTGTGCTTTTTCCACCAGCCTCGTGGAATCATAACGCTTTTCACGGTTGCGTTCAAGATAATGCATTTCACCCTGCATTCCTTTCTTAAGCCATTTCTCTACGCGATTGGCATCACCGTCCAAAATGCCGGCTTTTGAAATACCACAGGCAAAAAATCCCAATTTCTTTGCTTCCGTTTTTATCCGTTCGTTCCATTGTGCTTTTTGCAGGCTGTGAAGAGGCATCGTTTTATGTTTTGAGAGAATATCGGATAATCAGTCTTCATTTTGGGCAATTACCCCGCTACCGATACAGGTTTTTTCGTTGCTGTCGTACATCACAGCAAACTGCCCCGGTGCAATACCCGAAATCTTTTTTTCGGAGACAATACGTATCCCTTTCTCGTCGCGAACCAACTCGCCAACAGTAAATTCAGGCTGATGCCTGATTTTAAATTTTATCTCTTTCAGCCCTGAATAATCATGGCTCTGATTTAAAAAATGGATATTCTCCAGCCGGATAGTGTCGTCATACTGGCTTATAGGATCATAACCGTTGGAGACATAAACAATATTTTTTTCAATATCCTTTTTCACCACAAACCACGGACCACCTCCCAGCCGCAGACCTCGTCTCTGGCCGATGGTATGAAACCA
>VAPG01009742.1_pt1 | contig 38184 bp, 31 predicted proteins | sample 3393851 | NCBI WGS metagenome assembly VAPG01 (sample SAMN08290438, study PRJNA428436) | hydrothermal vent metagenome | isolation source: Deep-sea hydrothermal vent chimney | place: Atlantic Ocean: South-mid Altantic Ridge | depth 2194 m m
GGCATGAAGATGATGAGAATAAATAAAATATCGTTTCTCCTTTCCTGTTTTCTGTTGGCGTCTGCTGCTTTCGGACAGAGCAAAGCCGACACTTTGAAACAGAAGCACAACGAAAGTGTTACTATTTACGGCAACAGCCGTCCGGTTACAGGAGAAGCCTTAAAAATTGGCCGCAAGCCTCAGGTGCCGACACTGGAGATGTCAGCGCCCCCTGTAACCACAGGCTTTCCCGACATCAAAGTCCCTACCACTATCCAGCTGAAAGAGATAAGGCCCACATCGCACATCCCGACCACTCAACAGGTGTTGCCGTGGAAAAATCTGTTGACGTTGGGACTGGGAAGCCGCATAAGTCCGTTGCTTGAATATTTTTATTCCGGCGGAAAACCGAAACACTATCTGCTAACAGTTCACTTATTGCATCACTCCTCTTTTTTAAATATAAAAAATTACCTGCCTTCTCCTTACACCTACTCAAAAGCAGGTATCAGTTACGATAAATATTTCCGGTATCATGTGCTGGCCATCCGTGGTGATTACCGCATTAGCTCCAACCGTTACTACGGCTACAACACCAAAGGCGACACTCTGAATTACTACAAAGACAACGCCAATCTGAAACAATACTATCAAGTGGCACGCTTTGGTGTAAAATTTGCCAGCAACTACCGCTCGACCTACAGACTAAACCACCTGTTCAAGGCAAATGCTTATTATCTTGCTGATAAACACGGTATGTCGGAAACCAACATGCATTTTAATTTCGATCTGCACAAAGGGTTCAGGGTAAGTAAGATTTTTAACCACCAGCAGCTTGGGCTGGAGGGCAATTTTGATTATTTCAAAAACAGAGCTACCAGTTTGTCCAAAAGCCGCCAAACCCATCAGGATTATTACTCCCGTGTACTGCCTTATTTCGACGCCCGTTATGGTATTTTTTCTTTCAAGGCAGGATTAAATTTTGAATGGTTAAAACAGGATAAGGGAAAATTACATTTTTACCCTTATCTGCATGTTAACGTGAATGTTGCCCCGGGAGTTTTCTCCTTTTTCGCCGGCATTGACGGTGGGCTGAAGAAAAACTCATATCTGGATTTGAGTCGTGAGAATCCATATCTCGGCTCTTTTCAAAACAATTTTCGCTGGGAAAACACCCAATTTGAAGCCTTTGGCGGGTTCCGGGGAAATATTGCCCGGCGTTTTGGTTTTGAGTTCAGAGCAGGTTACCGGAAGTTTTCGGATATGGCTTATTTTGACTACACGAGTTTTTATGCAACACCTTTTCTCAACAGTCTGGGAAAATATGTTCCTTACCAAAACGTATTTTCTATTTTATATGCCAACGGCCATGTTTTCAATCTAAGTGGCAGCCTGACTTATGCCAACACGCCAAACCTGGATCTCTGGCTGAAGGGTGAGTACCACAGTTATTCGCTTGGGGCATATTTCAAACCACTATACAAGCCATTGCTTACCATGCGCCTTGGCGCTTCTTATCTCATCAACAAAAAGATAAAGCCCTGGATAGAAGTTTATTATATGGGGCAACGGTGGGCTTCCCGCGATAATCATATAGGCCCTTTTATGGATGTAGGCCTTTATAATAAATATTATCTCAGCAGTTATTTCGACATTAACCTCGGTGCAGATTATCACATCGACAAACAGCTTACCGGATTTATCAGGGTAACAAACATGCTGAATAAGCACTATTATCGTTTTAACCAATACCCGGTGGCCGGACTGGAAATTATGGTGGGTATCCGTTACCGGTTTTAACATTCGGAATTTTACAATTTTCGACAGCCTTTAAGGGGCTTCTAATAACTTCCTGCAAAAGAATGCTGCATGTATAAGTCAAAACCGTAATTTTACGTACCTTTGCATGTTTAAAAGGAAAAAATTCCAAAGAAGTTTTAGGATTATGACAACAGACCAGAAAAACGCTGAAAATCAATACAATGCCAGTAATATTACCGTACTGGAGGGATTAGAAGCCGTGAGAAAACGTCCGGCAATGTATGTCGGCGACATTAGCGAGCGAGGCTTACACCATTTGGTTTACGAGGTAGTGGATAACTCCATCGACGAAGCCATGGCAGGCTATTGCGATGAGATTTTTGTTACCATACATGAAGACAACTCCATTACCGTGACGGATAATGGCCGTGGGATCCCTACAGGCATCCACGAAAAGGAAAATCGCTCAGCTTTGGAAGTGGTTATGACCGTTTTGCATGCCGGAGGTAAATTCGACAAAGGCTCTTATAAAGTTTCCGGTGGTCTGCACGGCGTGGGCGTAAGCTGTGTGAATGCACTGTCAGGAAAGCTCACAGCTACTATTTACCGGGAAGGAAAAGCCTTCCTCCAGGAGTATGAAAAAGGACACCCACTGGAAGATGTGAAAACTATCGGTACATCGGACAAAACCGGCACGACAATTCATTTTATTCCCGACAATACCATTTTCCGTGTAACCACTTATAATTTTGACACACTTGCTACAAGATTACGTGAGCTTGCCTTTCTGAACAAAGGTATAAGGCTTTTCCTGACCGATGAACGTCATAACAATGATGATGGCACACCCATTTCAGAGGCTTTTTATTCGGAAAACGGATTGTCTGACTTTATCGAATATCTTGATGAGAACCGTGAATCGCTTATTTCGGAGGTCATATCCATGGAAGGTGAAAAAAACAATGTTCCCATTGAGGTTGCCATGAAATATAACACCTCTTTTACTGAGAACCTCCACTCCTATGTCAATAACATTAACACCCACGAAGGCGGAACACATCTTTCAGGTTTCCGGCGGGCGCTCACCCGTACCCTGAAAAGCTATGCCGAGAAATCGGGAATGCTGGCCAAGCTAAAATTTGACATCAATGGTGATGACTTTCGTGAAGGCCTCACCGCCGTCATTTCTGTAAAAGTTATGGAGCCGCAGTTTGAAGGACAGACCAAAACCAAGCTGGGCAACTCGGAGGTGATGGGTGCCGTAGATCAGATGCTCAGCGAACATCTGGCTTTTTACTTAGAAGAACATCCCAAAGAGGCAAAAACCATTGTACAGAAAGTTATCCTTGCTGCTACAGCACGCCATGCTGCGCGAAAAGCCCGTGAACTGGTACAACGTAAAAATGTACTTACCGGCTCCGGACTTCCCGGGAAATTATCGGATTGCTCCGAGCGTAACCCGGAAGTGTCAGAGCTGTACCTCGTGGAAGGTGACTCTGCCGGAGGAACTGCCAAACAGGGTCGAGACCGGAAATTCCAGGCCATTCTGCCCTTACGGGGAAAAATCCTGAACGTGGAAAAAGCCCTGCCTCACCGGACTTTTGAAAGTGAAGAGATTAGAAATATTTATACAGCTCTCGGCGTTCATCTTGGAACCGAAGAGGACAGCAAAGCACTGAATATTGAAAAGTTGCGCTATCATAAAATCATCATTATGACGGATGCTGATGTGGACGGAAGCCACATTGCCACACTGATTCTTACTTTCTTTTTCCGGTACATGCGCGAACTGATTGAAAAAGGCTACATTTATATTGCCACGCCTCCTCTGTACCTGATTCGCAAAGGGAAAACAGAACGCTACTGCTGGACGGAAGAAGAACGTATTCAAATTGTCAGCGAGCTCTCTACCGACGGAATTGACAAAGGCGTCCATATTCAACGTTACAAAGGCCTCGGCGAAATGAATGCCGAGCAACTCTGGTCAACAACCATGGATCCTGCCCGCAGAACGCTGCGTCAGGTAACCATCGAAAACGGCTCGGAAGCCGACCATGTCTTCTCCATGCTCATGGGCGACGATGTCCCGCCACGCCGGGCATTTATTGAAGCCAATGCAAAATATGCCAATATTGATGCATAAAGCATCAACTGAATATTAAAAAAGGGGCTGTTCAATGTGGTGAGCAGCCTTTTTTCTGTCCCCCTTTCACAGCAAAAAAAATATGTACTTTTGCAGTCCAAAAAAATTATGCTTTCACACAAAAGCAGGTTGGTGGTAAAAAAGCAGGAAAATGAAATACCATATCGTACAGCTCGGATGCCAGATGAATATCTCCGACGGAGAGAGGGTCCGGAAAATTCTGGATAAAATGGGGTTTGAGCCTACTGACAATGAGGAAGAGGCCAACCTGCTGGGCGTCATAGCCTGCTCTGTCCGGCAGAAAGCCATCGACAAAGTCTATTCGCGGATACAGAAATGGAATAAATGGAAGAATAAGAAGAGCCTCATCACTTTCCTTACAGGATGTGTGCTGTCATCCGACAGGGAAAAGTTCCTGAAACAGTTTGACATGGTCTTCGCTATGAGTGAGTTGCCCGGACTACCGGAGATGATTCAGCAATATGGCATCGTTACGCCGGCAGGTATGCAAAGCCGGGACATAGGTTTACAGGAAATAGAACTTCCGCAAAAAGAGAGTCGTAACGAAGCTGTTTTCCGGTTGGAAAAAGCTATTCTGCCGCAAAACAAAAAAGGTGTTTTACATCCCGAAAAGGGAATTGAAGAGTTCTGGCACATCACACCCAAATACGGTTCTGGTTATGAAGCTTACATCCCAATTCAAAATGGATGCAACAAATTTTGCACTTATTGTGCCGTTCCCTACACCCGCGGACGTGAGGTCTCAAGAACTTCGGGCGAAATTATGAGAGAGCTGGAAGACCTCGTCGAAAAAGGTTACAAAAGCATCACCCTGCTGGGACAAAATGTCAACTCTTACGGACTGGACAAAAAAGGCGAAGAGGTTTCTTTTGCCGGGCTGCTAAACATGATTGGCAAATTCGGGAACAGCAGAAGAGAGAAATTTTGGCTTTATTTTACGTCGCCTCATCCGCGCGACATGACCGACGAAGTGATTGAAGTCATTGCAGAGTATCCCTGTCTCGCAAAACAAATCCATTTGCCCATCCAGTCGGGCGACGACGTTATGCTGGCACACATGAACCGCAAACATACGGTGGAGAAATACCGCCACATTGTGCAGACCATCCGGCGACTCATTCCGGAGGCTACCCTTTTTACCGATATTATTGTGGGCTTCACGGGCGAAACGGATGAACAAATAGAAAATACCCGGAAAGCCATAGAAGAATTTCATTACAACATGGCTTACATTGCCCAATATTCGCCTCGGCCGGGAGCTGTTAGTTCTCGTTGGATTGACGATATTCCTAAAGAGGTGAAAAAGACACGCTATCATATGCTTACTGAGGAACTAATGAAACACTCATTGGAATATAGCCAAAGCCTCATTGGGAAAAAAGTGGAAGTACTGGTTCGGGGAAAAGACAGAAAAAACGGCTATCTCTCTGCCTTGACAGAAGGAAAAATCATTGTCCGTTTTCCTTCCACTGACGAAAGCCTCATCGGGAAGTTTGTGAAAGTAAAAATATTTAGCGCCGTACCCTTTTCCACCGAGGGAGAGTTGGTAAATAAGGAAGTTGAACACCCGGTAAATGCCTGAAAATATGACAAAAAAAATTGCTTTTAAGACCCTTGGCTGCCGGCTGAACCTATTTGAAACCGATGCGCTGGTTTCCGAATTCACAAAGATGAATTACAAGGTGGTGGATTTTGGTGAAAAAGCAGACGTGTATGTGGTGAATACCTGCACCGTCACCAACCAAAGCGACCACAAGTCGAAACAGGTAATGAACCAAATGAAACGCCTGCATCCCGCCTCTTTGAAAATCGTCACAGGATGTATGGCCACCCACTACAAAGAAGAGTTAGAACAAAGTGATAAAGTAGATTATGTGGTTGACAACGACCACAAAACAGCCATCACCTCGCTGGTAGAAGCTTACTTTGATGGAGAGATTCCTACACCCGACAGCTTTGAGAAGGATTTGTTCGGCTACAAACCTGCCGACATCACGCTGCACACCCGCAGCCTGATTAAAATTCAGGATGGATGCAACAACTTCTGCACATTCTGCATCATCCCCAAAGTACGGGGACGCGCCATCAGCCGGCCGGCAGAGGCTATTTACGAAAACATAAAACAGGTAATCGCCTTTGGATACAAAGAAATCGTTCTGACAGGCGTAAACATTGGCCGTTACCACGATGAAAACACCGATTTTGAGAAGCTTGTGGAGAAGATTCTGGAACTCCCCGGAGATTTTCGGTTACGTATCTCTTCCATGGAGCCGGATGGCTTTACCGACAGTTTTTTCCGGCTGTTTGCCCATCCCAGGCTTGCACCTCATTTGCACCTTTGTCTGCAAAGCGGCTCGGAGGATATCCTTCTAAAGATGCGCCGCATGTACACAGCCGGGTTGTTTGAAGATATGGCCAATGAGCTGCGCAGGCGTTATCCCGGTTTTAACCTCACTACTGACATTATTGTAGGATTCCCCGGCGAAACGGAAGAAGATTTCCAGAAAAGCACAGCCATGGCCCGGCGACTTCAATTTGGTCATATTCACACCTTTAAATATAGTTTACGACACGGAACAAGAGCTGAAAGTATGCCTGCCCAGATTCCTGAAAAGGAAAAGACACACCGTTCGGAGATTATCCGCAACCTTTCAGATGAAATGAAACTTAACTATCGGAAATCGTTTGTTGGCAAAGAGCAGACCGTTTTGGTGGAGCAATTTGATAAGCGCGGTTTCGCTACCGGCTACGGTGAGCATTATATCCCGGTTATCATCAAACAAAAGGGACTGGAGAAGAATAAGTTTTACACGGTAACCCTCACCGGAACAGAGATACATGATGAACCTGTGCTCACAGGATTAGTAAAACCGCAATAAATTGGAAAAAATCGGACAAAGACTTTTTTATATTAAAAGTTTATTTAATTTTGCAGCCCCAAAAGTAATTATAAAAACAAATTAGAATTATGGCTAATCACAAATCAGCTCTCAAAAGAATCAGACAAAACGAAGTAAGAAGAGTTCACAACCGTTACTATGCTAAAACAGTACGTAATGCAGTGAGAACGTTCAAGTCGCTGACTGATAAAAAAGAAGCCACTGAGCAAATGCCCAAGTTGTATGCAATGATTGACAAACTGGCTAAGAAGAATATTATCCACAAAAACAAAGCCGGTAATTTAAAATCAAAAATTACAAAATATGCCAGCACATTAGCCTAGGCTTTCAACTTTACGATATGGAGAAATCCGGATACTTCTCAGTATCCGGATTTTTTTGTGAATCTAAAACTGAACATCGTTTTAATTTCCTTGCGGTAAGGTATCCCAAAATGCCGAATTTGATGTATTTTTGAAGCTCAAAATAATATTCATGGATAATTATATCGTTTCAGCAAGAAAATACCGTCCATCAACGTTTGCGCAGGTTATAGGCCAGGATGCCATCACCTCTACTTTGAAGAATGCTATCGTCACGGGGCATTTGGCGCAAGCATTTCTTTTTACTGGCCCACGGGGTGTTGGAAAAACCACCTGTGCCCGTATCATGGCCAAAACCATCAACTGCCTGAACCCTACTCCTAATGGAGAACCCTGTAACGAGTGTGAATCATGCAAAGCTTTCAACGAAAACAGCTCATTCAATATCCATGAGCTGGATGCCGCTTCCAACAACTCGGTGGATGGTATCCGCACGCTGGTCAACCAGGTGCGTATTCCGCCCCAGGCCGGAAAATACAAGGTCTATATCATCGACGAGGTGCACATGCTTTCGACAGCCGCTTTCAATGCTTTTCTGAAAACGCTGGAAGAACCGCCCGCCTACGCCAAGTTTATTCTCGCCACCACCGAAAAACACAAGATTATCCCCACCATTTTGTCGCGATGTCAGATTTTTGACTTCCGGCGTATCAGCGTAGGCGACATCGCCCATCATCTAGCCTACGTGGCTAAGAATGAAGGTATTGAAGCGGAAGAAGAAGCTTTGCATATCATTGCACAAAAGGTAGATGGCGCTTTACGCGATGCGCTCTCCACTTTTGACCAGATTGTCAGTTACAGCGGAAGTAAAATTACCTATAAAGATGTTATTGAAAACCTGAATATTCTCGACTATGAGTACTATTTCCGGGTTACCGACGCTATACTTCAGGGAGATTTTGCCACGCTGCTGCTCATCTTTAACGAAATTCTTCAAAATGGCTTCGATGGACAGGATTTTCTGGGAGGGATGAACGACCATTTCCGTAAACTTCTGGTAGCCAAGAATCAACAGACGCTGAAACTTCTCCAGGCCAGCCCTACTTTGCACAATCATTATAAGCAACAGGCATCACAATGCAGCACCGGGTTTTTGTTTAAAGCGCTGGATACCTGCAACACTTACGACCTGAGTTACAAGACCAGTAATAACAAAAGACTTCATGTGGAGATTGCCCTCACCCAGTTGAGCACGCTGGCCAAAGGCATGCCGGCTGTGAATGATGCGGAAATGGTTATCGCCTCTACCGAGAGTAAACCCGTTTATCAAAAGCAACCTGCAGACAAACCTGTGCAGCAGCAAGCCGGCAAACCGGAAACACGGATACCGGAAGCATCAGAAAAACCTCAGCCACAAGTTCCTCTGTCAAATGCAGAAAGCAAGACCATCCCCAACGCTACTGAGGGGCAAAAAGTTTCCCCAGAACTTCCAAAAGCAAAAGAGGCCGAAGAAAAACACATCGAAAATGAGATTTCTCAACCACAACCTGTCACCACAAAACCAGTGAAGCTTAAAACAAAAATCAGCACTACCAGGCGGGAGGGAAACGGTCACACCATTCGGAATATTTCCATTAAAGATACGCTGAGTGCACTTAAAGCAAAAAACGCCCAAAGTTCGGACAAACCCGAGCCTATCATCATCAACGAATTTACACAAAAGAAACTGGAACAAGCCTGGGATAATTTCGTGAAAAACTTCAAAGAAAAATCGCCCAGTTTTGTTTTGACGCTGAGTAAAGGACACCCGGTGCTCAAAGAAAATTTTAAAATTGAGTACCATGTTCCCAATAGCATCATCAAAGATGACAAGCTGAATGTCAACTTATTACTAGATTACCTGAAAAAAGAGCTGAACAACAATCAAATCACATTGGACGCCATTGTGGACACACATACACAGAAAAAAGAAGCCTACACCGACCGGGAGCGCTTTGAAGAATTGTCGAAAGAATATCCCAAACTCAACCGGTTGAAAAACGAGTTGGATCTGGAATTCGGATTTTAGAAAAGCCGGAAATACTACCCTTTTCAGAATGAATGCCCCTCATTTGGAGATTGCGCCAAACCTGGAAAATATTCCCCTTCCGGTAACAATAATCACTGATTTTACTACCTTTGCGTGAATTAAAAACAATATCTATGAAAAAATATGTATCACTCTTTTTGATTGCTCTTTTTGCCGTCGTTCTGGGGGCATGCAATCAGGGACAAAAAAAAGAAACCAAAAAAATGACAGAAGCCATTAATCCGGCCAACATGGACAAAAATGTGAAACCCGGAAACAATTTTTATGAGTATGTAAACGGAGGCTGGATAAAAAATCATCCCATCCCGCCCGAATACAGCCAATACGGAGCTTTCACCGTTCTTTACGAAAACAACCAGAAAGAGTTGAAAGCACTGGTTAAAGAAATAGCGGAAAAGAAAGATGTTAAAGAAGGAAGCATCGAACAAAAAATCCGTGACTTTTACAACAGCGGTATGGATACTGCACGCATCGAGAAACTGGGTATTACCCCCATCAAGCCGGAACTGGAAAAAATTGCAGCCATCACCAACCTGAAAATGGCACAAAAGGAGATGGCACACATGAGTACTATGGGTGTTCATCCGCTTTTCTATTTCTATGCCGGAGCCGATGAGAAAAACAGTACAATGGAAATTACCAATCTGTATCAGGGTGGTCTGGGTTTGCCCGATGTCTCTTATTACACGAAAGATGACCCCGCTTCCAAAAAACTGCGTGGAGAATATGCAAAACACATAGCCAAAATGTTTGAGCTAAAAGGTGATAACAGCAAAATTGCAGACAAAAAAGCACAAGAGGTGCTGAATTTGGAAACAAAACTGGCCAAAACTTCTTTCACTCGTCTTGAGCGAAGAAGTCCTGAGAAAAACTACAACAAAATGTCGCTTGCACAATTGCAAAAAATTTCAAAAGACATCAACTGGAAAGCCTATTTTACCAATATCGGGCTGGACAAGCCGGGAGAAATCAACGTTGGGCAACCCCGCTTTTTTATCGGTATCAGCAAGATTATGAAGGAAACCCCGGTAAACGTCTGGAAAGCTTATCTTGAATGGAACCTGTTGGATGATGCAGCACCTTATCTGAGTAAGAAATTCGTACAGCAGAACTTCGACTTTTACGGAAAAACCATGTCGGGACAAAAGAAAATGCAACCACGCTGGAAACGTGTTATGCGCGCCACTTCCCACAGCCTCGGTGAAGCACTTGGCGAACTTTATGTAGCCAAATATTTCCCTCCCGAATCCAAGAAACGCATGGTGCAGTTGGTGAGCAACCTGAAACTGGCCTTTGCAGATCGTATTGAAAAATTGGATTGGATGAGCGACACAACGAAAGTAAAAGCCATCGCAAAGCTGAAAGCCATCACTGTAAAGATTGGTTATCCCGACAAATGGAAAGATTACGCCAAACTGAATATTGTACCAGATAATTATTTCAATAATATTACAAATGCCAGCGAGTTTGCTTTTAACTTCAACCGCAACAAAGTCGGGAAACCCGTGGACAAATCCGAATGGGGCATGACACCGCAGATGGTTAATGCATACTACAATCCTTCAAACAATGAGATTGTTTTCCCGGCAGGCATCTTGCAACCCCCGTTCTTTAACAAAAGTGCTGATGATGCAGTGAACTATGGCGCCATTGGCGTAGTTATCGGCCACGAAATGACTCATGGCTTCGATGACCAGGGTCGTAAATACGACAAAAACGGAAATATGAACAACTGGTGGACAGCACAGGATGCCAAGCGTTTTAAAGCAAAAACTACAAAATTAGCCGACCTTTACGACCATTATACAGTTCTCGATTCGTTACACGTGAACGGGCAACTGACTATGGGTGAAAATATTGCTGACCTTGGCGGCCTCAACATTTCTTACGAAGCCTATTTGAAATCGCTGGACGGGAAGACCCCGAAAAAAATTGATGGTTTTACAGGTACCCAGAGGTTTTTTATGGCCTTTGCCCAGGTGTGGCGACAAAATATTCGTCCCAAAGAGATGGCCAAACGTTTGAAAACCGATGTACACAGCCCCGGAGAAGCAAGGGTAAACATTCCACCTTTTAACATGACTGCTTTTATAAAAGCATTCCATATCAAACCCGGTGACAAACTTTTTATTCCTAAAAAGGACAGAGCCTACATTTGGTAGCTCAACCTTATTTTGACTACGAAAACGGTTATGATTTATTTCATAGCCGTTTTTTTATATCTGAACTTCGGAAAATTAGGAAACCTAAAAATATTACTTTTGCATCATGAGAAAATTTTCAAAATGGCTACTGAATTTGTTTGGCTGGAAAACCATAGGAGAAGTTCCTGCAGAGTACAAAAAGCTCCTAATCATAGAAGCGCCGCACACCTCTAACTGGGATTATCTGTGGGGCATGCTGGCCATCACTTCCATTGGAATAAAAGTGAATGTTATCATTAAGAAAGAGATGTTTTTCTGGCCACTTGGCCCTTTGTTGAAAAAGCTGGGAGGCATTCCTCTGGATCGCAGCGGTAACTTGAGCAAGGTGGATTCACTTGCAGCCTTATTCCGAGAAAAAGAGACCTTAAACCTGGCCATAACACCGGAAGGGACACGGGGACTAAGCACAAAATGGAAAAGGGGCTACTATTATATAGCCGAGAAAGCCGGAGTACCTATACTGTTTGCAGCCATCGACTACAAGGAGAAAGCCTGTATTTTTGGTCCGGTTTTATTCCCGACAGGTAACTATAAAGAAGACCTTGAAAAGATCGAGACTTTTTATAAAGGAAAAGTCGCAAAATACCCGAAAAACTTCAGCCTCAGCAGCCAATATCTGGAAGATAAAAGAGCACTCGAAAACCAGGAAATTTCCTAAATTTGCGCTCCCTAACAGATGGAAATGCGAAGGATTGCACACTTTATCTTATGTAGATTGCTCAGTTGGAAAATTACCGGAGAAGCACCATCCTCCGTTGAAAAAGCAGTTATCATTGTAGCTCCGCACACATCATTATGGGATTTTGTTTATGGACGTTTTGCTTTTTGGATACTTGATATTGACGTCAGGGTTATGATAAGTGAGAAATATTTTAAATGGCCGTTAGGCAGGCTGCTAACTATCCTTGGAGGCCACCCGGTAAAACAAACACGTATCAACAGGCTTTTACTTGAAATCTTCAACCATTTCAAAAAGAGCAACTCTTTTTTTCTGGTGATAACACCAGAGGGCACGAGGAAACTGGTTAAACGATGGAAAAAGGGATTTTATCAGATAGCTGTTGAAAATAATGTGCCTATTATCATGGCTTTCATAGATTATAAGGATAAAAAAGGTGGCTTAGGACCTGTTTTTTATCCTACGGGAGATTTTAGTACAGACATAAAAGAGATAGAGAATTTTTATTGTCATTTTCATGCCAAACATCCAGAGCTTTTTAACCTAAGCAAACTTAATCTTATAAAAGTTTCATAGAATGACCCGTGAGAGAAATCATCATATCCCGTTGTTATTACAGTTTGCCGCAGTTATTCCGTTACTCCTGTTTTTTGTTTCAGCGCTTTCTGCACAAACACGTCATGTTTCATACAAAGCACAGGAGGTAAAAGGGAAGCCACCTGTTATTAATGGTCACCTGAATGACAAAGCCTGGCAGCTGGCAAAATGGGATACCGACTTTACACAGTATGAACCCTATGATGGGAAAGCACCCTCTCAAAAAACAGCTTTTAAAATCCTTTACGACAACAACAATATTTATGTGGCGATACGTGCTTATGATACAGCCCCCTCCAAAATTGAAAGAATCCTTTCGCGCCGTGACAAAACAGATGGCGACTGGGTAGCAGTGGGTATTGACAGCTACAATGATAAGCTGACAGGTTTTATTTTCTCCACGAATGCCGTAGGTGTAAAATTTGATGCCAAGTTCACCAATGATGACCAGATGGATGTCACCTGGAATCCGGTCTGGTACGTGAAAACTTCTATTGATTCGTTGGGCTGGGTTGCCGAAATGCGTATTCCTCTCTCACAATTACGTTTCGCAAAGGTAAAAAATCACCTATGGGGTCTTCAGGTTATCCGGAAGATCTATCGCAATCAGGAGATGGACTTATGGTCACCACAATCTAAAAAAGAATCGGGATGGGTAAGTCACTGGGGAAGTCTTACAGGTATTGACAACATTCACCCAAAAAAAGAGATTGCGCTAACGCCTTATATTCTCGGCAAACTAAAAACAGAGGAAAAACAGTCTGGAAATCCTTTTGCTACCGGAGTATCGCCAGGCTATTCAATTGGCCTGGATGGGAAAATTGCCGTTACCAATGACCTGACACTCAACTTTACAGTAAACCCTGATTTCGGGCAGGTGGAAGCAGACCCATCGGTAGTAAACCTTTCCGCTTTTGAGACTTATTTTCCTGAAAGAAGGCCTTTTTTTGTTGAAGAAAATAACATCTTCAATTTTCCGCTTACTGTTGGCGGAGGCAGGTTTAGTCGTGAAAACCTGTTTTATTCGCGCCGCATCGGACGCCCACCACATAATTACCCCTCTTTGTCAGCGGGCGAATATGCAAAAGCTCCCGAAGCTACACGGATTATCGGCGCTTTTAAACTTTCCGGGAAAACAAGAGAAGGCTGGTCCATTGGCGTCCTCGAAAGTCTTACCAATAATACCAAAGCAACAATCGACAGTGCCGGAGTCCGTAGTAAACAGACAGTCGAGCCCATGACAAACTATTTCAACGCCAGAATACAAAAGGATATTAACAAAGGAAAAACTATTATCGGGGGGATGGTTACGGCAACAAACCGCTTTATCAAAGACAGCAGCCTGATGTACCTGCCCACAGCAGCTTATACCGGCGGTATCGACTTTCAAACTTTCTGGAAAGACAAAGCCTATCGACTGAGTGCAAAAGTAGTAGGCAGCAACATAAACGGAAGTACGGAAGCTATTACGAAAGAACAGGAGTCATCGAGACGCTATTACCAAAAACCAGATGGCACGAGGAGGCTCGATACCACATTGAGAATACTTCAGGGAACAGGTTCCAGTTTTGAATTTGCTAAAATAGGCGGAAGCCATTGGCAATATGGCATACGGGGGAGCATGCTTAGTCCAGGATTGGAAGTTAACGATCAGGGTTACATGCGTATAGCCGATATGATAAGACAATCAGCATGGGTAAGTTACAAACTTTGGGATCCCTTCAGTATTTTCCGGAGCATGAATATAAATTTTGCCCAGTGGAGTGGATTTGACTTTAAAGGAAGGAATACATTTACCGGAGGCAACTTCAACCTCAACACACAGTTTAAAAATTATTGGAATTTAAATGTTAGTATCCGTCGTGGGGGCTTCGAACTGAATCGTCACGAATTGCGGGGAGGCCCTTCCATCAAAATACCGGGGAGCTGGAACTTTCAGACCGGTATCGGGACAGATAGCAGGAAAAGACTGTCGGCAGGCATTAATGTCAATCTGGGAAAAGGAGATCAGCATTATAGCAAATCAGCAAGGCTCGGGATACGTATCAGTTATCGTCCTTTTGCTGCTCTCAATCTCTCAATAATACCAAACTACTCGAGATCATCAAAAGACTTTATTTATGTCTCTACCGAAACGGAAAATGGAAAGGATATTTACCTCGTTTCCGGTATTCAAAAGGAGATACTCTCGGCAAGTCTTCGTGTCAACTTCTCTTTTACACCGGATCTTTCACTAGAATACTGGGGGCAGCCTTTCCTTTTCTCAGGAGACTATTCCGGTTTTAAAAAAGTTATCAATCCTGACCAAAAAGTTTTTGCGACACAGTTTCACCAATATACTACGAGCGAAATTACCTACGACGAAAGAACCAATCAATATCTAATTGATGATAACGGAGATGGAAATATTAATTTCACACTCTCCAACCCCGATTTTAGTGTTCTGGAATTCAGGTCGAACATGGTGCTCCGCTGGGAATTTGTTCCCGGTTCTACTTTCTTCCTTGTGTGGTCGCAGGGGAAGAACAGCCACTCAGATGATGGAGCCTTTAACCTGGGTAATAATCTTAGTCAGCTTTTTAAAGCCCATGCCACCAATATTTTTCTCGTAAAATTCTCTTACCGGTTTAGCATGTAAATTTTTACATTAGTTTTACAAATTAGAAATTGAAATTGTTGGGTTCGGTCTTAAAAAATTAGAAAATAATTTCAGCCACTTTCATCCTCTTTCATTCTCCAGCCTCAGCAGGAATACGCAAAAAGGGAAAGTAACTAAAAATCAGAATATTCCCTTATAAACAAGATGCTCTGATTTTCATATAATAGCACCATTAATTTTTACAGACCTGACACAGACGTTTTCAGGTGAAATAAAAACACTTACACACTATGGCCATTACGCTGCGAGCAGTCAGAAATAAAAAGCAAAAAAAGGAATTTGTCAACCTGCCTTTTGACATATACCGGAATAATGTTTATTGGGTTCCACCCTTAAAATCCGATGAGATCAAAAGCTTTGACCTCCGCCACAATCCCGCCTTACGTTTTTGCGATGTAGAATTTTGGGTGGCATACCGTGATGGGAAGCCTGTGGGGCGCATCGGCGCTATCATCAACCATAAATACAATGAAAAGGTTGGTAAATATTTGGGGCGTTTCACAAAGCTGGAATTTTTTGATGACAAAGAAATCTTCCGGATACTTATGGACGAGGCTGTTAGCTGGATGAAAGAAAAAGGGATGAAAACAGCTCATGGACCGCTGGGGTTTACTAACCTCGACAACCAGGGATTGCTCATAGAAGGGTTTGAGTACCTCCCCTCGGTAGCTTCGGTTTACCATCACCCTTATTATCAAAAGCATATAGAAGATTACGGTTTTCAAAAAGAGATAGACTGGCTTGAGTTTCTATTAAATGCCGGGCCTAAGTCTATTAATAAAGCAACGCGAGGAGCCGAACTCATGAAGAAACGTTTTGGTTTTAAGATAGTTAGATTTAAAAAAGCCCATGAACTTCTGCCCTATTCCAAAGCTCTCTTCGATATAGTAAATGATGCCTTCGCATCGCTGCCGTTTGTTGTCCCTTTCGATGAGAAAATGGTGGACATGTACACAAAAAAATATTTTAAAGTCATCAATCCTAAATATATTTACTTTGTAAAAAAAGATGATGAGATAGTGGGTTTTATTCTTGCCGTTCCTTCTTTGTCAAAAGCCATGCAAAAAGCTAACGGTAAGTTGTTTCCGTTTGGTTTTTACCACATAAAAAAGGCCATTAAGAACCCTCAGGTCATTGATCTGTTTTTGGGAGGCGTAAAACCTGAGTATGAACATAAAGGTGTTGCTGTTGTTCTGTACTCGGAAATCCAAAACCAAATGTTGAAAGACGGTCTGCACATTGTGGAGTCAACCGGTAATTTTGAGACCAACAGTCATGTTATTGCCAACTGGAAAAATTTTGATCCTATCCAACACAAACGCAGGCGCTGTTTTATCAAAGATATTTGAAAAAAGGAACGCTGGTAAGTGCCAAAAAGATTCCCTAACCATCATTTCATCAGAGTACATACCAAGTGAAATTGATTTTTGGTTGAAAAATTCATGCAGGCATGAGAAGAAATCATTTCAGCAAAAAACTGAAAACATAAAACATAACGGGATGCTAAAATTTGTTATGTTTGTGCAAGAAAAAACCGAATATGGGGATATCCGTCAGAGCTGTCAGAAGCAAAAATGAAAAAAGGAATTTTGTTAACCTTCCGTTTAAAATTTATAAAAGCAATCCGTATTGGGTTCCGCCGCTAAAATCTGACGAAAAGAGGGCCATGGATGCCAAGCACAACCCTGCCATGCGGTTTTGTGATGCCGAATATTGGATAGCTTACCGCGATGGAAATCCCGCAGGCCGGATAGCCGCCATCATCAACCATAAATATAACGAAAAAGCCGGTAAAAATTTGGGACGCTTTTCCAAACTGGAGTTCTTCGATGACGAAGAAGTTTTTCGGGCACTTATGGACAAAGCCGTTATGTGGCTAAAAGAAAAAGGGATGAAAACAATTCATGGTCCGCTGGGGTTTACCAACCTTGATAACCAGGGACTGTTGATAGACGGATTTGATTTTCTGCCATCCATTGCCTCGGTTTATCATCATCCTTATTATCAAAAGCATATTGAGGCCTTCGGTTTTAAAAAAGAAATTGACTGGGTGGAATTCCGGCTGCACATTGGATCTAAGAATATTGAAAAGGCAAACCGGGGCTCCGAACTTCTGAAAAAACGCTTTGGTTTTGAGCTTGTCAGTTTTAAAAAAGCAAAGGATATATTGCCCTATGCAGCCTCTCTATTTGAAGTGCTCAACCAGGCCTTTGCCAGACTTCCGTTTGTAACTCCTTTTGGTAAAGAGATGCGGGATATGTATTCAAAAAAATATTTCAAGGCTATCAACCCCAAATACGTCTATCTTGTGAAAAAAGATGATGAAATGCTGGGATTTATGCTGACAGTTCCCTCCTGCTCGGAAGCCATGCAAAAAGCCAACGGTAGATTATTTCCCTTCGGGTTTTACCATATTATGAAAGCCATAAAACAGCCCAAAGTGATTGACTTCTTTCTGAGCGGTGTAAAGCCTGAATACGAACATCAGGGTGTGGCCGTCATACTTTATGCCGCTATCCAAAACCAGATGCTGAAAGACGGGGCTGACACGATAGAAACTACCGGTATTTTTGAAACAAATCACCATGCCATCTCTAACTGGAAAAACTTTGACCACATACAGCATAAGCGCAGACGCTGCTTTATTAAAGAAATTTGAAAAAACGTTACAACCCCGGTAAGTAGAAAAGCAGGATTGACGGATATTCCCTATCTTTGCTTATCAAAAATATTTGAAATACATTACATCTCTTCGCATGAAATACAACAGGATTCTCTTAAAATTAAGTGGCGAAGCCCTCATGGGCAGTAAACAATATGGTATTGATGCCGGGATATTAACAGCCTACTGCAACGACATAGTAGCTGTCGTCAACCTTGGCGTGCAAACAGCTATTGTTGTTGGCGGAGGAAACATATTCCGCGGGCTGCAAGGTGCTGCCGAAGGTTTCGACCGGGTACAGGGCGACTATATGGGTATGCTGGCCACGGTTATCAACTCTATGGCGCTACAAGGTGAGCTGGAAAAACAGGGAATGAAAGTCAAACTTCTTTCCGGTTTATTTATTGACCCCATTACGGAAACCACGAGTGGCAGAAAAGCCATTGGATATTTAGAAAAGGGTTTTGTTGTAATTATTGCAGGTGGAACGGGAAATCCGTTCTTCACCACAGACTCGGCATCGGCACTACGTGCTGTAGAAATACATGCAGATGTACTCCTGAAAGGCACCCGGGTGGATGGCATCTATACCGCTGATCCGGAAAAAGATCCGACAGCCACCAAATATGAGACGCTCACTTTTGATGAAGCTTACCAGAAAAATCTGAAAGTAATGGACATGACCGCTTTTACACTCTGCAAAGAGAATAATCTTTCCATTCTTGTTTTCGATATGAACCAAAAGGGAAACCTCGCAAAAGTGGTATCAGGAAAAAAAACAGGAACCGTTGTAAGCCGGTAAGAATATTTCAAAAAAGTTACGCTTCGCGCTGCGCTGCATAAGCACGCCACTTATCAATCACCACTTGCATATCTTCCGGCAGTGCTGACGAAAAGCTGAGTATTTTTCCGGAAACAGGATGAACAAAGCCCAGCGTCATGGCATGTAAAGCCTGACGCGGTAATAATTTAAAACAATTCTGCACAAACTGTTTGTATTTCGTAAAAGTTGTTCCTTTCAGAATGATATCACCGCCATAGCGCGCATCACTAAACAGTGGATGCCTCAAATAGCGGAAATGCGCCCTGATCTGGTGAGTACGCCCTGTTTCCAGCCTACACTCCACCAGAGTTACATAACCCAGACGCTCTTTCACCTTATAATGCGTTATCGCCGGTTTGCCATAAGCGCCATCCGGAAAGACCGTCATCTGTCGGCGGTCTTTGGGATGACGGCCGATATTACCTTCAATGGTACCTTCGTTTTCTTCAAAGTCACCCCAAACCAGTGCCTGGTATTTTCGCTCCACACTATGGTCAAAAAACTGTTTGGCCAGCCTGGTTTGCGCCAGCTCATTCTTAGCTACCAACAGCAACCCACTAGTATCCTTATCAATACGATGCACCAGATATCCAAAGCCATTTTCGACCTCTTTGGTTTCTGATTTTTGAAAATAGCCGGCCAATGCATTCAGCAAAGTGCCGTTGTAATTGGCATGAGCAGGATGTACCACCATCCCGGCTACTTTGTTAATCACAATCACATCTTTGTCTTCGTAAACTACTTCGATTGGTAAATCTTCAGGCAAAATTTCCACGTCACGTGGCGGATGCGTTAGCACAACCGAAATAACATCTCCCGGCCGTACCTTATAATTTGATTTGATGGGTTTATCATCAATCAGGATATTTCCGGCCTTTGCAGCAGTCTGTATCTTATTTCGTGAGACGTTTACAATGCGGTTAAACAAAAATTTATCAATACGAAGCGCCTCCTGCCCCGGATCGACAACAATGCGGTGGTGTTCATACAGTTCCTGACCATCATCGGTCACAAGAAAAGGCTCTTTTTCTTTCATATCTAATGTTTTACGATAAATTTAGCAGAATAAATACGGTTTCCGGATTTGATACGAAGCAGGTACATTCCATTGCTCAGAAAGCGTGTATCCAAAAAGTTCCGGCGTAATGTCCGGCGTACCACTAACTGGCCAAACAGGTTATAAACAGCTACTTCTCTGGTAACACCGGATGTTAAACCGTGAGCAGTAAAACGAAGCTGGCCTTGTGCGGGATTGGGATAAACATTTAACGCCACTTCCCCTGCTGGTAAAAGTTTGCCCGTCCCCAGGATCATATCCTGTCCAAGTACCGGCCGCAAAAGCAAAGCTCCTTTAAAGCTGGTTTTATACCACGCGTTATCAGCAAAATAGAAGATATCGTTGCTGGCATCGTGGTTGGTATCAAAACCAATATTCAGGCTTTGGTTTTGCTGCTGATAGCCCACATAAAAAGTTCCGGAAACCAGAATGGCAGTATCAAGCCGGTAAGTGGTAAAGGGATAAATTCCTTTTTCCCAATTTACTCTAAGATTATCCTGACGGTAAATTTCTTCACCCGGTTTGCCGTTATTATCACGCCAAACTACCAAATCAAAAAGCGGAGAGGGATTATCTTTTAATTTGTTGAAATAAATCCGCAGCGCACGCAACGTATCGGGGACATTTATCTTAAAACGATAAGCCAACTTCGCCCCGGCTGGCTCCAGCGTGTATCCCATCTCCGGAACACCATCGTCATAAGCATACTCGTTGTAGAATCCCTGCCGGTAAATCATTGAATCAACCAGCGGTGGCGAGACTGAAGAATCACTAATGTAATGTTTGATAAGATAAGAAGTCGTATCGCTGTCGTAATCAAGCGAGAAAAGACTGTTTACCGGAGGGCAGGCCTGAGCTGCACCACCACTGCTGTTACAGTTCTGAAAGCCAAACTGATAAAATGGTGGAAGCACCTGAATTCCACCATCGTAACCATAAGCAAATGAACCGTTCATCTGGCTAACCTGATAATAATAATGAATATTATGGTCGGTACGATCCAGATTATCGATGTAAACATGGAAGTCAGGTATCAGCGAGTTGGTCGGGTCGGAACGGTATTGCCGGTAAGGCATCTCGGTATAATGTTTCAGGAAAACCGGATTTGTCCCGGAAAAGCCAATGGCACGATGGGTGGTGTCTGTAGCAGATCGTCCTGTATTCAGATAGACATAATCCAGATTCCATTCATCCACATTACTTTGCCAACTTGGGTTAATGTTGTTGGCGATGCTGGCATAATTGAAAAACCGAAACTGAAAGCCTTTGTAAAAATAAGCCGGATTGCGCAAAGGAACCATGACTTGTACAAAATCTTTCCCATATTTCTTCTGAAAATCTTTTAAGGTCATGCCGGGAGATTTCCAAACCGTTTGCCAGGCCGTAGCGGGAGCAAAAACCGAATCGCACGGGAATAAAAGACTGTCACCCCACACCAAAGTGCTATAATTTATTAAAATAAAATTAGTGTCACAGGGAGGCTTTGCCCGTAAAGTATCCATAGGATGCAGGGTATCCTGCGGGCTACTCAAAAAATTGTTTGCTAAAACCCAAATCGAATCAATATGTGAGAAAACTGTATCTCCGGTCAGTGCACGAAAAGCCAGCACCAGTGAATCACCCGGTTCGGGGGCATCGCCCAGTCCCTGCGGCTGGTAATAAAAGCTCAGATATAGCGAATCGGCCGGATCCAACTTAGCCGGCACTGGCGAAAAGACAGAATCGAGCCTTATGGGCTGTGAGGTAAGCCTGTCTGCTTTAAAAGGGGCCGAAGTGGCTGTACTATAGATGTTTCCAGCCGAGTCAAGGGCATCAAGTGTGGCAACCCACTGATTAGGCGGCAGGTAACAAAAACTATTGTTGACAAAAGTAGCTTTTTCAACCCAGCGATGCGCATCGGGGAACACCCGTGATGTGGTAAAATCATCGAAAAATGGAAGTGTGAGTAGCGGTGTTGGCTGTGAAGATTTAAAACCCGGTGTGTGTTTTTCTTTCAGGATCTTTTGCTGTATCACGACGTTGGATGGGAGTCCGGTTAACATTTCCTGTGCCTGCATTGCCGGTAGGGCTGCAAGCCACAAAACCGCTATGGAAAGCCATCGCCTCCTCATGGCGTTTGCGTTCGAGGTTCCTGTACCTGTACATGAACCGAATCCTGCTGCGTAGTATCGGCAAGCATTTGCTGGATGTAATCCTTGAAATCAAAATTTTCATCGGAGCGATACCAAATATCCACCGGACTTCCCATATCAAGAAGTGAGTGGCTGTGAAAAGCAGGTTCCATTTTAAAAACACGGGCATGGGTCGTATCGTTCCCGTCCAGAAAATATTCATGCCCCACATTGAGCGAAGAATAATGCAAAGAAGCGTGGACTGCTTTTATTTTATCCCCTATCAAAAACGGCAAAGGAACAGGAGTAGGATGGGTGCCTTTGCCAACTATCAGGCCGATGGCCGTACCTTTAGGAATTTTTGTTTCCGTTTCTATTGGTTCGCCGTTGAGCAGCTGATCCACCACTGCATTTTTGGCAAAATAATCCACATATTTCAGGTTTTTTACAACCAAACCTTTTTCTTCGAGTAACACAAGTGCCTGCCGCAACGACAGATTCCGGAGGTCGGGCATCTCCACCATCTCCAGTGTTTTAGCTACAATTGTGAGATAAATATGACGTCCTTTTTTCACTTTGGCACCCTGCAACGGATTTTGCATAACAATGGAACCAGGGACATGACGTACATCATATACTGAGTCGATCACCATTAAGTCAAAGTATTGGTTAAATCCTTTCTGATCTAACTCAGGAACAGTTTGTCCGGTAAAATTTGGGACAAGATAGACCTCTCCATGGCGAGTAAAAACAGCGAGGAATTTAAAAATACCCCAAAAGATTGCCAGCGTTAACACCATGGCAATCAGCAACTGAAGATAAAATTTCTTTTGTCCCAAAAAATAAAAAAAGCCCATGTTTGATTTATTAGTCGAAAGTATCGTTTAAAACGGCTTTAAACATTAACTTTGTTCAACAATTATTATTGTACAACATTCGACAAAGGTAAAAATTATTGGGAAGGAAAAATGATAATTTCCGGCTCTGTAAAAAATCACAAAACGATTAATTATGAAGAACATAGCCATTGTGTGCGGAGGTAATTCAGGTGAATTCGAGATTTCTATGGCCAGCGGAAAGGAAGTCCTTAAGTATATCGACCGGGAAAAATACAAACTGTTCCTTGTTGTGATGCAAAACCAACGATGGGAATGGTATATGCAAAACGGTGAAAAAAGCCCTGTCAACAAGAGCGATTTCTCCGTTAAGGAAGCAGGTGAAACCATTCATTTTGATGCTGTTTTCAATGCTATTCACGGTACGCCGGGCGAAGATGGCAAACTGCAGGGCTACTTCGACCTGCTGAAAATTCCATATACTTCTTGTGGCGTGGACGTATCAGCCTTGAGTTTCAACAAATTTCTATGTAACAGATTTGTCCGGTCGTTCGGAATTAAAACAGCAGCCTCTTTTTCCTTTTTGAAAGGCGAGAAAGTTAATAAAACAGAAGTTATTGATAGCCTGAGCCTTCCGGTTTTTATTAAACCTTCCGGAAGCGGTTCCAGCGTGGGTATTTCTAAAGTCAATAAACCCGAAGAATTTGATGAAGCCGTAGAAAAGGCCTTTCGGGAAGACAACCGGGTGCTCATCGAAGAAGCAATCGAAGGCCGTGAAATTGCGTGTGGGCTGGTAAAAAGAGGCCATGAGCTGTTGGTTTTCCCACTTACCGAGATCATTTCGCAAAATGACTTTTTCGACTACAATGCCAAATATTCCGAGGGAAAAGCCAGAGAAATAACACCGGCAGACGTTTCCACGGAGATTGAAGCCGACATCAAGGCCATCTCTTCCATGCTTTACCGGCAAATGGATTGCCGTGGTTTTGTCCGCTTTGATTATATCCTGACGGAAACAGAGCTTTACTTCCTGGAGCTCAACTCTATCCCCGGCATGACTGAAGCCAGCATCATACCCAAACAGGCACAGGCTTTTGGGCTGACAAAAAAAGAGCTGTTCACGATGGTGGTGGATAATTTGTTTGTGTAAGCGACCCTTAAAACACGGTTTTACTTATGAATAGCCCAACAACTTGACTTAAAACTCAAAAATATTTTGTACTTTGCTGATAATTTTAAATGAACCCTTTTACAGGTATATTGAACAAAGAAAAAAGCGACCCGAATTTCTCCAGACCGCTTTGAATGTTTTCACAACGGAATAATCCTTATTGTGAATTGCTTGATTTGTAACGCAAAGATAAAAAAATAATTTGAACACAATACATTATGAAAAGAATTCTGGGATTAGATTTGGGAACCAACAGCATTGGGTGGGCAGTCATTCAATTAGACTTTGACAAAAAGCAAGGATGCATCGATGGATTGAACAGTAGGATTATCCCTATGGATCAAGCTCAATTATCAGATTTTAACCAAGGTAACACAATATCACAAACAGCAGACCGAACAGGATACAGGGGAACCAGAAGGCTTTACCAAAGAGATAATCTGCGAAGAGAACGTTTACACAGGGTATTAAATATCTTGGGGGTCCTTCCTGAACACTATAAAAACGAAATTGATTTTGAAACTCATTTTGGGCAGTTTAAAAATGAGGTTATGCTAAATTATCGCAAAAAGGAAACAGGAGAATACACGTTTATCTTTAACGACTCTTTTATGGAGATGGTTCAGAATTTCCAATCTAATCATCAAAAAACCAAAATTCCTTATGATTGGACACTTTATTATCTGCGCAAAAAAGCCTTAACCCAAAAAATAAGGAACGAGGAACTGGCTTGGATTATCTTGAATTTTAATCAAAAGCGCGGTTATTATCAGTTAAGAGGAGAGGAAACAGAAGAAAATGAAAAAAAAAATGAAAAGTTTTATGCGCTTAAAGTCATTGATGTAAAAGAAACAGAAGATAAAAACGCTAAAGGAACCTGGTATAAAGTGATTTTAGAAAACGATTGGATATACAAAAGGCAAAGCAAGGAGCCGTTATTCAATTGGATTGGGAAAACCAAAGAGTTTATTATTACGACGACCATTGATAAAGAAGGCAACCCAAAAAGGAGTTTCAGATCACCTAAAGAAGATGATTGGAATCTTTTAAAGAAAAAGACCGAACAGGAAATTGAAAAATCAGGGAAATATATTGGTGAATATATCTATGACGCTCTTCTTCAAAACCCAGCTCAAAAGATAAGGGGCAAACTTATCAGAACAATTGAACGTAAGTATTATAAAGAGGAGTTAAGCGCTATTTTAAAAACTCAAATAACATTACATCCGGAATTACAAAACAGAAAACTTTTTAAAGCATGTGTTGAAGAACTATACCCAAGAAATGAAGCACACCAGAATAACATTAAAGACAAAGGATTTGATTACCTGTTTATAGAAGATATTATATTCTATCAGCGACCTTTGAAAAGCAAGAAGTCAACGATTTCCGGTTGCCAGTTTGAAACCAGAACGTTTAAAAAAACAATCACAAATAAGATAACAGGAGATGAAAAAGAAGTATGGGTAACAGAGCCCGTTAAAGCTATTTCAAGGTCTCATCCTTTTTATCAGGAATTCAGGCTATGGCAATTTCTTAAAAACCTGAGGATTTATCAAAAGAATGATGACAAAGAGAGACTAATTGACAAAGATATTACCAGCGAACTATTTAAATCAGAAGCTGATTGGACAGGTTTATTCGATTTTCTCAGTCAGAGAAAAGAGGTTGAGCAAAAAAATATTATTCAGTACCTTATTTCAAAGGAATTAATCGATAAAAAACAAAAAGAAAATTACCGTTGGAACTATGTGGAAGACAAAAAATATCCGGCTAATGAAACAAAAGCGCAGTTTCTCTCCCGGCTGGCCAAAGTGAATGATTTAAAAATTCCTCTCCAATTTTTAGAGGAAAAAACAAGACTTGGCAGGAAAAGAGATACCGGACATCTTCTAAGCAGAGAAATACAGTTATGGCATCTTATCTATTCGATTAAGGATATAAATGAATACGAACTTGCGCTACATAAGTTTGCGAAAAAGCACAATATTGATGAAGAATCTTTTGTAAAAAATTTCATCAAATTTCCACCGTTTAAAAATGAATATGGAGCATTTTCAGAGAAGGCCATCAATAAATTATTGCCTCTGATGCGTAGGGGAAAATATTTTGATGAAAATATGATTCCGGAGGAGGTGAAAAACAGGATTGTTGCTATCATGGAACGTATCAACGCCTTAAATCTGGATGCAAAAGATCTAAACAAAGAAATTGAAAAGGTCGTTGACGATGATATTCCAAGACAACTGGTAAAAAGTTTTATTCCGCTTATTGGAAAAAATCCTTTCAGAGGGCTTAATACTTACCAGGCTTCGTATGCTATATACGGCAGGCATTCCGAAAGCAAAGACATACAAAAGTGGGGGAGTCCAAAGGACATTGATAAATTTCTTGGCGGATTTAAGCAGCATAGCCTGCGCAACCCAATTGTGGAACAGGTAGTTACCGAAACATTAAGAACAGTACGGGATATTTGGAATTATTACGGAAATGGAGAAGAGGATTTTTTTGATGAAATACATATAGAGTTGGGCAGAGAAATGAAAAACCCTGCTAAAAAACGGGAAAAAATTACCCAAAGAAATATTGAGAATGAAAATACTAACCAGCGAATTAAAGCAATTCTGCAAGATTTAAAAGATGAAGGATTTGAAGAAATAAAGCCATACTCCCCAAGCCAGCAGGAAATATTAAAAATTTATGAAGAGGGTGTTTATCAGAACCTTGGAGTCGATTATAACGAAGTAAATGAAGATGAAATCGAAAAAATACGTAAATCTTCTTCGCCAACAATAATGGAAATACTTCGATACAAACTATGGCTAAATCAAGGTTACATTTCACCTTACACAGGAAAAATCATCACTCTAAGCAGGTTATTTACAACAGACTATCAAATTGAACATATCATTCCTCAATCACGGTATTTTGATGATTCCCTGAGCAATAAAGTTATTTGCGAAAGTGAAGTAAATAAGTTGAAAGATAACCAGACAGCTTACGAATTTATAAAGAATCATGGCGGAGAAAAAACAGACCTAGGCCAAGGCAGGAGTGTTGAAATTTTTAAACTGGAAGACTATGAAAATCATTGTAACAAATATTTTAAGAAAAACCGGATTAAGCTCAAAAACCTGCTAAGCGAAGAGGTACCTGAAGGCTTTATTAATCGTCAATTAAACGATAACCGATATATCAGTAAACTAATTAAAGGATTGCTGAGCAACGTTGTCAGAGAAGAAGGTGAGCAGGAAGCTATAGCAAAAAATGTAGTTCCCCTTACAGGTGCCATAACCTCAATTTTAAAACAAAACTGGGGCTTAAATGATAAGTGGAATGAGATTGTTGCCCCACGTTTTAAACGGCTGAATACATTAACCGGTACTGATAAGTTTGGTTTTTGGGATGATAATATACATTCATTCCGAATAAAAATTCCTGATGAGATTTCAAAAGGGTTTAGTAAAAAACGAATCGATCATCGTCATCACGCACTGGATGCATTAGTCATAGCCTGCTGTACAAAAGAACATATCAACTACATCACATCCCTCAACACCAATAGAAAGAATTACAGCCTTGTTTCCAGATTAAGGGTAATTGAAGAGGTTGAATTTTACAATAAAACCACAGGTGAACACGAGAAAAGAAATGTGGCAAAAGCATACAAATTACCATGGCCAGGGTTTCCGCTGGATGCAAAAAATGCCATCGAAAACGCCATCGTCAGTTTTAAACAAAACCTGCGGGTAATTAATAAAACCAACAATAAGACCTGGCAATGGGTAGAAAAACAGGGGAAATATAAAAAACAACGTGTCCCACAAACCAAAGGTGATAATTGGGCTATTAGGAAACCACTACACACACCTTTGCCTTATGGGAAAAAAGAATATGATTTCACAGTACTTGAAATAAGTAAAAATGTGGGTAAATGGAAGTCAATTATTGATGAAAATATCCGAAATAAAGTTAAAAGCTTATTAGCTGAAAACAGTAATAAAATTGGTAATGTCAGTAAAATTATTAAAGAAGATTTAATAAAAAACAGAACGGGAAATTTAGTTAAATTTACTGCCTTTTCAATAAGAGAAGAGCGATACAGAAAAAGACAGCCGATTAGCAAATTAGCAAATAGAGGAATTGGAGGGTTCAAAACAGCAAAACAGGCTATAAAGTTTATTAACAAAGTTTCGGATAGAGGTATTAGGCAAGACCTTCTAAACCACTTAGAAGAGAATCATTTTGATATTAATAAAGCCTTTAGCATTGAAGGAATTGAAGATTTTAATTCTAAAAGAAAAATTCCAATTTATAAATTACCTGTTTCAGAAGTATCTACCGGGAAATTTCCACTTGGAAACTATTTTGATACAAGAATAAAATATGGTGAAGCAGAGTCAGGGACTAACCTGTTTTTTGCCATTTATCAGGACAACAATAGCAAACGCAATTACGAGACAGTACCACTAAATGAAGTAATTGAACACCAAAAACAGGTAGCTCATTTGCCAAAAGCAGAAAGAACGCCAATTCCAGTAAAGTCGAATAAAGGGCAATTCTTATTTGCACTTTCGCCCAACGATTTGGTTTATGTACCAACAAGTGAAGAAATGGTGAATCCTTCTGTGGTACAACATAATACCTTTACAAAAATACAACGTGGAAGGATCTTTGTAGTAAATGATTTTTCAGCAGCAACATGTTATTTTACACCCAACAGACATGCAACTGCGATTGCCCCGAAAGAAGTTGATATAAATGTCAATAAGAAAAATATAATTTCAGGTTCATTCGATAATAAAACAGCAAATTTCGAAAGTAAACAAATAAAAGATGTCTGTTGGAAACTAAAAACCGACCGACTGGGCCACATAATTCAAATTATCAGATGATCAAACGAACCCTTTATTTCGGCAATCCCTGCTACTTATCCAAAAAACAAAACCAGTTATCAGTTGAGCTGGAAGACAAAACTAAAAAGTCGGTCCCCATCGAAGATATCGGAATGGTCATTTTGGACCACTACCAAATCAAAATCACCCAACCGGTTTTGCAGGCGCTGGTTAGCTCTTATAGGAATCAATGCTTCTTTTTGCGTAATGATGTTGCTATTTCTATTTATCATAAGTTTGAATTTTCATCATTAAATAAGATGGAAATGGTAAAATGATTAAAGAATACTGTTGGAAACTAGTAGTTGACCGTTTAGGAAATATTCTTAATGTGATTAAATGACACATAAATGTATATGGAGCATTATAGCATAGTAGTATATATTTAGCTGAAACAGGTTATGCAATTTCAAGAAGATTACATATATCACATATTTAATCAGGGTAATAACCGGCAGAAGATTTTCTTTAAAAGAGACAATTATCTTTATTTCTTAGGGAAAATAAAAGAATATATTTTGCCCTATGCCGATATCTTGGCCTGGTGTTTAATGCCCAACCATTTTCATTTGATGGTGTATATCAGAGAAGTTGAGGTGGTAATCGGCAGCGAGGGCAGCGAGGGTTTCGCTTTGAGCGAAGCCCTCGCTGGTTCCATCGCTCCAAGCGAAGCCCTCGCTGGTAAAGCGAAGAAAACCCGCACCATCAACCATTCTATCGGAATAATGCTGCGATCTTATACCAACGCCATCAATAAGCAGGAAAAAAGAAACGGCTCATTATTCAGAAAACAGACCAAAGCCGAATGCGTTAACTGTCAGGAAGAACTAAGTCCTTCTTTTATCAACACAAGGTCAGGCTCCTTGTTGTCAACACCATACAGAGAATACCCTCAGGTATGCTTTGATTATATTCATAATAATCCGGTAAAAGCAGGTCTGGTAAATAATCAAACAGACTGGGAGTTTTCATCGGCAAAGGATTATGCAGAATTACGTAATGGAACAATTATAAGAAAAGAGATAACAAAAAAGTTTATTTATATTTGAAATTCAACATCCTGTTTTGTAAAAATCTGAATAAAACAAAAACAAAATGATCAAACGAACCCTTTATTTCGGTAACCCCTGCTACTTGTCGAAGAAGCAAAATCAGCTCTCTATTGAATTGGAAGACAAAACTATAAAGACCGTGCCCGTGGAAGACATTGGCATGGTCATTCTGGACCATTATCAGATAAAAATCACCCAGGTCGCCCTGCAGGCACTGGTCGGAAACAACACAGCAGTTCTGGTCAATGATGCAAGCCATCTGCCCATGGGACTGATGTTGCCCATGGCTTCACACAGCACCTATACGGAAAAACTCAGATTTCAGATTAATGCCAGCCAGCCGTTGAAAAAAAATCTGTGGCAGCAAACCATCAAAAAGAAAATCCTTAACCAGGCTACACTGTTGCGCAGGCTGGATGTTGATACCGAACGTATGATGTATTGGGCTTCGCAAGTCAAAAGTGGCGACCCTGACAACTACGAAGGCCGGGCTGCTGCCTGGTACTGGAAAACCATTTTTGATTTTGAATTCAAAAGAGGACGTTTTGGGGAGCCACCCAACAACCTGCTCAATTACGGTTATGCCCTATTGCGGGCAGTGGTAGCCCGTTCACTCGTAGCCAGCGGTATGTTGCCGGCACTTGGCATCCATCACCGTAATAAATACGATGCCTACTGCCTCGCCGATGATATTATGGAACCCTACCGCCCGTATGTGGACTGGAAAGTTCTGACTCTCATTGAATTGAATGGGTTCGATGGTGAGCTGACCACCACCGTAAAACGGCAACTACTCGAAATTCCGGTAATTGACATCCTAATCAACGACAACAACAGCCCGTTGATGGTGGGAATACAACAAACTACCGCTTCGCTCATGCAATGTTTTCAGGGAGAAAGCCGGAAAATAACTTATCCCGATTTTATCTAACCCGATGGGATCTTTATCCAAACTTAACCAATACCGGATTATGTGGGTTTTTGTGTTTTATGATTTGCCTACCGAAACCAAAAGAGACCGGAAAAATATTGCTCTGTTCCGGAAGAAACTTCAACAAGATGGCTTTGCCATGATGCAATATTCCATATACGTACGCCACTGCAACAGCCGCGAAAATGCCGAAGTCCATATCAAACGGGTGAAACTTTCCCTTCCACCCAGGGGCGAAGTCATCATGTTTACCCTGACCGACAAGCAATTTGGCATGATGGAGTTTTTCAGAGGCCCCAAGGAGGCCGCCAAGCCCGATACACCACAGCAACTGGAACTTTTTTAAAGAAAATCCGGCAAAATGATGACTATCATTTCGCCGGATTCAGGAACCAAAAAAAGACAACATCATACACTCCGGCTCCGGTTAAATACAGCTTTTTTCACTTCTAAAATACACGCATCACACTGACAATCAACCTAATTGATTAGGGTATGCTGTATTTATCATGTCAAAGATACAAATCGAAAGCAATTCACAACGTTGCGGAAAGTGTTAACTGGCGAACCTCTGCTGTATTTATCATGTCAAAGATACAAATCGAAAGCAATTCACAACACGAATGAAACGAGCCTGAAAGCACAACGAGCTGTATTTATCATGTCAAAGATACAAATCGAAAGCAATTCACAACGTTAATCGACCTGGCTACATTGTCTAAGAAGCTGTATTTATCATGTCAAAGATACAAATCGAAAGCAATTCACAACGATATGTTATAAATATGGTTTCGTAAATTTGCTGTATTTATCATGTCAAAGATACAAATCGAAAGCAATTCACAACTTAGCCTCACATCTTTGACAACATTTATCTGCTGTATTTATCATGTCAAAGATACAAATCGAAAGCAATTCACAACGCTGATGGATACGATCAAATTATTCTTCTTGCTGTATTTATCATGTCAAAGATACAAATCGAAAGCAATTCACAACTACTTCCACACGGACAAGGTTCATTTCTTCGCTGTATTTATCATGTCAAAGATACAAATCGAAAGCAATTCACAACCGTACCGCCTGGTCGTGGTCTATTTTCTTTGCTGTATTTATCATGTCAAAGATACAAATCGAAAGCAATTCACAACACGCCTACCCGGATATGGTGTACATCATCAGCTGTATTTATCATGTCAAAGATACAAATCGAAAGCAATTCACAACTCGTGGTAGCCATCACCCCGGAACGACTTTGCTGTATTTATCATGTCAAAGATACAAATCGAAAGCAATTCACAACGGCCTCGTAGTCTGGTCGTTAATCGTAGCTAGCTGTATTTATCATGTCAAAGATACAAATCGAAAGCAATTCACAACGATATGCCTCTCCTACTCAACAAATGGTTTGCTGTATTTATCATGTCAAAGATACAAATCGAAAGCAATTCACAACGATATGTTATAAATATTGTTTCGTAAATCTGCTGTATTTATCATGTCAAAGATACAAATCGAAAGCAATTCACAACACAGATGACAGCATTACATTTTTTTTGTTGGCTGTATTTATCATGTCAAAGATACAAATCGAAAGCAATTCACAACCACCCGAAAACCCCGCATTTATTTCAATGCGCTGTATTTATCATGTCAAAGATACAAATCGAAAGCAATTCACAACACGAAATGTTTTATCACCCTTTTTGCGTATTGCTGTATTTATCATGTCAAAGATACAAATCGAAAGCAATTCACAACCTGTTTTCCATGGTGTATCTTATTTAATGAGCTGTATTTATCATGTCAAAGATACAAATCGAAAGCAATTCACAACTAATTCCACACGGGCATGGTTCATTTCTTGCTGTATTTATCATGTCAAAGATACAAATCGAAAGCAATTCACAACAATATCCCAACAATACTAAGCACCTCAATTGCTGTATTTATCATGTCAAAGATACAAATCGAAAGCAATTCACAACTATCCCTTTCATCGACAACTAATTTTGGCAGCTGTATTTATCATGTCAAAGATACAAATCGAAAGCAATTCACAACTATACGTAACCGTAATATTTACATCTTCCAGCTGTATTTATCATGTCAAAGATACAAATCGAAAGCAATTCACAACATGTCTATTAATCCATCGCCGTCTATATCAGCTGTATTTATCATGTCAAAGATACAAATCGAAAGCAATTCACAACATTTGTCATTTTTATTCCTTGTTGGATTTATCCTCTGTCCATTTAGACGGGTTGTTTTTAATGTAATTTCTGATTCTGATAAATTCTGTTTTGTTTTGAATGATATGGTCGTGGTAATTTGGTTGCCAGGCAAATTCAATGTTGTTTTTCCGTGCGTACGTTGTTACTGCTGATTTAAAACCCCGTACTATTGATGATAAATTTTTACGTTGTGGCCCAAATTGATTTTTCCCGGGATTATTGGGGTTGCCGGGTTTTTTGGGGGTCGGGGTTGGGGTCGGGGTTGGGGTCGGGGTTGAGGTCGGGGTTGAGGTCGGGGTTGAGGTCGGGGTTGAGACGCGATGCATCGCGTCTCAACTATTATATTGATTATCTCCAATTATTATAATTGCGTGAAAATGATTTGGCATTACGCAATACTCGTCCAAAACGATATTCATATCGGGTCTGATATTTGGTGTTTTTAACCATTCATTATTCAGAATCAATCCCAATTTGGATTTTATCATTTCCCCATTTTTAATTTCTCCAAAATAATTTATTCTGTTATGGGTAACAATCGTGATAAAATACGCACCATTCCATCCATAATCCCAATTTTGCCATCGGTTGGATTCAATTCGATACTTATTTTGGAATTTTTCAGGCATCTGTTTATACTGCAAATTATTCCAAATTCACATAATCTTTAATGTATTCGGGGACAACCTCCCTGTATTTTGGTGCAACTTTCTTAAATAAAGAAATTAGCAAAGTGCCGTTGTATTTATCCCGTCAAAGATACAAATCGAAAGCAATTCACAACAAACACATCTTTATGAGAAATAAACACCGGTAAAATAAAATCGCAGGACATACTCTTAAACAAACAGGAATCTCATAATACTCACATCAGTTCAGGTGCAAAAGTTTACCTTCTGTTTAATTAGTATGTTTGCTCATCATAGAGCCTGTTGCGTGGTAATAAGTAAGCGCCATAACCCGGGGCGGAGGGACGCGGACGGCTGCAGAGCAGCGTGCAACGGCAAGCCCTAAAGCCGGAGCAAATCTTTGCTCCGGCTTTTACATATCCTCTCTGAAGTTGTATTACCTGGCTGTTCATAATTTTTAAAAAGAAATTTTCGTATTACTAAGAAAAATTCCTTTTATTTGTTCTCCGGTAAACAATAATCAAATCATGAAGCAACGTTATTCTGTCATTAAAGGCACGGGAAAATATATTCCTACGCAAATAGTTCGCAACGAAGACTTTTTAGAAGCAAAATTTTACGATGAAAAAGGTGAAAAGTTTGAAACTGATACAAAGGAAATTGTTGAAAAGTTTGTGAAAATTACGGGCATCGAAGAACGCCGTTATGTTACAGACGACCTGGTAGCCTCGGACATGGGGTATTTTGCTGCAAAAGAAGCCATTGAATCTTCCGGCATTGACCCTGAAACGCTTGATTATATCATTTTTGCCCATAATTTCGGAGATGTAACTGCTCACAACCGGCACACCGACCTGGTACCGGCGCTGGCTTCGCGAGTCAAGCACAAGCTGGGCATCGTCAATCCGAAAACAGTAGCTTACGATCTGCCATTTGGTTGTCCCGGCTGGGTTCAGGGAATGATTCATGCCGACTACTTCATAAAATCGGGCGACGCCTCCAGTGCGCTTATTATCGGGGCAGACACCCTGTCAAGAATTTGTGATCCGCACGACCGCGACAGCATGATATATGCAGATGGCGCCGGCGCAACCATTCTTGAGGCCAAAGAGAGCGAAACGCCAGTGGGGATTCTGTCTCATGCCACCCGCTCCGATACTATTGAACACGCCTTTGAGCTGTGGATGGACAAATCTTATGACCCGAAATATACCGGAAATGAGGTCTATCTGAAAATGTACGGTCGTAAACTATACAACTATGCACTGACCAACGTGCCGTCCACCGTGAAAGAGAGCCTCGATAAAGCAGGAATGGATATAAACGACATTCAAAAAATTCTTATCCATCAAGCAAACGAAAAGATGGATGAAGCCATTATTTCACGACTTTTCAGGCTTTACGGAATGAAAAACTATCCCAAAGAGGTGGTTCCTATGTCCATCTCATGGCTGGGAAACAGTTCGGTGGCCACGGTACCCACACTACTCGACATTATTTTGAGAGGCGAGATGGAAGGCCAGCATCTGTCGGCTGGCAATCAGGTAGTTTTTGCATCCGTAGGTGCCGGACTGAACATCAACTCCATAGTTTATAAGTTTCCGGAGTAACGATATTGAACAAAATATATAGGTCATCTTTCCTCGTTCACCAGCATAAGGCTTTGCACAAACGAAAAGAAAATCTGTGGACTAGAAAAAGTGTAGCTTACCCCTCAAATCCCGGAGCCTGAATTTCGCCTACCGGATTCCAGTCAATTTCGCCCATGCCGTTGTCACGCAATATAGCATTGGTTCTGGAAAAATGCCCACAGCCGAAAAATCCTTTATGCGCCGAGAATGGTGAAGGATGTGCTGCTTTTAGAATAAAGTGTTTGGAAGTATCAATCAGCTCGGCTTTTTCCTGTGCAAACCTACCCCAGAGCAAAAACACAATCCCTGCCCGCAACTCCGATATAGTCCGAATCACCTGGTTAGTAAATACTTCCCAGCCATGCCCTTGATGTGAAGCCGGCTGTTTGGCACGAACGGTGAGTGTGGCATTGAGGAGCATTACCCCTTGGCGTGCCCACTTTTCCAGATTACCGGAAGAGGCAACAGGAATGTTCATATCGTCCTTCAACTCCTTGTAAATATTTTGCAACGAGGGAGGAATTCGGACACCATCAGGGACAGAAAAGGCCAGCCCCTGCGCCTGACCGTATCCGTGATACGGATCCTGCCCGATTATTACCACCCGAACAGCCGTAAGTGGCGTTAGGTTAAAGGCTGAGAAAATCAGTTTCCCGGGAGGATAAACAGTTTGTGTTTTAACCTCCTCGTGCAGAAACTCTTTCAAACGGCCAAAATAGTCCGCTTCAAACTCCTCTTTCAGTGCCAGCTGCCAGCTCTCCTCAATTTCCGGTGCAGATTGTGCCATCGTTTTCTTGTTTCTTAACAATAAAATCAGCGAAACCTTGTTATTCTAATAAAATCTCACTTTCTTTGTACAGACTTCTTTAATCGTTTGCAAGTTATGAAAAAAATAGTGATTATTCTTTCTGCCATCATTTTCCTTGCCGTCATGGCTACTTCCTGTTCATCCACCAGCAATTGTGCAGCCTACAATAACGTTCAGAAGTATCAGAAAGATGTAAAATATTAGCGAGCAAAGGCACAGAAGCCGAAATATATCCCTTACGCATAAGTATAACCGGCGATTTTCCTTTTCATAGTCAGCAGTTATCACTTTTCCTTTCAGAGCAAAAGACGGGCTCATGGCCTTTTAATGTCAGATTTGTTTATATTTGGCCTTTCTAAAAACGGGTGACAAGGAAAATGAAGCGACTTTTTAAATATCTTTTTTTGCTTTTATTAGTAGTACACTTTTCCCCTGCATACAGCCAGTTTGATACCGAAATTTCTGATACCGCCACCCATAAAATTCTTTACAACAGGATACGTACTTATAGTGTGGTAGCAACCAACCTCGGTTATGGTATTCGTTATAAAACAGGAAAGCGACTTTCCATTTTCAAAACCCGGCTATGGGAATTTGAAGGCACTTACATGTATTCTTACAAACAGATAAGGCTGGTTAACCCCTATTATGCCTATTCCAAGAAATATGTTTACGGCAAATTAAACGACGTGTTTTTTCTACGTGCAGGTATTTCCTGGAAAAAGCAGCTAAACCAGAAACCTTATTCGGGAGGTGTGGAAGTACGACTCACCTATGGCGGAGGGGTAACCATCTCCCTTGCAAAGCCTTATTACCTATATGTCATTTATTATTATGAAGTCAGTCCCGGAAAATACAGCTATGTAACAAAGACCGAGAAATTTAGCCCTTCCAACAACTCATGGGATGATATTTACGGAAGAGCACCTTTTACCAAAGGTTTTAGCGAAATAACCTTTCATCCCGGGTTTTATGGTAAAATAGGGCTGAACTTTGAGTTTGGGAAAGAGCAAACGAAACTAAAAGCACTGGAAATTGGCGCCACACTTGATGTGATTCCTGGCGGAGTAGTCATTATGTCCGGACAAAAAAACACAATATTTTATCCCACGCTCTACCTCGCTTTTTCAATGGGAAAGAGGTTTAACAAATATTAATTTTACATTCAAGAGTTCACGATTTATTTTAACTTCTGAGATCATTTTTTCTTAAAAACGCAAGTAGTTTCTGCATGGCTTTTCCCCGGTGGCTAATACGGTTTTTCAGTTCCGGAGATATTTCAGCAAAAGATTCGGTATAACCATCCGGCAAAAATACAGAATCATAACCAAACCCGGAATTACCGGCACGCTGCTCAAGGATAAGTCCATCTACCCTACCCTCAAACTGAAACTCTTTACCATCCAGGATTAAGGAAACAATGGTTTTAAAGCAGGCCCTACGGTCTTTTTCATCTGCAAGAGCATCCAATAGTTTGGACACATTCTCTTCGTAAGAAGCGTGCTCACCTGCATAGCGTGCCGAATAAACACCTGGCGCACCATCAAGAGCATCAACTTCGAGGCCTGTATCATCAGCAAAACAGTTCAAGCCATACCGTTCAAAGATAAAATGAGATTTCTGCGAAGCGTTTTCTGCCAATGTTGCTCCTGTTTCAGGAATATCCCCGTAAAAACCAATATCTCTCAAAGAGACAATTTCAAAAATATTTCCAATCAAAGCCCTTACTTCCAACAGCTTATGGAGATTATTGGTAGCAAAAACTATTCTTTTCATACTGATTCCAATTCAAATAAGGTTCAACAAAGCCCCTGCTGGGAAACCACAAAAGTAGTTTTCTTTTGGAAATGGGAAAATGGTACTTTCTAACATCGAGCATAAAAAAAGCCTTCATGTTTCCATGAAGGCTTTAAAAAGGTTGGCGACGGCCTACTTTCCCACTTGGTATAGCAGTATCATCGGCGCTGGCAGGCTTAACTTCTCTGTTCGGAATGGGAAGAGGTGGAC
>VAPG01018638.1_pt1 | contig 38162 bp, 46 predicted proteins | sample 3393851 | NCBI WGS metagenome assembly VAPG01 (sample SAMN08290438, study PRJNA428436) | hydrothermal vent metagenome | isolation source: Deep-sea hydrothermal vent chimney | place: Atlantic Ocean: South-mid Altantic Ridge | depth 2194 m m
AGAAGCAGATCAGCACTTCTGAATGTGCAGAACAAGTCTATACCTTGCGTGTTTTGCGCCATGTGCGCTAACATTCTGCGTCCTATGGCTTGTTTTACTTACTTCGATTTTCTTGATTTGCTCGATCAGGCGACTAGCCATGATTTGGCTCTTTTTCCCTCTCGCCAGCGGTTGATTTTGGTTTGTCGTGATCGTTTGCTTAAGCTTTTAGATTCTTTCTTTTTTGAAGAAAATATTCTTCAGGGCTATGGTTCTGGGGATTCGTTCTCACTCTGTTTTGTGTTTAGTCAGCATTCGCTTAGTCGTGCAATCGACCAGTTTTTTACTTTGTCGGTAGCTTCTCGCCCGGTTTCTTACCGTTTGAACCTGCTGGCCATCGATGTTTTTTTAACTATTTTAGTGCGTAATCACTGGTGTGAGCCTTCATTGCTTGATGATTTCCATTCCTGGTATTACTCAGGAAAAATTATGGGCGAACCAAAGGACGGCTTCTCCGGGTTCCGCATTCGCTGCATCCAGTGAGATGAAACCTCACTGGACAAGCCCTGCATATCCTTTCGCTATCGACCTTCCAGGCCTCCAAAAGATACTAAGGGCGCTGCCCTCGCGCCCATCAAGGGGTATCCCCTATCTTCCGCTCTCCGCTTTGCTCCGTTTGTGCAGACAGGGTGATTCCCCTCCCCTTGATGCTTGCTACCCCGGACTTCGCCAGTCGCGCAGAGGCGCAGCACAGGGCTTGCGCCTTAACGCTACATTCAAAACATTTAAACTTACATAGCGAGAACTGAACATGATTGCAAATACTGTAAAAAATGATATTCAACTTATCCCACTTAAAAATCTGTTTCTTTCTGAACATAATGTTCGGACTGTTTTAACAACAAAAGAAGAAGATAAAACCCTGAAAGCGTCGATAGCGGCTAATGGTCTGGTGCAGAATCTTGTGGTGCATAAAAAAGGCAATAAGTACGGTGTTTTTGCCGGTGGTCGTCGTTTTAACCAGCTTAAAAAACTCAACAAAGAAAAGGCTATTTCTTCGGATTATTTAGTGCCCTGCTCGATCAAATCAGAGAATGAAATTACGGCACTGTCTTTAGCTGAAAATGTTGCCAGAGTTAAAATGCACCCCGCTGATGAATTCATGGCCTTTAATAAATTAATTGAACAAGGTCGCACTATTCAGGAAGTGGCTCACCAGTTTGGCACCACTCAAATTAATGTTAAAAAGCGGATGAAATTAGCTTGTTTGTGTCCTGATATTATCGAGTATTTTAAGGCGGGTAAATTGACTTTAGACCAGGTAATTGCTTTTACCTTATCGCTCGATCACGATAAGCAGGTTGCTGTTTATAAAGAGCTGGCACCGAATAATCTATCTGCTTTTCGCATTAAGTCCATGTTGACCGAAGATAAGATAAAAGACGATCACGATTTAATGCAACTGGTTACTAAAAAAGTTTATAAAAAAGCCGGTGGCACGGTTACAGATGATATTTTTGATAACGTTGCCTATGTTAATGATGTTGAATTATTGACCGAATTAGCTAAAAAAATATTAAGCGATGAAGCCGAAAGACTGCTGGCGGATGGCTGGAAGTGGGCGGAAAACTTACTTGATTATTATCAAACTGTTGAGCATCAAACAACACTATCCGCCGAGCTTAAAAACGTGCCCGTTGCTCTGACTAAAAAATTGAAAGACCTTGAAAAAGAAGGTAATGAATTACAGTTAATTGATTTTGACGACTGGACAGAAGTAAATGAAACCAGAGAAACAGAAATCGAAGAAGAAATTGAAAAGCTGGAAGAAGAACGTGAACAATATCGCAATTTCAGTAAAAAACAAAAGGTTGTTAGCGGTGTTGTGGTAACACATAATAATGGCGTTTTAAAAATAGAATACGGGCTGGTTAAAAAAGAGGATATGGCCGCCGCTTTTCCGCCTGATGATACCAAACAGGTTGCGGGTGTTTCTACTGATAATGAAATGGCAGCTAGTGGTGGTGTTGAGTCGCAAGCACTTAAAGGTGATTTACACAACTTTAAGTTACAGGCCGTTCAAAGCGAAATAATGAAAGACGATAAACTTACCTATGACTTGATGGTTTACACGTTGGCGTTACAGTTTGCTGGCAGTACGCCGTACTGCGATAAACCCTCAAACGCTTCTATTGAAGCATCTAACACAGGTACGCCTGACGGTATTGATGAAACAAGCTGTAAGGAAAGCATTAGACAGTTTTATGCTTCATTAAATGTTGCATGGTACGAACAGAAAGGACAGGCCGCCAAGTTTGCAGCGTTCAGAGACTTGTCATCAATACAGAAAAAACACTGGCTTTCTTATTGCACAGCACTTAGTTATTTGCCGCACACAAACATTAATGCGGTTGTAAAAAAGACCATTAACTTTGATATGTCACATCACTGGAAAGCAACAAAAGAAAATTATTTTAAACGCATTAAAACCGCTGACTTGCTGTCGATCGGCGCAAAACAGATCAGTGAACAATGGGCGATTGATCACGCTAAAATGTCAAAAGGTCAGTTGATTGATCTTTTAGATGGACATGATTCTATGGTTGACTGGATGCCAGAGAGCATGAAATAACTGGGTTCAGTTCGGGTCTGCCCTTCGGGGCAGATTTTTTGTTATCGCGTAAATTAGGATTTTAGTTATGGCAAAGAAATTAAAGCACAAGTTTTTAGATGCGGTTGTAGACGGCAAACTTGGAATAATGACTGAATCAGGTTTAGTCGTTACAACGAAAGAATTTGTGGCGTACCTGGAAAATGAAAGTCGGCCTGAATACTTACGATCATATTTACCTTCGGTGGCCATCGAACCTGGTAGGCATATGATGCAACACAATAAATATTTGTTTCGTTTACGGCAGGGCGTTTTTCGTGTCCATCCTGATGCAATTACCGAGCATAAACGCAAGCATGGGTATTGATTTTTTATTGCGAAAAAAATAAATTTTTCTTTAAATTAACGCTTGCAATCCGCGCCATTGGCGCGGTATAATAACCCCAGAAGCCGGACAATAGTCAAGGCAACAATACGGGAAATATCCAATGTTTACACCTTCAGAATTAGAAATACTTGATCAAGCAAAAGCCATCATTGCAAGCAAATTGTTAACCGCAGATTGCATGAATTCACCGGCAATGGTTAAAGCTTTTTGTCAAAACGCTATCGCACACTATGAGCATGAAGTATTTGGTGTGTTGTTTTTAAATCAACGTAATTTTTTAATCGCTTTTGATGAGCTTTTTCGCGGAACCATTGACGGTGCCAGTGTTTACCCGCGTGAAGTGGTGAAAGAAGCCTTGTTTAAAAATGCCGCTGCCGTCATTTTTACGCACAACCACCCTAGCGGTGTTTGTGAGCCTTCATCTGCTGATGAGGCTATAACAAAGCGGCTGGTTGAAGCACTGGCGTTGATTGATGTACGCGTACTCGATCATGTTGTTGTTGGCGTTGGTGAGTCGGTATCATTCGCGGAACGTGGGCTGCTTTAGCAGCCCCTTTAAGGGGTACATCAAATGCAAGATGAATATATTAATTATGCGAGTAATGACGTTTTACCGCAAACACTGGAGGCGTTTAGAAATAGACCTTGCGCCCTCCCTTTTTCAAATCGAAATTATAAGCCGCCGAGCGCGGCGGAAGTTAGCCAATTAATTAAATTGGCGGGCTGGTCACAGCGCGTTTGTGCGGAACTGGTCGGGGTAACGTCTAATGAAAAAGGCTCGTCTACGGTGCGCCGCTGGAAAACATCAAGTCCAAAAGATCACCGCGATATAAAATACTCTGCCTGGCGTTTGTTGTTATTGTCTGCAAATATTGTGACGGTGGATGATGCGCTAAAAGAATTAAACATACTTAAAAATTTACGGTAAAAGGGGTTTTTATGAATGACAACAAAATAGATGAAGTCACGCTGGCGCGTGTACGCAAAGAACGTGAAAAATCGTTAGCACGTCAAATAGCTGCGCCCGCTAAATTTCTTGAGACCTGGAAAAAAGGCGTAGCAATGGCCGGCGGGCGTTTATTTACTCATCATCGTAATTATACAGCACCGGCCAGCATCGATGCCGCCACCGATAAATGGCAGTTGATTCCGAACTCTAAGGCGATTAATGATTACCTGGGTGTGGCGTCCACCGGTGAAGCGTTATTTGTCGCAGTGCTTTATAGTTTCTACAATGGTCGAGAAGGCGAAAAAATGGTTCAGGAATTAGGTTATAACGGTTTAGGTGATATTGCTGACAGGCTCGAATATGAGCAGTTAAAGATTATTACCGATCTGATGCAGCAGCATACAGGCTGGTAATGTACTTTAATTCCAGTCATTTACCTTGCTTTTGTGTACTTTTTTTGGTACAGTCTAACCATGGATGATAAATGCCCTGTAAAGAGAATTGTAGTTAAATTTTACAAGTCAAATAGTGGCAACGAGCCTGTAAAAGAATGGTTACATACGTTAGACCGTGAAGATAAAAAAACCATTGGCGAGGATATTAAAAAGGTTGAGTTAGGGTGGCCTATTGGTATGCCCTTAGTTTGTAAATTCAAAAACCTGACTAAAATTTGGGAAGTGCGAAGTGATATTAGCGATGGGTGCATTGCTCGGATTTTGTTTACAGTTATTGACCAATATATGGTGTTGTTGCATGGTTTTATAAAAAAATCAGAATCAACACCGAAGGTAGATAAAGATAAGGCGGTCAACCGCCGTAAAATAGTTATAAAGAGGTGAAACATGGCTAACAAAAATATTGGTTCTAGTTTTGATGATTTTTTAGAAGAAGAAGGACTTTTAGCAGAGGTTCAAGCAGTGGCTGTTGCTAGTGTCTTTGCTTGGGAGCTTGAAGCTTATATAGTCAAAGAAAAGCAATCAAAATCAGCGGTTGCTCGTTCTCTTGAAACAAGTCGCAGTGCAGTAGATCGGATTCTTGACCCTAAGAATACCAGTATTAGTCTTACTACAATGACAAAAATGGCTGAGATTATGGGTAAAAAATTACAAATTAGTTTGGTGTAACATCACATCATGACTACGGTGGCTTTTGAAAATATATTCGATGCTGTTACAGATAACGCTGAGGTGGCGTTAGAGCTGCAAACTCGCGCAGATTTAATGATCGTTTTACGTGATATTATCGAAGAAAAAAACTGGACACAAAAAGAAGCCGCCAAACATTTAGGCTTAACGCAGCCTAGAGTTGGCAACTTGAAAAACGGGAAAATTAGAGAGTTTTCTATTGATCTGTTAATGGCCTGCTTACACCGGCTTGGTTTTAGGTTTCGGACAACTTACCAAGATTAAACATTAACAATAGATATTCAGGCTGCGGCTTAATTTTAATTACTAACTATAGGGAAATAATATATGTTAATACTCACACGACGGATTGATGAATCTATTATGTTAGGTGACGATATAAAAATCACCATTTTAAGAGTTGGAGGCAACCAGGTGCATATCGGTATTGAGGCACCGGATGATGTCGTCGTTAATCGCGAGGAAGTTCATCAACGGATTCAAGCTGAAGAAGCAAACGGGAATAAATAAAACGGAATTTTAACCAAAATTCGTGCTGGTGTGTTCAGTCTTGCGACTAATCACCGGCAAATAAATCAACCAAGGCGCTCTCACGCGCGTTATTTTCCCCGATAGCCGTAAATCTCTTATTCTTTACTTCATGCGACAAAACCCCGTAGTTTGTCGCAGCCGCTAATTTTTCCCGATTTACCCCTTCTACCGATTCTCTCTTTTCGCTGATAATTAATCTACATTGCCAGTAAAGCCTTTTTCGCGCCTCCAGGTTTAACCTCGCTGCCTCCGGACAGATCCGCTGTAGCGATTGTGGCCAGCTGCATCAGGTGTTTTTAATTGCCTATAAAATAAGACATGTGTACCTTATTTCGTTGTTTTGTCGCATTTATCGCCCAAAAATGATAGTATTTAAGCGCGGGTTGATAAATATAATTAACAATAAAAACACAGAAAAATGGAAATCAATATGGAAAAAGAATATACATTAAATAACAGTACCAATTTTATTATTGTCGATGACAATGGTGAGTCGCTTGCCATCGAACTGCTTAGTCCTGATGGCCCAAACTTTCCCGCTAATATTACTCGGCAAGACTTTGATGACGGCATCAATGCCGGTTATATTAAACTCGTATTGATCTCGGCAACTGTCCTTTGGCAATCCAATTATGGTTTGATGGATTCGCCAGAAGCAGACGAAGCCTGGTCTACTAGCGTGACCGGGTTTTCTGATAACTCTATCGTGATCACTATCGCTCAGAAAGGGGCGGACATTAGTAAAGAATTTTCCGACATCGATACCACCATTGACTGGTTGCGTGATTTTGTCGGGGATCGTCACCTGGAATGTGATTCTGATTTTGACTTTCGCTACGATCAGGCACCGGCGCGGTTGTGAATTCACAAAACACCTTGCAAAGCAAGCTGGGCACGTTGCTCACGCAACAAAATAACAGTGGCCAGAGCATCAATATTGACTGGCAACATTACCTGGCGCGGCGGCGTAGCCAGTTAATCGAAAATACCGATTTACCGGCGTATTTGCTGAAACCGGAAATTAATGCTCTGCTCGATGCCACTAAAAATGATATTCACCATTTTTTGTTCAATACCTTGTGGCACACTGGTGGCCGGATCAGTGAAGTATTAAGTCTAACACCGGCACATTTTTATTTTGAGGGTTCACACCCTGAAATTGTTTTACCAACATTGAAGCAAAAACGTGGTCGGCCAAAATCCGGTGTTGTTAAACAACGCCTTTTGCCGGTGTTTGACGGGGATTACATCGATGAAGCATTGCGGTTTTTTGCGACACATAGCTGTCAGAAAAATGCGCCGGTGTTTGCGGTGTCACGTGCGACTGCTGACCGCTGGATAAAACAAGCCGCTGCGCGGCTGGCCGAACAGGGCGCTACATTAAGTCTCGCACCCAGCTGTCACACCCTACGTCATTCGTTTGCAGTGAACTGCGTGTTGCACTGCGTCGATGTGCCAGTATTACAACAATGGCTCGGCCACAAAGACCGGCGCAATACTGAAATATACACAAAAATATTAAATCAGGAAACTGCACATTTGATGACAAAAGTATCATTTACGTGATATTAGTTTCGTGGCTCAGGATAAATTTCGCTGCCAAGTTTTTCGTTGTCATATTGATAAACATCGGGGTCTCTTTGAAAAGCGATTATTTCTTTTTCTATTTCTTGCACTAATTGTTCGTCCTGGACTTTAATGCAACTTTCATAGTTATATTTTTGTCCGGCATTTGTGAAATTTAGCGAACCAATGTAAACAATATTTTCATCGATTATATACACTTTAGAGTGTAAAAATAATTGATTCTTTACGATTTTATCAGTGTATGGTGACACCAAAATCATTAAATGAAATAACGACTTATAGCTATATGTAAAAACGCGTATCTTGTTAACTAATCTTAATAACAATACTATAACGGGTAAAAATGCTATTGCGCCTATGATTGTTTTTAGCAATGTTGTTTCATAATAAAGACCAAATATAAATAATATATATATGACTAATACCATGGGAGTGTTTTTTGTGTTTTTTGTTTTCGTTTATCGGTGTATATATTTTGATTTATTAGTTTTCGGTAAATTTCTTTTCCGTATCGCTTCGTATCAAGATCATTGGTAATTAATACAACATCAACGCCTCTATTGTAGCAGTCGATTAACTTATCAATATATGCGCTAGAAATATATGGACTAATAACAAATACGCTTTTTTTAGCATTATAAATATCTTTTATTAATTCGCGGCCAGCATTACGTCCCAACGTAAAATTAGCGTTTTTAATATTGTATTCCATTGCTTACTCCATAAAAAAACCGCCTTTATTGGCGGTTTATACCAAACTATTCGATACGATCCTACTGGTTTAGAGCCGCTCTTTTGTTGATCATTATCCAGTTCTTTTTTGTTTCTTTCCCTGGCCAGCTAATGCGATTTCCAAGGTTGTTTCTAATCGGATGATGCGGCCAGTTAAATCTTCTAAACGTTTTTGTTGATCAATAACTGTCGCAGCCAAAACTTCTACTTTTGCATCCATTTTAATAACCTTTGTGATGCCGTCCCACATTTTGTCAAAGACACTCATGGTTGCTTCCTGGCCTTTTCTTCCATTTTTTTAATACGTTTATTTGATGCAGTAACGAAGGCTAATGCATTATCAATGGCTTTGCCGGCGTTTTCTGTCGCTTTATTCATCTGGTTAATCATCGCTATTAGCGCTTTTTCATCTTCGTTGGGATTGTACCCTTCGGCAGCTAATCGCATAAATTCGCTGGTTTTCATTCCCGCTTTTTTTGCTTTAGCAACGATTCTTGTTTTTTCTACTGGTGTCATTAATACCGGTATTCTTTCTGTGGCAGGCATTTTATTCCCCTACTATGTGCATGTGCTGTCTATGTGCTTATTGTAGCAAATAAATAAAAGATTTAACAACGAAGTAATCAAATGTGCTGCGCGCTTAGTTTAAGCACATCGTCAGGTCGCCGCCACTGCGTTTTAGCGACCCCACGATAAACGTGCCGCCCTTCTCTGGGCGTTGCGGGGAATCGTCCCTGATACCCCGCTAAAAGCTGCCCTCTGGGTAAACAAGAGCCTAGCCGATAACCTGGCTACATCAAGTTCAAGCCCTTCGGGGAATTTACCATCTTCCGCATTTCGCTTTGCTTCATTTGTGCAGACAGCAAATTCAACTGGACTTCACCAGAACACCGGCTTTGCTCCCTCCGGTCGCCTCTTTTGGGGTTTTCAACCCCAGAGGGCATGTGTTTAAAACCTTAAAATCGGAGAAGCAAAAAAATGAAAAATCAAAAAAATATTAAATGGGCGGAGTTATTGGTTAGTGCTGTTAGTGAAGAGGGTCAACTAATGGCGGCTTATTCGGCTTTTCACAACTACAGCTTAGGCAATCAATTGCTGGCATGGTTTCAGTGTGTTTCACGTGGTATTGAGGTTTCACCGATCAATACTTATAAAGGCTGGCAGGAAATCGGGCGGCAGGTAAAAAAAGGCGCAAAAGCAATTGAGCTTTGTATGCCGGTGATTAAAAAATCAAAAAAACAGGATGAAAACGGCGACGAGCAGAAACAAGTTTATAAACGGTTTATTTATCGCAAACACTGGTTTTTGTTATCAGATACCGAAGGTGAAGCACTGCCAGAGGCGGTAATTCCTGGCTTTGATTTTACAAAAGCATTAACTGAGCTGGATATTCAGGAAATTCCTTTTGAGTATATTAATGGCAACGCCCAGGGCTATGCTAGAGTGCGTGAAATAGCTGTTTCACCAATTGCTACTTTGCCTTTTAAGACACGTTTTCATGAAATGGCGCACGTTGTTCTAGGCCATACAGCAGAGAATTTGTGTGTTGATAGCGATAGAACCCCGCGTGATATACGCGAGGTGGAAGCAGAAAGCGTCGCTTACTTGCTTTGTAGTTTTCTCGGTCTGGAAGGTGATGTTTATTGTCGTGGCTATATTCAGCATTGGCTATCTGGTGATGTTATTCCAGAAAAATCAGCCCAGAAAATCTTTGCAGCAGCCGATAAAATTTTGAAGGCCGGCCAGGTGATCAGCATCGATGAAAAATAAAAATTGCCACACCCTAAAGGGTGTGGCTTTTCTTTGGCAATCTAAAAATAGACGTTGCTACTTTCGGGGTTTTAGATACTTTATAAAAATAAAATTTCTTGTTTGTTTTTAACGTAGCGACTTTTACAAAATCCAATAAATGCGGCATCGGGATTCTGTAGTGGCGGTGAGCCTGATTCAATCCAGTAATTTATCCAGTCCTGCTCCCAGGCGTAAACATCGTTTCCGCTTGTATATTTTTTTGCTTTCTCGTAAGTCTCGCTATTACTGAATTGTGGTCTTTTATGTTTGTTGTTTAATGCAGTATTCATGCGATTTGAAAACGTCACCATATCTGCGGCTAGGTCATACTGGATAGAATAATCAGGCAAATGATTTGTTTCACAGAGCTTTTTAATATGCTGTCTAAACAGTTTTCGACTGCTTTTTGAGCCTGATTTTTTGTGTATTTTTTCCAGCTTAATTGACCAGGTTCTTTGATTCCCGCAATGTTTTCTTGCTATCTCGTAAACCCGTCTTTCTATGGGTTTTCTGAGCCGGAAATAATCTCGATGAAGGGTGAGCACAGATTCAGATCGAATCGACTCAAAAACCCAGTCAGAAATTTTGAGTTCTATCCACAATATCCGCCCGTTTTTGCCATTTTTTCTACGAACCGATCCGTTTTCTATTAATCCAAAATTATCGTATTGCGTTTCATCGCCTTCAACAATATTGGTGCTTATGGTGGTTCCTCTTAACCGCTCGATGGATTCAATTAACGCTTTATAATCTTTGCCGCCAGTGCCGCGATTGGTGAAAATTAAAACCTCATGACAATTGATTCTAACGCGCTGGCTAAGTTTTTCACCATTTTTAAGTTTTGCCATCATTTGTGAAATAACAAAAATTAATACATCCTTGTCATAAATTGTTGCCATCCCCTTAACGCTCGGGATGATTTCAATCCAATTATCACCATATTCATATCGTCGGATACTGGTATCAGGCTTTTTTGATAGTGAATAAAAAGGGTGTTCCATTTGCGGCATAATGTCTTTTAAAACAGCGTCGGCAACATCGCATATGAATAAATCGTTTTGTGGGTGGCGTTCAGGTAATAAATTGCTATCAATCATACAGAGATATCCATTCGGGGTATTAGATACCTCTCAGTTTCGGGGTTTTAGATACCCGTGTCAATCTTTTTTCTTCGGGGTTTTAGATACCTTCTTATGTGGATAAGTCCTGTTTTAGATTCGGGGTATTAGATACCAAACTTCGGGGTATTAGATACCAAACTTCGGGGTATTAGATACCACCCCCTATATTTTTCTTTTATTTTTCATATATTTACGCTGGTTTTTTTTGGCGTAACACTACTAACACTTCTTTAACTCTATTAACACAGAAACAAAACTGTGGATAACTCAACCATTTCATCAAATTTAATGGCCGGGAAGCTCAAGCCCGTTCCCTTCGGGCTTGGCCAACAACCGGCATCCATGCCTTTCTAATAATGACTCGCTAACGCGAGCCGATCTATTATTACTGCCGCCCTTCGCTTCGCTACGGTTGCCTTAAAACAAAGGCAATAGGGAAAGAATATTGTTTACTCTGTATATATTTATATGTATAATTAAAAATAAAAGGATATTCATAATGATTGATTCAAGAAGCAATGAATTAGAGGATTTTAAACGTCATATTAATCTAACTGAATTTGCAGCATCTTATGGGTTTGCAAAGGATGTTACAAAAAGCTCAAAGTCTACGGTCGTTATGCGTGATTCATCTGATTACATTATCCTGATCTCGATGAGCACCGGCGATCACTGGCAATATTTTTCACCATCGGATGAGGCTGATTCAGGCACTATTATTGATTTTGTGAAAAAACAGGAAAACTGTAATCTAGGCCATGTGCGTAAAATTTTAAGACAGTGGCGCGGCCAAGTGTCTGCGCCTGTTAATACCTGGCAAAAACAGGTTAAAAAATCTGTTAAGGATATTAAAAAAGTGACCGCCTATTTGCAGCAGTTTAAAAAACTAACGCACTCGGACTATTTGTTGTCGCGAGGAATCTCTAACAACACCATCAATTCGCCAGGTTTTTTTGGACGTATTCTTTCAGGATATGATGATGCGGTTATATTTCCGCACTTCAATGAAAAAGGGGTGTGTGGGTATGAAGTTAAAAAAGCGGGCTTTACTTCTTTTTCAGAATATGGCGATAAAACATTTTGGTTGAGTCATAAAATTGAAGGCAATAATAAAATACTGTTTTTTGAAAATCCAATTGAGGCTTTATCTTATTGCGAGCTGAATCCTGAAACAGCTTTTTACTTGCTGGTTTCGCCATGTGGCAACTGGTCGCCAGATGTTGGTTTGCTCATTAAGAAACTAATCATAAAAAACAAAGGCTGTGAATTCTATTCTGCTTTTAATAATGATGAAGGCGGCGACAGACAACATTCTTTGTTGAATAAATTAATGAATGAAGCGATAAATAAAGACGTGGAAAGAATCACGCTAGAGAACCGGGGTGAGGATTGGAATGAGGCGCTAGTACGTATTTTGGGCGCGCCCAAAATTGATAATAATAATTAAAAGAGGAAAATCTTGTGAGTGGAAAATCTATAAGCTTTATTAACGATAAAGGTGGTGTGACAAAGTCCACATCGGCAGTTTGTTTGTCTGATTATTTAATGCACCAGGGTTATACAGTTTGCCTGGTTGATGTTGATGCCAGGCATTCTTGTCTCGATTGGGCGGAGCTTGCAAATCAACAAGGCCATAAAACCCCGCTAATGGTTGGTAATTCGCACACAAACGTTGGCACTGAGATTGAAAAGCTGAAACAGTTGCATGATTATGTGGTTGTCGATGGGATGAGCTCTTTTGTTAATACGGGGCGCAAAGAGTTGATTGCCAGTATTATTAAAAATAGTGATTATATTTTTATCCCAACGCAGCCAAATCCGTTTGATCTGTGGGCGCTGTCGGAATTGTCCGATATTATCAAGGCCAGGCAAAGTATTACTGACGGTTTGCCGCCGACTTATCTTTATGGCGCGCTGGTGCGTGAGGGAGTCAATGAATGGGCTGAGTTTTTGGAAACAAAAGACCAGGCACCCTTCCCTATTCTTGATTTTTATATCCCACTTGCCGCTGAATTTGCCCGAACAACCGGCAAAGGTTCAACACCTTATTATTTAAGTGAAAACAATAAATCACGCATTGCACTTTTAAAGTGGGCTGATTCGATTATGGAGAAAGTTAATGAGTGAAACGCCCAGTATTTATAATAAACCGAGCCGTAAAGTAACAGACCCGGAGTTATTGGCTTCGGTCACTGACGATCACAGTAGCCGTCCGGCTTCTGTGCAAACGTTGGAGCTGCATATTGATTCCATTGTGCCCGATCCTGATCAGCCGCGTAAGCATATACCGGATGGCGTTATTGATGAAAGACGAAAGCAAATGGAAGCTGAAGGCCAGCTCTCCCCTATTACTGTTTTTCCAGGTGAGCTTATTGATGGGAAAATGGTTTATAAACTATTCGATGGTGAATGTCGTTGGCGTGCGGCCTTACTTTCAGATTCGCTGAATTTTTTAAGGGCTGAGATAACAGCTGTTGCGCCAGATGATGCTTTTACAATTTTGTCGCAGCAGTTGCTTCATAATGATGATGGTGCAGAACCGTTAAATAATCTTGAACGTGCTGCCGCTTATTTGAAGTTGGTTGAGCAGGCTAAAGCTGCCGGATCTGATAATCCGTTTGGTGAGGTTGCCACTGTACTTGGTAAACATTCCAGTGAAGTTTCACGTATTATTAGTTTGGTCGATCTGCCGGATTTTGTTATCAAGTTTAGTTTGGATATGGGTATCGATGATCCGAAAATTTTAAGTGGTTTTAAACAGGTGCTTAAGCATTCTGATGACAAACAGGCACGTTTGTTGCAGTCTACAATTAAGGACGCCGTTCAGAATAAATTGAATGTTCGTAAAGTTGTTGCTGATTTTGTTGGTAATGTTAAAGCAAAAAATGGCTCTGTTAAGAAAAAAACAAAAGCAGTGAAGTTGCAACCTAAAAAGGTTCGTCAGTTAAACGTGAATGATCTTTCTTTTGTTAACGGTGTCCTGGTTATCGATACACCACGTGAAGTCATTAAGCTTAAATTCGCTGATGAAGTTTTTGAGAAATTGAAATCTCTATGTTAGATGATCTTGTGAAAAACAAAAATAACACGTTCAGAAATTTACTGGGTACTAAGCTTGTTCGTCTTCTTGTCACACAGAAAATGACGCAAGCTGATATTGCGTCTGTGCTCAAAATGAATCAGCCCAGGGTCAGTGTTTTATTAAGTGGTAACTTTGAAGAGTTTCGTATTGATACGTTGATAAATTATTTATTACGCATGGGCGCAAATATTACTATAACCGTTGATTGATCTTTTTGGAGTTTGGTTTACGCTTTGCTTCAACCACCGCGCTATCGTGAATCAAGCCTTTTACAAAAAGCGTAAAAGTCTTGACCCTTCGGGCTTCTATCGCTAACTCGCTTGCTGGACTTTTATCAGAAGTGCCGTAAAACCTCGCCCGTTTACGACGAGGATATAAGGCACAGTGTTTTAGAGTGGCTTTTCTTGTTGCTCAATATATTCACGTATAATGTCTATCGATGCACCGCCACAAGAGCCTGAAAAATAACTTGGACTCCACAACGCGTTTTTCCAGTAATGCTTTTTAATCTCTGGGTGTAATTGTTTAAGCCTTCTGCTTGATACCCCCTTTAAGCTATTAACAAGTTTAGCTACTGCTACTTTTGGCGGGTAATAAATTAAAAGATGAACATGGTCTCGTTCACCGTCTATTTCAATTAGCTCTGATTCAAATTCATTGCATATTTTTTCAAATAATTGTTTTGTTGTATCCAGGACTGCTTTTGTGAATATATTTTTTCTATATTTTGTTACAAAGACCAAGTGAACGTGCATTGAGAAATCACAATGTCTTCCAGTTCTAATATTACTTGAATTACTCATAGACCAATTGTATAATTATTCCATGCTAATCCGCAAGGCCTTTAAATACAAATTAAAAACAACGCCCGATATTGAACAAAAATGTTCTATGATGGCGGGCTGCTGCCGGTTGGTTTGGAATAAAGCATTAGCCCTTAATTTGCATCGATTGGAGAATAAGCAATCTATTCTTTGGTATAACGAAATGGCTTTTTGGTTGAAATTCTGGAAATCAACAGAAGACCTTCTTTTTTTAAAAGAAAGCCACTCTCAACCGCTACAACAAACATTAAAAAATCTAGATCGCGCATTTAAAGATGCCTTCGACAAAAAACAAAGCCTTAAGCATGTTCCCCGATTTAAAAAAAGAGGCCAGCAGGATAGCTTCCGTTACCCTCAAGGATTTAAAATTGACAACAGCCGGGTTTTTTTACCTAAAATTGGTTGGGTCTCTTTTTTCAATAGCAAAAAACTGAATGGCAGCCCGAAAAATATCACAGTATCTCGGCAAGCAACGGGATGGTTTATTTCAATTCAGGTAGAGATAGAGACGCAAGCGCCTATACATCCATCAACAAAAATCGTTGGTATTGATCGAGGCATCGTAAAACATTCAGTATTGTCAAATGGACATCACTATGAATCGCTCAACAGCTTTAAACGACATGAGAGAAAGCTCGCCAAAGCACAGCGTGTACTAAAAAATAAAACAAAGTTTTCAGAAAATTGGAAAAAACAACAACGGAAAATTTCTAAGATTCACCACACTATTGCCAATTGCAGGCAAGACAGATTACATTGGGTCTCTAATCGCATCAGCCAAAACCACGCGATTGTCGTATTGGAAGACCTTAAAGTAAAGAATATGTCGGCCTCTGCAAAAGGCAATAGTGAATGTCCTGGTAAAAATGTAAAAGCAAAATCAGGGCTAAACAAAGCGATTCTTGATCAAGGCTGGTCAATGTTTGCTTCAATGCTGGAGTATAAGCAGCAGTGGCGGGGCGGAAGCGTGATTTATGTTCCGCCGCATTTTACCAGCCAAACCTGTCCTTCTTGTAATAACAAAAGTAAGGACAACCGCAAAACGCAGGCGGATTTCAAATGCGTTTGTTGTGGTTATAAAAATAATGCCGACATCGTTGGTGCATTAAATATTTTAGCGCGGGGGCACCGCGTATTAGCCTGTGGAGAGACAGTATTAGCTGACTCTGTGAAGCAGGAACTTAAAGCAGCGTGAGCTGTTTGGAATCCCTGTCTCTTTAGGGCGGGGAGGATGTCAACGGTAAACATTTACTGGGGGTTGATTTTGGGCGCGCCCAAAAGACTGTTATCAGGGCGCGAATATCGTGTGGTGATGATTATTACTTTCGTGTAACGCGGGGCAGGGCTTGGTAGTCGCTGCCCTATTTTTTGGTTGTGTTGTTTTCCTTTCTGTCTGTTTTGTACCGCCGAACTACTGACTTTGTTCCCTTCCAGGCCGTGCCATCGGCTACATCGCTAGCGCGATAAAACCCTGGTAAAAATTAAAAAAAAGGTATATTTGATTGTTATATTATACATTTAAATGTATAATATGCTTAGTCATTTAGTAATGGCAAAACCCGGAAGGCGGCAACCTTACCGGGCTTCTATCAAAACCAATACTTTCGAGGAGTATTAATCATGAGTATTAGCAGTTTATACCTGGCTTTTTTAACTGTCACCGTTATTGGTGTGTTTATTTCTTTTGCGATTCTTCGTGTTAATTCTGATTATGTTTTTTCATCTACAAAAAAGGTGAAGAAATGAACCCGGACGCTTCTTTTTATCTAGGGGTGCTTATTTTGTTTATCGCGCTGGGTTTTTCTTTTTTAACAAATCGCAAGCCGAATACTAAAAAACCGATGGCGGTGAAATGTGGTTATGCACCCGCTGACCAGTTTCCACAAATTAAAGGTATGAAATAATGAATACACAAATTAATGAAGTAATCGACTATGACGATTTTACCGCCACATATTCGCCAGAGGATAATAAACTGCGTTTGTATGCAGTTGATCGATTAAGCGAAGATTTATATAAACAATCACGCGAGGCGGGTTTTCGCTGGGCACCGAAACAAGAATTGTTTTATGCACATTGGTCGCCAGTAGCAGAGGATTTTATTTTAATGTTGGCCGGTGAAGTTGGGGATGAAGATACAAGCCTGGCGGATCGTGCCGCGCAACGTGCGGAACGCTTTGAAGGGTATCAAGGAAGTCGGCTTAAAGATGCTCAGAGCGCCCACGATGGCGCTAAAGCAATCGCTGACAATATTCCGTTCGGTCAACCTATCCTAGTAGGGCATCACAGCGAGAAGCGCGCTAGAAAGGACGCAGAGCGTATTGAAAGCGGTATGAGAAAGGCTGTTTCTATGTGGGAAACCGCCGAATACTGGGAAAATAGAGCGCAAGGGGTGATTTTTTCCGCAGAATATAAAGAACGGCCACAAGTGCGGGCGCGCCGGATAAAAAAAATTGAAGCTGAAACCCGCAAATATCAAAAAGGGGTAGATCATGCCCAGCTTATGCTCGATTTATGGGCGGCGGATGATTTAAACGAGGAAAGGGCGATTGCGCTGCTTAACTGCAAAGATCATATGTCAATGCGCTTTCCTTTAGATCGTTACCCACGCGAAGCGCCCGCTTCACAGTATGAAGGTTCTATGTCGCTATGGTCTGCGGTAACTGGCGGCGTGATCGGCTGGGAAAAAGCGCGGGAAATCGCAAAGAACAGCAAGCCTTCATCAATTAAACATTATATGCGTTTGATTAATCATAATAATAACCGACTGAATTACGAAAAAACAATGCTGGAGGCGCAGGGCGGTAGTGATCTGTTAAAGCCAAAAGCAAGACCCAAACAATTGCCTTTGCTGAATTATCGTGCGCCGGAAGGTATCCGTGTGGATAATTCATACCATAAAGGCGAGTATTCAATTTATGAACAGGTTGAATTGACAAAAGCTGAATATGCCGCCATTTCTAAAGATTATAAAGGCGGGCAGGCTGTGGGTGGTACGCATCGGGTAAAAGTGGCCATTAATGCCTTTTTACCGGGTAAAAGTGGGCATGGTTATAGTGCTGTGTTTTTAACTGACAGTAAAATACACGAAAAACCAGAGGTTTAAAATGTTAACGCAAGCCGATGTAGAAAATATAAAAAAGTCGCTTGCCGCAGGTGTTCAAATAGTTGCGGTTCCGCAACTATTTGAAACGCCCCGTGACCTAGCGCAACGTATGGCTGATTTAATTCTGGAGCCGGTTGAATACTCAGAAGATCATCGAGCATGGAATAAAAACGATATGCGTATTTTAGAACCAGAAGCCGGAACGGGTATTTTACTGGGTGCGGTTGGCGCGTCCTGGTATCCAGATGGCGAACTGTATGCCATCGAAATAGATCATCGTTTATGTAATGACCTTGAAATTAACTTTCCTAAAACAATGGTTATAAATGCTGATTTTCTCGACGTTTATAGTTTAGATCCCTTTGACAGAATTATTATGAATCCACCGTTTATAAATGGGGCGGATATTAAGCATATAAAACATGCTTTAAATTTTTTAAAATCTGATGGCCGTTTAGTTTCTATCTGTGCCGATGGCCCGAGGCAGCGCCGTGAATTAAAAACACTGGCGGAAGAAAGCGGGGGTTTTTATGAATCGCTACCGGCGGGCACCTTTAAAGATAAAGGCACAAATGTTAACAGCGCTTTATTAGTTATTGAAGGTGATGGATAACATTTAAAAGATTGTTATCAGAGCGCGAATATCGTGTGGTGATGGTTGTTACTTTCGTGTAACGCGGGGCAGGGCTTGGTAGTCGCTGCCCTGTTTTTTTGGTTGTGTTGTTTTGTACCGCCGACCGACCGACTTTGTTCCCTTCCAGGCCGTGCCATCGGCTACATCGCTAGCGCGATAAAAGCAAAAAATAAAGGTTGTTTTTATTGGCTATTTGCTTGTTTATTTATATATTTAAATGTATAATAAACACGTGTTAATTGATAAGCCATTTTTGTTTTTTTCTTGTTAAAAGGTTAACGGTTATGCAGACAAATAATTTAAAACTTATTGCTTCCGAATTGGATAATTGTTTAACGGCGGAGAAACTGGATATTCATATATTTTATGATGCTTTTGATAATGCACAGCAGATTTTCGTTGAAGTGAAAAACCTCGATGCTGGCGAAATAGAGAAAATTATCAATCGCTCAATTGACTGCAAAAAACATCATTGCGTTATTCGTAATGAGCCACAAAATATTTATAGTGTTTGTGATGATACAGGCGCTATTTATATCAATCTATTTAATAAACATTGATAGATTTTTAATTAACTAAAACCGTAAAGAGGAATAAATCATGTCATCAATTAATAAGCACATTGTCATGGGTCGTTTAGGTTCAACGCCAGAGCTAAAAAAAGCCGGAAAAACGAATGTTACAAAATTCTCAATTGCGACAACGCATTCATATAAAGATAAACAAAAAGATGAATGGGTTGATGAAACAAACTGGGTCGCTATTGAATGCTGGGGAATGCCAGCGGAAATAATTTGCAAGAACTGGGAGCAGGGCGACCAGGTGTATATTGAGGGAAGGGTGGAAACCGATAAATTCAAAGACAGTGAAGGAAAGGATCGGTATGCGACAAAAACTGTGCAGGAAGGTGATTTTAAAATAATGTCAAAAAAGAAAAGTTAAAACGTTAAATATATAAGAGTGATCTAAATCACCGCAGCTAAACCAAAGCCCCTTAACAGGGGCTTTTTTTGTTGGTTAAATATTCTTCCCCTATTGCCCCGTTTTTGTTTTACTTTTCATTTTGGGCGCGCCCAAAATCGAAGGTAGCGGGTAGTGAGAAGGTGTGTAAAACTCCCTCCCCCTATTGCCCCCGCGCTTGCGCGTTGTCATTTTGGGCGCGCCCAAAATGACCTCTTGTCGTCCTGGTGAACCCTGGATGATTTCATCATCGGGTTTTTTTGTTGGGGCCACGACATTCTATCTGCTGATAGAATGTCTACATACCATACGCAACTAAAGTTGCATTAGAACAAACAATAAGTTATTGTTTGTTCTAATAATATCTATACCATAAAATACCATGTATGGCGTGGTCTTTTATGGTATTATGCTATATTATATTATCTAGATGATTAATAAGAGTATTTAAACTATGAGAAACACCTCAGTAAATCTTTCTAATGCGGCTCTCGATGCCATTACCGCTTATCGTAAATCACACGACCTAATAAAGAACCAGACCGATGCCATTAATGAATTAATTATAAAAGGGAAAAAATTAGAAGATGAAAACAAAGAGCTTCAACGTTTAATTGAGCTGGGGATTTTAAAAAATTTACATTACATGCGTGAGCTTATTCGTTCGCGGGGTGAGGATGTTTTAGAGAGTTTTGATGCAACTTTTGCCGGACAGGTTGATAGCATGTATGCGACACTAATTAAACAAGGAATTGATAATTATGAGTAGCTCAGGGGTTGGTGGTGTTAAAAAAATAAAAAATGGATTGTTGGATAAAGTTACGTTTTTTTCACATCTTTTGGTTGTTTACACGCTGATTTTTTTATTGCTTTATGGTGGTGTTTTATATATTAGTTTAGGTAAAAATCAGTTGCATAATGTGGCTGCTGTTAGTCTGGCAAAAGAAATTGTTAAGTATAATTTTTATTCAAAAGATAAAGTTTTTAATTACTATGACGCGGCAGGTAGAAAAAAACCTTTTAATATTTATCGTTATAATCGGGTGCAGGTGTTACAAAAATCGCTAAAAAATTACACGGATTTTAACCAGTATTACTTTTATATTTTGTTGGGTTTGGCGGGTTTTTTTACCGGCATAATTAACTGGGTTTTGGCGCGATATAAAACTGATTCAAAGGATGATGTTTTTGTCCGGGGTAGTCGTTTGGTTGATGAGAAAACACTAATAAAAGAACTTAAAAAAGAAGGTGATTTATCGGGCATTAAACTGGCAAATGTTCCGTTGCCGAAAAATTATTATAAAAAAAATATGGGGTTGTATGGTGATACAGGTGTCGGTAAAAGTCAGCAATTATTGGCTTTGCTGACATCTATTCGTGATAAAGATAAAAAGGTTTTAATTTTGGATAAATCGGGCGAATTTATTCAGCATTTATATGATGAAAAAAAGGATGTAATTTTGTCGCCGTTTGATGAAAGAACACATAACTGGACACCCTTTTGCGAAGGCGTTGAGTTATTTGATTTTGAGCGCCTTAGTCGGTCTTTTATACCAACCAGTACCGGGCAAAAAGATGATCATTGGCCGGAAGCTTCTGTGACTGTTTTAACCTGGCTTTTGTATAAAATGCACAAAGCAGGATTATCTGTTGACGTGGATGAAATTTTTGAAAAATTACTTGAATCTCGTAGTGAAGTTCAAGTGGATGAGTTGGGTAGAGAGCATATTGTTAAAGTTCGAGGCATCAATGAGCTATTAAAAGGCACGCTGGCAGAACTGGTTATTGACCCTGACTCGCCCGATCATGCTGCCAGTGTTATCGCCAGCATCATACCTAAAATTCGTTCACTTTGGTATCTGCGAGGTTTGAATGATAAGCCTGTTTTTTCCTTTCGAGACTGGGCGCAAAACGAAGATGATAAGCGTTGGGTATTTATTAAAGCCAGCGAAGATGAGCTTGACGCTGTGAGTCCGTTGGTTAGCGCCTGGCTTGATACGGTGATTAAAACGGTTATCAGCCTGGATAAATCAAGTGAAAGAGACATAAAAATTGTCATCGATGAGTTGCAATCATTAAGCAAAATTAACACTTTAGTGAAGGGTGTTACTGAAGTGCGAAAATACGGTTGTCAGTTAATTTTAGGCTTTACGTCAACCAATGCGCTTTATGATATTTATGGTCAGCATTTAGCCCAGGCGATGCTATCAAGTTTGCCTATTAAGTTAATATATCGAACATCTGAACCAAGTGCGGCAAAATGGAATGCCGGTGTTCTTGGTGAAGCTGAAAAAATTATTAGTCGTAAAACGAAAGCACAAGGCGAAGGGCGCGGAGACTCGGAAACAGAAACAAAGGATAAAGACTATATTGTTTCGCCGACAGAAATGCAGAACTTGCCAGACTTGTCGGCATATTTAAAGCTCGGCGGCGAGTATCCTGCATGTTTATTAAAATATGATTATGTTGATTATCCGATAATTAATACACGTTCAATCACTCGCACAATACCGGATGGTGAAATAATTTCAAAACTGGACGAAAGTACAATAAATCCAGTTGATTCTAATGAGCCGTTAATTTGATATGTTAACTATCAGTAAGCTTAGTGGGGCATCGAAGGCTACACGTTATTTGTGTAACGATAATTATTACACGCGTGATGATGGTGTGCTGCATAGTGAATGGCAGGGTGAGGGCGCGAAATTATTAGGGTTATCGGGGAAAATTAAACCAGAGGACTTTGAGGCGTTGTTGTTAGGAAAAATAGGTGAGCAGCAGTTAGGTAATATTAAAGACGGTAAGACCCGGCACCGGCCTGGCTGGGATTTAACATTAAGCGCGCCAAAATCTGTTTCTATTTTAAGCGAAGTTTATAAAGATGGGAGCGTTAGCGCCGCGCATCAAAAAGCGGTTAAAACAGCCATGCGTTTTGTCGAGCAACAACTGGTTGAAGCGCGATTGTTTAGCCAGGGGCAAGTCCGAGCGCATAAAACTGAAAACGCTATTATTGCTAGTTTTACGCATGATGTATCGCGGTCGCTCGATCCACAGTTGCATACACATAATATTATTATTAATGCGACACAAACCGGTGATAAATGGCGGTCGGTGTCGCCAGAAAAGCTCTATGATTTTCAAAAAGATATTGGACGTGTTTATCGATCTGAACTAGCGCGTGAACTTAAACTATTAGGTTATTCGCTTAAATATAGCGAACGAGACCATACGTTATTTGAAATAAAAGGTTTTTCTGAAGGGTTACTGAAAAGTTTTTCTCAGCGCGCCGGTGAAATTGAAGCGTTTTTTAAAGATAATGGAATTGATTACGATACCACCTTGGCGAAACAAATTGCATTGAAAACGCGCAAGGTAAAAAAAGATGTTGATCGAGAGGTGTTACTTGAACTTTGGAAAACCCGTTTAAACGATGAGGGTTTTGATTTAAAACAAATAAAACGCCAAGAAATAAAGCAAAATCATCAACCGGAATTATCAGCAAAAGTCGCGGTTAATCGAGCGATTAAACATATATCAGAGCGTGAAATGTCATTTAATATGGATACGCTTAAAAAAGAAGCCTTCCGACTGGAAGCGGGCAATGTCTCTTATGTAGCAATTTATAATGAAATTACAAATCAAGTTAATAAGGGCAAGTTACTGGCATGGGGTGGCGATGAAAGTCATGGACTTTGGACAACCAGGGAAAACAAAGCAATTGAGGAACAGTTAATACATCTGCTTGAAACAAACCGCAATGTTTTAAAAGTACGGATTGAAAAGTCAAAAATGGAACAGGTGCTTAAAAAACAAAAATTGAATGATCAACAGTTTTCAGCGGTCGTCGCCGCGCTATCCAGTAAAGACCGTTTTTTTGCGATTCAGGGTGATCCTGGTGTGGGTAAAACATACACCCTAAATGCGCTGAAAGACTTAGCCATTAAACACGGTGGTTATGATATTTTAGCAATGGCATCGACACATCAAGCGGTTGGTGAGCTGACCAATAGTTTAAAAATTGAAGGCGTTACCGTTGATCATTATTTGCATAATCCTCAACGACAAGCCATTGAAAAAGCGAAGCGCCACAGTTTGTGGGTCATTGATGAGCCGTCAATGTTAAGTACGGAAAAAATCAATGAAATAATGGATCACGCGGTTAAACAGAATGCGAAGGTGGTTTTTGTCGGAGATCATAATCAATTAGAGTCCGTTGGGGCTGGTCGTGGGTTTTTTCAGATGATTGATAGTGGGGTTGACTGCATTTCACTTGATAAGCGAATGCGACAAAAAGACGCACATCTAGACCAGGTTGTTAGTAATATTTTGAAAAAGAACTATGCGGGCGCAATTAATTTATTGCAGCAGTCCGGGGATGTTATCGCAAGCAACCAAAAAAGCAGTAAGGGTGAAGATGTCGCTATTAGTAATCTGGTTGATCACTGGTTTTCGCTTGATGATATTGAACGTAATAAAACAACCATTGTGGCACCGGCGAATGATCAGCATCAAATAATTAATGAGCAAATACGCAGTAAACGTATTGCGCGGGGTGAGCTGTCAAAATCATCACGGGTATTTCAAAATCTGCAAGATAAATATATAACCAATACAGAGAAAACACTGGCCTCATCCTATACGCCGGGTGACAAGATTCGTTTTACTAAAAAGTCTGGAAAGACACTACATAAAGCGAAAATTGAAGGCGGTTTATATTATGAAGTGCTAGGTGTTAATCCAGAAACAAATATTGTTGCCTTGCGTGATAAAACGCATCGACGCACCGTTTATTTTGATCCGGCAGATAAACGTTTGTCTGCCAGCGCCTTCAATGTTTATCAAACACAAGATATTGCGCTGTCGAAAGGCGATAAAATACGCTTTATGGACACTGATCGCGCCCTGGGTCTAAAGCGTAATGAATCGCTAACGGTTGAACGTGTACGTTCTGATATGGTGCGCGTGAAGCGCGCAAACGGCCAATCAGTTGCGATTGCACTAAATACAATTCACCGAGAACTGCATGTTAAGTACAACTATGCAAAAACCAGTTATGGTGTGCAGGGCGTGACAACTAAAAACGTGCTGGCGCTGATGCAGAGCTGGCGTAAAAACACAACGAACGCTAAAGCCTTCATGGTGGCGGCTACACGGGCAACACACAACGTTAAAGTTTTTACTGATAACAAAGATCGGTTGATTGATGGTCTTACGGGGCGGGCGGGTGAAAATACACGGGCGCTTGATCGTAATGAGCAGTTAACAATTAAACGCAGTTATCAACAAAGCGTTGAACGTAAGCATTCCCATGCGTTAGTTTGATTCGCATATTTGCATAAATGCATATTTGCATATTTATCTTTTTTCTACTAATATATATAAAAAAACACAAGAGGACATAAACATGAGCAAATCATCATCACTACCTACAATCTGGTTCTGGACGCGTTTTCTAATCGCATTAGGCTTTGTGGCCTATACATTATTGCAAGCCAATAATGTTATCGCGGCGCAAAAACCTTCGGTGTTATCAGCATCTTCGGGTGATACATCACAGCTTGATAACACTTTTACAAAAGCATTTGATACAACGCTGTATATTGCTTATGGCATTGGCGCTGTGACGTTTGGTATTGGTGTGGTGCTGTTATCACCGTTGCTGGGCGCACGTGGTGAAAATGGCAAAAAATGGATGATGAGCGGTGCGGCCATTATTGTTATTGCCGGGCTTGCCAATATAGCCTTATCGTTCTTCAGTAATTTAAGTAACTGACAATATGGCTTTTTTTATACCATCGTTTGAGGAGCGTAATAGTCCACCTAAATCGATGGGGATACCTGACCCTGTTTTATTTGTTGGTTCCGGTGCCATTATTGGTGCAGTGCTGGTCATTATTCTGCCGGTAGTTTTTCTAAAGCTTTGTTTTGCTTTTGTTGTTATTTTTTCCGTTTATTACTGTTATGACGTTTATCAAACCTATGATGATTGGCATGTTAGAAACACGCAAAGTCAGGGAGGCCAATTAAAAAAAATGGGTACTTTTGGCGATCTGAAAACAAAAATTGTTTCTGATATTTTCTTGTGGGAAACAGGGATTGATCAAAACGTTATTGGTCTTAAAAATGGCGGGGTAACACTGGGGTTTTCCTGGGATGGTTCAGCTAATCGTTATGCGAGTGAGCATGAAGTTTTACACGAATTTAAGCATCGTTTGGGATTGCTTAAAAATCTCCCGTCAATTCCTGGCTTAACCATTGAACATCATTTTTTACGTGAAAACGATGCATCGTTGGCAGATATATATTTGCAGCGCGAAAAAGCTATTTATCCAGACGGTTGTCCTGAAATTGTTCAGCAAACGAGAAAACAGTTAGTTGATCTTTATCGCCCGCTGGCAAAAACAAACCGTGTTATCACGGTAATTAGCATCGGTCCGGCGAAAGCGGGTATTTTGTCAGGGTTTTTATTCAAGGCTTTTTCTGATGTTCGTAACTGGCAAAAAAATACAGCAAAACTTATGGAGTTTTACCGTACCATCGAGCATGAATATTGCGGTGCCGAGCTTTTAACGCGTGATGCATATATGGCATTTGTTAGCCATCTTATGGTGCCAGGTTCGCAAACACCGGTTGATTGGCGTTTTAATTTAGGTGAACAATTTGGTCATATCAAACCTGTTTTTTCGGATGGCCAGCTTGAGGTTAACGGCCAGTATTACAAAATCATGTTGCTGCAAAACTATCAGCACGTCACTGAAAGTGACTGGGTGTTTGGTTTCAGTGAGGCCGATATAAACGTCCATGTGTCACAAATCATTGTGCCGAAAAAAACCGATGAATCCATTAATAAGCGAAAAAAAGCCGCTGATAATGAATTAAGCACAACAGGTAATTCACGCGGTCAGTTACAAAGCTACAATAAAAACAATGTTACACAGGCTTACCTGCAATATATTATCGAAAACAAACTGACCGTTGCGGATAATGCGTATATTGTTTGCCTGTTTGGGGACGATAGGGAAAAAATAGACCGCATGGGACGTGACTTTATTTCGTCGATACAAAAAGAGGGTGGTTTAGTGCGGGCGGATGAAGATATACAGCGCGCCATGTTCTATATTCGCCTTCCAGGTATGGGGGCGTCGTCGCCTTTCATGCGCGAAGATCACGCAGAGCAATTGGCCGTTATGTTTCCATTCACCGTTTTTTCATCTGGCAGCGCACAACCAGAATGTTTACGGTTAAATAATGCGCTGCAACTGGTTGGTCTACGCCCATCTAGTGAAGAAGTGCCGCACGAGCTGATAGTCGCACAAACAAACGGCGGTAAAGATACGCAGTTCGGGCTTAAATTTATTGAAACGTATCAGCAGATTCGTTACGACATCATAGAATTAGGTAACTCGTACCAGGGCGCGGTGGAGGCTGTAGGAGGGCGCTACTGCACCGCTAAAGATCAAATCATTAGTCCACTATCATCTTATGATGAATACCAAACAGCCATAAAATTAGCGAAAGAAAAAGGTTCAAGGACGGTCGTGGCCGACTTTGCCCGCATTCAGCAAACAAACCTTTTACCCATTATTAAAGGTATTAATAATGTTGAAGGCTTTAGTCGCGCCGAAGAAGCGGTTATTGGCCGCGCTATTATTCATAGTTACGAAAACCCCGTTAATGGTAAACAAGCGCCTTCGCTGGATATTGTTTTTAACGCATTTGAAGCATTAAAGCCGGACACTGAAAGGCAAGTCCAGGCGCGTGATGAAATGGCAGAGGAATTATATGAGTTTCTGCAAACGCCGACAGGCAGTTGTTTTAAAGAAGATGACCAGTTCATTATCTCGCCAATCGCCAATGCGATTGATTTTGATAAGTTTGAAGGCGATCTAATGAAATACACGTTAGCGTTTACCTGTAGTCGTTTTGTCACCAATGCAATGGCGCAGGCAAGACGTAATCAGATTGTTTTAAATGAGTACAAGGTATTGCTGACGAAAGCGCCGGAAGCGATTAAATGGGTGACATTAACGATTGATCGAATGGGGCGCAAAGACTGGGCGGGATTAACACGTATCACACAAGGACTCGAAGAAATCCGCTCGGTCGATAGTGAAGCCATTAATTCTATACCGAATAAAACATTGCTGGTTCGTAAAGATCAGCACCTTGAAATAGGGGAGTTGTTACAGATGCCACCGGCGTTAATTGCAGAGTGGATGAATTTTGCCACACCTGAAGAAATCACCGCCAAAAAACTGCGTTATCGTCAGGGTATCGTTGCTGAAAACGGCCAATGGCATTTTTTGTATCTTAAATTTCCTGAGCTATTACTCGATTTAATGAACACACGCGGTGAAGATAAAGAACTTCGCAATTATGCTTATGCACAAAGCAGTGATCCGTTTGAGCGCATTGCCTTGATGAAAAAACTAATAAAGGAGCGTCAAAATGAAGCAATCATATAAGGTGGGGCTAATGTTGATAATAGTCGCTTTTCCTGCATTAGCAGGGGTTGGTGATGGCGGGGCTGATACAAAACTGTTATCAAATATATGGCTGGAATTGAAGCAGGAAAATGCGAATTTAATTAAACAGATTAAAGATATTAAAGCCACGTCAGATTCAATGTTTGAAGTACGTGACACTCTCGCAGATATAAAGTCAGAATATGAGTTTTGGGCGCGGTTTAATCCTGACGCAGAGTTACAAAATATCATACAACAATATGATGATATTACCGGCCTTGACGAATTATTTGAGGCGAAATCATGGGAGCAAAAATTCAATATCATGCAAAATGAAGTCGGAAAACGATTTAAAAAGCGCCCGGAAGAAGCGAAGAAAAACGATCCGGACGCAGAGAATGATATTAAAAAACAACTTGCAAAATTAGAGTTGATGCGTAAAGAGTCTGCTAATCAGCGTGCATTGTCTGCCGAGAATGGCAGTGCAGGTTTGCGTCAAAAAGATTATAACGCACGAAATACTACCGCTAATCAACTTACTGCGTCATATCTGGCCGATCAACGCGCCAAAGCATTAGAAGCTGAATTAAAGCGTAGGCAAGAAGTGGCAAACGATATTGCCTGGGATGCACAATTTACACAATATATGCGTGAGCACTAATTATGGAAGATGGACTGGTTGGTTTTATTACGGGAGCTTTTGATCCAAAAGTCATTTATGAAAATTTTGCATATTTAGCGGGTTTGGCGTCCTTTATGCCCTGGTTGCTTGTCTTGTTTTTTATGGTGCGTTTTTTACGTGAATCATCCGATGCGCTAGTCGGCAAGGCGCAGCTTGTTGATATGATACTGTCGATGAATAAAATGGTCGTTTTTTTTGCTGTGTATTCTGTCGCCGGTATTTTATTATTTTCCCTGGTGTTGGCATTAACGCACTTATTTGAGCGATTCGGCAGTATGTCAATTATTTTTGACCAATTAACCACCTTGAAAAGTAATCTTTTTACTGATGATGGTGCGGTCAAAAGTTTTTTTCAGAACGTTGTTGAATATGCCGTTGATATCGTTAATTTACCGAATGCGGCAATAACCTTTTTGATATTTAAAATAACGTCTACCTCTTTTTTAATCGTTAGTCAGATGCTTAAAGTTTTATATGCCTGCGGGTTAGCATTGATTTATGCGTGGGGGTTTATTGCCATAACAACAATGATGTTGAAAGACGATCTTAATCTGATTAAGGGTTGGAAAATTAATATCGCTACGTTATTTGTCTGGCCAATTGTTGAGGCTATCTTCTTAGGTATCTGGAGCCTGGTTGTTTATAGTGCTTCAGCTTATATTGAAATGTACTACAGTAATTCAGGGTTTGGCGCGGCCAGCATTACGATGTATTACTTGTTTTCCACCGCTGTTTTAGGCGGTTCTATGTTAATAAAGATTATCTCACCTTTTATTGCTGTGAAGCTGGTATCAAATGAATCCTTCGGCGGCACGCTAGGCGCTGGCCCTGCGATGGTTGGCGCGTTTGCAATGCAACGGGTTATGCAGGTAGCAACAGGCGCGGCTAATCCTATGGGAAAATCTGATCCCGATAATGGCAAGTTTGGTATGGCACCCAACGCGCAAGGTACGCGAAAACGCGATGGTGTTCTACGAGCATTTTCAGACACTGGAAATAAATCGGTGGGCGATGTCGTGCGATCTGTGGGTAATGTCGCAAAATCAGTCAAAAATGGTATGGGGAATATCACGAACTCCGGCGATAATAAATAATGATGAAGCCTGTTAAATATCGCCAAATCATTAACAATCGTTATGTGTTAATGCGGCTAATGCGGTATTTACTGGCGTTTATTGTTGTCGTTATTTTATTAATAATAAGCGCAGGGCTTGGTGTTAAAACCGTACAGCTAAATAAACAACTCAGTAATGTGCAGGCGGGTGTTTATCGGTCAGAAGATGAAATGATCAATGGCGGAAAACGTTTTATTGATTATTTGTTCTCGCTTAATGCGGCCTCAATCGAGCATGATCAATATCGGGCGGTTGCAATGATTATCGATCAAGTGCGAAAGCAGGAACACATCCGTTATTTAAAAAGCAACGATATTATCCGTAAAGTAAAATCTCGGCACGTTCGCTCGGAAATTGACTGGAATCGTGCAAAAGTCGAAGTGCTGGACAACAACATCGATGCGTTTGTTGTGAGTTATAAAACATATTTGGTTGTTAATTATGAACAGGCATCGCCTATTCACCTGATTTTAACGTTAACACCGGTGAAAAAAACCGACTCGAACACTGATGGTGTCGGTATTATTAATTGGCGGGATGTTGCAAAAACCCCGCTACTGGAGGATTAGAATGTTATTAAGAGCGGTTGTCACAACCTTATTATTTTCCTGCTCATTAGCTGTTTTGGGCGCGCCAAAGCTCGACCAGATTAAACCATGTGAACGCATTGTCGATGTAACACAGCTTACTCGCCTGGTTGTACCGATGACCCCGTTTCGCGGCGTTAATCTAATCTTTCCGTTTGAACTGGACGATGATAATACAACCTATTCGATTTCATCGAATAACACCTGGTCATATATCCCCGCCAAAGGCGGAAATATTGTGCCAGTTAATTTCAATAAATTTCAAAATGAGTGGGGCGAGATTATTGATTTAACCATTGCACATAAAGGCTATGTGTTTTCCATCGCATTACTTGCGGTGCAAAATCTTGAGCAACATTGCACAAATATCGTTTTCAAGCTTAGCGACGAAGAGCGTAAAAAAATGGAAGAAAAAACAAAGAAACGTTATCTGGATGCTTTGAAGCTCGAATATGATCAAAAATTCAAAGAGCTTGATGATAAAGCTAACAATCTGGCGCTGGATATTATCGGTGAACTGGTTGTTGCTAGCCCACATGAAAGCGGTATTAAAGAAGAAGAAGAAATTGAGTTATCCAATGGCGATGTTCTCGGGCTGTATGTAGATCGAATTTATGGTTATGGCCGCTTTAGTGTCTTAAATATTGAGCTAACCAATGATTCAGAGGTGAAGCCGCTCTACATCAAAAAAGTTGAAGTCACCGCCCTGGGCGCTAACGATAAGAAAAAAAGCCGTATACGCGGCAGCGCAAAATACCATAAAAAAATGAAAGAAAAAGCCGTGCAGGAATTCACTTTTTCAACACTGGACAACATCCCAACATCGGGCGCAATGGTGCGCGTTACTACAGATCGTGGAGTGATAGAAGTTAAATGGTAAAATTAACGCAAATTGTTATTCTTTCCCTGCTGCCCTTGTCTGTTTTTGCGGATGAGTCGTTCCGCGAATTTATGAACGATATTGATAAGGCCGAGCAAAAAATTGATTACAGTGAAAACTTAACGCCGGTTGACGGTATTCACAATTTAATACCGGCGGCCAGAAAACTAAAAAAAGCGCAGGCAGGGGCTAAGGCAAAGGGTGTTAATAATCTGGGCGCACCGGTGCCGTTAAAACCAAAGGCTGAAAATAAGGCAAGTGGGGAGAATAAAATAACGGGCGAAGATGCAATAAGCGGTGAGCATAAAGCCGTTGTGGAGATTAAAGCACCGGTAGTGGTGAAAAGGGTTACGACTATCTCGAATAAGTATAGTAGCTCTGTTTATATCTCACCTTCTCTGCGATCCAATGGAAGTATATCAACAACACGCACTAATACGGTAGCAGTTACTTTTCCAAAACAGCGTAATAAAGTTCATTTTGGTATTTATATTGGTACAAAAATACCTGTGGAAACGTTTGAAACGGCCAGTAACGTACAGTCCGGTTTTATTCAATTAAAAATTAAACGCAGTATTATTGGCAGCAAGGAAACATTACCGATTGGCACCACATTTTTTGCACGACCTAATGCCGTTATCGGTAGTGCGCGGGTTTATTTAAAGGTATTTAAAGGGTTAACGCCTGAAGGTAAAGAATTCCGGGTTGATGGTAGTTTTGTATCAACGGAGGATGAATCTTTTGGTTTGATCGGGCGAATAGAGAATGACGGTAAATCATTAGCAAGAGCGGGTGATGTGGCAACAAACACATTAGGCACTGGCATTATTAATGCCGTACCTGGTGCTGTTGGTGCTGATGCACTAAAGGATGCGGGTTTAAGTTTGCTTAACGATAATCGACAAGCTGGCCGTAAAGAGAATGGCAGGCCAGTTTATATTGTTGTTGCTGAACCACAGACCGGTTTTATTCAGATATTGGAGACATTTTGATCGACTCAAGCATTAAAAAATACTTTTCTGGATGTAGTAACAAGACGCGGGTATTGATCTATTTGTTGGCAACCGGAGATTTTTCGTTTGACCAGGTGCGCAAATTAACCGTGGGTGATTTACAGCGTTATTGTGATCTTAATCATCAATTAATGAGTGAAAATGGGGATTTTATGCTGCTTTGCAATGATATATGTTTTCAGAAAAAAACCGATGATTATATTTTTATTAATCAGTCTGGACGACTGATGTCTGAAAAAGATGTTCAAGCGATATTAATTCGAGCCTGTGCTCGAACAGGCGACAACTATCAAGGGCATAGTTTGTTTGTCGAGAAGCTAAAAAAAGATTTGGTCTCAAAAATGATGTAAAACCGTAAAAAAAACCGACTTTTTTTATGTTTTTTACTTGTATTTTGTTATATATTTTTGTATTTTAATATGAGGTGTGTATGTCTACTGATAAGAGGTATATTAAATCGTGGTTATTCTTGTATAATCGGGCGCTAACGATTTTTGAAACATGGATATGTGTCGTGCGAAATTTACTAAAAAGTAGTTTGGTGTTGTTAGCTATTACTGCCAACAATACACAAGCTGATAATTTAAATGATTATTATATAACCATTGAACCAACGCTCATTAGCTATAAAAACAAACAGGATGTTGGTTCAACTGGTAGCGAACTTGTCACTTACCCGGCAACCTTAACATTCGAATACAACCTTGATCGCGTCAACCGACTAAAAGTTAATCTACGGGGAATTGATGCGCAGTTTTCTGCGGGTAAAAACGGTTTTGGTGTTGATACCAAAGGCTATCAGCTCACCTATACCTGGGATCGAAAAATTCGTCTTGCACGCAACTTTAAGCCCTGGTTCGGCGGTGGACTTGTTACTGGTTTTTTTGATCAAACGAATCGCCATAAAACAGATGGTGATGGTTTTGTGACAGAAACGTTTGAAGATAAAAAAGAAACCGTTTTTTCTGTTGTGCTTAACGCGTCTATTGACTGGGAGTTAACTCGATCCTGGTACTTTGATATTACCACTTTGTATGAAATTCCTGTAACCGATGGATTACAGGGTTTTGGCGTGGGTGCCGGAATTAAATATCGTTTTTAAATATAAAAATCTAAGTGTAAAAAAAGAGGAAGTAAAAATGAAAAAATACATGATGTTGTTTAGTGTTTTATTATCCGCCTTGTTGTTAGTTGCCTGTGGCGGTACAAACTCAGATGGCGTAACGGCACGACCGATAGAACAAGCAGCTTTAAAAGGCACGGTAACGGATGCCGTTATTACTGATGGTGATTTACGCGTTTACGCGCTCGATAACGGTGTTAAAGGTGAATTGCTCGGTGAAACCGTTACCGACAGTAATGGTGATTTTGATATTGCAAATTTTGCAAGCAAAGACCGGCCTATTATGATTGAAGTCAGCGGTGGGCGTTATACGGAAGAAGCCAGCGGTGTTAATGTTGAACTAATCCCCGGCCAAACATTACGTGCGTATCTTTTTTATAAGCAGGGCAGTGAACTGGATATCCAGGTAACACCGTTAACCCATTTATCATCATGCCTGGCTGATTACAAGGTTAAAAGTGGCGTGAATATCAATAATGCTATCACTGAGGCAACGAGTGTTTTTTCAGGTTTAATCGGTGTGGATATTCTTGGTACGAAACCTTTAAATATCACTGATCCAGCCAATGCAAACTTTGAATTAACAGATAGCTTACGCTATGGCACGGTGTTAGCCGCGATTTCTTCTTATACCGCTGAAATATCGCAAACTAATGGTGTGACACCGCATCGTTTTAATCAGAATACGTCGATTTATGCCACACAGGTGTTGTGTCAGGACATAGCTTCTGACGGCGTGTTTAACGGGCAGGGCTACATTAATAACACAAACAGTGTCGGTCAACTGGCGCTGGGTTCTGTTCAAATTGATGTTGATTTTCTGCGGACACGTACCGCACAGGGCATACTTAATATCATGAGTTCTGACAGGAACGCCACCAGTTTGCCTGTTGGTGATTTTGTGCTTTATGCGAACGGCATTGCCGGATCAACGGATGGCGTTTTTGGCGGCGTTGCCACCACACCGGTTGACCAGGATGGCCCGACAGTGACGGCAGTTTTAGCGCCCGATAGTTTCTTAAAAGGCATCGTTGATCTTGATTTTAATGTTGCTGATCCGATTGGTGTTAAGACAGTGCAATTTCTGGTAAATGATGTGCCGCACAGCGCAGGGCAGGTCATATCACCAAAAATGTCGATTAATACGACTGGCTATACGGATGGTTTGCTAAAAATAACCGTTGTGGCCACTGATATTTTGAATAATGAGACCCGTCAGGATTTTAGTTATGTCGTTGATAACACCTCGCCAACGGTTACGCTGACATCTGCAAAACTCGTTAACGCTAAAGCCTATGCTGCCACAGGCACATATCAAGAGGAGGGCGCGCCGGTGACATCGATTACTGTTAATGGTGTTGATGCAGCTATTGATACCACTGCCGGCACCTGGTCGGCAGATATTACCTTGCTGTCTGGTGAAAATCAGGTAACGCTTGGTGTGCTCGATGGCGCAGGGAACACGAACAGTGTTGAGGTGCCGGTGGATGTTGATTTGATTTTTCCTTCGGTTTCCCCGCTAGGAACAAGTGTGCGCTATACAACATTTCAAGGCCAAATGAATCTTTGTAATCCTGGACAATTGGACCCAAAATCTTCGATATCTAACCCGGTGTGTATTAGCACTAATAATGTATCTCTTAACGGTACGGCTTTATCTTCATCGCTTGATATTAATGGTTATGTTCTTCTTGGTTTCTTACCTACAGATCCACAAGGTGCCGGAGTTTTTACAGATCTTAAGGATTTAGTAATTGAATATAAGTATGAGTTAAATGGCACAGAGATTATTTCTTGGACAAGCGCACCAAAAACCATTGATGTTAATTCTGATGCAGTTTATTACTTTCCAATGGTTACTGAATACTTAGGTAATAATTGGTATCAAACAACGGCTAATGATGTTCATAGCGTCACTTTTCGCGTAACCGATAAGGCGGGTAACTCTAAAACGCTTACTTATGAGCTTCAGTTTGATGTGCTTGTTCCTGAGCCATTAATCACCACGGTTATTGATGACTCATTATTTAATTCAACATCTTTTGCGAATCGTACCGCCATCGATGGGGCGGGTATTAATGTGAATTATACTTTTAGCAATACGTCGAAAAGTCCGCTTTTAATCTCGTTGGATGATGCAGAACTACATAGTGTAAAACATACTTACGAGACGGGGATTCGTGAAAACCGAGCACGTTTGGTTACAAGTCGTGTTTGGCAGTTTAAGTTTGGTCAGCCAGACAATACTTCAACTGCGTGGTTACAGCCGACGAATGTATATAATGGTAGCGGTGGTGCGATTCCAACTGTAGAAAAAACAAATGATTCTTATACAGCATTTAATCAAGATTCGATAACTGCGCCTGCAAGTACTGCATGGATCGCTAAACCTAGTTCACTTTTGTGCTCGTATTCGCCGGCCTTTCAAACCTTTGGCGGCTATAGTTTCTATTCAACATTTCATCAAACCCCTACTGTTAGTGCACCAAGATGGTTGGCACAAGGTTTTTATTATCCTACTTTGGATTATGCGGGATTAATAGCAGCTAAATCTGGGACTCAATCTTGCTCACAGGCTGTTGCGGGACTGGGTAATTCTGCATTTTGGCGTGAACGTACAACCTATGCATATCAGATACAATCTGGCTACCCGAGTAATAACATTACCCCTATAGTTGCTGATTTTAATGTAAGCACTGAGTCCATAACTGTCACAAATGAAACATTAGGTCAAGTTATTTTACCAATTAATGGCTGGTATGCAGTTCCCGCGAATACCGATATTTCTATCAAGAAAACAGTGCGCCTACCAGTGCTAGCTCATTACTATGACGATTTGAGCAATGTTACTTATACATTAAAGAAAGAAGATAAAACAACTGTCTGGAATATCGACACCGACTTAACCATTAACCGTATTATTGATCCAGGCGATATTAGTCTTGCTAGTAGTGTTACACCCTCAGTTTCTAATATCGGTAATGGTATCTATACTAAAACTGTTTCTCGTTAGTCTATTGCAAAACCTCATAGGTAAAAAATCAGGCGTTACCTCTTGATGGGTTCGCCTGGTTTTTTTTGCCCGCATAACTTGTATTTTTCTATATATTTTTGGAGGATGGTTTAAAGGCCGTCTGTTATATAATGTCTAAATTAAAACAACATGTAAATAAATTGGCTATTCGTAAAATCTCTCGCTCTCAATTTCAGCGTGCTATTAGCACGATTGAGCTTCATCCACGTCAAAGCGACCGCGCCCTGCGTGTACTTGTGAACGGTCAATCCATTAAAGAGGTGGCTGCCAGCGAAGAACTAACTTATGAGTCTGTACGCTCTGTCGTTGCACGTGTGCTGGCTCAGGTCGATTTACCGAAGCTTCAGTTTAGTGACAAGCAGTTAGCCTTTGCGTTTGAAAAAATGCCGCGAATGACAGAACAAAGTCGGTTATTGGTTCGTCGCGTGCTGGTTAAAGGTGAGGCGGCCAGCGATGTTGCCGCTTCTGCGGGTATTTCTCTTGCCACCTTATCTCAAAAAGTTAATCGCGTGAAAGAAGCTATTTTACCGGTCGGCTGGCGCTTTGTTTCCGGCGCGCTGCCTGCGGAAGATGCCGCTGTTGTTGAAGGGATGTTTAAAAAAGCTTTGACAAAATTTCACGATTAATCGTTATTTTAATAAAACACGTACTTTGAGTAATACTGACTTTATTAAATCGTCAGGGGCTTTTTCTCTAAAAGAAGTACCTCTGTCAACAAAATCAATCATTTTGAGTTGGTGGCAAAGCGCCACGCCTTTTGTATTTGCTGCATCAACTAACACTTCCATACCGTTACCGCGAACTGTTGAGGTAATCGGAACAACCAAAGCAAAGCCGGTTGCATCATTAAAAACTTTCAGTGTTAGAACAAGCGCAGGGCGCTTGCCTGCTTGTTCGTGTCCTGTGGATGGATCAAAGTTTGTGTCAATAATATCGCCACGACCAGGGACATAATTATTAGTCATCTATGCGCTCTTTGCCAACGGGTGCAGAATCAAGCCACTGCCGATCTTCATCGTTAAGGCGCATAGATTCTCTAGAACAACCCGCCAATAAATCATCCATTGTATAAACCGGATCGGCTGGCGTTAAAACTAAAGAACTGTCGTTGATTTCAACGCTCAATGTCGTGCCAACCTCGGCACCTATTTGGCTTAAAACGCTTCTATTTAAACGGATACCCGCGCTGTTACCCCAGCTTTTAATTTCTAAATGCATAATGCACCTCTTTGCTTGTATATACGCAGTATACACTATATGCGGCAAATTGTGTGTGCTGAAAGGGTTGATGGTTTGGTGTTTTTTTAGGACTATTTATTTTTTTCATTTAACATAATCTATGTTATGCGGAATATTTCTTTATATATCAAATAGATAAAATCTTATGTAAAAAAGTATTAATTTCATTGCTTGCATTTATTAACTACTATAATATATAGTTAAATACAAGTTAATAAAACGGAGTTTTTCAAGCATGAAAATAATTGCTTTTGTTTTTTTAGTCGTCACTAATAATTTTGTTTGTGCTGCTGAACAGATCCAGGTTAAACATTATGATGGTTTCAATTTATTTCTCGACTGTAGTAGGCATGGTGCAGTTGCTTTTGAGTATGGCATTGACCACAAAGCCGGGCTGTTTAATGCCAATACTTTTCCCTTAGAAATAAAGATAGATAACGCCGTTTTAAAAGACTGTCAGCCCAGGGCAACTGTTTCGTTGCGTGACACAAAGCGTGGTATTTTATCAGAAGTGCCGTAAAACCTCGCCCGTTTACGACGAGGATATAAGGCACAGTGTTTTAGAGTGGCTTTTCTTGTTGCTC
>VAPG01044307.1_pt1 | contig 35769 bp, 35 predicted proteins | sample 3393851 | NCBI WGS metagenome assembly VAPG01 (sample SAMN08290438, study PRJNA428436) | hydrothermal vent metagenome | isolation source: Deep-sea hydrothermal vent chimney | place: Atlantic Ocean: South-mid Altantic Ridge | depth 2194 m m
CCATCTGCCCCTTTTTCTTCGTACTTTTTCTTCCAGTCGTAATATGTCGTTGCGTAAATACCATGCTTTCGACAACCCTCTACTACTCCTGTTGATTTAATGTCTTCGAGTATTGTAACCTTTTCTTTAATACTCCAACTTCTTTTTACATTGCTCATAACTACAAAATTAGTGTTTTTAACTTCACTAATCAAGTCCAGTTATTTAGGGGGCTGAAACAATCTTTTGAAGTTGAGACTTTATTAACTATTGCCCATAATCTTAAATATATCGATGATGATCAAGAGGATAAGATGTTACGTGATTTAGAAATTATACAGAAAAGCATTAATAAATTTATTCAAAAGATTAAGAAAGATTTACGAAATAATGAATAAAAACCACCAACCGCCAATGGCCAACCGCCAACGGCCAACTGCCAACCACCAACTGCCAATCCCCTACGGCCACCAAAATATAACCCAGGAAGATATTGATTTAGTTGTAAAAACACTTAAATCCGACTATCTTACTCAAGGCCCCTTGGTAAAAGAATTTGAGCGAAAATTTGCCGACTATGTTGGGGCTAAATATGCGGTTGCAGTATCTAACGGAACAGCAGCATTACATTTATGCAATTTGGTTTTAGAAACAAAACCCGGCGATAAAATTATTACAACACCCATAACTTTTGTGGCAACTGCTAATTCAGTTTTATATTGTGGAGGTGAAGTGGATTTTGTGGATATAAACCCGGATACCTATACTATTGATTTGGATAAACTGGAAGAAAAACTTCAATCTGTTCCCAAAGGGACTTATAAGGGAATTATCCCTGTTGACCTGGCCGGTTATCCCGTTGATGTTGAAAGATTAAGACAAATAGCAGACAGATATGGTCTATGGATTATTGAAGATGCTTGCCATGCGCCGGGTGCGTATTTTATTGATTCACAGAATAAAAAACAATATTGTGGGAACAGTGAGTATTCTGATTTACAAATATTCTCTTTTCATCCTGTAAAACACATTGCCACAGGTGAGGGCGGGATGGTAACAACAAACAATGAGCAACTTTATAAAAAACTTCTTTTGCTTCGTACCCATGGCATTACAAAAAACACTAAAAGTTTCCAAAATTCAGTCGATGTAGCAAATGGTAATTTCAAATTGACCAATGAAAGACCCCCAATAACCCCCAACGCCCCAATGACTACCAATGACCCAATGACCACTAATGACTCAATAACCACCAATGACTTACTAACTCCCAACGACTCATTGCCCCATGAATATCCCGGCTGGTATTACGAGATGCAGGAACTGGGTTATAATTACCGCTTGTCGGATATAAACTGCGCGCTGGGTGTTTCCCAACTCAAAAGAGCAAAAGAGGGCGTTGAAAAAAGAAACAAAATAGCTGAAAGATACAATAATGCATTTAGCAATGTAAAAGGCATTAAAACTCCTTTTGTTGCTGATAATGTTTATCACGCCTACCATTTATACATTATCCAGGTTGAAAACAGAAAAGGCTTGTATAATTATTTAAGAGAAAATAAAATATATACACAAATACATTATATTCCGGTTCATTTACAGCCGTATTATAAAAATTTAGGATGGAAAAAAGGAGACCTCCCCGTTGCCGAATCTTATTATAAAAAAACGCTTAGTTTACCAATGTATCCAACGCTGACAGATGATGAACAACAATATGTTATAGATAAAGTTATAGAATTTATTAGTAAATGAAAAACATTGCAATAATACCGGCACGTGGAGGAAGTAAACGAATACCGAAAAAGAATATTAAAGATTTTCTCGGTAAGCCGATTATGGCTTATTCTATTGAAGCTGCATTACAGTCAGGGTTGTTTGAGGAGATAATGGTTTCTACCGACGATAAGGAAACAGCCGATGTGGCAATAAAATACGGAGCCAAAGTTCCGTTTATGCGAAGCAGAGGAAAAGCGGACGATTATGCCGGTATCGCTGAGGTGGTAATAGAAGTAATTGAACAATATAACAAAACAAAGAACAAAGTGTTTGATAACGTTTGTTGTATATTGGCAACGGCTCCGTTTTTAAATTCGGATGATCTGGCTAATTCTTTTAAAAGATGGCAAAGCTCCACTTTTGATGCAATATTCCCTGTTGTTCGTTATAGCTTCCCTATACAGCGGGCAATGCAATTTGACGGTAAAAAGATTAAAATGATATGGCCCGAAAATTTAATGAAACGTTCTCAGGATTTAAAGCCGTCTTTTCATGATGCAGGTCTTTTTTATTGGATTAAAACAGATGCTTTATTACGAGTAAAGAGAATATGGACTAATAACACTACTGCAATAGAAATCTGTGAACAAAAAGCACAAGATATAGACACTCCTGAAGATTGGAAAATGGCAGAAATAAAATATAAGTTGATAAATGGCCAATAAATCAATTGTTATTCGCGTTGACGGAAACTCCAAAATAGGCTTGGGACATATATACAGGGGTATAGCCTTGGCGGAAATGCTGAAAGATGAATTTGAGCTAAGTTTTGTAACCAAAGCTGATACAACCATTATTCCGATAAAGGAGGCCGGATTCTGCTACAGTTTATTACCGGATGGTATAGTTTATAATGATGAACCACGATGGTTAAAACAAAATACAAATGCCAATATTATTATTTGCGACGGTTACGAGTTTAAAAGTGAATACCAAAAGCAAATAAAACAACAGGGATTTAAGTTGGTTTATGTTGATGATTTAGCGGCGTTTCATATGTATGCCGATGTAGTTATAAACCATAGCCTGGGAGTAAAAGAGAGCGATTATTCTGCTGAACCTTATACGAGGTTTGCTTTGGGGTTAGATTACGCTTTATTGCGACAATCTTTTATTAATTTTGATAAAAAACTAAAAGAAATAAGTAATAAAGTTGAAACAGTTTTTGTTTCTTTCGGAGGGGCTGATCCTAATGACTTTACTTATAGAACTGTAAAACAACTTTTAAATATTCACAATCTAAAAACGATAAATATTGTTTTAGGTTCGGCATACTCTCATAAAAACATTTTTACGCTTGAATCCGAAAAGATTAAAATATATCAAAACATTGGTGAGACCCAAATGTTTGACATAATGAGTTCGTCAGACTTGGCAGTAATTCCTGCAAGCACTGTTAGTATCGAGTTGGCTGCGTTGGGTGTTCCAATGATAATAGGATATTATACTTACAATCAACAGAGAGTTTATGAAGGACTAATTGTTGAACATGTTGCCTACCCGTTAGGCGATTTTAACCAATTAAATTTTGATAATCTGCAAAAATATGTTAGTAAACTCATCGGTAATAAAACCAAATATTTTAGAAAAATAGAAATAAATCCTAAAGAAAATATTAAAAGTTTATTTATGTTTAATCAACTTACTATTAGATTAGTTGAGAAAAAAGATATTGAATTTGTCTTTAATTTATCTAATGAGGAAGAAGTAAGGAAAAACTCATTTAACTCTGAATTTATTTCTTTTGAAGATCATAAAGAATGGTTTAATAATCAAATAAAAAACTCTAAGAAGTTGTTTTATATACTGGAATATAAAAAATTCCCTGTAGGACAAGTTCGATTTACAAAAAATAAGGATCATTCGGTAATCGGTATTTCTATATCAAAAGAATACAGAGGTAGAGGATATGCTGTTGAAGGATTGAAAATTGCATGCAATAAATATTTTGAAGAAAATTATTTACCAATATTTGCTTATATCAAAAAAAATAATCGGGCATCTTTAAAAGCATTTGAGAAAGCAGGTTTTAGATATTTACGAGATGCCCAGGTAAAGAATATAAGTAGTTATTTGTATATTAGAGAAAATAAAAATAATGAAAATAGCTGATTATCCAATAGGGAAAGGAAGAACCTTTATTATTGCTGAGTTGTCAGCAAACCATGGTCATGATATTAATATTGCAAAAGAAACCATAAAAGTAGCTAAAGATGCGGGAGCAGATGCAATTAAGTTACAAACATACACTCCGGATACAATTACTATTGATTGTGACAAAGAGGATTTTAGGATAAAACAAGGTACAATTTGGGATGGAAAAACGTTGTATGATTTGTATAAAGACGCCTATACGCCTTGGGAGTGGCATGCTGAACTTTTTGAAACTGCAAAACAAGAGGGTTTAATTTGCTTTTCATCTCCGTTTGACAAAACCGCTGTGGATTTGCTTGAAGAGTTAAATGCCCCTGCATACAAAATAGCAAGTTTTGAGATTACTGATATCCCTTTAATTGAATATGCAGCAAAAAAAGGGAAGCCAATGATAATCTCAACAGGAATCGCAACGGATAAGGATATACAATTAGCTGTTGATACTTGTCGTAATGTTGGAAATAATGAGATTATACTTTTAAAAACATCATCACAATATCCGGCTAAAATTGAAGATGCAAATATGATTATGATACCTGGTATGGCAAGAATGTTTGATGTAGTTGCCGGGCTTTCTGACCATACTGCAGGTGAGTTAGTGCCTGTAATTGCTACAGCCCTTGGAGCTGCAGTAATAGAAAAACATTTTATACTTGACAGATCAATTGGCGGACATGATGCTTCCTTTTCTCTTGATAAAAAAGAGTTCTCCGAAATGGTTAAAGCCGTTAGAGATACTGAAAAAGCCATTGGGAAGGTGGATTATTCATTAACGGAGAAAATGAAAAAAAGCAGGCAATTTGCCCGCTCGCTTTATGTGGTTAAAGACATAAAAGCCGGAGAAATTATTACAGAAGAGAATGTTAGGTCAATTCGGCCTGGGTTTGGGTTGCATCCGAAGTATTTGAAAGAGATTTTAGGTAAAACTGTAAATAAAGGTGTTGAAAAGGGAACTTCAATAAATTGGGAAATCATAAAATGAGGCGAATTATACTATCAAGTATTCCTAATGATTTTAATCCGGATAAGGATATTATTCTGGGACCATGGTGTTTCATTGGCAGAGAACATGTTTATCCAGACTGGGAAAATTTAATGTTTGAGCCGGACTCTTTCAGAAGTATAAAAGAAATGTCATATAATGCAAGAATAACAACTGAATTTGCTGAAAACTATCTGTTTAAATTATCAAAATACTTAAATGAAATAAATAACACCGAATACAGTATAAAATTTTGGCGACTTATGGTGTTACCTTGGCTTTTGACACTTGTGCAAACTACATGGGAAAGACAAATTAGAATTAACCATTTACTTTCTAAGTTTTCAGATGAAGCAGTAGAAATAGAATTAATAAAGAATGATATTATTTGGGATTTTGAGGATACACTTGACCATCAACAGAGAGGATTATTAAGTGATATATATAATCATTGGTTATTTTCCAGATTAATTGAATTACAGATCCCTCCAAAATGGAAAATAAAGTGGATAGAAAAAACGAGTTATTCTAAAAAACCTCTAAATAGAAAAAAAATATTGAAACAATACTTATCTGAATGGTATTTAAATAAATTTTTAACGGCTACGGTATATGGTTTCGGTAAAATAGATGTCCTTTTTTTTGAATTGCTTATTAAATTAAAATCATTATTTATTTCAGACTTATCAGTTCAATCTGTCGAAAGATCTCAGCAAGCAGAACTTCATTGGAACCTGGACTGGGAGGCTCTGGTGAAAGCAACACTTCCATTAAGTTTCAAAAAGATTAAAAGCAGTCCCTCTAAAAATTATAAAAAAAGAATTTTTTTAACAGGGCCAATATTGTGGTATAGTGAAAAAATAAAGTTAAAATTGGCAAAAGCCATAGAAAATGGTAGCAAATTAATTGTGAGTCAACATGGTGGAAGTTATGGAACTTGTAAAGTATATCCTTTTCCACCAGCAATTGAGTATAATCACTTTAAGTTTTATAGTTGGGGTTGGCAAAAACAGGAAAATTATCAAGGTAATATAATTCCGTTACCATCACCTCTGTTAAGTAAATATTCATACAGAAAGAAAAATGATAAAGTAATTTTGGTATCAACCCGTGCTATGCTGCATTCGTATAGAATATCATCAATTCCACAACCACTACAACAAATTGAATGTAGGTTGTCTAGAAAACATTTTATTGAGAACATTAATAAAGATATTTACGAAGAATTATATTATCGTCCTGCATTAAATGAGATGGGTTCCTTGTCTGATAAGGACTATTTCAAAACAAATTTTCCAGATTTGAAAATATTAAGTGGTCCCCTTCACAAGGAAACAATGAAATGTAAACTGCTGGTTGTTGATCATCCGGATACAACTTTAAATATCGCATTAGCTGCAAATATCCCAACAATTTGTTTTTGGAATCCAGAATTTTGGGATATGAGTCTTCAGGCAGAACCTTATTTCAAAACATTGAGAGATGCTGGAATTTTATTTAATAATGCTGAAGATGCTGCAAAAAAAATAAATGAAATATGGAATGATATCGAAGGATGGTGGAGGCAGCCATCTGTTCAGGGAGCTAGAAAAGAATGGTCCTGGCAATATGCCAGAACTAATAAACGATGGCGAAGGGAATGGATTAAAGAAATATGGAAAAGTTAGCACCTCGTAGAAAGCACGTATTTACCCAGTTAGAAATGAGTTAATGCAAAAATCATATACAAAAAATTATCTTCAAACCTATTTGTGGTATGGAATTTCTATATTATTGAATTTCGCTTCAATGTTTATTGTAATCCCAATGATTACCAATAACAAGGTAATTTACGGGGTTTATTCAGTTTGTATATCAACCGCCATGTTTTTGAGTTATGCCGATTTGGGGTTTGTTTCTGCTGGAATGAAATATGCAGGAGAAAGTTATGTTAAAGGTGAACATAAGGATGAGCTGAAATTATATGGCTTTTCCGGTTTTATTTTATTTATATTTGTGACCTTGATTGCTGGTGTTTACTTTTTGTTTTCTTATAATCCGTCTCTACTGATAAAAAATATTGACAAATCGGAATATTTGACCATTGCCTCTAAATTGTTATTTATTCAGGCCATATTTTCCTTTAGTACCGTTCTGCAAAGATATGTTACTGGGGTGTTTCAGGTAAGAATAGCACAATTTGTTTATCAGAAAATTAATATTGTTGGATCTTTAATTAAGATAGTTTCTGTATTTTATTTTTTTGGAACAGGTAAATACGATATAGTAAATTATTATCTTTTTATCAAGATAGTGGAGTTGTTTACATTAGTGATAGGAATATGGATTATTCAAAAAAAATACAAATTAACTTTTATTGAATATTTAAAAGCATTTAAGTTTGATAGCAAGATTTATAAAAGAGTTAAGAGACTAGCATTTAGCTCACTATTTGTTACGTTAATGTGGGTTTTATATAATGAGTTAGATGTAATTGTCATTGGCAAAATGCTTGGAGCAACAGCTGTGGCGGTGTTTGCTCTGGCTTCTACTTTTATAAAATTTCTCAGGTCATTAACTTCTATAATTTTTAGTCCTTTTCAAAACAGATATAATCATCTTGTGGGATTGAATGATATGGAGGGATTACAAATATTGGTAAACAGGGTTATCCAGTTCACTATGCCGATTTTTGTATTGATTGTTATTAGTATAATTATATTAAGCAATAATATTGTGTTGACGTGGGCAGGAACAGGCTATATACAATCTGGTATTATATTAACCTTATTGGCAATAAAATTTCTATATTCTTTTATTGTGCATCCGGGATCTAATATGTTGGTAACTCTGGAACGAATTAAAGAGATGTATTGGATTAATATAGTTATAGTTTTAGTTTTTTGGTCCGGTGTGTTTTTAACAGAGAAACAATTGGGTGTTATTTCTTTTGCAGGGTTTAAACTTTTATCAGCCTCTATGGCTATGTTGTTTTATTTAAATTTTCTTTTGGGTTTTTTAGAAAAAAGCTTATGGACATTTTTAAAAGAAACTGTTTTTAGAGTTATGGGTCCGATAGCTATACAATTACTTTTTCTATTGCTAGTAAAGAATTATTTGCCAGACACAAAAGGGATTAAGAATTTATTGATTATTGTGGGTATTGGTAGCGTGGGTACTTTAATTGGTTTAGGGACTTTATTTTTAACATCATCTTATTATAGAATATTTATAAAAAACTATTACCCAAAAACAATATTTAAAAACAGATGAACAATAAAGAGATTTATATACATGTTGGTATGCCAAAAACAGGGACAACGTATATTCAACGGAATATTTTTCCTTATTTTAAAAATATTTATTATTTAGATTTAAGTAATTCTTGGTATTCCGATATTTTTAGGGATTTCTATTATAAAAACCTCCTAATTTTTCCTTTTGAAAAAGTAAGGGAAGAACTAAATAATTTTTTGATAAATATTGAGGAAGATAAAATCCTTATTTCTGATGAAGCTTGGTTTGGTGGCACAAATGGGGGGTCTCATTATAATTTTTCTAACAATTATTATCTTACCTTACTAATGAAAAGGTTATTTCCTCAGGCCAAGGTGATTCTTACTATCAGAAAACAAGATAAATGGCTCGAATCAATGTATAAACACCTATTAAGAGATGGTTTTTATGTAGGAGTAGATTCTTTTCTTAATTATAAAAATGGGGGTTTTCAAAACTACACGGCTTATTTTAGAATGGGCCCAAATATTGATATCCGGACATTAAATTATAAAGCTTATATAGAGAATTATGAGAAACTTTTTGGTAAAAAAAACATATTAATTATTCCTCAAGAATTATTATATGAAGAGGAACAATTATTTATTGAAAAGATATGCAAATTTATAGACAGTACATGGTTTTTAAATAAAGAAATAAAGAAACACAAATCAAACTCAGGATATTTATATATTGGAGGAATACTAGCAAAAATATTTAACAGGTTTTTTATTTTTAAAGGAAGAAATGGTGGGCTATTCCCTGTTCCAAACAATAAATTTCTGGATTTTAGATCTTATCTTAGAGTAATCGATAAAATTTTTCCTTATAGAAAGAGTTTTATAAGTGCAGAAATCAGAAAGAAAATAATGGATTACCATTCTTCTGAAAATTTAATAATAGATAAAAAATATGACTTAAATCTAAAAAAATATAACTATTATGTTTAGTACAACTATTGGTTCTTGGATAACCCTAAACCATTTTTCCATAGCAGAAATAATGGCTGATGCGGGTTTTGATTGGTTATGTGTGGATATGGAGCATTCGGTAATAGATTATTATGAAGCGCAACAAATAATAGCAACCATTCAGGCTAAAGGAATAAAAGCTTTTGTCAGGGTTGGTGAAAACAATGCCAGAATTATTAAAAGAGTGCTGGATGCCGGTGCTAACGGAATTATAGTTCCTATGGTGAATTCTAGAGAAGATGCTTTAAGGGCAATTAATGCTGTTAAATATCCGCCCAAGGGGAACAGAGGTGTTGGTTTGGCCAGAGCGCAAAAATACGGCTTTGGTTTTGAAGATTATAAAGATAATTATGCCGATGATATAAAGCTGATTGTTCAAATAGAGCATGTAGATGCTGTTAAAAATTTAGAAGATATATTATCCTTAGAAGATATTGATGGTACTTTTATTGGTCCTTACGACCTTTCGGGTTCAATGGGGAAGCCTGGGAAATATGATGATGAAGATGTAAAAGAAGTGTTGAGGCGTTATGAAGAAATAGTTAAAAATTATGCTAAACTAATTGGTTTTCATGTTATTCAACCCGATTATAAATTGGTGTTAGATAAAATAGAAAAGGGCTATAATTTCATTGCATTCAGTTTGGATACAATCTTTTTGGGGAGCATCGTTCAACAGCAAATGGACTTATTAAGAAGAAATAGAAAATAAACCGCAGAGAACGCTGCGTACGCTGCAGTTAAATACTTATTATGACAGAGAATCAAATAGGAACCATTATTCTGGACTGTGCTTTTAAAGTTCATAAAGAGCTTGGTCCCGGTTTATTGGAATCTACTTATCAGGCTTGTTTGGTTTATGAATTGAATAAAAAATCTTTGTCACTTGAAGTAGAAAAAACGCTGCCGGTTATTTATGATGGAATAAAGTTAGAAGCAGGATACAGAATAGATATTTTAGTTGAGAATAAGGTAATCATTGAGTTGAAATCTGTTGAATCTTTAAATGATGTCCATCTTGCACAAATATTAACGTACTTAAAATTAGCAGATAAAAGATTAGGATATTTGATAAATTTTAATGTAAAATATTTAAAACAAGGAATTAAAAGAGTTGTAAATAATCTATAAATTACTGCTGCGTTTCTTTGCGTTCGCTGCGGTATAAAAAAAATAATATGAACATAATAGGAATTATCCCCGCAAGAATGGCATCCAGCCGGTTTCCGGGTAAACCATTGGCTGATATATTAGGAATGCCTATGATTGGACATTGCTATCACCGTAGTAAAATGAGCAACATACTAAATGATGTTTATGTAGCCACTTGCGATAAAGAAATCTACGACTATGTTGAAAGCATGGGCGGTAAAGCTATTATGACTGCCGACACCCATGAAAGGGCATCGGACAGAACCGCAGAAGCTTTATTGAAAATTGAAAGAGAAACAGGGAGAAAAGTTGATATTGTGGTTATGCTTCAGGGCGATGAACCCATGATTACCCCCGAAATGATTCAGGCGGCTGTTCAGCCCCTGGTAGAAAACAAAGAGATAAAAGTTTCAAACCTTTATGCAGAAATTAAAACAGTTGAAGAATTTGAAGATCCAAATGAAGTAAAAGTAGTTATTGATAAGAACGAATTTGCATTGTATTTTTCCAGAGAACCCATTCCTTCCAGAAAAAAAGGAGTATCCAGTGTCCCTATGTATAAACAGGTTTGTATTATTCCTTTCGATAGGGATTTTCTCTTAGAATATAACAGTATGGAACAAACCCCTTTGGAAATAATCGAATCGGTTGACATGATGCGTATTCTTGAAAACGGGATGAAGGTAAAAATGGTTTACGCCGAACAAGAATCGTATGCTGTTGATACACAAACAGATTTGGAAAATGTAATTGAGAAAATGAAAACAGACGAACTGATTAAACAATACTTAAAATAATCCCTCAGCGCATCTCAGCGTACTCAGCGGTTAAATAAAAAATAGATTATGAAGATTTTATTAACATCAACCTCTTTTCAGGACACTCCCGGAATACATCAGGAAAAATTGTATAATGCCGGTTTGGAAATAGATACTCTCAGGGGCCCGGTTAAAGAAGACGTTTTACTCCCAATAATTGCAAATTATGATGGTATGATTTGCGGCGATGATGAAATAACACGGAATGTAATAAAAAAGGGTAAAGCCGGGAAATTAAAAATCATTTCAAAATATGGAATAGGATTGGATAAGGTTGATTTAAAAGCTGCCAAAGACTTCGGGATCCCTGTTACCAATACTCCCGGTGTAAATCAGGTGGCAGTGGCTGAACATGTCATGGCTCTGCTGTTTGCGTACTATAAAAACATTCACCTTGAATATAATATAACCAGGCAGGGCAAATGGAAAAGATTAATCGGATACGAAATCTACGGTAAAAAAATCGGGATACTTGGCATGGGAAATGTGGGCAAAGAGCTTGCTATTAGATCCCGGGCATTTGGAATGGAAGTGTCTGTTTATGATCCTTATTTGGACTTTGCTTTTGTTGAAAAGAATAAAATAAACGCCGTAAAAAGCCTTGAAGAACTAATTTCAAATATTGATATTTTATCGCTAAACTTACCTTTGAATGACAGCACAAAAGGTATCATAAATAAGGAATTATTGTCAAAAGCAAACCGGAAATTGATTATTGTGAATACTTCCAGAGCATTGTTAATAAATCAAGAGTTTTTATTGGATGCATTAAGGAATAATAAAATTAAAGCTTATCTGACGGATGTATTAGAAGAAGAACCCATGATAAAAAATCATCCTTTGTTGGAATATGAAAACGTTATAATAACTCCCCACATCGGCTCCAGAACTCATGAAAGTGTACAGCGGCAAGGAATGGCGGCTATTAAAAATCTTTTCAGGGCTTTAAATATTAAGTAGCCACGAAGGTAGTGGCAGGAAAAGAAGAAATAAATATGAGAAACAATAAAGACAAAGTAGTGGTTTTTGGAGGCTCCGGATTTTTAGGAAGCCATGTAGCTGATTCGCTTTCTGATGAAGGTTATCACGTAGTTATTTTTGATTTAAAAAAATCAAAATATTTACGGGATGATCAGGAAATGATTATAGGCAATATCCTAAAACGGGACGAGGTGCGAAAAGTAGTGAAAGGAGCTAAATACATATATCATTTTGCTGCAATTGCTGATATTAAAGAAGCACAGGAAAATCCTGTCGAAGCTGTTGAGGTTAATATTTTGAGTACAACCTATATTCTTGATGCTTGCAGAGAATTTGAAGTGGAGCGGTTTCTGTATGGCAGTACAATATACGTTTATAGCGAACATGGATCTTTTTACAGGAGCACCAAGCAGGCTTCGGAATTGATTATTGAAAACTACCAAAAAATTTATAATCTAAACTATACCATTTTAAGATATGGTTCGTTATATGGGCCACGAGCCAATCACTTTAATTCTATTAATAGATTTATTATACAGGCGATCAAAAATAAGAGAATTATTAGAGAGGGTGATGGCGAAGAATTGCGTGAATATATTCATATTATTGATGCGGCTAAGGCAAGTGTTGAAGTTCTTTCAAATAACTTTGTAAATGCAAATATTATGATAACAGGGACAAAATCGTTGAGGATTAAGGATTTGCTGTCTATGATTAGGGAAATGCTTAACGAAAAAATAGAAATTCAATATACAAATAAAGTTCTGGAAGAACACTATAACATTACCCCTTATACTTTTAAACCCAAAGTGGCAAAGAAATACCAGTTACAATATTATCATGATTTAGGTCAGGGAATATTGGATCAGATTTATTTTAATTATGAGGCTCTCCTTTCGAAGGGGGAAATAAAAGAGGATAATTTTTTAACGAAAGATTAATCAAAAACTTCAAAGATACCAAGTACAGCAAAGATTGACTTTCAGCGTATCGCAGTGCCCTCTGCGGTTATAATATGAAAACAATAGCATATTTATCATACTTTATCAACCAACGAACACCATTATACGGTGGGGAGAAAGCTATTGAAATAGAAAAGCGAAGTGAGATTTCTAAAGGAGCAAGTTCAAACACAAAATATCTTAAGTTTCCCAATCATACGGGAACGCATATAGACTTTCCCAATCATTTTTCTGACAAAGGGAAAACTATTAATGATTATCCTGCTTTATTTTGGATTTTTAATAAAGTAGCTGTTATTCCGGTACCTGTTGAGCAAGATCAAATAATAGTTGAAGATGATGTTGAAATAAAAAATATCTCTAAGGATACGGATTTTCTGATTTTAAAAACTAATTTTGGAAAATATAGAAATGAAAAAATTTATTGGAATAATAATCCGGGTTTATCACCGGAACTTGCTCTGGCTTTAAGAAAAGGCTTGCCGAAATTAAAAGTTATTGGTTTTGATTTTATTTCGGTTTCAGGCTATCAAAACAGAATGTTGGGAAGAGAAGCGCATAAAGCTTTTTTATTAGAGAATGATATTTTACTTATTGAGGATATGAAATTGGAACTCCTTAAAGAGAATGATAAAATAATTAGACTAATTGCTCTCCCTCTTTTTGTTAATAAAATAGATGGAGTTCCAATAAGCATTATAGCAGTAATAGATAGCTAATATGACACTGAGGCACAAAGGAATAACCATGGTGTACCTTAGAGGTTTAGTGCCTTATTGGCAGGAAAAAACCTTGCAGACCTGGGTGTCTTAGTGTCTTCGTGGCAAGAAAAAAATGATATGAAAATAAAAGCAATAATTTTCGATTACGATGGCGTAATAGCTGAATCGGTTAATGTTAAAACAGAAGCTTTTTCCGAATTATACAAACCTTATGGTGAAGATATTGTTAAAAAAGTAACGGTTCACCATAAAGCGAACGGTGGGATTTCCCGTTTCGAAAAATTTAAAATTTATCATAAAAAGTTTCTTGGGCAAGACATAAATCAGGACAAAGTAGATGAGCTTGCTAGTAAGTTTTCACAACTTGTTCTTCAAAAAGTAATTGATTCGCCTTTTGTTCCAGGAGCTTATGAGTTTATTTCCGATAATTATCAGAATTATGACTTCTTTATTTCTACAGGGACTCCTACAGAAGAGATGGAAATAATTTTAAAAACAAACAACATTAGAAAATTCTTTATAGAAGTTTATGGCTCACCGGAAAAGAAAGATATTCATGTTCGAAAAATTCTGGGAAAATATGGCTATAAAAATAATGAAGTCGTTTTTATAGGAGATGCCTTAACGGATAGAAATGCTGCCAGGACTAATGGAATTCTGTTTATTGGAAGATATACAACAATTGAAGAAATTAAAGAAGAAAAGTTTTTGATTAATAATTTTGTAGAATTAAAAAAAATATTAAATAAAAAATGAAAACATATTTAGTAACAGGAGCAGCTGGCTTTATTGGTGGTGCAGTAGCTAAAAGACTTGTTAAGGAAGGGAATCGAGTTGTAACGATTGATAATCTTTCAACAGGGTATAAAGAAGCAATACCGGAAGGCGTAATTTTTTATGAGGGAAATTGTCAGAATTATGATGTTATAAGTCAATTGGAAAACTATTCATTTGATGCTATTTTTCATATAGCCGGACAAAGCTCGGGAGAAATTAGTTTTGATGACCCTGTATATGATTTGCAAACCAATGCTCAGTCAACATTATTATTATTGAAACTAGCTTTTAAAACAGGATGTAAGAAATTTATCTATGCTTCTACTATGTCAGTTTATGGAGACAAACCGGATGAACCTGTTAAGGAAGATACAATATTAAAAACCAAATCGTTTTATGGTGTTGGGAAAATAGCGAGTGAGCATTATATGAGAATTTACCAGCAATATGGCATTAATTCAACCGCCTTGAGGTTATTCAATGTTTACGGGCCCGGTCAGAATATGAAGAATCTCAGACAAGGTATGGTCAGTATTTTTTTGGCACAGGCTATAGACAACAAACACATTCTTGTCAAGGGAAGTAAAGATCGTTTCAGGGATTTTGTTTACATTGAAGATGTTGTTAATGCCTTTATTACTGCCGAAAATAAAAAAGACTTTCGGTTTGACGCACTGAATATTTCCACCGGAGTTAAAACTACGGTTGAAAAACTGATTATGACAATACAAAGTAAATTACCGTACGATACCACTGTTGAGTATCGCGGAAATACGCCCGGTGATCAATTCGGAATAACCGGGAATATTGAAAAAGCAGGGGAGATACTAAATTATAAACCTCGTAGGGATCTCAGTTCTGGTCTTGAAGAAATGGTCCGTTGGGTTTTAAAGAAATAATAAGAGAAAAAATAATTTAATAATAATAAAAAGTAATTAAATGAAAAAAAGAATAGTTTGTATAATCCCTGCACGTTTAGGGTCTTACAGGTTCAGTGACAAACCATTTGTTGATATTTGCGGGAAGTCGATGATTGAGCATGTATATAAAAGAGCAGCACTTTGCAAAATGTTAGATGAAGTTTATGTGGCCACTCCTAACCAAGAAATCGTTGAACATGTGGAAGCTTTTGGAGGGGAAGCAATTATGACTACAGATGATGTAAGAAGAGCTAGTGACAGGGTTGCCCAAGCTGCAAAAAAGATTGGGGAAGCGGATATTATTGTAAATTTACAAGGGGATGAACCTCTGGTTTTTCCGGAAATGATTGAGAAAGCCATTCAGCCGCTGCTGGAAGACCCGACGTTGTCCTGTGTCAACCTTGCGAAAAGGGTCGGATATGAAGAAGCAAAAAACATTCATGAGGTAAAGGTGGTTTTCGATGAAAATCATAATGCTATGTACTTTTCACGAGAACCAATACCCTCCAGATTTATGGGAGATAAAGATTTTCCTTATTATATTGAGGTTTGTGTATTTCCGTTTACTAAAAAGTCTTTAGAGGATTTTACGGCGTTATCATCAACAAAACTTGAGATTATTGAATCTATTGATATGCTTCGGTTTTTGGAGCATGGTCGCAAGATTAAAATTGTTGAAACGGATTATGAAACATATAGTGTTGACATCCCGGAGGATTTGGTGAAGGTTAGAAAAGTTATGGAAAAAGATAATTTAAAAGAACTCTATTGATACTTTTGACTAATGAAGCTAATTTATCTTACTAAAAAAACTGTAATCTCACAAAAGGAAAACACAGGGAAGGTTTGTTATTTGGGCTTTGATTTTAAAAGCAAAGAAAAGTTGGTGAAAATGGGCTTTGATGTAATTGATACCAGAGAAATAATTACTGATATTGCTCATAAGATTAAGTATAGGTTTATCGACTATATAACTGAAACAGGAAAGACTCAAAGTAATGAGGTAAGATGGTGGGCTTCCCGAATCGCAAGTAAGAGCAACCTCCAAACTGATTTTTTTTCAATTCTTTGTCTATTATTTGCATTTCGGAAAATCAGTGATGACAAGATTAGTACTACTGTTGTTATAGATGACTTTCGCGTATTTTTTTTAATAAAAGAGAACTTTATAGTTAATTATAGGAAGCGCTCTTTATTTTTGGCAAAAACAGCCCTTTTAAAGGATAAAAATTATTTAATTATTAAATCAGTAACCATTAGGCTTTTGTTCTTTTTTCAAAAGTATATAGTAAATCAGAAAACAAAAGTTCACTTTAATCAATATTCAGGAGAAAATATTTATCTTTACTCATGGGTTGAAGATAGATCTTTTAATGAAAAAACTAAAATCTATAAAGATCCATATTTCCCCGATATTGGAAAGTATAACAAGAGAGGAAATTTGATTCTTTTCTGTCCATATTATGTTTCCCCTAAATTATTAAAACGATTTTCTTCGGATGTCAAATTAGATGGTTTGTCTAATTATTCCACAATGTGGAAAGTTGTTAAGTCTATATTTTACTTTTTTAGACCTAGTAGAATAAAAAAGTTTAGCAGCTTTAATTTAAATGTTTTGTGGCAATTTGAAGGCTTAACAGAAAATACAAAAATGCAGTACATTTCAAATGTTCATGATTATTTCTGTTGGAGAGAATTTTTTCAAAAAAATAAAGGTAAAATAGTTTATCCTTATGAAAACCAGCCTTGGGAAAAAGTTATGATACTTGCCAATAATAGGAAAAGAGTAAAATTGATAGGTGTAATACATACTACTATCCATAAAATACTCCTCCCGTTCCACACTACTAATAGTGAACTTACATATATGCCGGTTCCTGACGTTCTGATAACAAATTCGAGAGAAACTTTTTCGGTATATCATAATACATATCACCCTATTGGAGTTGATGTTTTTAATGGTGGTTCATTAAGATTCAACAATAAATCAAATCTTAAAGTGAAATCTTCAAAAGATCCGGTAATTGGAATTATGCTTTCTTGTATTTTGTCTCAAACACTTGAGCAACTATCAGATATAGAGAAAAATGCTGTTGATGGCTTTCAATATCTTATAAAACCCCATCCTGATTTGAAGATTGAGATACCTTTTACTATAGAAAATATAAAGGTCTATAGCGGGGGTGTTTCAGCCTTTTACAATAAAGTGGATGCAATAGTATATTGTTCTAGTACAAGTGGCATGGAGGCTTATGCTTTGGGGCTTCCTGTATTTAGAATAAGAACACAATTTCTGGATTTGGAAACAGGAGAAGATAGTTTTGTACCAGTAATTATTAGTTCTGTTAAAGAAATTAACAAAGCTCAATTAGCGATGCACCCACCAGTACGATTGTTTTCAGAACCTAATCAGGAAATCTGGAAAAATATATTTTCTGTGTAATTATGAAAAAGTATTTTAATTTTAATCCGGGTAATTATAATATTACAAAAGAACAACTTAAAAATGTTGAATCTTTAATTTATGTTGAAGATAATAATATTATTCAAGAATATCATAAACAATTTATTAAGATAATAGGAACCGGGTATGGGATTAGTTTTTCTGCAGGCAGGATGGCAGTATATGTATTATTAAAAGTTTTAAACATAGGATCAGGAGACGAGGTCTTGGTTGTTGGATTTACTTGCTCGGTAATGATCAATGCTATTCTTAGAATAGGGGCTACACCCGTTTATACCGATGTTAGTACACGGACATTTGGTACAGATCCGGAAAATGTTAGAAGAAAAATCACCGGGAAAACTAAAATAATTATTGCACAGCATTCATTTGGAATTCCATGTGAAATAGAAGAAATTGTTAAAATAGGAAAAGAAAAAAATATTTTTGTTTTAGAAGATTGTGCATTGGCTTTTGGTTCATCAATTAATGGTGTTCCCTTGGGAAATTTTGGGGATGCTGCTATTTTTTCAACAGATCATACTAAACCATTGAACACACTAATAGGGGGTTTTTTCTATACGAAAGATGAAAAATTGTTTAATGTCGTTAAAAATAGTTTTGAAAGCGCTAAAGAATTGAGTTTGAAACATAAGAAAAACGTATACAAACAATTATTTTTTGAAAAAAAGTGGTTCGACCCCAAGAAATATAAATATTTTAAATATATAAATTTTCCTATTCGTGTTAAAAGAAAGATCTTTGGGGGGAAGCTGTTATTTATGGTTGGTGATTATGGCCCCCCTGATTTAATAAAACCTAAATATCCTTATCCTTCAAAATTTCCAGCATTCTTGGCCCAAGTCGGGATTTATGAATTAGAATATTTTGAGAAAGAAAAAAACAGAAGAATTTCTATATTAAAAAGATATCTGGAAATTTTTAGTAAGAGCATATATAAAGAAGATATCCCATCTATTTACTATGATAAGGATATGGAGATTGTTCCTTTAAGATTTGTATTTTTCTCAGAAAGATCACATGAATTAATTGAACGTTTATCAGGGTTTATAGATTTTTCCCAAATTTGGTTTAAACAGCCAGTTATCGCTACAAGGTTTGATTTAAAATATTTAAAATATCAACAAGGAGACTGTCCTAATTCAGAACATATTGGGAAAAAGATTATTAATTTTCCTTGTGTAATACCGGAAAAATTTGAAGACTACTTTTTTAGGACATTAGAAAAAAAATTAAATAAAACAACATAAATGAAAACATTTAATAACTCGTTTAAAAACAAAAAGATTATAATCACAGGCAATACCGGTTTTAAGGGGTCTTGGTTGAGTTTATGGTTATATAGTTTAGGCGCTCAGGTTTATGGTATTTCGAAGGATATTCCAACAAAACCTTCTATGTTTAAAGAATTAGCAATTGACAAGATTGTTACTTTTTACCAAGAAGATGTTAGAAATTATTCGGCAATTAAGAAAATAATTGGCAAAATTAAACCTGATTTTATTTTTCACATGGCCGCTCAGCCAATTGTGGTCACCTCTTATCTTGAACCTGTGGAAACGATATCTACAAATGTTATTGGAACAACAAATGTTTTGGAAGCTTTAAGAGAAATTAATATAAATTGTACAGCTATTATTATTACCAGTGATAAATGTTACGATAATGTGGAATGGGTGTGGGGTTATAAAGAAACGGATGCTCTTGGCGGGAAAGACATATATAGTGGTTCAAAAGGTGCCGCAGAGTTGATTTTTAAATCATATTATCATTCGTTTTTTAAAAATCCGAATAAATCAAATGTTCGTGTTGCTTCTGTTAGGGCAGGAAATGTTATTGGTGGCGGGGATTGGGCTGATTATAGAATTGTCCCAGATTGTATAAAAGCATGGGTAAATGGTAAAAGTGTGGAAATTAGGAGTCCGAAAGCAACTCGTCCTTGGCAACACGTTTTAGAGCCTTTAAGTGGGTATCTGACAGTTGCTCAGAAATTGAGTTCTGATATTAGTTTAAACGGGGAAAGCTTTAATTTTGGGCCAAGTGCTGAGTATAATAAAACTGTACAGGAATTGTTAATGGATATTAGTAGTTATTGGAATCTAAAGCAAGAACCATTTTATTTAGCCAAGGATATATCAGATTTTCATGAAGCTGGATTGTTAAAGTTGAATTGTGATAAAGCCTTGTACTACTTGAAATGGTTACCTACACTTGATTATAGAACGCTCATTGAGTTTATAGGTTCCTGGTATCATGATTTTTACAATAACAAAATTGATATGCTGCAATTTACACTTCGGCAAATACATGAATATGAAAATATTGCAAAAAATAAGGGAATAGAATGGGTAAGTCAAAGCTAACGATTCAAGGGGTCTTACAAACTCCGTTAAAGAAAATATTTAACGAAAAGGGGAACCTGTTTCATATTATTAGAAATTTTGATAATGGATTCAACGGGTTTGGAGAGGCGTATATCTCAACGGTGAAGTACGGTGTTGTAAAAGCGTGGAAGATGCATTATAAGATGACCTCAAACATTGTTGTTCCTGAAGGAAAAATCAAGTTGGTTATTTTTGATGATAGAGTAAACTCCCCTACCAAAGGAATGCTAAATGAGTATATTTTATCTGTGGATAATTATTACAGGCTTACAATCCCACCAAATTTATGGTATGGTTTTAAAGGTTTGGATGAGAGATTGAATATGCTAATTAATGTGGCGAATATACCACATGATCCTCTTGAGCAAACAAATGAAACGTTAAGTTATTTAAATTATAAATGGTGAAAAATTATGAAAACAATCATTTTAGCAGGAGGCCTTGGCACAAGATTAGCCGAATATACTAATTTAATCCCCAAGCCAATGGTGGAGATAGGAGGCCGGCCTATATTATGGCATCTTATGAACATTTATTCAAAGTATGGATATAATGATTTTATTATTGCCCTTGGCTACAAAGGAGAAGTTATTAAGGACTACTTTTTAAACTATTATGCATTAAATAATGATTTTGAAGTAAACTTATATAATGGAAGAATCAAATATATCAATGAGCGAAAAAGAAGATGGAAAATCACTTTAGTTGATACCGGTAGTAACTCGATGACCGGAGGACGTGTAAAAAGATTGCAAAGATACATCGGTAATGAACCCTTTATGTTAACATATGGAGATGCTGTTTCTGATGTAAATATTAACAAACTTGTCAGCTTTCATAGACAACATGGGGAAATGGGAACAGTAACTTCTGTTCACCCAACCGCTCGTTTTGGTGAACTAATGATAGATAATAACAATATTGTTAATTCTTTTGAAGAAAAACCACAAACAAAGCAAGGATGGATAAATGGTGGTTTTTTTGTGTTTGAACCGGAATTTTTTAATTTTATCAAAGATGATAATACTGTATTAGAAAGAGAGCCCCTAGAAACCATTTCAGCTCAGGGGAATTTGGTAGCTTATAAACATACCGGTTTCTGGCAATCCATGGATACTATAAGAGATCGGAATTTGTTGGAAGAAATGTGGCAAAACAATATCGTTCCATGGTTATAACATTTAACAAGTAACAAATGATTAGGTTATCAAAATCCGTAATTGGTAAAGAAGAAATTCAGGCAGTTACACGCATACTGCAAAATGAATTTCTGGGTATGGGAGATGAAGTACAAAAGTTTGAACAGGAACTGTCTTTCTTTTTTGGTAGAAATGCTGTTTGTGTGAGTTCTGGAACTGCCGCCATTCAGTTGGCATTGCAAGCTGCAGGTATCGGCCATGGTGATGAGGTTCTTGTACAATCTTTAACTTATTTAGCTACTTTTCAGGCTATTTCAGCAACTGGTGCAACTCCTGTTTCCTGTGATGTTTATGAAGACACTTTTACAATTGATTTACAATTTGCCGAATCAAAATTGAATTCAAAAACAAAAGCAATTATTCCTGTGCATTACGCAAGTAATGTAGGAAATTTAAACGATGTGTATAAATTTGCTGAGCAGTATAACCTTAGGGTTATTGAGGATGCTGCCCATGCCTTTGGTACTTATTATAAAGGAAAAGTAATAGGTAGTTTTGGTGATATCGCCTGTTTTAGTTTTGACGGTATTAAAAATATTACTTCTGGTGAAGGTGGTACTGTTGTTTCAAATGACCTGAAAATAACAGAAAAAGTAAAAAATCTAAGACTTCTAGGTGTTGAGAAAGATTCGGAGAAACGGTATAAAAATAAAAGAAGTTGGGATATCAAGGTTTCCGAACAAGGTTGGCGCTATCACATGAGTAATATTATGGCTGCTATTGGTAGAACTCAATTAAAAAAGTTTTCAACTTTTAAAACTAAACGCCAGCAATTAGCAAAGCAATATATTCAACGGCTTTCAAATATTAAGAGTATTAGAGTTTTTAATTTTGATTTTGACGATGTTGTACCTCATATTTTTGTGGTAAGAATACTAACAAAGCAAAGAGATGAAGTAAGAGAGTTATTAAATAAAAGAGGAATTCAGACGGGAATTCATTATAAGCCAAACCATCTCCTGGCTTATTATAAATCAGATTATTCTTTGCCAAATACTGAGAAATTTTATTCCGAGATTATAACGCTACCGCTTCACTCGGATTTATCTCATGAAGAAGTGGACTATATTTGTGATACTTTAAATTCAATAATTGATAAATGACCGGAAACATGCCCTTAGTTTCTGTTATAATGAATTGTTATAATGGAGAGAAGTATCTAAAAGAAGCGATTGACAGTGTTTTAGCCCAAACTTATACTAATTATGAGATTATATTTTGGGATAATGTTTCTACTGATAATAGCAGAAAGATTGTGGAGTCGTATAACGATAAAAGGATAAAGTATTTCCTTGCTGATAAGCATGTTAGCTTGGGGGAATCTCGCAATCTAGCAATAGAAAAATCCAACGGTAAATACTTAGCTTTTCTTGATAGCGATGATTGGTGGAAAAAAACCAAACTGGAAAAAACATTAATTCCTTTCAAGGATAATAAAATTGGAATTGTATATACTAATGGATATACATTTTATGAAAAAAAAGCAAGGCAAAAAAAGTTCTATAAGAAGAAACAAAAAAGTGGGTGGTTGTTTGAAGATTTGATTTCTAATTATCAAGTTATGGTTCCTAGCGTTATGATAAGAAAAAAAGCACTGACCAATTTGACAGAATGGTTCGATACAAAATTTTCAATGATTGAAGAGTTTGATTTGCTTGTTCGTATTTCTAAGAATTGGAAAGTCGCATACATCCATGAGTCTTTATGCTTTTGGAGGGCGCATGCAAGTAGCTTAACTTGGAGTAAGAAAGAAGAATTTGAGATTGAAAATACACTTTTCTTATCCAAAATTGTCAGCAAATATCCTTCTCTTAAAAATACATTTTGTATTAAACGATTTAAAGCAAAAATTGCCTATCATGGGTTTTTAAATAAATGGAAAAAAAACGGCCTAGAGGATCGTGACCTGATTTTACCTTATTTGTTTGTTGATTACCGACTTATGATAATATTTTTTCTTTCTTTTTTCCCTTTAAAAATTGTACTGTATTTTCTTAGGAACATTGGTAAAGAAATATAGTTAAGTATAAATAATATGTATCGTATAGTAATTAGAGGGCTAAACCAAAAACAAGGTTAAAGTATTCAAAAATTATAATTCTAGATTATGTCTGTTAATAGACTCAAATTATTTTATTTCTTGCTCCTTTTACTTTTAATAGCCCCGTTTGGGGTAGGAATCCCAATAAATTTTGGTTTTAAAGTCTTAGATTTACCGAAGATATTCACGTTTTTATTAGTATTAATTTTCTTATACAGGTTAAGAGGTTACGTTTTAACAAAGACCTCTCTATTATTTGGCCTTTTTATTTTCTTACATTTCTTTTCAACTTTTTATTCATTTAATTTTATTGGTAGTTTAATTAATCTGATCGGTTTCACTCTACTTTACTACTCTGGCTATTTTATTATGGATTATTTCATTAGAAATGAAATGATTTTAAATAAGGTAATAAATATTTTAAAAATAGGATTTATTATTCTTGCTTCTTATTCGGTATTGGAATTTGTTTTGGGTTATAATCCCCTTAATAATTACAGAACGGCATACTTGTTAAGTAATGGTACATCATATCTAAATATAGGGTTGGGTAGAATATTTAGGGCTTCCACGGCAAATTATGCTTCAAATTTACCTTTTGCTTACCTCTTATCTTCCCTTTTTTTTCTTTACATTGTTCCTTCATTTAAAACACCATTAAAAAATAAATGGTATACCAGATTTTCATACATAATTGGCGTTCCTGCTCTTTTTTTTGCACAAAGCAGGGCTGCATATATAGCTTTTACCCTTACATTATTATTAAGTTTCATTTTGAGAAGTAGTATTTCCTTTCTGAAACGAGGCGTTTTGCTTATCTCTTTCCCTATAATAATTATATTATTATATGGATGGATTGGTGGAAATATTAAAACTTATATTAAGGTTTATCTTTTAAAAATAGAAGTACAGAAAAGAGGGGATAGTGGTTTGGGGGGTAGATATGAGAACAACGTTATTGATTTCCATTATGCAATGCAATCCCCCGTTTTGGGACATGGTTCAGGGGCTTTACATCATGCCAAAAGTGGAAGATTTCATGTTTTAGACTCTAGTGATTCTTCATATTTATTAACAATTCTGGCTGATAGAGGAATCATTTCCTTGATCCTGTTTTTATTTATTCTTGGACAATTACTTTATAGGTTATATAGTACTGGGAAAAAACGATGGAAATTAGCCCATTATAGTGAAGCAGTTTTCTATGCCATCCTTGTTTTTAGTCTATGTTTAAATTCTTCCCAGCGATATGAATCGTTGTTTTTTTATTTTGCACTGTTTGGAATTGGCAACAGAATTTTTGAATTTTATAAAGCTGAAAAAAAAGGTGGTTTCAATTATTATTTCCACATACAATAGATATTCTTTTTTAATGGAGATTTAATGGAGATAGGAAAATCAATATTGGATCAATCTTTCAGGAAATTTAAGATTATTATTGTTTCTGATGGCTCTACCGATGATACATTAACTATGCCAAGAAAATTTTAAATAAACGTGTAAAATTTGTTCAAAGCGAAAAAATTATAAAACCCGTTATTAGTTCGCAACAAGGAATTGTCTTTGGTAATAGAGGTTTATGCACTTTTTGTGATAATGATGATTTATGGATTGAATAAATTAAGAAGATAAATGGAAATAGCCGAAATGGGTTTCGTTTTTGTACTGATTTTTAATTGAGAACAATTAGAAAACCAGTTAAGTTATATGTAATATTATAGTTATGTGTGGAATAAATGGATGTCTTTTTATTGGTAAAAAAGACAAAGATGAGTTACAATCAATAATATCCTCTATGAATAAAATAATTATTCATAGAGGGCCAGATGATATGGGGGATTTTATTTGTTCTTCAAATGATTATTCTGTTGCTTTGGGAATGAGAAGGTTATCAATAATTGATATTAATGGCGGTAATCAACCAAAATTTAATTATTCAAAATCTATTGTAATTGTATTTAATGGAGAAATATATAATTACAAGGAATTGAGGAAAAGTTTGGAAAATAAAGGAATAAGATTTAATTCAAATAGTGATACTGAGGTTATTTTGCGTTTATACGAAAATGCGGGCGTTAATTCATTTAAAAAATTAGATGGAATGTTTGCCTTCAGTATTTTTGATAAAAGTTTAAATAAAATCTTTGTCGCTCGTGATCGATTCGGTGAAAAACCTCTTTATTATTATAAGGATGAAAATAAAGCTTTATGGGCATCTGAACTGAAAAGCATTATCAATAATTTTCCTGAATTAAAAATCGTTTCAAAGCCCGCTTTAAATTTATTTTTGTCGTTAACATACATTCCGGCACCATATACTATTTATGAAAATATATTTAAATTAAAACCGGCACATTTTTTAGAAATTGATGTACAAAATATATCAATAAAAGAAAAAGAGTATTGGAATATAGATTTAAATACCCCTGTGGATTTGACTGATTATAATGAAGCTAAGCGGGAATTAAAAAAGTTATTGTTTGATTCAGTAGAAAAAAGAATGATTTCTGATGTTCCATTAGGTGTGTTTTTGAGCGGAGGGGTGGATTCTACCATAATAGCTGCTATCATGTCGCAACTATCAGAAAGACCTATAAAAACGTTTTCTGTTGCATATTCCAATCCGAGATATGATGAATCAGGACGTGCAAAATTAGTAGCTGAACATATCAAATCAGAGCACCACGAATATATACTGAATTATGATGAGATACTTCAAGACATAGACAAGATTATACTCAATTATGATGAGCCGTATGCTGACTCATCCTGCCTTCCAACCTATTATATATCCAAAAAAACTGTAGGTCATGTGAAAGTTGCCCTGACTGGTGATGGAGGAGATGAGGTTTTCGGCGGTTATAATAAATACTTAATTCATACTTATGGGAAAATTTACCAACGATTTATTCCTGCGTTTTTAAATAAATTTATTTTAAAGAGCTTAGAAAGAATAAGTCTGGGGAATAAGGATTCAAAGGGGCCTATTACAAAGGCAAGAAAGCTTTTAAATAGTATTGGAAATAGTACATTGATAAATCACTTAAACATTATTTCATTAGGATTTAAAAATAATGAATTACAGTTTCTCATGAAACCCGATATTTTTCAAGATACTCATCAAATACTTTCAGAAAACTTTTCAATTAAACAGAAATTTAGTGAAGAACCTTTAAAACTTGCCCGTTTATTAGATATGCATATTTCTTTGGAAGGAGACATGCTCGTTAAAGTTGATAGAGCCAGCATGTTAAATTCACTTGAATGCAGGACTCCATTTTTAGATCATAGGTTAATGGAGCTTTCATTTCGTATGCCCGATAGTTTTCTAATAAAAGGCTTAAATAAAAAGCGGATTCTAAAAGATACATTTAAAGACCTTCTTCCAAAAGATTTTTTCAAATCCTCAAAATCAGGATTTGAAGTTCCTGTTTCTCATTGGTTAAGAAATGAATTAAGAGAAGAGTTATTAGAAGTTCTATCCGAAAGTAATTTAGCAAAGCACAATTATTTTCAATACTATTATGTAGAAAAATTAATAAAACAGCATTTGTTTCAGAATATGGATCAGTCTGTTAAACTTTGGACTCTATTCTGTTTCCAAAAATGGTATAATCATAATATTGATTCCTGACCTGCTTAATTAGATCCAATGGCAAAAGTCTTATTTACAGTAAATTTTGATGGCTTTTTTCTTTCGCATCGATTACCGATTGCTCTTGAAGCAAAAAAGAGGGGATATGATGTTATTATTTTGTGTGAAAATACAGGGAAAGCTGATAAAATTATAGAGCAGGGCTTTCAGTATATTGCACTTCCTTTTAATAGAGAAAAAAAAGTAAATATTTTACGTGAAATTAAGTATGTTTTTTTTCTGTATAAACAATATAAAAAAATAAAGCCGGATATTATTCATCAGATATCCATAAAACCGGTAATTTACGGAAGCCTGGTTGTTAAACTCTTACATAAGAAAATAGCTATCATTAATGCTTTCAGTGGAATGGGCTATCTTTTCACAGGCTCTCGAAAGAAAATTTCGGAAATTTTTTTAACCCCCTTTTTTCGGTTTATCTTTAAACAAAGGCGGTTAAAAATTATTCTTCAAAACAATGATGACTTTAAATTTTTTTTACAAAAAAGAATAGCGAAGAAATCCCAATTAGAACTAATAAGAGGCTCGGGTGTTGATCTTGATGAATTTGCATTTTGTCCAGTTCCTTCAATAAACGAAAATAAGTTACGGATTATTTTTCCTGCTCGAATGCTTCGGGACAAAGGCGTATTTGAGTTTTATTATGCAGCTAGGCTTATAAAAAAAACACATCCTCATTTTGTTTTCACATTGTGCGGTAATATTGATAAAGCTAATCCAACTTCACTATCAATTGAACAACTGAAAAAATGGAACAGTGAAGGGTTTGTCACTTGGATTGGATTTCAAAAAAACATGGCAAAAATTATAGCTAACCATAACATTGTAATTTTACCATCCTATAGAGAAGGGTTACCTAAATCTCTAATTGAAGCTTGTGCAATAGGAAGACCTATTATTACAACGGATACTAATGGATGCCGGGAATGTGTTATTCATAACTATAACGGGTTCTTAGTACCTGTTAAAGACCATTTAAAGATTGTTGAAGCGATTAATAATTTTATTCAAAACCCAAATCTTTTGAAGAAATTTAGCTCAAATTCAAGATTATTAGCAGAGGCTGAATTTGATATAAAAATTGTACTTATAAAAACAATGAACATTTACAACAAACTTTTAAATAATTAATAAAATAATAAAAACTATGAAATTTCAGGAAAAACATTCAACAAATCCAATTACATGGGAAAAGTATCCATTACCTTCCGGAAATGATATTTCTAGAATTGAAGTTTTCTTATCAAAGAATAAAGGTAAAAAAGTTGTTGTAGTACAGGGTTTGGGATTTGTTGGTGCGGTTATGTCTCTTATTTGTTCAAATGCACTTACCGAAGAATATGCTGTTATAGGTGTGGATTTGGCAGTCGAAAGTAGTTATTGGAAAATAGCATCTATTAATGAAGGGATATTTCCAATTGTCGCATCAGATCCTAAGATAAATGAATTCTTTGAAAAAAGCAAAGAGAAAGGAAATTTCCTGGCAACTTTTGATAATTATGCATATTCTGTGGCGGATATAATTATTGTCGATATTAATCTAGATGTAACAAAAGAGGCAGACTTTTTAAAAAAAATAATTGATTATGATGTTGATCTCATACCTTTCAAAAAGGGGATAGAAGCGATAGGGAATAATTGTAAAGAAGATGTTTTTATTTTAGTTGAAACTACTGTTCCTCCAGGAACTTGTTCAAAAATTGTTTATCCTACAATAAAAGATTGTTTAGCTAAAAGAGGATTACCTGAAAATAAATTTAAATTAGGTCATTCGTATGAGCGGGTTATGCCTGGACCAGATTATATTGATTCAATTCAAAATTTTTATAGGGTTTATTCTGGGATAGATGAAAAAAGTGCTATTGAAACAGAAAGTTTTCTTCGTACTATAATTAGTACGGAAAAATATCCTCTTACAAGGTTAGATAATACTAATTCTACAGAAATGGCAAAAGTATTGGAAAATTCATATAGGGCAATGAATATTGCTTTTATTGTGGAATGGTCTCGTTTTGCAGAACAGGCCGAAGTTAATTTATATGAAGTAGTTAATGCAATAAAAATGAGGCCTACTCACAGTAATATGATGTACCCAGGTATTGGTGTTGGAGGCTATTGTTTGACTAAAGACCCTTTGCTTGCCTCTTGGGCTAAACAAAATTTATTTGATAGTGATTCTATATTAAAACAAAGCGAAGAGAGTGTTCAAATAAATGATCAAATGCCGTTATTCGCTTTTAAGTATTTAAAAGAAACATACAAAAATAGTTTGTCTGGGAAAAAAGTTCTATTACTGGGGATTTCATATAGAAGTAATGTAGCCGATACACGTTATTCACCTATCGAACCATTCTATGATTATTTAATTTCTGAAGGTGCCAAAATTTTTCTTCATGATCCATATGTTGACTTCTGGGAAGAGAAATCAATGCCAATTTCTTCAGATTTAAAGCGGTTATTAAAGGAAAAGATAGATATTTTAGTGTTTTGCACAAACCATAGTGATTATATCAATGATTCAAACCTTATATCCTTGTTAATGGAAAAAAACCAAATGTTTATATTGGATACTGTAGGGGTGTTAAATAATGCTGAAATTAATGAATTAAAGAACTACCATATTGTCAAGGTTATAGGACGAGGTGATGTTTGATCTGTGTTAAATAAATTATTATCAACAAAAAAATAATTAAAATGAAACGAAAAGTATTTATATTAGGAGGGGGGGGGTTTATCGGTAGCGCAATTGCCAGAATACTGTCCTTAAGAAAAAATTATGACATAACAATTGGAGATGTATTTATTAGAAATCAGGATGATGTAGATTTTATGGAATTCATTAATTCGTCAGGGATTAAACTTATTAAAGGGGATTTTACCAATCCCGTTATGTTCAATGCCTTGGATAAAGATTATGATGATTTCTATATGTTGGCTTCAATGATAGGGGTTAACAATACTTTAGAAATTCCTCATGAAATTATAAGGGTAAATACAGCATTAATTTTTAACTCATTGGAATGGTTAAAAAAAACTTCTGTAAAAAATGTACTTTTTACTTCAACAAGTGAAAGTTACTCCGGAACTATTGATCGATTTGGTTATTTAATACCGACCCCGGAGGATATCCCTTTGTGTATTGATCCTATAGATCATCCCCGTTTTACCTATGCAGTTACCAAAATGCTTGGGGAATCCGGTTTTATGAATTATGCACGTGTTTTTGGATTTAAATGCAAAATTATTCGTTACAGCAATATAATAGGGCCAAATATGGGTTTCAAACATGTTATTCCACATCTTGTGCAACGGTTCATGGAAAATGAAAATCCATTTAGAATTTTTGGATATGACCAAACCCGTTCTTTTTGTTATGTTGAAGATGGTGCTATGGGTACAATCTTAGCAATGGAAAATAAAAAGGCAACTAATGATATATTTCACATAGGAACAGAAGAAGAAATTACAATCGAAGATTTAGTCAGGGAAGTTGGGAAATATTTTAATTATGCTGGTAAATATGTATATGCACAAACATATCCTGGTTCTGTGTCAAGAAGATGCCCTGATATTTCTAAAGCAAAAAAAGTATTAGGATACAATCCCAAATATCACTGGAAGGAAAGCCTTATTCCTACTATAAAATGGTATGAGAATTATTTTATGCATAATAAAAAGACAAAAGATAATTCATTTAAGGGGCCTGAAGCATTTAGTTATTAGAATTTATTGGATGAGCAAGATGTATAAAATTATATTTAAAAGAGTTTTAGATATTTGTTTCTCTTTGATTGCGCTAATATTCTTATCGCCTCTATTAATATTAGTTATCTTTATTCTATTGTTTACAGGTGAGCATGAAATTTTTTACTTTCAAAAAAGAATTGGAAAGGGCCTTAAGTTTTTTTCTATCTGGAAATTTGCTACCATGATGAAAAATAGTGAAAACATGGGACACGGGATAATTACCATTAGAAATGATCCAAGGGTACTGCCATTTGGAAAATTTTTACGAAAAACTAAAATAAATGAGCTTCCTCAGTTAGTTAATGTTTTAATAGGCGAGATGAGCATTGTTGGGCCTAGACCATTAATATATAATCCTTATAAAGACGATATAGGAATGAAAGTTTATTCAGTAAAACCTGGTTTAACGGGGATTGGTTCAATTGTTTTCAGAGATGAAGAGAAACTTTTATCTGAAACTAGTCTTGATAAGAAAGTTTTTTATGATGAATATCTTTCGCCTTATAAAGGGGAATTGGAATTATGGTATCAAAGCAATCTTTCATTTTACGTTGATTTCATGCTTATTTTCCTAACAGCATGGGTGATTTTAGTTCCCAATAGTGATTTGGTTTACAAAGTGTTTAAGGACTTACCGCCAAAGCCGTCAAATTTGTTAATCAAAGAAAATTAAATTACAATGAAAATCATTTCCGTAGTAGGTGCCCGTCCCCTTTTTAAGACTTTAGAGACTTAAGAGAAGGTAGTGACTGGAGTGTCCTTTTAGCGAGAAGAATTAAATTAAACATAACGTATGAAGATAAGGTCACACAGAGAATTAGATACCTATAAACTTGCTTTTGAAGCAGCTGTTGAAATATACAACTTAACCAAATCATTCCCCAAAGAGGAAACATATTCTCTAACCGATCAAATTAGACGTTCTAGTAGATCAGTATGTGCCAACATTGCAGAGGCTTTTAGGAAAAGAAGGTATCCTAAACATTTTGCATCAAAACTAAGCGATTCAGAATCAGAAGCTGCAGAATCGCAGGTCTGGTTAGATTTTGCTTTAGAATTTAAGTGCATTACACAAGAAGAATTTGAGCTGTTAGATGAAAAATATGAGCAAATAATCGGCAAACTCGTTAATATGGCATCTCATCCGGAAAAATGGAGCTACTAATCTCTTCAATCCCTCCCGTCTCTTCAGTCTCCCCATCTCTTCAGTCTCTAAAGTCTCTCGGCCTCAACCTTTTCAGCCCCTTAGATTAAAACAAAAATATAATGAAAATAATCTCAGTAGTAGGAGCAAGACCTAATTTTATGAAAATTGCCCCTTTCATTAAAGCAATAGAAACATATAATGCTCAAATCCCTTCAATCCCTCCCGTCTCTACAGTCTCTCCAGTCCCTCCAGTCAAAAAGATAGAACACATCCTCGTCCACACCGGTCAGCACTACAACGACCGCATGTCATAAGCCTTTTTCGAAGCGTTAAACATTCCTGAAGCAGATATTAACCTGGGTGTTGGCTCGGGAACGCATGCCGAGCAGGTAGACAATACCATGATGGCTTTTGAAAAGGTGCTGGAACAGGAAAAACCCGATTGGGTGGTGGTGGTAGGCGATGTGAATGCCACTTTGGCTTGCAGTGTTACGGCCAAGAAACTGAATATCAAGGTTTGCCACATAGAAGCCGGCTTACGCAGCGGCGATATGACCATGCCCGAAGAAATCAACCGCCTTGTTACCGACCGCCTGTCCGATTTATTGTTAATCCCCGACAGGCTTTCAGGAGACAATTTGCGCAAAGAAGGCGTCCCCAAAAATAAAATAGCTTTTGTAGGCAACATTATGATCGACACATTGGAAGCTAACTGCCAGAAAGCCGAAAAGTTATCAATAGAAGATATCATTAAATCCAATCTCATCCCAAACCAAACTTTTAACCTTGAATCTTTATCCTTTAACCTTGAAAGCTTTGCTTTAATCACCATGCACCGCCCTTCCAACGTAGATCGTAAAGAAGTCCTGGTTCCGCTGTTCAACTTTCTCGTTGACGAAGTCGCTGCCGACATGCCTTTGATATGGCCTATTCACCCGCGGGCACAAAAAATGTTACAAACCTTTGGCCTTTGGGAAAAAGCATTGCAAACAGATAACCTGATATTGCTCAATCCTGTTGGTTACCATGATATGTTACGCATGAACATGGGTGCCAGATTATTATTAACCGATAGTGGAGGTTTACAGGAAGAAAGTTGTGTGCTGGGAACGCCCTGTTTAACATTGCGTTGGAATACCGAACGTCCCATTACTTTACGAGAAAACGGAGGAGCCTCCGTGTTGGTAGGCAACAACGTGGAAAGAATCCGGAAAGAGTATCAAGCCACCCTGCGTCTCACCCGCAAACCCCGGCGCCCCGAGTTGTGGGATGGGAAAACAGCGGAGAGGTGTGTGGAAGTCTTGGTGGACAAGTACAAAGGCTAATGGCGAAAATCCAAAGTTTAAAGGCTAAAGTTTTTAAAAAAAATGAAAGAATACGATCTGAGTAAGAGGCTGTTAAATTTTTCAATAGATGTTATTCTTTTTTTGAGAAAACTACCTAATACGGAAGAATATAAGATTATCAAATATCAACTTATAAAAGCAGCAACTTCCGCCGGAGCTAACTACGAAGAGTCACAGGGGGCCTCCAGTAAAGCCGATTTTACCAATAAAGTAAGAATTTCATTAAAGGAGATAAGAGAAGCCAATTATTGGATAAAAGTGATTAATGGCATTTTGCATAAAAATGAACTATCTGAAGAAAACCAAAATTTAATTTCAGAATCCCAAGAATTAAAAAACATTCTCGGCTCTATTTGCTCAAAAACAAAAAGAAAAGCCAATTAAACCTTCATTACTTTAAACTTTGCTTTTTAGCCTTTGCCTTTTAGCCTTTAGCCTTTTAGCCTTTAGCCTTTTAGCCTTTAGCCTTTTAGCCTTTAGCCTTTTAGCCTTTAGCCTTTAGCCTTTAACCTTTTAGCCTTTAGCCTTTAACCTTTCCCCCTTCCACTTTGATTTTTAACCTTTTAACTTTAACCTTATTAAAATGAAAACAGCCCTTATCACCGGCATCACCGGCCAGGACGGAGCTTATTTAAGCGAGTTCCTGTTAAAAAAAGGATATACGGTACACGGGATTTAGAGTGTGGAATTTCTTTTTATTCCATCACCCTCAAACGCCGTTCTTTTTTACTAAAAAGCAATTGCGATTAACACAATTTATTAGTTACAACATCCTACTGTTAAAAGCATTAAATGAACATCCATGAACTAAAAAATATTATTTTACAAGGTGAAAGTGAAACCGTTGAATTCAAACGTAATTTCAACAATGATGCTATCATTACCATTAATGCTTTTGCTAATTCAAAAGGAGGGATCTTATTTATTGGTGTTTCCAACAATGGATTAATTATGGGAGTTTCAATTAATAATGAATCCATACAAAACTGGATTAATGAGATTAAAAACAAAACTGCTCCTGCAATTATTCCTGATAGTGAAATAATAGAAACCGATGGTAAAATTGTTGTTACCCTCAAAGTCTCTGAATATCCCATCAAACCTGTTTCAATAAGAGGTCGATATTATAAACGGATTGGTAATTCAAACCATCTGTTAGATTTATCTGAAATCTCTAATCAATATCTGAGGTCAATGCAAAACTCATGGGATGCATATCCTTATATTAATTCCGTTTTTAGCTATACGAAGCAGAAGATTAGTTCAAAAGTTATTCCTACTGTGGATAAGACTGTGGATAAGACTGTGGATAAGACTGTGGATAAGACTGCGGATAAGATTTTATTTGCTATAGCAGAAAAACAGAATGTGACCATTTCAGAACTTCAGCAACTTACGGGATTAAGCAGGCGAGGTGTTGAATATCATATGAGTAAATTAAAACACAATAATATTATTGAGAGAATTGGATCAAAAAAAGAAGGACATTGGAACATCATAAAAAAAGCAGGAAATTAAACTTCAAAAAAATGAATTATCCTGAAGCAGAGTTCTATGAGAATTATATCTAAGCCATTTTTATTACATCAAGGTACGGAAAACCTGTCTGACGGATTAAAATAAAATAAACTTTTAAGTAGACAATTATTATGAATAATAAAACAGCCCTCGTCACCGGAATTATCAAGGATAAAGTAACCAAGAAGAATAAAGCGCTATCTTTGTAAACAAAAATTATAGTCATGCCTCAATATATATTTAAAAAGGGAATTAAAAAAAACTCAAATCTAATTAACGTAAGGCTTTTATTAATACATTTTAAGGATGAAAACGATGTTCACTTTATTTATTCCCCTCATCTGGATTTGACAGGGTATGGTAAAAATTTGACAGAAGCCAAAAAATCATTTGAAATAGTGTTTGATGACTTTATAGATTATACATTAAAAAAGAAAACTCTTGGACAGGTTTTAACTAAACTGGGTTGGGAATTGAAAGGAAGCTTGAAAAAGCCAAAGAAAATAATAGCACCAAGTATAACCACAGTTATTAGTGAGAATAAATATGTATCGGATATTTTTGATAACTATCCAACGAAGACCTTTCATCAGGAGGTAGGTATTCCTGCAATGGCTTAAAAGATGTCAACCGGAAAGTTGTCTAATATCCCGTTAAAAGATTTTCGCAGGTTTCTAAAAAATCAGGGCTTAAATATTATCAAAACATCAAAGGGTGAGTCCACTCCGATAACCCATTTTTCTTGAGACCTCAGCATGCGATATTTTTGGAAAATAATTTATCGTTTGGTAATATCGCCGTTAAAAGTAGTCTGAA
>VAPG01037247.1_pt1 | contig 35644 bp, 24 predicted proteins | sample 3393851 | NCBI WGS metagenome assembly VAPG01 (sample SAMN08290438, study PRJNA428436) | hydrothermal vent metagenome | isolation source: Deep-sea hydrothermal vent chimney | place: Atlantic Ocean: South-mid Altantic Ridge | depth 2194 m m
ATCCCCTTTACCGTGGCCTGAGTACCTACCGGCATAAATACCGGAGTCTGAAAGACACCGTGAGAAGTGGTTACTTCACCCCGGCGGGCGGCGCATTGAGACGATTGTCGGTGCAGGGTAAATGGAGATGTCATCATCTGAGCTTTGTCCAGTTATTCTCAAAATTAATAATTATCATAGGCCGCATGGTATCGACCTCTCTTGTAATTCGCAAATTATTCTCCCGGGAAACCTGTAAAAAATGGGGGGGTAACTGTTCAGCGCCAGATAAGATCAGGCCTGCCGATTGTACCGTTAAGTAGAATTTTATTACCGGCATGTTTTTTCAACAATAGCGGCAAAAGGCCGGTAGCTTTAGGGGTAGTAAGCCTGAAAGCTACAGTACCGTTAAGTTTGCTGTCACGCCAGTTCGGGAATTGGGGCTGCAAGATGATTTCCCCCTGAATAGCCATATCCCCATAAGCTACAAGTGCAATATGCAAACGTTTATGCTCAGTTTTTCCAGATAAAGACACCTCCGGCAGGGCGATTCCACAAGCCTGGATATTGGCCAATTCGGCTTTAAAAACCGGGACACCCAGTTTTCTATTTTGCGCCTGATAGTTGATTACACCGGAGAATATCCCTTTACCGGTAACACCTCCAGCCCCGACAAACTCGGATATCTGTGGGGCGACGGCTTTAAATAAGGCTGAAAAATTGTCTATCCACAGCTTATAGTTTATGCTGAGCTGTCTGCTTTTTCTCTGAAATTGCACCGTGGCCTTGAATTTACCAAATTCAGACTGCCCTTTGATGTCGGCCTTTAAATGGTTGGAGAACACCCCCCACAGGTCGGGAATAATGACAGCCCGTGTGGCAGTTAAAGGGAAATTACCAATCCCGACATTGTTTACCTTGATTCCGGTTAAAACGATTCTGTTAAAATGGCGGGAACATTTTTGCCAGCTTACGTTTCCCCTGGTATAGTCCCGAAGCCAGGCCGCAACGTTTCGGTCAGGCAGAAAAATCACCAGACCGGATAAGAAAGAGATAATAAGCATCAAAAATATAATCGCAATTTTTCTAACAGCCATCACTTGCTCCACACATCGCCCCTAATTCCCTTCAAGGGCGACCAGGCAGTTGAGGTCAACTCCTCCCGTCGAATCATTCTGGCGCTTTATATCTGTACGAATAATCCGGATTTGAGCCGCCTTTTCAAGACGGTCAATAAAGGGCAGCAATCTGGCCATGGATATATTTTTCAAGCTTAGGATTGCCTTTTCCCGGTAGGATTCTCCATCTTCAACGGCCACGGGGGAGATTTGAACCAGATGGCCGGTGAGGCCAGAGCTATCGACTTGCCTTTCCAGCCACCCCAATAAAGAAGCAATTGTCTGTCGGTTTTGATTCTTTGATCGATGTCCTCTTTTATCATTCTGTTCGATAACCTGCCGCGCCAGAATATTTATCTGCCGCTCTTTACGCTGGAGGGTGATCAGCCTGCTGTTTAGATGTCGAGAGGCCTGCCCCAGAAACAGCCATACCAGGGCGCAGACAATAATCAGCATAATGACCAGCGGATATAGCAGCTCCTCTCGCCCTCCATCCCTTATGACGTTTAATAATACCGGCGTGAACCTTATATTTTTAAATCCTGAATTTGACATCTTATAAGCCAGGCGTATCCTTTTTTATGACAGCTCAAGGCTGAACTTTACCTTTTTGCCCTTTGCCAAGAGAGCCGCATCCTTTATTTTTACCTTCGTTATTGCCGGGCTGTGGATCAGGGCCTGCCGCAATAGCTCCAAGGCCTTATACGAGGGGATTTCCCCCTCAATCAAAACACCGTCTGGTTCATAATGAAACCGTTCCCACCTTACATCGATATTATGACCAGTTTGCAACTGGATAAGAGCAAGCCATTGACTAAGTGAAGGTCTTTGTCTGGCGGGAGAGTGCGGCGAACTATTAAGTACCTGGCGTAACTGCCCAACAGGGTCGATCATAACCGGAGCCCCGGGCAAGGCTCGGTGGAAAACCTGGCTGATTGACTGCCGCAGCTGTTTATATTCCTGGCTGTCTCGCTGGTAGGTCAAGGCCTGAAGAAAGAGCCCTATACACAAAAAGGCAAATACCGCCGCCATTGTCTGACGCCAGGGACGTAACCATGGCCGCCAGGCATCGTAACGGCCAAATTGCCCCCAACGGAAATCAAGCAGCTCCCGGCCTTGCCGGTTGTCCGCCGCCAGAGCCAACCCCGCTACCCGCAGATGTTCCCAATTTTTCAAGCCAGGTGCCAGCTGTTCCAGATTGGGGATTACAGTTTCTCCGTTAATGGCAGGTTCAAGTAAATTTACCTGCGACTCCGGCCCTAAATAAATAAATCTTGTGCAGGGATAATGCCTGTTGCTGTCTTCAATCAGCCATCGTAATTCTTCCCGACCGACATCCTGCCGGTTGTCCGCCCCTTGAGCCTGCAGACGAATGGTAATAATTTCGCCATCCTCGACGATATATACCGTGGTTAAAGCACCTGAAGAATCAATAACCATATTACGGCCGCTGGAGGAAAGCATATCCTGCCTCAGCAGTAAAGGCAAGGCCCCCAGCTCAGCCACCACTAAGCAATCTGGATTGATGCCGATATCAGCAAGCTGTCTCAGGGCATCACGCAGGTACTGAGCAGCGGTGCCGGCATAAAGAACACGAGCCTGCTCTTTATTAATACGCATTTGCAGCGCAAAATGAGGCTCAACCGGCATATTGATAAAAGAATCCTGGGCCTCCTGCGGTAAAATCTCTCTGATCTGCTCTAAGCGGGTAAAAGGCAGTTTTGTCCGCCGGAATATCATATGAGAGGCACTGAGTCCTGCTATGACATGTCGGCATGATGCATATTTCGCAGCCATAACGGAATCATGTATTGTTTCGGCGGTATATTGCAAGTCACCGTCTTTGCCCAGACAGGCGCATAACATAGATGAATCTTCTAAAATTATGCCGGAGGCTCTGTTCTTTATGGTTCCCATCGTAGCCATTTAATTGTAATTCTTCTATTCTTGTCCCTGAAAATTAAAGCCCGCATCCTGCCTGCCATATGATTCTGTCGTGAAGTGGATAAGATATAAAATATATTACTGCTAACGCCAAGTAAATTCATCGGCAGATGAATATGAATACCTTTAAGCTCAGGAAGAGCTCTCAGCTCACTAAGGCGCATAAACGGTTTTTCAGCCCGTCTTCTGAAGACAGCATCAATCCCTGCGGTGGACAATTCCGGGATCAAGCTACTTAATACACGACGTGAGGCTGTGTTTATATTGAGATTATCATTTACCCCCGGCGGCCAAGCACGAAAATATGGCCGCAGACGTTCGATATATTCCGGCCGCCACCCGCGCAACAACTGTAATTCTGCAAGATTGGTCAGGGGGGCGTTCCCGGCTCCGTAATATATCTTTTCCCGCCGGTAAAATTCATTTTCCGCGCCGTCAGGGCCGTGGGGGATATTATCCTTGTCAAGCCAGTCACGCAGTGAATCAAGAAGCCCAGCTGGGATATCAAGACTTAAGAAAATGCCCTTGTAAATTTTGTATCGCTGGGTGTCCAGCTTACCAGCGCCGTTCAGCAGACTGTTGATATTCCAGTAACGTTGACCATCTTCTATTACCGCCATGGTCGTGGCACCATTCAAACCTCGAAGCAGGACAGGCTGAGCCCACATCTCCAGCAAATTGTCGGATTGTGTTGTTGCGCTGTCGTAGGCCAGAATCATACTTGTTTGACTAAGAATGGATTGTGAGTTCCGCCAGGCCGTTTGCCACTGCAGATTATTATCGACCTGGGATATCTGAAACAGGCGCTGATCCAGTCCGGCGTAGATCAGGGGAATAATAAAGGCCGCGGCTACCAGTACAAGGAGCAGGATCATGCCACGTTCATTACCGAGATGATTTTTCACGTCTACCATGATTTTTTGTTGCCGATGTCGCGGGGCAGTCTGTTAAATGGTATTTTTGAACGCCATGACCAAATCCCAGCGCCCAAGTTTAAGCCAATAAAAATGCCAACGAACGGCAACTGGTTCTCCGCCGGTAAAATCATCCGGTCGCTGCCAGCGCCCATCTTTGCCCATAAGTTCATAACTTACCTTACGCAATCCTTTTATCCGAACATCATAAAGAGAAATACCGCCGGCATCCAGGGAGTTAAGCTGTCTGGTAAATATTAATTTACCAGACAGCCTGAACCAGGCATAGCGCACCCAGACCTCAGGGCCCAGGGGCATTCCACCAATCTGAACATCGCCCCGGCAGCGTAGCTCTAACGAATCGCGGCCTATTCTGATGTTTTTGCGCCCCTCTGCCGCTGGACGCAGGGCCAGAATGTCCTTGAGCAGCGTGCGGCGCATATAATGCATATCGGCCAGTTCTCCGGCTCTGGCTGCGATGTCTTTCTGAGCACGCAAGGTGTCGGATATCATGGTATAGGTGGCCGCCATAATAAGAGCGCCCACCGCCATGGCAATAAGCAGCTCCAGAAGGGTAAAGCCCCGCCCGCTTATTTGCCCTTCGGGAACCATAACCAATCCTGACGGATTAAATTTTCTCCATGTTCCGTGATCCGTAAGGTCAAATGCCATTCTCCGGAATCGGTCTGATGTTCAATCTGTCGTCTCCAGTTAAAATTAAATCCCCCCAGTGATTTCTTGCCCTCAAGCTCTGATGGCTCTGTCGGCATACCCTGCAAATGATACGTCTCCAACAGATTCCAGGCCAGCTGATCTGCGGCACTTTTTCGGATAAGGTAGTTCTGGGTTCGCAATTGCTGGCTGCAAATTGAACTGACTGACAAAAAAAGAATAGCGGCAACCGCCATGGCAATTAAAACTTCAAGCAGGGTAAAGGCGGCCTGCCGGCCGCTCCTGTCATCGTTGGTGTATCTGAGCGGGGGGCTAAAAATTACCATCTTTTTTAATATCATTCCAATTAGCAATCTTAGCAACAAGACGAGGACCGCGTTGACCAGGGATGAATAATACTGAATAGCCTTTGAGGCTGTCTCTTACCTTGAAATTTATTAATAACGGTCTAAGCAGGCCGAAGGGGGTAATAGTAATCTTAACCACGCTGTTAGAATAGCCATCATCGGGAGAGCGCATAATTAACCGCAGCCGTTGGCGGTCAATATCATGACCGCTTAAGGCGGGGGAGGCAATAATTTTATACTCCCGGCCCTGCAGTTTCAGGCAGGTATAGCGCTGTCTAACCAAATTCAACCGTATTTGACGGTTTACTCCGTCAAACGATGCCTGCTCTGTCAACTGCCGCAGAATATTAACAAAACGTACCGCCTCACGGCGGGCTGTCTGATTATCACCCACATAAAGGCGCGGCATTAAAAGCCCTGTCATGATTGACAGTACAACAAGGACGATGAGGATTTCCACCAAGGTAAAACCAGCCTTTGAGCATCTTTTTTGAGACAACCGTCTTATAAATGTCACAAAGGATAATTCACCCGCGGTATGGATTGAAGGACTCCCGGAATTTCTCTTGTTCTGACTGTGATTATATCTGAGCAGGGCACGGTAAAGTCTTGGCGATGAAAACATAGTGTAGCCGTCAAGGGACATAAAAAACAGCTAATTCTGGCATGTTGGAAATAATAACAGCACCTGTCAATAAAAATATTTGCTAAAAATAAAACTATAAGGTATTCATAAAATAATTGAGAGGATAATCGTAAGTTAATATCTACTATTTGGGTCTCTAACAGTAGAACTTTCTGCAAAATTGCGGGAATTCATCCTTCCATCAATGTTGGATCTCTAAAAATCGGCCGGAATAACGAATGATTTATTGTTCTCACTCAGTAAGATAACAGAGGGCGCCTGATAACATTGCTTATGCTGATGGGCAAGTCGTTGATATAAGGATAACCAATATCGTTGCTGACAAAGTGTATATGCATCCTTTTTGGAGGTTAACGGACTCTGGTAATATGTATTATACTGCGGGCCGGCGGATATTAACTGCCTTTCTTGTGTTATGGCTTGGCGTTGCCTCTTTCCAACTGGCTGTACGTATCCCCTCGACCGGCAGGTTTATAATTCACCCGGATAGAAACCGGCATAGACATAATTATCAGTTTGTCAGACTGCGGAATAATATATCTGGTCTGGATTTTCAAGTCGATTTTAACGAAAAGTTGCTTTTTAACATAAGAGCCGATAATATGGGTATTCAAAACAAACGATTTGGCTTTTTCCGTTTCGCCTTGATAAAACAAATTCTGATTCAAAACGCCAGGCTGGCGTTTTTTTCTGTTAACAGTAAAAGAATTAAAACAGCGAAAAGTCCTGTAATTCCTGCCACTGGCAACCCTAAACAGGATAGGACGATAGTTCAAAGGCAGGGCTTAAATTTTATATCCGTGCTTTATCCAGGGTTGAGGATCAGCGGGGTGATTATGGAGCCGGTTTCCTGGGCAATAACAAAGGGTAATGGGCAGAAAGCGGTTATTACTGCCAATCATGCCTCGCTTGATTTAAAACATAATCTGGTAATTTTTAATGGCAATGTAAAATTGACCGCCCCGGGTAATCATCTTGAGACTAATTCGATGCAATTTGATCCAGTTCATAATCAAATTGAAGTTAGCGGCAGATACTTTTTACAAAAGAAAAGGCAAATAATTCAAGGACGGGGGTTGCGCTCCAATATTTATCTGCATGCTGATCTGTAGATATGGAATGTTCGCATCAGAACAATACCGTTCCGCAGCGCTATAAAAAGGGGGATAGGAGATGAAGAAAATTTGGTTTTATGGCGGGGTAATGGCTCTTTTTTTTCTCTGGGTGTTTCCAGCCCTGGCATCTACTACTTCACAGGCCTTAACGGCCCAGGGGCGGACATTTCTTTTTAATAACGGTTCCCCCACTGTTCCCGGTTTGCAACAGGCGGTCGGCAAATTTAAGTCTGCGATTCAAGCCGATCCTAATGACCGGGAGGCCCGGTTTTTTTCAGCTGTCAGTAATATACTCCTTTCTGTTACACAGAATAGCGGCAATACTGTCATAACCACCCTGGCCGACCTCGCTAAATCCTTTGGCGTGAACCGTAATACCAATATCAGTCTACTCTCTTCACCATATGACAAGCCGCCCATGCTGCGTGATGAATATAATCCGCCGGCCAATATTCCCGACGGCAGTAAACTGCAGACATTCCTGGCCGGCCCGTTTCTCGATCTATTAACTGCCTCTCTTGCTGATTTAAGCGTTATCGACAGTCAAGAGAAGGTCTCTCCCTTCAAACTTACCTTGACCGCAGGCGAGCTGGATGCCCTCTCACCGGTTGAAGTTGACTATGGCGATGTTTTGTTGCTCGAAGCTGGCCTGCGAACCATGAAAGCCGTTATCCTGATTACCGACGCCTATGACATGAAGTGTAGTCTGCGTGACATTATTGTCTTAAACAATGCCGGTATATTTCAAATCGAGAGAGACCTCGCTGAAAAATATCCGGATTTAATGAATCTAAAGCCCAATGGTACCGGGGCCGCGGAGCTGACCAAGGCTAGAACTGAGTTAATAAAATTGATAGACAACAGCCGGGCGGCAATGGACTTTATCAAGAACAAGCGGGGCACTCAGGGCAATTATCTCTTTACCTTTGCCAATCAATCAGAGATGAATGATGCCCAGTTGAATATTGATGGTATGACAGAAGTTGAAAATTCCCTCAAAGAGAACAGGCCCGCCATTTTATCTCGGACTGAATCGTTTGACCTGCATTTAAAAAATGGCGGCACTCCCAGGTTTTACGTGCAAACCAATGTCGACGGTAAAGTTAACAATGCCAGCGACATCTGGTTTTCTGCCGGAGGTGTTGACAATACGTACCTCCATGTTAATCCTTCGTCATATTCAAAAACATCTACCGCTCTAAAAGTAACGGTGGCTGGAGGCGCATATGAGTGGGATGAGCAAAACCAGTTTGAGCAATGGTGCAATGTCTCATCTACGGTGAATGCCGTCCTGTCGGGAAACAATATCACCAGTGGCAGCATTGCTGTAACAGACTCCTGTAAGGGAAACAGCTCATTTTCAATTACCAGTGGCAGCGTCACCACCATTAGTGACAATGAAATAGATTTAAACCGGCTCTTCGGTAACACCGGCAAACCTCCCCTCGATATACGACATTACTTACCGCATTATGACGCAAGAGGAGAAACAATTAATGATGGCAATCTGCCGACTCCGGCCTTTGGCGGTATCTTCCCTGGGGGGTCTTACCAGGACTCCGTCTCCCTGGTATCCCCTGTGCCCGTTAAGACCATTACGGTGGACGGTAATGATGCAGATTGGCAAGGCATAAATAATATTGTTAACACGAGCAATAGGAATTTCCAGTCGCCAGACTATAATTTCCAGTCGCCAGACTATGTTAAGATAAAAGATGTAAAATCAAGCCGTGACAATAATTATATTTATGTAATGGTGCGAACAGCCGCAACTGATACAACCAAGCCGTTGACTGTTGATGCCAGTTTTTACTACGGCAATAACAACCAATACTTAGAATTATCTTATGACGGCAATGGGACAACTAGCTGTGCCTTGGGGGATGCGAACGGCATTTATTCCACGGATACAAGTAACTGCAAACTCGTTAATAATGTCGCGGAGCTGCGTCTGCCAATAGATAAAATATCAGACTATAGCAATGCCAGGTTCTATGTATCAACAAGTTCTTCAAGTTCTTCGAACTCATATTATGATGATTATTTTACTGCCAGTATCCTTCTGTCTGCCCACAAAGATACCGGTACGGTAACCTGCGCCGCCAATAATGGCCATGGGCGAATTTTTATCGTCGCTTATGACGGCCCGGCAATGATCAGCAAGGCGTTTCTGGGCAGCGTAATTATGCAAAGCCCCGGTAACTTCACCGTTCCCCTCTTTGCCCATACTGCAAATACTTATCTCTATGGCTGGTGGGATGCCGATAATAACGGTATCCTTTCCCTCGGTGATTATGTCGGCCATATCGGGCCTCTTACCACAACGCAAAACATTGCCCTTAACCTGAACAGACGGCTGATGGTCGATTTTACCAAGGTTATTCTGCCTTCAAACTCCCAGGCCGGTGGTTCTCTGTCCTTTTCGGCTGCCAAGGTAACCAGTACCGACAGCGGAATTATATCCTATGAATGGAATTTTGGCGACAACACCACCGCCACTGGTGCCGAGGTTAATCACACTTACCAGCGGGCCGGGGATTATCAGCTTACCCTGAAGGTCAAAACCAAGAGTGGAGAGACAGACTCACGTTCCACGATCGTTCATGTTGCCGAGGCAGCCTATAAGATTGATGGTGCCATCAGCGGTTTAGCGAGTGGCAAATCAATCAACCTTTATGCCTATTCAGCCAGCACCGGCTCCTACGGCTTTCAAAGTATAAACGGAGACGGTTCATCACCGCTTAATTACAGTATCACCAATCTGCCCCCAGCACCTGATTACACCCTGTTCATTAACTCTGCTGATTATCCCGGCGGCTATTATGACGGCAATGGCGGCCTCACCAATGCTTCGCAGGCCGCCTCCATCGACCTCAGTGCCTCGGATAAGCAGAATGTGGATTTTACCCTCCCGAGCGCCAAAACCCTCACGGTACAACTTGACGGAGTTAAGGCCGGTGATCAAATAAAGGTACGGGCCTGGTCTCAAAGCCTGGGGCTGATGAGTGAGCAGACCGTAACGGCGAACGGAACCAGTGTTACGGCCATCATGGATAATCTTCAAGCCCAGGGCAATTACGTAGTCTATATCAGGCCCGTGGTCGGGAATTCCTGTCGCGACGGTTATTATCAAGGCGAGAACCTACAGCCAGGCAGCCTGTCGCAGGCCTTGGCACTGCCCATGACCGACAACACGGCAATTAATATCACCATGGGTAATGGATACAAAATAACCGGTACCATCACAGGCCTCGCTAAAGGTGAAATTGCTACGGTCTCGGCTTGGTCGCCAGGCTATCGGAACGGCAACGCGGCCCTAATTACCGGCACCGGTAGTGATATCCGTTATACTATCAGCGGCCTGCCTTCCCGACCCGATTATATGGTCGCCATTAAAGTACTGGGCGGCGGCGGAGGTTATTACGGCGGCGCCTCCCAGCCTCTGGCCACCTACCAGAATGCTCTGCCTCTTACTCTGAATGACAACAATCTCGGCGGTATAAACCTGACCCTGCCCCAGGGCCACACTATAAGCGGTAAAATTACGGGGACAGGCGGTGGTTATGCGGTGGTTTACGCCTGGTCACCCAGCAGCGGGAATTATGCCAGTACCGGTATTACTCTGCCTGGAACTTACAGCTTCACGAACATGCCTCCCGCATCCGACTATAAAGTCGGGGTATATGTCCGCAATTATCTTAATCCGACTCCCCTCATCGTAGATATCAGCCAGCATAATCAGGTAGATCAGGACTTCACTCTGACCAGGGGCGGAGCGATCATCGGCACTATCACCGTCCCATCTGGAACGGATAACCTGCGGCTCATGGTCTGCAGTGCCGAACATGAAACTTGCGCCTCCCTGAACCTGCATGCCCCATTGTCGGGCGGAGACGTCAATTATTTTGTTCCCGGTCTGCCGGCGGCCAACGATCTTATCCTGAGCCTCCATCTCGGCAATACCGTCTATTTTTATGACAGTATCAACAACGGAAGCAGTTCTCTGACAAGCGATCCCGGTCTGGCAATGTCTGAGGCTCTAACTCTGGCTCCCGGCCAGGTATTAACCGGGATCAATATGGATTTAAGTTCTCTATATACTTTTTCCTTAACGGGTAAGGTACAGGGGGTTCTCAATAGCGATAAGGATATAGCTGTCGTTATCACGGTCTGGAATAACCAGGGGGGCCGGGGCAGTGTTGTGCGCAACGGTAATGGTACCTTTTCCATCCCGGGTCTGCCTGCCGGTAAGTACTATCTCATGGCAACAGCCGCTGGATACAGCAATATGTTTTATAACGGCAAGAGCTGGGGCATTGGCCTTGGCAAGGCCAAACTCTTCTCTGTTACCGCCAATACAAATATTAATGACCTTACTCTTAATAAAGGTTATACGGTGAGCGGAACACTGACCGATCCTGACCATACACCACTGGCCGGAGTGTATATCAGTGCCTGGGATGCTGACCAGAAATTTGGCGGCGGAGCGGTAAGCCTTGGCGACGGCAGCTTTAAAATCAGTGGCTTACCGGCTGGTACCTATAGTTTGGAGATTCACTGTCTGGCGGGTGATTACGAGGGCAGTATAAACCAACTGTCCGCAGATACTACCCGTAATATAACCGTAAACAAGGAAGCCGGGGTAATCAGCGGCAGTGTTACTGGTTCCGGGCGGAATAATGCCATAATCTTTGTTTACGACAACCAGGGCCATTATGTTACGGCGGTGGTACCCAGTGCCGACGGCAGTGGCAGCTATACATACAAGATAGACAACCTGCCTGCCACCGGCACTTACCGTATCAAGGTAGATACCGACGGGAACTACAGTACAATGGAGTGGACGGGCTCTGTAACCCTTAGTTCCGCCACCGCCTCGCAAATATTAAACATTGGGCTTTGAAATCAGGTAGAAGAGGAATGAATGTCCCGTATAATTAAAATAATCTGTTTTGTCCTGACTGTTGTAATACTCGCACCTTCTGCCCTGCAAGCCAAGGAAACGGCACGGGTGAAGTTTCATAACGGTAAATTGTCGGTTACCTTTGAGAATACCCCTTTGATTCAGGCCTTACAAAAGATCGCCGCCAGCACCGGCACTGATTTTTTCGTTGATCATCAGCTTCAGGGAGAGATTAACACCCATTTCAAGGATCTTCCCTTAGATGAAGCAGTGAACCGCATCTTCAGTCATTATGATTATGCGGCTTTCTTTGGCAAAAGCCAGGCTGGTGGATATCGTTTGACCAAGGTCAAGGTTTTCCGCAAGGGCAAACAGGTCACCGCTAAATATGACAAGATACCAGGTGCCAGTTACACCACCGGCAAAGCCCCCGGTTACTTCAACTCGGCAGCTGCTTCTGGGGCCGTGGCTGCCTCCTCCCGCTTAATCGCCGGAAGGGGCATTAACCCGGTGCCATCTGATCCGCGTGGCAGGATACTGGGAGAAATTGTCTCCACGGAACACTCTATCATGGTTCTACAGCATAAAGATGAGGCGGAGCGACAGATTTTACACTCCAAAATCAGTCGCATACAGCAAGTCTTGTCCGCCCCGGAGAACGACAAACCCGAGAACCTGGATCAGCTGAAAACCTTTGAAGGGCAATTGGCCCGCCAAAAAGAGGTTAACGCCCTGATGATGATGAACGCGCAGGGTAATCTTCTCCAGCTTCAAAAAGAGTTAGCCAAAATCCAAGCCCCGAGACAGAAGCGGACAACCATAATAAGCAGGAAAAAGCCAACTCTGTTGGAAACAGGTAATCACATAACGAGATTTTAAAAGTGGAGAGCTTAACTTATCATGAACAGCACAATATCTTTGCTGAGCAAAGTTGTTTGAAGTTGCCAAAAAAGAAGAAGTTAAGTTAATTAAATATATGCTTTATCGGGATACTATTGCTCAGCGTAATCATAATCAAAAGGAGTAATGAAAAAGTATCTGGTATTTTTGGGTTTGTTTTTACTCTCGTCGGCCACCACTGCGATAGCAAATCCAGGTATTCTTTTTGGCTTAAGCTATAACTTTGGTGGTTCTGTCGGCCTGTCGTTAAAGGTTCTTTCTACAAACAAAGAACATCATGGGGCTCTTGCAGTTGGTACATCATATTATCCGCTCACTAAAAAATTTGGCTTGGATGCTGGTGCAGCTTATCTGACCAAGGACGCTGCCGTTTCTTTAGACTGGGATTTTTTGAATAACACCCCCCAGGTTGGTGTTGGTTACATCAATACCCAAAAAGCATATGATGCTCCACCGCCGCTAACCCGGAGGACTTGAGCTTAACAGGAAAGTTAATAATCAGCTCACCAAGGGCATCAAAATTGATACTGCATAAGTCCAATATGTTGCACATTTGTGTTGTTTGATGTACTCGTAAGAAGTCCATCACTAACTAAAGATGGCTAAGTCAGCTAAGCGAAGACTGCAAAAAAGTTTGATATACAGGTAAGTGAATGCAGTGAGACTCTGAGGCGTGGTGTTTCGGCAGGGCTACGGCCATACATATGGTATGCCGGAGGTCTGCCAAAACGCCACAACACCGTGGATCGGACTTTTTTTACGACGCCATCTTATTTGGAAATGCGCATATGAGTTTTCTTAAAATATTAGCTGTAACTGGAGATGGGCCTGATATGTGGTAATGCCGTCCGCTTGAGACATTTAAGTTTCTATTAGGGCGTAAAATTAGAGGAACATAATATGAAATATTCATTTAAAGCCGTTACTGTCCTTGCGGTAATTTTATTCAACGCGGGCCTGGCCGGAGCGGCAATAACTACTGCGCCCGTGATTTCCAGCAGTTCACATCCGGAGAATGTATCATCAACAAATACTGATATTGATCTCTCCTGGACAGCCGCCGTATCTGATAAAACCGGCCTTAAATATCAATATGTCCTTGATCAGAAGTCCCACGTAGCCTTAACTCTGTTTACCTCTGAGTTTAACGGCACGACTACGCCAACATTAAAACACGGTGAAAGTACGGGTCAGGTAGTCAAATTTCAGAATATGGTTGACGGCATGTTCTATTTTCATCTTTTATCCCTGGATAATGATGGCCCCACCAAGGGGATAATGGTTGATTACGGCGCTATAACTATAAATACTACTCCGGAGCTGAGTGCAACTCCTGTTTTCCCCAACAGCGGCAGTCATACCACGGATGTCACCATAACGATAACCGGCAGTAACTTTACTAATCCAGCCACCGTGCAGCTTGGCAGTATCTCCCTGGCAAATACTGTTGACAGCAGTACCCGGATAACCGCCACCGTTCCCAAAGGTTTTACTCCGGGCAATTATGATCTAAAGGTAACTTCAGCGAGTAAATCGGCAACTGCCAAGGGGGCTTATACCTCTACCAATCAACCTCCCGTTGCCAATGCAGGCATTGACCAGGAACTTACTTTGAGCGGGGGGATGGCGACACTTAACCTGGATGGCAGTGCTTCTTCCGATGTCGATGGTGATACAATATCAAGCTATACCTGGACAACCATTACGGATCCCTCAGGAAAGCTGTCCTCAACCTATAATGGTAAGACTCAGGCTATCAGTCTGACAGCCGCGGGTATTTATGAGTTGTCCCTGGTGGTTAATGATGGTTTCCATGATAGTAATCCTGATACAATCAAGATTACAGTTAAGGCCGCGGCCGGCGACAACAATCCACCCATTGCTGATGCCGGCAGCAATCAGACGGTTACTCCGGGAACTGAAGTAACGCTGAACGGCTCCCAGTCAAGTGATCCTGATAGTGACCCCTTAACCTATCTTTGGGTATTGGACACTAAACCGGCGGCTTCAACTCTTAATATCGGCACCACCGGAAACAGCAGTATAAGCCGGAATACCAGTTCCATAGCTGCATTTACCCCAGATAAGCATGGCAATTATGCCGTCTCGTTAACCGTAAATGACGGTACTGTTGACTCACCCAAAGCTACAGTTACAATCACCGCCGATAATGCTCCGGTGGCGCATGCTGGTTCCGACTCTGTTGCCATTATCGGCTCGCCAAAATCACTGGACGCTTCGGCCTCCAGTGATGCGGACGGTGACAAGCTGGCCTATCAATGGAGTATTATCAGCCAGCCGACAGGCGCCTCGATTAGTCTCTCTTCAAAGAATATTGTCAACCCGACCTTTACCCCGACTGTCGCAGGTTCGTACGTCTTCAGCCTGACGGTTGCCGATGGTCATCTGTCCAGTCCCGCAGATAAGGTTACCATTACCGCAGGCACCATTTCTCTGGATGTTGACGGAGACGGTGACGCAGATGCCAATGACGGCGTGATGATTCAACGTCGTCTTACTAAAGCTGGTACCGTAACCACCGGTATTGTCCTGCCTGCCGGAGTTGATAATGCAAAGGTTGTTGCCGCCATTGATGCCGCAGGATTAGCTTTCGATGTTGACGGAGATGGTGATGTAGATGCCAATGACGGCGTGATGATTCAACGTCGTCTTACTAAAGCCGGTACCGTAACTACCGGCATCGTCCTGCCTGCCGGAGTTGACAATGCAAAGGTTATTGCCGCCATTGATGCCCTGATGCCCTGATGCAATACGGGAACACTGTCGAATAGTTACAAAACTTGTAAATTAAAGGTTATTCTCAGGCCCTGACTATAAATTTATTTATCAAAATATCAAAGAGGAGAATACAAACATGAAGCAGCTTATCGCTGATCAAGGACGGGGAAAAACAGGTACAGGCTTTCGCTTATTTGTGCTTTTGCTCTCTCTTTTACTAACAGCTTTTTTTACCTCTTCCGTCTTTGCAGGTACTAAGGGCGGCAGTGTTACCGTCAGCACAAATAAGACCAGCGCTGCCCCTGGAGATTTAGTGACCTTTACCGTTAAATATAATGCTAATTCCGCAACTATCCTTACTTCCGCTGGTGTAATTTTGCAGTGGGACGCAAATGTTTTTGCTCTGGATGCTTCATCTTCTCTTGGTACAATTGATGATAACGATCCCCACGGTACCGCTTACCTTGATGGGAAATATGGGAATGTCCAGAATAATGATAATAACAGGCTGACGGTAACCACATCTGGATCTTCCGATTTGCTTGAGCTGAGATTGAGCAACGAGGACAAATCAGGTGATCCGCTCTATGGTGTTACAGGAAAGGCCTATGTCAACGACACCAGGACAAGTTCATATAATGAGCAGGGAAAAACCATTTCAGGCTACCAGCTTTTTACTGTTACACTAAAAGTCAAATCCGGGATTAGCGCGGGCCATTATATCGTTACAGGGAAAGTTATTTCAGTATCTGATGATGCTGGTTCCAAGCCATCAGACTACACTGTTGGTACCCAGACAATTACCATTACTGTTCCAGAAATCACCATTACTACCGGTGATGGACAGAGTGCTGTAATTGGCACATCGCCAGCAAAACTGCTCTCTGTAACCTTGGCTAATGGATCAGTAAAAGAATCCGGGGTAGATGTTACCTTTAAAACCTCCAGCGGCACCTTTGCCAATGGGAAAAACACTCAAACCATAAAAACCGGCTCCAACGGCGTGGCAACGGCTTCAAAACTTACCGTTGGCAATACACCTGGCCCTGTTAATGTTACAGTCTCAGCCACTAATTATGCCTCAAAAACATTCAAGCTCACTGCTGTTCCGGGTGCCGCTGCCAAAATAACCAAAACTAATAATGCGCAGAGCGCTGTGGTTGGCACCACGCTTCCCAACCCCTTCACAATTACAGTTAAAGACAATGCTGGGAATTTAGTAGCCAAAGATACGTCTGTAAGCTTTGCTGTTACCTCAGGCGGCGGCTCAATTGATATTACTACTGCCAAAACAGATGCAAACGGCCAGGCCCATACCTCCCTCACCCTTGGAACAACTGCCGGAACAAATGAGGTTACGGCCACAGTCGGCTCTATTACGGCCATCTTTACCGCCACCGGCACTGCCGCAGCCAAGTCAAAGATTACTCTTACACCCGCGGCAGACCAGGTAAGTTCAACCAGTGCTGTGTCGGTAAAGATTACCGCAAAGATTACTGATAAATATGGTAATGTGGTGCCAACCGCTGCAGATGCTGTAACCTTCATTACCGATAACACAACCTATGGAACCTTCGCTGATAATACTGCGGTATCGGCAAGTAATGGTGTTGCCACTAAGACTTTGACGACCAAGAATACCGGCGGTGGCCCCAATGTGATTACAATTACCGCAAAGACCACTAGTTTAGCAAGTGGAACAACAACGGTAACTACTGTACCCTTTGCCCTCAAAAAAACGGTGGTTAATCTCCTGACCAGTGAAAGTTACAAATTCTCTCTTACCGGTGGAATCGCCCCAACCTGGAAACTCAATACTGCCGCTAAGGGCTCAATGAGTGCTACCGGTAAAACTGGCGGAACCTATACTGCTTCCACCAAGGAGGGAACAGATACCTTAACGGTTTCCGATACCATCAGCGGCAGTCATGTAAGCTCCGTGGCCACCATTCGGGTTTATACTCCCATCACTACTTCCGTAACTTCCGCGACAGGACTGGCAGTTGGCAGCACTATGCCGTTAATTATAAGCGGTGGTAACAGCTCATCCTATACCTATACCAGCAGCAATACTGCAATTGGAACCGTGGCCGCTGATGGCAAGGTTACGGCGGTGAAAGCTGGTACCTTTAAAGTTACGGTTACAGATGGCTTGAGCTATGATGGAAAAACCAAGACTAATTCAGCGGCTACGGCAACAATTGAGGTTGTTAATCCTATTACTATAGCCACCAATACGGTTTATCTCGATACCAAGAGCAATAACAACGCCGCAATATCAGCCAACGGCGGTAAAGGCGGCTATCTCTACAAATCCAGTAACAATAAAGTGGCCACTGTCAATGCGGCTGGTAAAATTACCGCTGCAGGGGCAGGAACAGCATCTATTATCGTGACTGATGGCACCTACAGCAATATTACAGCTACCGTCACAGTACGGGTGGCTATGCCATTATCGGTTAAAAATGGCTCCACTGCACTGACGGCGGCCAATGTGCCGGAAGTCAGCAGCGGTTCTGAGATGATTTTGACCCCGGTTGGAGGCACTAATTCTTACACCATGCAGGTTACCCAGAATCCTGACTCAACCAACCCTGCCACCATTAAAGATAATTCCGATGGTACCTTCACCTTCACTCCTCCGACCAAAGGTGGTTTTGCCGGACAGTATAAGCTGCAACTGACTGATAAGACTTCCGGTCTTGCCGATGAAATAACCATTTCCGTACCCTTGAAAATTGAATCTTCCAAATATAATATCAGACAGTCAGATAAGACACAGACTGCCACTGTTAGCGGGGCAGCCAATGGTGATTCAATTATTTTTACGGTGCTGAATTCTTCCAAGGCTGAAGATACGAACGGTGCCATTGCCACAGTAGATAAGGATAAAAATGCCCCGGCAACAGCAGCCGCCAATCAGGCAGTTACGACTATAACCCCGACAAACGATAGCCTTACCTCTCCGGCGCGTTTTACGATTAAGGCAATGGATACTTCTAACGCGGCTTTGGCTGCGGTTGAGAGTAAAACAATGGCAGTTATTCCTGAAATGACTTACAGCGGAATTATTGTTGATGGTAACGGCAGCCCAGTCAGCGGCGTCAAGGTTGAAGCTTTACTGACCTATAATAAAAACCAGGGGGCCCCATATACGGTTACATCCGGAGCAGATGGCAGTTTCGACATATCCTTACCATATGTCTCCCAGGGGGTTAATTTCCGGGTCAGCAAGTCAGGATATATTACTGCTGACATGACAGGTAGTAAATATAAGCAGAGCGGCAATACTGCCAATACAACTACCTTCACCATGACGCTGGCGACCGGCTCCATTGCCGGAACGGTAAACGTTTCAAATGCTCCGACAGATGATGTATATGGCAAGGTAAATGCTTACTATACCGACACTAAAGGCAGTTTAATACTGGGTGGCTCGGCAGATTTCATCATTTTTCATAATACGAAGTCTACCAACTTTACCCTGGATCTTGATAACAGCAGAACATATACCAAGATTATCTCAAGTGCCAAAAACTATAAATCGGCGCTTGATGATAACAGCAAGGCGGGCTTTGATATATCGAAGAGTAATATCAGTGGCCGCAGTCTTAGCCTTGTGGTAGCAGATACATATAATGTTACTGTAGCCTCCGGCCCGGTATTTACTTTTAGCAAGAGCGGTACGGATATCAGCACCTATACGGCTACGGCTCAGGATAGTGACGGAACGGATGTTAGCCCCAGCCTGACTAAAAAAGGATCTGCTCTTGTTGTTACCTTTAGTACGGATCAGAATTTAACAGTTTACCTCAAAAACGGATCAACAGTCGTCTTTGTTTATACCTATACCAAGGGCCAGCAAGCACAAGTAAACAAGGGAAATCAATTTACAGAGGCAGTCGATCTCCAGACTGGTTTTGATTCCTCTTTCACTGGCAACAGTTTAAACCCTGTTTTGAGAAATATTCTCATAAATCTCACTCCTAATGGTATTAATCCTTCGGCAATAGTTGGCGGAGGCGGTAAGACGGGGGTCAAGACAAGCACCCTGGAATTTAAAATTATTAACGATGATTCCAAGAATGGGAAGAATGAGAAATCTAAGGCTACCGGACATCAGGTCATGATGGTTAAGTTGAATATTATAAAACAAGACGGGACAATCGCGACATCAGCAGATATTAATAAGGCCTTGAAAAAAATAACAATCACCATGCCCTTCGATCCGGCCGTAGTTCATCCCGGCGATTTCAAAGCCGGCAGGTACCTGATTTACTTTGCCCCGACCCTGGCGGCTTATCAGAGCAATCCAAGCAGGTTACCGGTTGCTGATATACTTAACGCGGATTTCATTAACAGCACAGTGACCTTTAAGGTAGATCATTTAACTGTTTTTGGTTCTGGGGCAGCGTCCAGTAGTGGAACGACTGCCTCGGCATCTGGCGGCAGCGACAGCCGTTGTTTCATTGCCACCGCCGCCTTTGGCTCTTATCAGGAAGCTCATGTCCAGCTTATTCGTAAATTCCGCGATAATTATCTGCTCACCAATGAACTGGGACGAGCCTTTGTCCATGCCTATTATAATTACTCACCGCCCATGGCCCGCTGGATCAGAGGCCATGCGATGGCACGCAGCCTGGTACGGGTAATGTTGTTGCCTCTTTTCATGTTAAGCTGGTTTCTGGTTCAGGCCTCATTGGCATTACAGCTCGCCGTAGTTCTTGGTGTTCTGGGCCTGGCTTTTGGCATGTTACATGCTTATCGAGTACGCAGGACAGTTACAGACCTTGGCTGATAGACATTATCCGGTTGCCGGGTATAGTTATTAAGTCATGGCAAAAAAGCGGGGTTGATTTTATTCAACTCTGCTTTTTTTGCCGGCCTTATACCACTCCCCCAACGCTCCTCACTAAACGGTAAGCGCTCCATGAACACCCTGAAACGTTTAAATGTTTACACTCCGAATGGCGATTATCGCCCATAATGCGCTTTGTTGATCGTTTATACTAAACGCAATCACACTGACAAGATTGTAAAAGGTCACAGGGTACCATTGATTTTTCCGTTGTTATGCGAAACACCCAGAAAATAAACAGGGCTGCGGCCACTTTTTTTTTCTGGCTTACAATTGTCCTTTTGGGTTTGTTTGCCGGCCGGGAATTTTGGTTATTTTATTCCCCGTCGATAATAATTCCTTCGGTGGATATAAAGTCATCTGCTTCCGTCATCTCCGCTAAGAGGCATTGGCCTCTAACCAAAGTTGTTCTGAAGAGTCTCAAGAGTTTTGATCCTTGGGAAAGAGTACCAGCATCGCCATTGACCGCAAAGGCTGAAGCACTCAAGGCGGTACCATCTACCCTGAAACTTAAGCTCATCGGTACCTTTATTCTGCCCGGTGGTAATTGGGCTGTTCTCCAGCAACGCCAGAGTCGGAAACAACTTGTTCTAAAAGCCGGAGACAAGGTGGACGGAGCGGTACTGGATCATATTAAGCGCCAGACGGTTTATTTTAAACGGCATGGTAAAATCGAGGTTCTCTCTATGGTTCTGAATCTCGCAAAACGGATCAGCGCCGGACAAACTGAAGTTTCTCTGGCCGGAAACCAGTTTAGAGGCCCGCAAATAGGCCTTAATGTCTCTGCCGCCCACCTCCGGAATCTAATGGCGCAGGGATTTAGCACCCTGCGCGGGGTTAATATAATTCCCTATTATAACGGCAGCCAGACAGAGGGATATCAGCTTAAGTTTTCCCCCGGCAATAACAAATTCAAGGAATTCGGTATTGTTAGTGGTGACATAATTCAAAAAATTAATGGTATTGCGATTGAACATTCCGGCACCATTGCTAAAATGTTGCGTAATGTTGACAAACTTTCAAGTATTGACATAGACCTGCTCCGGGGCGGCGCTCCGCGTCGGATAAGGATATCACTTAAATAAATATGACTACGCCGCACCGTAAATACTCGACCGCCGCTCTGCTTTTTATCCTGTTAATTTGTCTGCCTTTCATGGCTACCGCTGCTGGGAGCAAGAAGGCCGAATCTCTCATTACTATGGATTTTCAGAATGTTGACCTTAATCAGGTGATCCGCTTTGCTGCCAAGATGACTGGTAAAAATTTTGTTGTCCCCGATGGTATCAAGGGCAAGGTCACGGTGATTACTCCCCACCCTTTAAGCAAAGCGGAGGCCTACAGTATATTCAAGGCCATCCTTGCTGTTCATCATTATACCATTGTCAAAAGCGGTAAGGCCTACCGGATTATAGCCCAAAAGCTCATCACAGTCGGTAACGCCAGACTGGTAAACATGGTGCCGACAGGGTTGGATGATATTGTCTGCCGCCTGCTCTATCTCCATAATGCCGATGCCAACAGCCTCCTGCCTCTTTTAAAGCCATTGCTTCACCGTTGGGGTAACCTCTCCGCCTATATACCCACCAATGCCCTGATCATAGTAGATAACGCTGCCACAGTGCGTAAGCTACTGACTATTATCAAAGATCTGGATCAGCCACGAAGTCTGCGTGAATGGTATATGACAGTCCTTAAATATGCCGATGCAGTTCAGGTGGAAAAGATCATTAACTCCGTTTATACCGATTTTAACAGCCGCCTTCCCAAGGGCATGCCCGGAGTTAAGGTCTTTACTGACCTGCGCACCAACTCTCTCCTTGCTTTAAGCCCGCCGGCGCAATTGGCCAATGTTAAAAAGCTGGTAATGCGCCTTGATAAACCCAGCGCGCCGGATAAGTCTAATGTTCATCTCTATTATCCCAGGAATCGCAAGGCCAGGGACATCGCCAAGGTGTTGACGGAATTGATTGACAAGGAAAAAGGTACGCCGGGGCAAAAATCTCTTTCCTTTCTGCGGGAAATTACCGTGGTGGCAGATGAAGCAAGTAACACCCTGGTCATCTCCGCTACCCCGAAGGATTACGATGTCATTCTGCCCATTATTCAGGGCCTTGATCTCCGGCGGATGCAGGTTGATATAGAGGCTCTGGTGGTGGAGGTTTCGGCCTCAAAATCAGCAGAATTAGGTGTTGAGTGGCGTAGTCCCCAAGCGCTCAGCAATAATTCTCTGACCGCCATCGGCGGCACAGATTTCGGTACTATCAACAAGGCCACGGTTTTAAATCCAGCTGTAAATCCTCTGTCCCAGGCCGGTAACGGACTGATGATCGGGATGGTGAGGGGTACTGTTAAATACGGCGGCGCTGAGTTCCTCAATCTCGGAGCCTTGATCAGGGCTATGCGTTCTGACAGTGATACCAATATTCTGGCAACTCCCAATATTCTGGTTATGGATAACGAAGAGGCGGAAATAATGGTTGGTAAGAATGTCCCCTTCAGCACCGGCACAAATACCGGCACTAATACCATTACTACCATCCAGCGGCAGGATGTGGGGCTTAAATTACAGGTAACGCCACAGATTCTCGAAGACGGCAGGGTGGCCCTCAAGGTCTATCAGGAGTACTCCAGCTTAGCTCCGTCTATTACCATTGGTGCTGGTCAGACCGAGGTAGTGACCAATAAGAGGTCAATTCGAACCAGTGTGGTGCTTGATGACGGCCATATGGTGGTTTTGGGCGGCCTGATCAGTTCCGAGGGCTCTAACACCGTTGACCGGGTGCCATGTCTGGGCAGCATCACCGGTCTGAAAGAACTTTTTCAGCATACGAAACGCACTGACGATAAACGTAACATGATGGTGTTTCTGCAGCCAATCATTATTAACAGCTATGGCGACCTGTTGGATATCAGTAAGAAGAAGTTTAAAAGATTTAAACACGACTGGCAGAACCGGCCCCGGAACGGTTCTATTTTTCTCCCTGAATTCAAAACCGGCCAGTTGTCTAATCAGTTGCAATATTCAGGTTACTCTTCTAAAACCGAAAAATCGGCAGCCAAATCAGGAAAGGTAGTAAAACCATAATATGATTGATTCCATATTACAGCGGCTTGACCCTGACATCGCTCACAGCCTGCCATTCGGCGTTGTAAAAAGGTGCCGGTTCCTGCCCCTGCGGCGTGAGGCGGGCCGTCTGGAAATCCTGCTCACCAATAACAGTGATCTCTTTGCCCTGGATGAGATAAGAATGAACGAGGCCGCCGTCATCCAGCCGCTGATCGTGGAAGAGGAGCAGTTCGTCGCCATTGTGCAGCGGGTCTTTGATGCCGGTCAATCTGTCCAGGAAGCAGAGCAGATAATTGAAGATCTGCCCCTTTCTTCTTTAGTCAATGAAATTGTTGACCGTGGTGATCTCCTGGAATCGGAGGATGATGCACCCATTATTCAACTGGTTAATTCAATAATTGTTGAAGCGGTACGGGAGCAGGCATCTGACATTCATATCGAACCTTTTGAACGGGACATTGTGGTGCGTTTCAGGGTTGATGGTATTCTCCATACTATTCTGCGTCCCCCCAAGCCGGTGCAGGCCTCTTTAATGTCAAGAATAAAGGTAATGGCAGGATTGAATATCGCCGAAAAAAGGCTGCCCCAGGATGGCGGGATGCGGGTGCAGGTAGGAGAACGCGATCTGGATGTACGAATTTCCGTGTTGCCGATTTCGCATGGTGAACGTATTGTCATGCGCCTCCTGCGCCAGGACAGCCATCTTGCCGGGTTTAATGAGCTGGGATTATCAAATCAGCAGAGTCAGTGGCTGCAAAGGCGTTTATCCCGCAATCACGGTATTATTCTGGTTACCGGCCCCACGGGTAGCGGCAAGAGTACAACCCTGTATACAGCTTTAACCTCTATCAATACTCCGGATAAAAATATTATCACGGTTGAAGACCCCATTGAGTATTCGTTGTCCGGCGTAGGCCAGATTCAGGTAAACCCCAAGATTGGTCTGAACTTTGCTAATGCCCTGCGCTCTATCCTACGCCAGGATCCGGATATCATTATGATCGGTGAGATTCGTGATCAGGAGACGGCAGAAATTGCCATTCAGGCCAGCTTGACCGGCCATCTCGTCTTTTCCACCCTTCATACCAACGACAGCGTTGGTTCCATTATCCGCCTCATTGACATGGCGGTTGAACCCTTTCTGATCGGCTCATCATTAGAGGCAGTGATTGCCCAGCGCCTGGTGCGTAAACTCTGTCCGCATTGCAAAGAGCTTTATATCCCCTCGCCTGAGATCATGCGTCGTATAGGTCTGAGCGAGATAGAAAATGGAGAGCCCGAACCGCGTTTATACCGGGCCGGCGGCTGTAAACACTGTATGCAGAGCGGCTATCGGGGACGTACCGCTATTTTTGAAATGTTGTCCATCAGCAGTTCCATCCGGGGGCTGATTGAACAACGTGCTCCGGAGGTACAGATCAAAAAGCAGGCCTGCCTGGAAGGGATAAAATTATTGCGTGAGGCCGGACTCGCCAAGACCAGGGCCGGAATTACCAGCTTAGAGGAAACACTGAGAGTAACCCAGGAATATAATGAGGCTGAATAATGGCAGTCTTTAGGTATATCGGCCTGCGGCAGGCAAGCAGTAGGAAGACTCAAGGCTCTGTTGATGCCGAATCGGAAAGGGAGGCACGCCGTATTTTAAAGGGCCGGGGAATATTTCCCATTAATATTCAGCGTGGCACCAAACTGCGGGCGGCGGGACGTGGTAAACGCTCTAACGTCATCTCTCATCGTCAACCACAGCAGAAGATTACGGAACTCATTCTTTTTACCCGGCAGCTCGGCAATTTGCAAGCGGCTGGCTTTACTCTTGTTGACTCTTTGCGCTGTGTGGAAAAACAAGTCGGCAATCCAACCGCGCGCGGCATTATCGTTGAGTTGCAAAGTGCTGTAGTAGAAGGTCGTTCTCTGTCTGATGCCATGGGGAAATATCCCACCATCTACCCGGAGTTTTACCGTAACCTGGTGCAGGCTGGAGAAACAAGCGGTTCCCTGGAAAAAGTGTTGGGCCGCCTTGCCGAGATGCTTGAACGTCAGCAGGAAATTAAAAGCCGTCTGCTCAGCGCCATGATCTACCCCATGGTAATGATGACTGCCGGTTTTTTTGTCCTTATCTTTTTGTTGTCCGTAGTGGTGCCAAAGATTATTGTTGTTTTTACTGACAGTAATCAGACCCTGCCCCTCATCACCCGCTCTCTTCTGGCGCTGAGCTCATTTTTTACCCACTGGGGTATTCTGTTCGTAATCATTATGCTTCTCTTTGTCTTTGCCGGTATCTATTGGCTGCGAACCGAGGCCGGTTGCTTAAAATTTGAAAAATTTCTGCTCTCGCTGCCGCTTCTCGGTACATTCTTCAGGCGCTTAATAACTCTGCGGTTCTGCCAGACCCTGCAATTGTTATTAGTCAGCGGAGTGCCGATTATTGAAAGCATAATGGCGGCTTCCAGAACAATCGGCTGGCGGCTGGCGGCTCAGAGAATGCGCGATGTGGCTCGGGAAGTGGGGCAGGGAACGTCCCTGGCCGAACCACTTAACAATACCGGCCTAATGGATGAAATTGCTGTGCGGATGATTCAGTCCGGAGAGGATACCGGCACTCTGGAACAGATGCTGGCCCGAATAGCGGTGCAATACGACGGCCATTGCCGCCGCTTCATTGAAAGAGCTATGACTTTTGTGGAGCCCATGATTGTCATGGTGATGGGGGCGGTGGTGGCTTATGTAGTCGTGGCAGTGATGCTGCCGGTATTTGAGATGAATCGCCTGATTCATTAACGGAATTCAGGGAGCACCATACTACAACGCCTCATCGCACGCGACTACTATGTGCTAACCTAACCGTCCGTTTCGTCAATGGCGAAATCAAGTCCCTCAGGGTGCATTCCCATTTTGTCGCAAGTCAAGCAGCCTGCTGAAAACCAGCAGTGGCGATCAGGTGTTGAACTACATCCAAAAGCTCTACAGGCTTGAGAAAGAGGCCCGTACCAACGGACTATCTGTGAACGAGCCATTAAAATGGCAATTATGCATCGGAAAAACTCTCTTTTTTACAAAACCGAGCATGGTGCATACATTGGCGACTTATTTATGAGTCTCATCCATATCTGCAATCTTTCCAAAATAAATCCACTCGATTACCTGACAGAACTACGAAAAAACAACTCGGCTGTTTTCTAAAGCCCGCAACAATGGCTCCCCTGGAATTATCAAGCAAACCTCACTACTCCGAACAGTTAAGCGGTAATACAAAAAGAACATCACTGCTCCAAATCATATAACATCTAATGCAGACAGGATAGGCAGGCTTGCCGGAAAGACACGAAAGACACAGGTTAACCCGCTCTCCCGGCATGCCTTTACATGCGTCTGTCAGTGGCCGGCGGTTGTTGCTGGGCATGGAAATACCTCCTTGTTGATTTTAGGTGGTGCTATCATGACATAGGCAGCGGAAAGGGAAAAGATGTGGTTTAATTGACGATGACAATACAACTGCTATTGTCATAGGAACAAACTCGGCCCAAGTCTTGTGTGATAAGTTCGTATATGATATGATTGAATCCTCAGTATTTCACGGATCTTTGCCAATTCTTTCGCCTTGGGGTTGTCAGTAGTAGTCTCTGCCAGAGGGAACTGCTGATTTTGCGTTTTTCGCATCTTTTTCTGGCTCCCGAGTATGGTTTTGGGGGTAAGCACTCTATGAACACCCTGCTGTACGTAATTAAGTGCCCCAATATACAGGGGTATTATCGGGGGCACTTAATTACCACAGCAGGGTGTCCCTGAAACGCTTGCATTTCGAGATGTTATAAAGTCAAGAGTGTGGTTTATTGAACGCTTACCTTTAAAATGTTGTATTTTCTTGTTTTTACAGAACGTTGTCTCTGGGACAGATGTTAGCCCCAGTTCGAAATACAAGCATTTTCAAAAGGTCATTTTTTCTTCATTTTCGTATAGTCGCTAACAGTGATTAATTGCTATGAAATCCTAAATAAACTCCCCCACAATGGCGTTTTATTCGGTTAACTCGTAACTTCAGTAGTACTCCAGGTTCGTTCATTTAGGACTTTGAAGCATATTTTCGTATTCGAGAAGGCCTAAATGGACGAAGACGTGGTGCTGAACAGTTACTAAGAATCTTTAGCTGTTAAGTCACAGACCATGGATTACAAACTCAATCGAATTGGTTTATTTATTATTCTGGTTGCCATGATGCTCATCCTGCCTGACAGAGCCTTTGCGCTGTCAGGCGGTAATAACGTAATGGCACCGCCGGAGGTCTATTCCCTGGCAGAGGAACTGGCGGCCAGCGGCGACTATGCCAGGGCGGCAACGGAGTACGCCCGTTATATTGCCTTTGCCCGGCATCATCCCACCAGTAGCTTTCCAATGCTGGCCAAGGCGATGTTTAACTACGCCAACAGCCTGAGGGAAAATGGCGAGGACGATCAGGCTCTTCACGCCTTTGCTGAATTCGGTGCCAGTTATCCCAGGTCGGATAACATACCGATCTCTCTGCTGCTAATAGGCGGGATCTATGAAAAGGCCTCCAATGCGGAGGAGGCGAAACGTCGTTATAAAGAGTTGCTTAAACTCAGTCCCGACGGGCCGCTGGCTGATAGAGCCCGTCTGCGCCTGGCCTGGCTCGACTTACGTCTCGGAAGCGACAATGAGGCTCTGCAATGGCTGCGACAGGTGCGTAATCGTATTTATCAAAACGATGCCGGTTCAATTATCTCCATTATCAGGAAAATGGAGGCCGCACCGCGCAAAACTCCACGCACGGCCGGTCTGTTGAGTGCCATCCTGCCGGGAGCAGGCCATGCCTATCTTGGACGCGGACGGGACGCCTTGTTTGGCTTTCTTTCCAACGCCCTCTTCACGACTGCGGCCCTTGAGGCCTTTGACAATGACGAGACGGCTCTGGGGATAATCATGTCGGTGCTGGAGGGCGGATGGTATTCAGGTACTATTTACAGCTCGGTCAGTTTAACTCATCGCTATAACAGGGAAACGCGCGGCAGATATTTGCGGCGCATTCAGCCTATGATCACCGTAAATGGCCGTAACAGAACCGTTGTGGCAGGGATTATGACGACATGGCGGTTTTAAGGCGTTGTCTGCCTGCTGTTGTCTGCCTGCTGTTTGTCGTTTGCCCCGCTACTCTTCAGGCGGCAAATCCGCTGGCCTATCGACCCATCACTCACCAGCGGACAGATGACAATAAAAATAACAGGGGCAATAAGGTGCTGTCTGGTATGCTGTGGTTTTATGACAATTTTTTAAGCGTGGCTGACGGGAATCGTTGCCCTTCCTTTCCATCCTGTTCAAACTATGCCCGGCAGGCAATCCGGCGGCATGGTTCTCTGCTGGGTATATTAATGACGGTGGATCGTCTTATTCACGAGCATTCAGAGGTGAAACAGGGGAAGATAATTATGCTGAAGAATGGCAAGCGGTTAATTGACGATACCCTGCGGATGAACGATTTTTGGCTCTCAAAAGACCCGGTATCAAGAAACATGGGATCAAGATCATGAAAAGAATGTGTGTAAAAGGCTTTACCCTGATTGAGGTTATGGTGGTTATTGTTATTATGGGTATCCTGGCCACCCTGATTATCCCCAGAATTATGGAGCGTCCTGAAGAAGCGCGCCGCACCAAGGCTGCGCTGGATATCAAGTCCATAAGTCAAGCACTGGAATTATACCGCCTTGATAATCATCGCTATCCAACTACGGAACAGACCTTAAAAGCTCTGGTTCAAAAACCGGCTATTGAGCCGATTCCTGAGCATTGGCGCAGCAAAGGCTATTTAAACAAAATGCCCAAGGATCCATGGGGGCATGACTACAAATACCTGTCGCCTGGCTTGCATAATGACTTTGATATTATCTCTTTCGGAGCCGACAACGAGTTGGGCGGTGAGGGTAAGAATGCCGACATAGAATCCTGGAACCTTGACCAGAATTAAGGGACGCGCCATAGGTAATTCCCATGTCTCCACTGTCGAAAGATGGACAAAACTCGCTGGCCTGGCGTACTCTGCCCTGGCTGATTATTATCATCCTGACGGCAGTTGTTTATTGGCCGATATTCCATCTCGGTTTTGTAAATTACGATGACCCTCTCTATGTCACCGATAATCCTGTTGTAAGATCAGGTATTACCCTGCGGGGTATCTCCTGGGCCATGACTAATCTGGGCTCCGGGAACTGGCATCCACTCACTTGGTTATCACATATGCTGGACTGCCAGTTATTCGGACTTGATCCAGCTGGACATCATCTGACCTCCCTTATCCTTCATATTGTCAACAGCCTGTTGTTATTTGCTGTTTTTAACCGTTTTACAGGCATGAGACGGCAGAGTTTCCTGTTAGCGGTTTTATTTGCCGTTCACCCACTACATGTGGAATCAGTGGTCTGGATTTCGGAGCGCAAAGATGTCTTAAGTACCTTCTTTATGCTCACCGCCCTATATAATTATTCCGTCTTCAGCCAAAGGCATTCATGGCGGCATTATTTTACCTCCCTCTTACTGTTCGGGCTTGGCCTGACGGCAAAAGCAATGCTGATTACCTTTCCCTTCCTTCTCTTCCTGTGGGATATATGGCCTATGCGGCGGTTAGAAACAGCAAACAGCAGGGGATGGCTGCCATATGCAGCTATGATTCGTGAAAAAGTGCCCTTTATCCTGTTAAGCATGATGGCAAATCTTGTGGCCCTCTATGCCCAGCAGAAGGCCGGAGCCGTGAAGTCATTGGCCTTAATCCCCCTTGCACTGCGAACGGCAAATGCTCTGTGTTCATACATCCTGTACCTGTTCAAGCTTGTTTGGCCCGTCCATCTATCGGTATTCTATCCATACCCTGAAGCTATTGCCTGGTGGCGGAGTTTTGGGGCGTTGTTAATTATCATAGGGGTCGGTAGCGGAGCTCTATGGTCAATACATCGGCGGCCTTATTTGACCATGGGCTGGTTTTGGTATGTTATTTCTCTATTGCCGGTAATCGGGTTTGTTCAGGTCGGACTACAGGCCATGGCTGATCGATATTGCTATATTCCCTCCATCGGAATTTTTATAATTATAATCTGGGGTGGCACTGAATTACTGGGGCGGATAGAACGGCCGCGAGAAATATTTTTTTTCTGTTTCGTGGTGATTGCGATTATTACTTTTATAAGTAATCGCCAAGTGAAATTTTGGCAGAACAGCGCCACTCTTTTCAGGCATGACATAGCTGTTGCAGGGGACAGCCCCACAGCCTGGCTGCAAATGGGGAATTATTATTTTCATAAAAAACATTATAAAGAGGCCCTTAAAGGATATCATCAAGTTTTAAAAATAGCGCCGCATAATCTCAAGGCCCAAGCCGATATCGGTCTTACTCTTGCCGAAGAAGGCCGATACCGAGAGGCTCTTAAATGTTTAAATCCGTTATTGTTAAGAGCTCCGCATAACCCTCAATTACTCAATAATATCGGCATAGTCTATCTCAGAATGGGTAAGGTAACAAGTGCGGTTACATTTTTTCAGAAGTCGGTTGTGATTAAAAAGGATTTTCAGGAGGCATTGTTTAATCTTGCTGCTGCCTTTTACAAACTCAATAATTTGGATAAGGCAACGGCAGCTTATAAAAAACTGATTGAAGCGGCTCCGTATCTGGCAAAGGCTTATAATGGCCTCGGGGTTATTTATGCCCGCCAGGGATTATACGAGGCAGCTGCCAAGAAGTTTCAAACAGCAATCCATTTAGCGCCGGACAATACAGGGGCGAGGGATAATCTGAGCAATATCAAAAAAATTATTCATGGCAGAGTCGTAAAAAGCTAAGTTATACTGCGAACGGTATCCTAAATATAACAAACTTAGTGTCCAATCAATATTTGTACGGAGTAACCGGCGTCCCTGTATGACCATTTCTTCATCCATGGAGGCCATGATACAGGAAATTTATTGTGGAGTCCAGCCCAAGAAACAGGGGAAATGGGAAAAATATCAGAGTGCGACAAAATGGGCTTGCACCCGTGGCGTTGTTGGCAAAAATACTGACTATTGTCAGCGGATGGGTGAGTAATTACGATATTTTTCCCTTTCAATTATTCCCTTTGTCTGGTAGCTATGAAAATTAAAGGATAAAAAATATCTTTTTTATTGCCAGGTAATCATAGTTGTCGCACGTCAACAGGTGGGTCAAAGTCTGTGCTTTCCTGACCAGTTACTGCTCACAGTTTAGGGCAGCTTTCCACTTGTAGTGGAATAGTTACCGCACCAAAAGTATATATAAATATTAAAAATTTCGTCAAAGGCCGATAATATGAAAACATCAAAAATGATATCAGCTTTTATTTTTATACTGTCAATGCTGTTCCTAATGGCAGAAGGGGCCTCGGCTCTTACCCTCCACCTTGATAATGTCAGTGCCTCTCCAGGCGCAGCGGTAGATGTCAATATTACCGTCAGCGGATATGCTCAGGAAAAGATCGCCGGGGCTGCTTTCACCATCACTTATAATCCCGCTTATTTGACTCTTACTGGAGTTGACTCCAGCTTTTTTGACACCTTTGCTAAGCAGTGGAATTCTCTGAAACCAAAACCTGATCCCATGCCGGCATCCAGCGTAAGTGTTAATGGGAAACAATATAACCAGCCACTATTGTTTCACAACCTTAGCGGAGCTCAGGCCGGTAAAACAATGGTCGCCGCTGTCCATGTAACGTCCGGCACCCCGATCAATCTCTTTGTGCTGCATTTTTCAGTAGTGTCATCGGCGCCGGAGGGTACTTATCCCATTGCTATTATCAATACCGTGCTTAACGACGTTAATGCCGGTTATAAAGCCACCGGTGAATCTATTCCGATGCTGGTCGATTATCTGCCGGGCAAAACGAATCCGGCTGACGCCTATCATGCCTATACTCCCGTCATAAGCAATGGCTCAATAAAAGTCATTAAAAGCATAAATGACATTGATGCCGACGGCATTGCCGACAAGGTTGATAATTGCCCGCACACATACAACCCGCTGCAGAAAGACAGCGATAAAGACGGCAAGGGTGATGCCTGCGACCACTATCCCAATAATCCTTCCCGCAGCCAACTGGTTAATTTCAAGCCGGTTGTTCTGCCTGATAGCCCCAAGGCTAACAGCTCCCTGTCTTTTTCAGCCGCCAAAATCACCAGCACCGATGGCGGTATCGTCTCCTACGAATGGGATTTCGGCGACAATACTACGTCCTCCGGCCCTAATGTGACTCATAAATACAGCCATTCGGGAGATTATCTGCTTACCCTTAAGGTTAAAACCAAGAGCGGAGATATTGCCTCACAATCCACAATTATCCATGTCGTCAGGAGTGCATATAAGATTTTCGGTTCCATCAGCGGTCTGGCCAAGAATAAATCTATTTCCGTCTATGCCTATTCCGAGAATAGCGGTTTTTATGGCTTTACAAAGGTAACGGGGGATGGCTCATCTCTTAATTACAGTATCACCAATCTACCTCCAGCCCCTGATTACACCTTGTTCATTAACTCCGCTGATTATCCCGGCGGTTATTATGACGGCAATGGCGGTCTCACCAGCGCCCCTCGGGCTACTCTACTTGACCTTAGTGAATCAGGTCAGAAAGCCGACTTTAGCCTTACTAACGGTAAAAGCCTCACTGTACAGATGACCGGGGTGATTAGTGGCGATAAAATTGGAATCCGGGCCTGGTCGAGAATCCTCGGAACAATGAGCACGCAAACCGTAACGGCATCCGGCGGCAGCGTAGACGCTGTTCTCAATAATCTCTTGGCTGGCGGTGATTATACCGTTTATATCAGCCCCCTGGCTGGTACATCCTATCTATATGGCTATTATCAGGGCGACAACATGCATCCCGGTAGCCTGTCGCAGGCAGTTAAACTGCCAATGGCCGCCGATAAAACAATTACTGTTGATATGGGCACGGGATACAGTATAAAGGGTAGCATCACCGGCCTTACAGCCGGTGAGATTGCCACAGTTTCGGCTTGGTCACCCACCTACCGAAATGGCAACGCTGCCTTGGTTGTCAGTAAAGGTGAAAAACATATCGCATATAATATCAAGGGGCTGCCGTCCCGGCCGGATTACATTGTTGGACTAAAAATAATCGGCGGCGGTGGCGGTTATTACGGCGGTAAGTTGCAAGGTCTTACTACCTACCAGAACGCCGTGCCGCTTAGTCTAACCAACGCTGACCTCCCAGGCATCAATCTAACTATGCCACAGGGCCATGCCATCAGCGGCCGGGTTACGGGGATAGGGCACGGTGATTACGCAGTGGTATATGCCTGGTCGCCCAGCACCGGCAATTATGCCAGTACCGGTCTTACTCTGCCAGGCGCCTATGCCTTTACCAATCTGCCGCCAGCAGCCGATTACCAGGTGGGAGTGCATGCCCGAAATTATCTTGATCCCAAACCCCTTACCGTGGACATTATGAGTCAGGATCAACAGAATCAGAATTTCACCCTGACCACAGGTGGGGCGATAATCGGCTCCATTATTGCCCCTGGCAATGTTAATCATCTGCAGATCATGGCCTGCAGCGCCAGTCATGATACTTGTGCGACCCAGGATCTGCGCGGTATGAAGAAGGGAGTGGCGGTTAATTATTTTATCCCAGGTCTGCCGGCGGCCAGCGATTTAGTCCTGAGTGTTCACGTTGGTAATACGGTTTATTTTTATGATGCCGACCAAAGCAGTCATGTCGCAAATGATTCGACAACGGCGGCAGATAATGCCTTCAAGCTGAATCTCGGTCAGGTTATAACCGGTATCAATATAGATTTAAGTAGTCTTAACACCTTTACTCTAACAGGAGAAATTCGTGGTCTTGCTGCCAATAACGAACTAATTACCATAATCACAGCCTGGAACAATCAGGGCGGCTGGGGCAGCGCCGTGCGCAATGGTAACGGCTCCTATACCATCCCCGGCCTGCCGTCCGGCAATTATCATCTTATGGTAACGGCTGTGGGCTATAGCGACAAGTTCTACAACGGCACATCTTGGGCCAATGGTTTGGGCACAGCGGGAACATTCAACGTCAATAGCGATAAGACTATTCCTGCTGTAAGTCTGGCTCATGGCTATACCATAAGCGGGATGGTGGATGATGGCAGGAATAATCTTTCCGGAGTTTATGTAAGCGCCTGGGATGGAATGAAGCATATTGGCGGTGGCGCTACCAGCCGTGCCGACGGCCACTACCTGATCAGCGGTTTACCGGCCGGCACATACCGTCTCGAGGTGCATTCTCAGGCTGGTGATTATACTGGCAGTGTTACTCTATCCTCCGACACAGAGAGGGATCTACAGGTAAACAAGGCCCCGGGCATTATCAGCGGTACCGTCAGCGGCCCCGGCCGAGAAAATGCTATCATCTTTGTTTACGACGCTCAGGGGCATTATGTAACGGCAGTTGTCCCCCGTGATAACAAGGGGCAATATACCTACAGAATTGACAATCTGCCCGTTTCAGGCACCTACCACCTAAAGGTTGATACCGATGGTGATTATAGCAAAATGGAGTGGCCGCCTGCCGGTACAAAAGGCACGGTCAGCCTTGATAATGTGTTGCGTGATAAGACGTTAAATATTGGCCTGTAGCTTAGCTTTGGGGTGCATTCCATTTTGTCGCAAGTCAAGCAGCCTGCTAAAGAGGGGTGTTCTGAACTAACAGCAAACATGCACGAGCTGTTAAGTCAATAAGTCAGCAACGTCCCCTTTGTTCTCTCCAAGGAAACCCGCTAATACGGTTCGGAAGTGGGAAGGGTGCCGAAAGGCTCCCGACCTATCCGGTGCAGGGAATAGTTTGAATCTTCAAAAAAGGAGAAGTGGCCGGAGTGAAAAGGGGGATAAACAGGATGACGGAGAAAGCAAGCAATAGTAAGACTGCATTGAAAGTTGCGGCAACTAATTGCACAAAAGTAAGTATACCCCCGCTGATATTCTCTGCATCAGCACGACCCCACACAAAGATACCACATTTCCGAACCTTACTGTACGGCCGTTTCCTACACATTCTTTTGTTGTTCGTTCTTGTCCTGTTCGTTGCCGCGCAAGGTGCGTGGGCGTTAACTATTGGGAATCGGGTGGTGATAAACACCACATTGAATGTCCGTTCCACAGCGGCGGGCACAAAAATTGGTACACAATCAACGGGCGTTCAAGGTACAATTCTCGCCGGACCGACATACGCAGTGTACAACGGAACAGGATACAATTGGAACAAGGTCCGCTTTGATTCAGGAATTGATGGTTGGGTGGTGGAAGGGGGACTAAACATAGTCGCAGTGTCGGCGTCGGCTCCGACAATCAGCAGCATTACACCGAATCCGCTGACCTACGGTTCCTCAACCGACAAGATTACGATTAGCGGAAGTAACTTTGTATCAGGCTGCA
>VAPG01026689.1_pt1 | contig 35297 bp, 34 predicted proteins | sample 3393851 | NCBI WGS metagenome assembly VAPG01 (sample SAMN08290438, study PRJNA428436) | hydrothermal vent metagenome | isolation source: Deep-sea hydrothermal vent chimney | place: Atlantic Ocean: South-mid Altantic Ridge | depth 2194 m m
ACGTTGCGAATAGCCACTGTTTATTTAAAACTTTTGCAACGAAGAAAAAGCACAAAAGAACAAGCCGAAACTGTCAGTTTATTTCGTCACAATCCCTTAGCCCCAAAGTGGCATTAAAAATCAAACATTTCTGTTTTGAATATCGAACACCGATTAACGATTTTTGAATTTTGAAATATTAGGTATGGTAATTCATCAGCGATGTACTCACTTCTTAAATCATTATTCAACTTGTCCGGCCTCAGGCTGGATTAATCGATATTCATCATTTAGTTTATGCTACTCAGTCGAATATTTTTTCATCTTCTTAAGATGCTGTAAGCACACCTGGCAACCACTATCGGCTCTTCCTGATGCTTCTGAAACAGTTTTACATCGGCTAATATAATCCGCTTACCGGCCTTCACCAAAACAGCTTCACCATAGATATCCTCCTCAACGGCGCCATGCAAATAATCGATCCGCATATCCACCGTATTCACCTGATCCTGTGAACGAGCCAGACTCAAAGCCACCAAACCTCCGATGGTATCAGCCACACTTGCCAAAATTCCACCGTGCCATAGTCCTCTCCTGAAATCACCCACAAACTGCTTTTGAAAAGGGACCCGCACCTCTGCATAGCCTTCTTCCAACTTTTCAATTTCAACACCCAGCAGTTTATTTACAGGCATCACATCCTGCATCACTTCCTTTAAAAGCTGTAAACGTTTCACCGTTTCAGTATTATTTTCTTTCATTTTTTTGGTCTTGTTAATAACGAAACTATTTAAAATTCAATAGAGGATTAACGATTGCCCCCATTATTCAAAAACTTTATTTCCGGATGCCATCTCAACCAATAATTTTGGTAAGGCAAAACGCTTTCCGAATTTTTTCTCTAATTCTTTTGTCTTTACCACAAACTCAGGAAGCCCGTAATCATTGATAAACTGTAAAGTTCCTCCTTTAAACGGAGGGAAGCCCCAGCCGAAAATACTCCCGATATTAGCATCTGCAACCGAATTCAGAACCCCTTCTTCCAAACACCGTACCGTCTCTATGGCCTGGATAAACATTAATCTGTCTATCATTTCGTCCTGCCCCAAAGCAGCTGCTTTAAGCGGGAAGACTTTTGACAAATCGCTCCACAGATGCTTACTCTCTCCTTCGGGATAATCATAAAATCCTGCTCCAAAGGCTTTGCCTTTCCGATTAAAATTATGGATCATCTTTTCTACAACGGCATCGGCAGGATGAGATGGCCTTGTTTTGCCTTCGGCTTTTAAGTCTGCTTCGGTTTGCTTGTTGATGTGCTCGATTAATGTCAGACTTATCTCGTCTGTCAGCGCCAGCGGACCAACCGGCATTCCGGCAGCCATTCCTGCCGACTCAATACACTGAGGATTTTGTCCTTCCCCCAAAAGCGCCAACCCTTCTTCCACATAAGTACTGAAAACACGGGAAGTATAAAAGCCGCGGCTATCGTTGACGACAATGGGTATTTTCCGGATACTCAAAACAAAATCAAAAGCGCGGGACAGAGTCTCGTCAGAAGTCTTTTTTCCTTTAATAATCTCTACCAGCTGCATTTTATCCACCGGAGAAAAGAAATGAAGGCCAATAAATTTATCCTGGCGAGAAAAGGCATTTGCAAGACCGGAAATAGGTAAAGTAGAGGTGTTGGATGCAAAAAAGCCCTGTTCTGACATAAAAGATTCCGCTTCCTTTGTTGCTTTAGCTTTTAGCTCCCTGTCCTCAAAAACCGCTTCGATAACCAAATCACAACCTTTTAAATCTTCAGGATTACCGGTAGGTAAAATACGTTCCAAAACCTGTTTTCTCTTCTCTGCACTCAATTGTCCTCTTGCGATGCGCTTATCCATTATGGTCTCAATTCGTTGCAGACCTTTTTGAGCCAATTCCGGCAACACATCTTTCAACACAACCTGATATCCGCTTAATGCAGCTATATAAGCAATGCCATGTCCCATCATTCCTGCTCCGAGAACGCCGATTTTCTTTAAAGGTTCAGATGGAGGTAAATTTGGGCGGCTGTTTCCCTTTTTTAAATTATCAAATTGATATTGCAACGTGTTTATCATGTTTTTGGCCACTTTGCCGGTTCCGATTTTAACAAAATAACGCGATTCGATTCTTAATGCCGTATCAAAATCGACCACCGAACCCTCTGCAAGAACGCTGAGCAGAGCCTCGGGAGCAGGATAATTCCCCCTTGTTTTTTTAAGCAACATGGCCGGAGCAGCAGTTATCACCTGTGCTGTTTTTGGATTCATTATACTGCCGCCTGGGATTTTAAACCCTTTAACATCAAAAGGTTGCGAAACATCAGGATGCGCCTCTATCCACTCAATTGCTTTGGATAACAAATCTTCGGGACTATCAACTAAGGTATGGATAAATCCAAATTCTAATGCCGCATCAGGCGACAATTCTTTTCCCACACTAACATATTCGAATGTTTTTTGCAATCCGAACAGCCGGGAGAGGCGTGTAATTGCTCCACCTGCGGGCAAAAGGCCGATTTTTATATCCGGCAGACCTATTTTGATCTTTTTGGAGTTAGAGGCAATCCGGAAATGCGTTGCAAGCGTCAATTCAAAACCACCACCGAGACAGTCGCCGTTTATCAGAGAAACAACAGGTTTCCCCATCGTTTCCAGCTTACGCAAACCCGCTTTGAATTTTTCTGAAAATGCAAATAATTCCGATGCCGAAGGATTATCGGTGATTATCTTTAAATTTGTTCCGGATAAAAAGACGCTTTTTTCGGAACTGATGACAACGCCTCTCAACTCCTTCTCCTGAAGTAGTTTATCCACTGCGAGGCTGAGGTCATCGACAAAAGTGGCACTAATAATGTTAGCGGATTGGGTTTTATCGTTCAAAACCAAATGAACAATTCCGTCTTCCAGATATTTATATTCTATGGTATTCATGTGTTTATAATTTTGTGTTCCGTTGCTTATTAGATGTTTATATTTCACACAAAGACCGCAAAAAAGAATTTACGCTAAAAACGCAAAGCCTTCCCATCATCCCCTTCCTGCTTGAAACGGGACAAGTCGTGTGTTTAAAACCAATCATGGACGTTTCATCTTCGTTTATTTTAGATTCTTTCAATAATTGTAGCTATGCCCATTCCACCACCTACGCAAAGTGATATCAATGCTGTTTCTTTGTCTCTGCGTTCAAGTTCATCGAGTGCTGTTCCGAGCAATATGGCTCCTGTAGCGCCCAGCGGATGTCCCATGGCTATTGCGCCACCGTTAACATTTACACGGTCAACATCCTTGATTTTTAAATCCCGTAAAAACCGGAGTACTACGCCGGCAAAGGCTTCATTTATTTCAATTAGATCCAAATCCTTTGTGGTCATACCCGCTTTTTTAAGTGCTTTGAGCGATGCCGGGCCCGGACCCACCAGCATAATCGTTGGCTCGGTAGCCACTAAGCCCATGGAAACTATCCTGGCGCGCGGTTTTAGTCCTGACCGACGACCTATTTCTTCCGAACCCACTAAAACCGCAGCGGCTCCGTCAACTATTCCCGATGAATTTCCGGCAGTGTGCAAATGGTTAATTTTAGAAATCATTGGGTATTTTCGCAGAGCAACTTCATCAAAACCAATTTTCCCGGCCTTTTCAAAAGCAGGCTGTAAAGCAGCCAGGTCTGCCATAGTTGTTCCGGGACGGATATTCTCGTCATAATCCAAAATAAGCAAACCGTTTTGGTCGTAAACAGGAATTTCCGACTTAAAAAAGCCTTTCTTTGTGGCTTCGGCAGCCCTGACTTGCGAAATCATGGCCAGCTCATCAATTTCCTTCCGGGAGAAACCTTCTAATGTCGCCAGCAAATCCGCACTAATTCCCTGTGGCACAAAACCTGTTTGAATACTCACATCCGGGTCCAGAAACCATGCTCCACCATCGGAAGCCATGGGAACGCGGGACATCACCTCAACGCCACCGGCAACAATTAAATCATCAAAACCGGACGCCACCTTTGCGGCAGCAGTATTCACAGCTTCCAAACCGGAAGCACAAAATCTATTGAGCTGCATCCCGGGCACATCAACATGCCAGTTGGCGTAAAGAGCCGCCGTACGGGCAATATCGCCTCCCTCTTCGCCAATAGGTGTAACGCAACCCATGATGACATCATCCACTACCGACGTATCCAGATGATTTCTTTTCTCCAATTCACGCAAAATGTAACTTAAAAGTCTTACGGGGGTAACTTCATACAAAGAGCCCGTGCGTTTTCCTCTCCCGCGGGGACTCCTTATGGCATCATAAATAATTGCTTTCTGAGACATGTTTATCTTTTTAAATAATTAATGATTACCTGTTTTGAAAACTCCAGCATATCCTTAATATGCTGATCAGCACGGGGCTTATACTCTTTCATTTGAATAATTCCCGAAAAATTAATCCATAGCAAATCCGTTATCTGATATACATCAACGGGTTTGATGAGATTATGACCTATGGAAATTTCCATCAGTGCTCTGAAATGGACATAGAAAAGTTTAACTTTTGAAATGATAATTGTCTTCCTTTCTTCTCTTAAAGCCAAAACTAAGCGCGATTGTTGTTGGAAAACGATGATAATTTTAAAGGAGCCCGGATCGCTTAAATAGATATTGTAAAGCTGGTCATATATCCTGTCGAACAACTGTTCTATCGTAGTTATCTTATTTAAAGAGACCTCCGTTTTGATTTCCAGCAGACGCTCCTGAATGGTATCTATTAAGGGCAGCATAAGCGAAAAAAACAATTCATCTTTGCTTTTAAAATACTGATAAACTGTTGGTTTGGTAATTTCAGCAAATTCTGCAATATTATCCATAGTGGCCTTTGCATAGCCGACTTTAAAAAACACCTGTTTGGCCGCATTTAAAATCGAATTTCGTCTGTATTCTTTCTCCCTTTGTACCCTTGCAGCCGAAATGCTAAGATGATTGTTCATCTGTTTATAATTTTGTAATATACTATTAACCCGTTGTTTGTGTTTTGTCATGATTTTTGTAAAAAAGACAAAAATCCCGCCAAAACGGGTATCGTTTTTTTCTTTTACCCCGCACTTCGTACGGGGCTAATAACATTAAACTCCTACGGAGTTCTCTTCTATAATCATTCCCCTGTGTGTTCCGCTTTAAACGGGATTATGGGTGTTTAATTTAACCATGAGTTAAGTAACTTAATCGTCAGCAAATTTATATTACTTAAAGTTAAATTCCAAATCTTTTCAAAAAAGATTTGATAGTCAAACATGAGAAGGGCTTTTGAACAACGTTTTGCAAAGAAGAAAACACACAGAAATCGGACTGCATAGCTCTTCAGGGCTTGTCGTGTGAGCCGACATTCGTGTACAGGCGGCTCGGAAAAGAAGAGATAAATCAGCATGGCAAGCGTTCTTTTCGTACTTTTGAAGCCAAAAGTTTATAGAGCACATAGTTCTGATATCGAAATGAATTTCAGTGGAATAAAAAAAGTACAGCAAACCAATAAATCCGGTAATTATATCTTCTCTCTTCTGGTTCCCAGCTGGAACAATCTGGAGTACCTGAAACTTTGTGTGCGGAGTATCCGGCAAAATTCCACCCACCCCCATCAAATCATTCTGTTAATCAACGAGGGAAAAGATGGGAGTCTGGCGTGGGCAAAGGAACAGGAAGACATTGATTATGTGTATGCACCTGAAAATCTGGGTATCTGTTACGGTCTGAATGCCTGCCGGTCGCTGGTTCACACCGATTATATGGTTTACATCAATGATGACATGTATCTTTTGCCCGGATGGGATAATATTTTACTGAAGGAAATAGGGCAGCTGAACCACTCCCTATTCATGTTGTCCTCCACTTTGATTGAACCTGAGGATACGGGAAATTCCTGTGTTATCGTCAAAGACTACGGTGACAACCCGGGAAATTTTCAGGAAGAGGCTTTGCTCAAAACGTTTGATAAGTTAGAAAAGTCAGACTGGTCGGGAAGCACCTGGCCTCCTGTTTTGATACCCACAGTTTTATGGGACTTGGTTGGGGGCATGAGTATTGAATTTTCGCCTGGGATGTATTCCGATCCTGACCTGTCCATGAAACTCTGGCAGGCAGGCGTACGCTACTTCAAAGGAATGGGAGAAAGCCGTGTTTACCATTTTGGTTCCAAGTCAACCAAAAGAGTAAAGAAAAACAGGGGGAAAAATATGTTTTTACGAAAATACGGCATTACTCCCCGGTATTTTGTCAACAACTTTCTGAAAAGAGGTCAGGACTTTACAGGTACTTTATCCGTGCCTGCAATCCCCCTCATCGATAAAATAATTCATAAAATAAAGCTGTTACTGCTTTTGTTTAGAGCAGCTGAATAAATACAAATAGAAATTAATGGTCGAATATAATTTTGATAAAGTTACGCCACGCGAGAACACCGACAGCGTCAAATATGATCTCCGAAAGGAATATTTTGGTAACGCAGGGGTGCTACCCATGTGGGTCGCCGATATGGATTTCGAAACCCCTACTTTTATCCGTGAAGCTATTCAGGAAAGAGCGAAGCATCCCATTTACGGTTATTCCATTATGGCGGAAGACTATTTTCAGTCCATTATCCGTTGGATGAAAACACGGCATCATTGGGATATAAAAAAAGAGTGGATTAGCTTCACACCCGGGATTTTACCGGCCATTAACTTTTCAGTACTGAGTTATACCACACAGGGAGAAGGTGGGCAAGGTTTTCAGCGCATGAATCTTGCAGCTCCCCGAAGTATTGTGGAAGAGGCCTGCCGACGATTAAAAAAAACATTCACTCATTAATTCATTATAAAAATGAAAGCTTCCTTACGACTTACTCTGATTATTATCGGTACTATTATCATCCTTGTAATGGCCATTCCGGTTTTTCTGCCCGGTGATGTTACCGTTGAAGCTACAACAGAGATAAATACCTCTCCGGAAACTGTTTTTAACGAAGTCAATGTGTTAAGAAACTGGAAGGCTTGGTCACCATTTGAAGAGGATTCCACCATGGTCGACAAATATAGCGGTACTGACAAAGGTGTAGGTGCCAGAAGAACATGGACCAGCAGTCATCTCGGAAATGGTAATATGGTCATTACCAAGAGTGTACCCTCGCAACTTATTGAGACAAAACTTGATTTCGGAGCACCCGGTGCCGCCGAAGGTCGTTGGACTTTCACCAACAACCACGGAAAGACAAGGGTGACATGGCAGTTAGATATCTTGAGATTGCAATACCCTTTCGGGAAATGGATGGGCCTGATTATGGACAAAATGATGATACCCGTTCTTGAAAGGGGACTCCACAATCTCAAAATGATCACTGAAAAGCAAAAGGCTGCCCCTGCGCCAAAAAAAACACCTTAACCCACATTTATCACTTCTCTACACTTCATTCAGCGTCTTCCGTCTTCCATTTTCCTTTTTCCTTTTTCCGACTCCCAGCTTCATCTTCCCACCACATACGTTTCACCTTGTATGCTTAGCAATGTGTTTTCAAAAACTTCCCGTGCTTCTTCCAGCAAATGGGAGACATCAGAAAAGCGGGCAGAAAAATGACCTAAAAGCAGTTTTCCTACGCCGGCTTCTGCCGCAATCTGCGCAGCCTGGCGCGCCGTGGAATGAAATTTCTCAGCTGCTACACCTGCCAGAGCATCATCAAAAGTGGCTTCATGGTAAAGCATATCCACCGACCGGATAAAAGGGATAATCTTCTGATTGTACGCCGTGTCGGAGCAATAAGCGTAGCTTCGCGGCAAAGGAGGATCAGTCGTAATCTCTTTATTTTTAATTATCTTGCCATCCGGAAGCACAAAGTCGCTACCCTGTTTAATCCTGTGCATCTGCTCCACACCCGGTGCATAACGAGCCACGAAATCCTTCCGCAGGTTGCGTTCCTTTTCTTTCTCACGAAATACAAATCCCCAGGTCGGTATCCGGTGATTCAACGGGAAGCAGCTGATTTCAAGTACGCTGTCTTCATAAATCATCTCTGCATCCCGAAGTACATGAAACAACAACGAATATTTCAACCGCGTGTCGGAGTATTTTAGCTGCAAACGGACAATCTCCTCAAGTGGTTTTGGTCCGAAAATGTGCAACGGCTGTTCACGCCCGTAAAGATGCAGGGTGGAAATCAGGCCAATCAGTCCAAAATAATGGTCACCGTGCAGATGGCTAATGAAAATATGTGAGAGGCTTTTACGGGAAACATGGTACTTTATCATCTGAATCTGGGTACCTTCAGCACAGTCAATCAAAAACCGGCAATGCCCGTGCTGCAATATCTGTGCTGAAGGATTCTGGTGTTTTGTAGGTACAGCCGAACCATTTCCCAGTATAGTAACTTGAAAATCTGTCATAATCGAATTTCTCTTTTCAAAATAACAAAAAAAAATCCTCTCCCCGAAAGGAAAGGATCATTTTTAATTAACAAAGTTGTTTAAAGTCAAGTCGTAAAACTACGAGAAATATCTTGACTTCATTGGACTTCAGCTATTTTTTATTTTATAGCTATGGCTATGAAATAAAAACCGAGCTTCACCACTAAAGCCAACCTGTTCCTCTCGAAAATCCCATTTAACTTTAAACAGCTTCAACAAAAAAAGAAACTATTTCTTTTTCTTTTCTTCTTTTTCCAAATCTGACTTCAGGTTGGCCAGAACATCCAGGTCTCCCAGAGTAGTCTTTTCCATCTTTTCGTTCAGATTTTTCACAGCACGCTTGGTACCTTTGGCAACACCCGAGTTGGCACCGCCTCCCTTACGTTTCTCAGGTTCCTGATAGGTTTCAACATGTGAAAGAATAATTTTCTTGTTATCCTTGGAGAACTCAATCACTTTGAATTCCAGTTTCTCTTCAATTTTAGCCATCGTTCCATTAGCTTTCTTCATGTGACGTGAAGGAACAAAACCCTCAACACCATAAGGTAAGGCAACAACAGCTCCTCGCTCCAGGACAGTTATAATCGTACCTTCGTGAACCGAGCCGACAGTGAAAACAGTTTCAAAGACATCCCATGGATTTTCTTCCAACTGTTTATGGCCCAGACTCAAACGACGATTTTCTTCATCCACATCCAAAACTAATACATCTATTTTCTCACCAATTTTTGTGAATTCGGCCGGATGTTTGATTTTCTTCGACCAGGAAAGGTCGCTAATATGAATCAGACCATCCACACCCTCTTCAATCTCTACGAAGATACCAAAGTTGGTGAAATTACGAACAGTAGCCGAATGCTTGGAACCAACAGGATATCTGTCGCGAATGTCCTTCCAGGGATCCGGAATAAGTTGCCGCATACCGAGTGACATTTTACGGTCTTCACGGTCAAGGGTAAGAATAACAGCTTCTACTTCGTCACCTACCTTCAGGAAATCCTGGGCAGTACGCAGGTGCTGTGACCACGACATTTCGGAAACATGAATCAAACCTTCCACGCCGGGAGATATTTCGATAAAAGCACCGTAATCGGCAATAACAACCACTTTACCTTTTACTTTGTCGCCCAACTTCATGTTCTCGTCAAGAGAATCCCACGGGTGAGGTGTAAGTTGTTTCAGTCCAAGGGCAATCCGTTTTTTATTTTCGTCAAAGTCGAGGATGACCACTTTCAGTTTCTGATCCAAATCAACAATCTCCGAGGGGTGATTAATACGACCCCAGGATAGGTCGGTAATGTGAACCAAACCATCCACGCCACCAAGATCAATAAAGACGCCGTAAGAGGTGATGTTTTTGACAGTTCCTTCCAGTACTTGTCCTTTTTCAAGTTTGGCAATAATTTCAATTTTCTGCGCTTCCAGTTCCGCTTCAATCAATGCTTTGTGCGATACAACCACGTTTTTGTACTCCTGGTTAATCTTCACCACTTTAAATTCCATGGTTTTGTTTACAAACACATCGTAATCGCGAATGGGTTTCACATCAATCTGTGAACCCGGCAGGAAAGCTTCAATACCAAATACGTCAACAATAAGACCGCCTTTGGTACGACTTTTAACATGACCGTTGATGACTTCCTCTTTTTCATAAGCCTCATTTATACGCTCCCATGATTTCAGGATACGGGCTTTTTTATGAGATAGAATCATCTGTCCGGAAGCATCTTCCTGGTTTTCCACATAAATTTCAACAACGTCCCCGACTTTCAAATCAGGATTGTAGCGAAACTCATTGAAAGGCAAAACGCCGTCCGATTTATAGCCAATGTTCACCACAACCTCGCGAGAGTTTATGGAAACCACTGCCCCTTCAATCACTTCATGCTCGGTAATGGAACTCAGTGTCTCTTCATAAACATTTTCCAGTTTGGCTCGCTCTTCTTTTGAATAAGGATCCTGCTTCGTGTTGAGCGCATCCCAGTCGAACTCTTCAGGCTCGTCTTTTGCAGCAACAGGTTTTTCTTTTGCATCTTCTTCTGACGGTGCAACTTCCTCAGCGGCTTCTTCTTTTACAGTTTCCTCAGCTTTTACTTCTTCTTTTTCCACTTCTTCAGTAGCAGGTTCCTTAGCAACTTCGGCTTGGGGTTCAGCCACAACCTCTTCGGTAGTTTCGGCTTTTGATTCTTCGGTAACCGTTTCTTTCTTTTCAGCTACTACTTCATCTGCCTTAGTTTTCTCAACGTTTACCTCTGTCTCAGGTACTTCGTCGATGTTTTTTTCGTTTTCTGACATTAAAAATTTCTTGTGTTTCATTTCAACCATCCGACACGTGTGAATATGAAACGGATTAAACAATAAATTACTTGTTTTAAAAAATTGATGAGTAAAGATTTACCCCAACTTCGGACCTCCCAAAACAAGGGTGCAAAAATAGGTATTTTTCTTTTATTCAGCTCCCCCAAAAACACTTTTTCTTTTTACTGCCTTTCATCTATTTTTGATTTTGTCATGTTCTGTTTGTCAAAATTTTATGTTCCCGCTTCAAGGTACTGTCATAAAAAACAAATTTATTTTCATTATATTCTGTTTTCCATAGTTCCTGAAGGATAAAACAGTGTTACTCCCCGCATGCTGGCACAAAGCTAAATTGATTCACTGAATCAATTCTTAACGCTTTGTCCTCCTTGTTATAGTGGAAGTTGGGTTATGAGAATAAAATCATGGAAACGAAAGAAATCACAAAAGAAATGTCTTAATCCTTGTTATAGTGGAAGTTGGGTTATGAGCTTTTAATTATGAATATAAGTGCTTTTATTATTGAAGGTCTTAATCCTTGTTATAGTGGAAGTTGGGTTATGAGTCTGGTTCAAGTGCAGCAATGTATAAACTTGAACCTGTCTTAATCCTTGTTATAGTGGAAGTTGGGTTATGAGAGAAAATACATTAACATAGAAAAACAATCTACTGGCAGTCTTAATCCTTGTTATAGTGGAAGTTGGGTTATGAGTAAACTTTATCAATACTATCTGTATAGAGTTTATATGTCTTAATCCTTGTTATAGTGGAAGTTGGGTTATGAGAGTTGCTGTTGTAAACGATATGTATGAAGGTTATTCGTCTTAATCCTTGTTATAGTGGAAGTTGGGTTATGAGCAATTTCTAACAGCGATGAATGGAGGAAAACTTGTACAGTCTTAATCCTTGTTATAGTGGAAGTTGGGTTATGAGCTAAAAATTGCTAAACCCACATTGATGAGGTAAAATGTCTTAATCCTTGTTATAGTGGAAGTTGGGTTATGAGGTTAATTATGATAGTTTGATAGCTGTCAGGTCTATTTTGTCTTAATCCTTGTTATAGTGGAAGTTGGGTTATGAGAATAAATTATTAATCTTAAAAACAAAATCATGGAAAGTCTTAATCCTTGTTATAGTGGAAGTTGGGTTATGAGAAATCAGGTTATTATCCTATAAGTATAGCTCTCTCAGTCTTAATCCTTGTTATAGTGGAAGTTGGGTTATGAGCGAAACATTAAAAGACAAAACAATGAAAAAATCAAAATGTCTTAATCCTTGTTATAGTGGAAGTTGGGTTATGAGAAAATTTAGAAACCATGGAAAATGAAGAAATCAAAAGTCTTAATCCTTGTTATAGTGGAAGTTGGGTTATGAGAAAACATAAAATCACAAATGCAAAAATACAATTAACAGTCTTAATCCTTGTTATAGTGGAAGTTGGGTTATGAGAATAAAGGTTAAACCATTAAAGTGGGGAAGGTCTCTGTCTTAATCCTTGTTATAGTGGAAGTTGGGTTATGAGGCAATAAAAATATATACAAATCCATTTTAAATGAAGTCTTAATCCTTGTTATAGTGGAAGTTGGGTTATGAGATCTCCTTGATTTTTTCAACAAAAACATGGAAAAAGTCTTAATCCTTGTTATAGTGGAAGTTGGGTTATGAGTATTAAACGAATAATAAATTAAAAACAAATGAAACCAGTCTTAATCCTTGTTATAGTGGAAGTTGGGTTATGAGCAGTTATTGCTGGAAGTTATCCACGTTCTAAAATGGGTCTTAATCCTTGTTATAGTGGAAGTTGGGTTATGAGAATTTGGATTTGGAAACATTGAAGAAGCCATAAAAGGTCTTAATCCTTGTTATAGTGGAAGTTGGGTTATGAGGGAAATCTGGGGCTTGGAAAACGGAGTTTGGGAATATGTCTTAATCCTTGTTATAGTGGAAGTTGGGTTATGAGCAGGAACCGGAACCGTAGAAATTATGAAAGGTGAGAGTCTTAATCCTTGTTATAGTGGAAGTTGGGTTATGAGGCAATTAATTGCAATTGCAAACGAAATCTGAAACAATGTCTTAATCCTTGTTATAGTGGAAGTTGGGTTATGAGATATTAAAAATAAAATTATGGAAAATCAAATTAGCAGTCTTAATCCTTGTTATAGTGGAAGTTGGGTTATGAGTTTAATGCGTTGTGGGATTCCGTGGACTTTCCCCAAAGTCTTAATCCTTGTTATAGTGGAAGTTGGGTTATGAGAGCATTTTTTGTAAAATACTGATACCGTAATGCTTAAGAACGCATTTTTGATTGATTATCCTGTTTTGATTCAAAAAAACAATCATTTTTTATGAGGCGCAAAGTTACTCATTTCTTTTTCTGTTTCCCTTTCAAAGATAAAGAATTTTTTTTAAAAGAAGAGTGTATTTCTATTTTTTATAACAATGTCAAAATCAATATTTTGCCCTATTATTTTCATGGCTCGTAACTGGTCGGTAGAAACCGGTACCAAAAAAATACTGTCATTGTTTTCGTAGCTCTCTTGCACTTCTTGCAAATCTTTTTTTATTTGGTTGTAAATTGAGCGTTCGGCTTCGGCAAAGAAAATCGATTTTTGAACACGTTGGCAGCCTTGCCTCAATAGGTATTTGCTAAGCAGGGTTCTTACTTTGTTGTTTTCTATGTCATACATTACAAAAAAAAGCATCTTTGAAGGGGTTAAGTGGTAACGTTCTGTTATTTCTAGTATTTTTTTTATGCGCATGCTTAGTGCTTCCATGTCCTCATAATCTTTAGCCGAAGGCGGAACGGCGATGCCTTTATGAGTAAGCCCGGCTCGATGTAAGAGACGCATCTGTTCGACAAACGATATTTCTTTCCTTTTTTTAGTCATACAGGTAGTTGCAAAGAATATTATGACATATTCCGGCCAAATTCTTGTTGCTGCCATTTTTGGTGGTTTTCACCACCGTATATCCTTTTTTGCCGTAAAACAGATTTATTTCGGCCCAGCTATTTTCCACCACGAATTTAAATTGTTTTCCATAACTTATGTTTTTAACGCTTCCTATTTTTACTTGATGTTTTTGCATCTCCTTATGTATGCCTTCAAGTACTACGTTTAGTTCCTCCGGTACGATGTACTGTTTTTCTCGTTTGGTTTTTATTTTTGGATTCAACGTTTCCCTGATTTGTTGCAAAATTGCATTGGGAAGTTCTTGCCGTAAGTCGTCAGGCTTGTCTTTTGGCTTATTTTTTTGCTGATATTCTTTAATCTCGTTTTCTATTAATCTTATTTCCAGCTCGTTATCAAAATTAATAATCGTCCTGATTTCAACGGGTTTTGCTTTCGGGTTGTACCATGCATTCAAGTCATAACTGTAAAAGCATGCCCGGCTCACATCCGAAGTGCGTTTATCTATAAATTGGTTTAGCTGATATTGTAGTGAAAATTTTTGCGCAAATGCTTTATAAAACAGGGCGTATTTACTGGCATCACGACAGCTTTCGCTGAGTTTGAAAAAGACTTTAATACCATCATTGCCTGGTGATATGAACGCTAATACAATTTGTGGATCCTGCCTGAATTTTACCATAAGGCTATCCGCATTTGTGTTTTTATCACATAGATGGTCAATATCAAGAATGAAATAGTCAGTATAAGCAAATTTTTCTATTTTCCGAAAAGGTGGTTTGAAAATAGCGGCTACAAAATAAGGGAGCTGAACTTTCAGGTTTCTGTATTGCTTTATGTCGATGGCAGCCACCGCTCTGAGCTGATCAATCAGTGTCTTGTACTCAGGCTTGGGATTTATTATTTTCATGGCAACACTGCTTACCGACACTTTATTCAACGGGTCGTTGGCCTGCCTGATATTTTTTCCATAACTAATCATAATTCATTATCTTTTGTGTTTCAGAATAAACTGAGCCAGTTTTGTGGCAAACATATCGATGTGATTCGTGCGGCTTCTGTTAACCCCTGAAATGTTTATCACCTCATCAAAATAATCATTTACCGATTGTATCAGGATTCTTTTCCCCAAACCTTCTAACCAGTAGGTGCCGTCAGGTTTTAAAACATAACAGTCTTCGTCTATCACCTCTTGTTGCAGAATTTTGAAGACCACGAAATCAATCCAAACTCTGAATTTTTCGATAACGTCGAACACCAATACAGGCCGGTTATAATCTTCGCGATGCATAACGCCTACATAGGGATCAAGTCCGGCCTTAATCAGGGCGCCTTCAATTTTTCCGTATAATATGCCATATCCATAATTTAAAAGACAATTAAACACGTCGGTGGCAGGATGCTGAGAGCGTCCTTCAAAATGATAAATTTTCGGTAATAACAAGGAAATAATGCCAAAATAATAACGCGAGGCGGCACCTTCCCAACCTCTCAGGCCGGGAGCAATGTCGCTTAAGATTTCGGCTTCCTGTACATTGATTTTATCTTTGTAATCGTTAATCCGCTGTATTACTTTGTCTAATTGAGGTTTATGTTCCCATGGAATGGGGCTAATGGACAGGAGCAGAGCAATCTGGTTATTTAATTTCTCCGTTAGTATTTGTTTGATCCATCCTACAGCCTGTGGCGATAAGGTAAAATCAAGTTGCTGTCGCCGGATACGGGATATCGAACCATATTTTATGCTCCAGACTCTGCCCTGTGGTTTGCCGATGCTGTCCACAAAGAGAATATCCACTTCGTTGTTTATGGCCAGCAAAACAGCATCGGAACTTATTCGTGCACCTTTGCTTACGAGTATGGTTTTGAGTTTTTCGATGGGAATTTTTTGTTTTCCATCGGGATGAATAACAACAAGCGAATTGTTTTCTTTAATTAAAGAAGTGCCAAAAGAGTTTAAGACAAGTTCCATGATATTTATTTTATAAATGAATTCTGCAATAAGTTTAACTTCAACTTACAGGGGAAGATTACGCTACATCGCCCGCAAAAACAAACCCCAAGACATTGATAACCTGAAAATTATCATTTTGCATAGCTCCTGAACCAAAACCGGAAACATCGGAACAATTGCTACGGCTGACTGTTATCGGAAACCTCTTACCGGTATAAGGTTGGCATGTGGAAAAATTTCGGATGGTCATGGTTTTCTATATTTTCTGAATTGAACAAAATTGAAAGATGCAATTTTTCTGCCATCTTTTTCCTCCACTTCACGTTTTGTGGTAGAAGCCACACATTCAATACCGGCATCGAGCAGTAGGCTTACCAAATAAACGACAAAAGTAAATTCGCCCTGAATGTGTACGGCATTGGTCTCGTTGTTTGCCGGGTGAAAGGACTCCAATATCTTTTGGAAAAGCTTTTTTGCTAATTTTTCAATTTGTAAAGAAGTTGCCGTAGGATCAATATAAGGGAAGGACATATCTACAATCGTCCCATAAAGTTTTTCGGCGGTTAGCTTTTGTTTATCATTCCATTTTCCAGAGGAGTGATTCGTGAGGTTGATGAACATATCTGTTTTTTTTATTAATATTTTTAATGCTTCGAATACGCTATTTGCCATAAAGGGACAGATTAATCTTCGATTCTTAATATATTTTTTATTTCTAAATCAGAAATTAAATCTTGTTTTGAAACAATGCGTATCCGACTCAATTCAGCTCTATCAAAATGAGGTTTGACGTTTTCTGCCGGTATTCCTTTTTCGTCTTTTATTTCATCAAGGGTGAAGATACTGGTATTAGCAAATAATCCGAATTTATTCCTTAAAGCATCGGATTTGTAAATCACTTCGGGTAAGATGTTACAATCTTTAACTTCTTCAACCTCTTTTCTCTCACGGATTCGTTTAATAGTTCTTTTGTCAAAAACGGAAGTTTTACATTCGATGATATACAATTTATGATTCTTAATAAAAATAACATCAATTTCATTTGGAATTCCTTCTTTTATCAGGTTAATACCAGTTGCAATCTCCTTATTATCAAGGCCTGTCTCTTCCTTTATTTTGTAATATACATATTCCTCAAACCAGTCTCCTGATAAATATTTTGTATCTTTCTTTGAAAGTTTACCTTGAAATTCGTACACGATGTCTTCCAAAAAACCGGATAGTATTTGATCTTTAACTTTCATCTCTTTCCCCCGCCACATTCTGACAGATTCAAATATTTCTATGAGCTTATTATGTTCTGTTTTCGTATAAAAATCAAATATTTTTTTGGCGGTTTCAAAATCTTTGTATGTTGTAGTCTCTTCGTATTCAAACCCGTATGAGGTCAAATATTCTTTTAAAGAAAGCTTCTTTCTCATTTCGTATATTCTTTCTCCACGGTTAGGGAAAATCTTTAAATACTTTTTGTCACAACCTGTAACATAATAAATGACAGCTCCAAGATTTTTAAAAAAATCCGAAGCAATCAATGCCATAAGTTTAGTTCCTCCTGTAATGTTGACCATGACTTCATCATCCCCAAAATCATAATTATTTAGTTTATTGATTATATCGGAAGGATCAAAAGCATCAACTAAAATTAAATCCAAATTTTCTATTGTCGTTGCATGCTTTATCCATTCTACCTGATTTTGCTTTTCTTTGGTAGCAATGAAGATGTGCTTGTAAACACTTTCTTGAAATTCTTTAATTAATTCCACATTAGGAATTGTTTGATCGCTAACCAAGCTAATTAATACTTTTCGTGACATAGTGATTGATTTAATATAAAGATTTGGTACTGCTGCAAATTTTGTGGGAAACTATTGTCTTCGGCGTTCCGCTTCCAATTCCTCTTTAGTCCAGATATCCTCTTTAGTTTTGCAATAATCTACAAAGGCGCAATCAGGGCACCAACCGGTACAGAAGTCAATTGTCCAGCCTGACATAGCATAAAAGCCCTCTTTAAATTGTTCGTGCAGCTCGGTATAAGCCAATTTTACCGGAATCCCATTTCCGGGAAAAGTCACCTCTGTTCCATTTGCAGACAGGGCATTCAGCATGGCTTCCAACAGCCGTTGCGTTTGTTCGTCAGTCATCCTGTCGGCAGGGGGCAACTCCTTATAACTCACTCCTAGTTTTTCTTTGGCCTGCACCCTTTTACCTTCTTCAAACTCTAACATCCTTTTTTCAAACTCTTCGTAAGAATTGCCAAAATCAATTTCAGAGGGCGCATGGGCCTCCGCATGTTTAAAATCCTCTATCAGTTGGTTGATGTAACGGTTCATTTTATTTGAGGTTTAATTCGTTGTACCATTGTTGAGCAGTATTTTGGCCAACCCATGACTTAACTTCCTTCCAATTATCACGCTTTAAACTTTTCCATTTCTTATTATCCCTGTTGATACATCTTTGGATAAAATCTTTAATATATTCAAACTGAGAGGAATCTATTACCCGGTTTATCTTTTTATAATTATGAATGGCTGTTTTTCCTTTGGTGAAATCATTAATTTTTCCGAGAATAATTAATCCTGATTTTTTTAATTCCTCATTTTTGGCTTTGTTTGCCTCTTGCCTTCGTTTTTCTTTCTCTTCTATGTCTTTCAACAGTTTTCCTATTTTTTCTTTCTCGGCTTTTTCTTTTGCAATACGTTCCTCCACAATTGTGCGCTCTGCATCAATTTTTGCCTGTCTTTCAGCTTCATTTCGTTGTTGTTCGGTTTTTTTCTTTGTAATACGTTCCAGCTCTATTCTTTTCTCTGTTTCAACTTTCTCTTTCCTTTTGGCTACTCGCTCTGCAATAACTTCATCTGTTAGAATAGATAGCTTTACAAAACCCATGAGTTCAAATTTATTTCCATCAGTTGCTATTTTTCTTGATTTTGCTGAGTCATTATGGTTTAGCTGCCCTCTGGAAATTTTCCCTTGTTTACGAACCCCATCAATTGAAAAATTATCAAACTGCCAATCTCCGGTAATTGAATGGAATCCGCTACCTGCCGACATCTGTAATACACAAGAAGAATTATCTACCGGAATTGAATTCAATATAGTTTCAAGGGAAGAAATTATTTTATCCGTTTCGATATTTGAATATTTTTCAAAAAAACCAATCTGTTTATTGATATACGTTTTTGAGTGTATATTTATTATTGCAAATAGCTCATAAGAAAGTTCATTATGCAAAATATCACTTTTCTTTTGGGGCCTGTCACTTTTATAAAAATTATCAAAGGCTTTATCAGATAATGCAATACTTAATTCACCTGTTTCTCCGGGTTGAATTACTTCGTAAATTGTGTTAAAACCATTGGGTTTAAAAGTATTGGTGGTGCCACCTCTAAATTCGTGTTTCCAACCACCATTTAAATTCGGAGCTGTGCCATACAAATTAAATATTTTTGTATTTACTAACTCTGTCCTTTCAAAGGCAGCATCAGATATCTTTATAAAGCGCATAAATTCATCGCCTTTATCGGGAGAACCAAAAACCTGCTTTTCATCTTTCTGATAAATGTCTTTTAAATACGAGAATAATATTGAGCGAATAGCTCCTTTCAAAGAACTTCCCGGCACTATTGGCTTATTTGTTAATCCATTTCTAATAAACGTCTTAATATCATTAGATGAAGAAACCGGACTTTTAAAAACAATATCAGAAACAGATTTTAAATCACCTGATATTTTATCTTTCAATCCCGTGTCATTTTTTGACAATAAAAAATTTGAAAGTTCATCCGCGCCGCCCCTAAGGTTATTCATTACTTTTTTATGGTTAAGGACATAGATTTTTCCATTGTCTGAAATATAATCCGCTCCTTTCATCCAGTCTTTTTCAGCTCCGGCACCAATATGAAGTGGTGTTAGTACTTCAAAATAAATATAGTATTTCTTGTTTAATAAGTCGCTCATAATAGTTAAATTTTAACAGGAATGAATAATGCTTTGCCGCAACGCCAAATAGGGTGCGCCTTTACATTCAAATGCTCATAATCCAACTTCGGTTTCAGATCAACTATTTTACCTTTTACAAATTCTTTATCCATTGAGTTATCTAAGGAAAAAACACTCGCTTCACTAAACATCTGAACTGTGTTTTTCCTATATGTATTCAATCCTGAATCGGTTATCCAGCCACCTCGTTTTTGGAAATCATAGGCAATATCTTCACCTTTCAACAACTCATTAATTTGTTCCTGGCTTTCAGGAAGAAACAGGGAAAGATTACTCACCTTATTACTTTTCGGCAGGTCTAATTCAATTACGGAATCAGAGAATTCAAAGAAACCATTTCCAATTGTACGGTCGGTGCCCATACCTTCATCTTTAAGTACCTTTAAAGCTGCATCAATAATTTTCAATTTTCCAGCATCACCAATTGCTATAAAATACATTCCCGACTCTTCTTTAAAATAAAGACGCTCCATATAAAACGGTTCAGCGTCTTCACTAAAATCGCGGGATACTTTCACCCTTGGATTTACTTCTTTTGAGATGAAATCTTTATCAATCGTTTGCTTTGTGAGGTATTTACCATTTTTCAACAAACCATTATCAAAACTCTTATCAAATAGTTGTTTACCATTTATTAGCTTATTAAAAAACTCAACATCAATCCATTCTACCTTTTTTATTTTTTTTGCATCATTCTGCAACTCAAAAGCAGGAATATTTTGTAATTTTAATTTAGGCAAAAAGTACACTGGTTTATTATCCTTCTGATAATAAGGAAATAAGGAACTAATTGTAAAACCAAAATCGCCATCAGTAGGTATTTTTGCACCTATTATTGCCAATACAGCAGTCATGGCAGCATAAAGCGTATCGGAATGGATAGTTTGCAAACTTATTCCATAGTCGGCGCGCTCATTGCCAATATGCAAAGGAGTGGTAAAACGGAGTTTATATATTTTAAACTTCGTCATAATCACACATCTTTTAAATAGTCCTTAAAATCAATTACTTCTTGCTTTAATTCGCCAAATTTTACCTGACCGTATCCACGTGAGCCACTTCCTCCAAGATAATCGTTTTCCATGGCTTTTATGCCTTTTTGGAGGAGTTCTAATTGCTCTTTTCCTTCTCCGTCCGTGTTAAATACATTAATCACAAATTCCACATCGAAAATAGCACCTGCAGGAATTCTTTCCGTTTGGCGTGGATTTTCTGCCTTTCCTGTAATTCGTTCAATTGTGTTTTCAAATTTAATTTCAGTATAAGGCATGTCAGTAAACTCAGAATCGCCCAAAGCTTTTTTACTTTCATCACATAGGTATGAATCTCTAACAATAATCTTTGAAGGTATATTATCTTTTGCAAAACCAAATAATTTATTTATTTCTGCATTACCTCCAACTTTTGATGAACCTGCAATCTGTTCTAACAAACTTCTTATTTTTCCTTTAATTGAACTTCCGGGTATATAGGGTACATTATCTATTGTTTTTCTAACTACGGGGTTATCAACGCCTCCTATTTCAACATTATCAGAACTATTTCCAATATGCAGACCGGTAATTACAGCTAATTCTGTCTTTATTATAATCTTCTTTATTAATTTATCCATTTTAAATTTTTTTTAATATTATTATTTACCACCGTAAAACTTATGATAAGCAACTACTGATTCCACTAATTTTACAAACCTTACAAGGTCATCTTTATTCCCCGATCTGATACAATCTATTCCTCTTTCAAGCTCTTCATAAAAATCCTTTATTTTTGTTTTATACTGAACTTGGCCTCTGTAAGAAGTAGCATCTCGTCCTACTGCATAAGCCAACTTTGCTTTTAACAATGGTATTTCTTCCTGATACTTAACAGGATCTGCTTGAATACGCTTCAATTCCCCGAAAAACTTTCGTATTTGAGATGTAGAAAGAGCTTTAGTTCCTCTATTTATGCTATCATCTTTTTGTAAAAATTTTCCAAACGATTTCGCCCACTCTACCGCTTCATCGGTAATTTTTTTTTGAATCCAGGCGATGTCTAATCTTTTCTGTGGATATTCATTCATATCATCAATATTTAAGTTAATAATTTATTTCTCTTATCTCTAATTCTGCCCACCTTGCGGCAAGGGCAATAAGTCGGAGCTCATTTTCAAAAAGATCAATTTGTATCTGATTTATAAAATTGCAAATTACTTCGTTTCCCTTGTCTTTTTCATTTCCCCTATCCTTATTAAATTTATATCTGTCTTTAAATCTTTTCAAATAATAAACAGAGTTCCATTTATAACTCAAATCAACTTTATTTTCCTCGCCTTTATCCCTATGTATTTGATTTCCCTTTTCAATTTCGTAAAACTGCATTAGTTTATGCAGCAAACTTTTACTTATGCCATCTCCTTTATCATAAAGTCTTACGAAATCTTTTTTGTATTTCTTTACATATTCGTATTCCAATTTCCATGAGATGGTTTCTCCAAGAAATGAAATAGCATTCTTTTCATCATTATTATATTCCTTCGAGGCATCTTCAGCTTCACCAGCCAATTCTGCCACCTTTGCTATCGGATATTTATTCCTTACAATACTTATTCCTCCGGATATTGAAATATCATCTCTGCCAATAAATGCAGCAAAATCTTTTCTAATATCAGCAGCAAAATCGATTAATAAATCCCATCGCCCTACGGCGAAGACATCGTCACCACCGGAATAAAGAATGTTTACAAAATCTTTGTATTTATCTGAATTACGAATGGAATTTATATAACCGGAAAAAAATAAGTCCAATTGAAAAGACATGGTTGCATAGGCTGCAAAACTTTTCTCTTCTTCTTTAAATCCGTTGATAAAAATATTTCCAAGCCCATCAACATCCATTTTTAATACGCCTAAATAAGTACTCTCACCTTTATCACTTTGTACCAATTGTCTAAAAGTTTTGTTTTGTTTTTCACCTTTCTGATCTAAATAGCATGCTTGCTTATTCCCCCCATAAAACTGAAATCCATAGCTTACTGCACTGCCTTTTAGTTTGGCCATCAATGGATTTGTGTTGTTGAACAACATGATTCTGCTTACATCCGCCGATGTGATTTTTCTAAAATCAGCATCGTCTTTTGCAAGTTCTTTTTGGTCAAACATATAATTATCAACACCAACTACCTTAATATAAGCTTTTGAACGATTGCTTAAGTATTTACTTTCGTCCTTTGGCTCCCTATATGTTATTAGACAATCTGCATCTTTCAATGCTATACCAAGTTTAGTTTGTTGAAACACTGCATTAGATACATATACCTCCGTGCCGTCAAGTTTTGCTCTATTCTCTTTTACCAATTCTTCGCCTGTAACAGCACACATCTTCACATCACCCCCAACCTTTTGTATTTCAAAAAATTTATTATTTAAAAGCGACATATATTTCTGACTTTTCTGGGTGTTCAGCTTTTCGGCAAGATGACGCCAAAGATCACCAAGATTTTTATTTTCATTTTCGCTTTCTATCGAAATTTTATTCTCAATATCTCTTACCAAAGCAAAACCAACAGAAGATAAGTTGACCGAAAGCTTGCCTTTGTGTTCTTCCCATAGTTCTTTTTCAATCTCTGTTTTAATATTTTCGAGTGCAGTTATTACTTTTTGAGTATTGGGTAGTATCATATAAAATTTACCACCTGACGAGTAAACCACATGACCTATGGTTGCCTGTATATCTTGGTGTGTGATAATTTTTTGAATAATTGAATCTATCAGCAACTGCACATAGAAAGATCGTCCTTTTAAACTGACAGCTGCTTTTTGACTTGCTATGTTGTAAATAAACTTTTGTATCCCGGAAATATCTCCTCCTACTAACATAACAGGATGAACATTGCCTTTCAATGTCAGCCTATTATATTGTTTATTAAAAGAAAACTTATCTTCATTTCCATCAATATAATATGAATAAATACTCTCGGCAAAAGCTGCTGTAGTTTTCAAATGCTCAAACAAACTCACATTTGCCATATCCATTGTGTTTGAAGGAATACACCATGTATATTTTTTTAACAGATACAATAAGCTTTCGCTAAATCCAACAATATTATCGGTCGGCAAGTCTTCGAATTCCTCCACAAATTTATCCCATAGGGTCTTATAATCTTTTTCAGAAATGCCATCTTCTTCTTTATTGATTTTTTTCGTAAAAATATCTTGCCTGTCGATACTTAAAGGCTTCAACATAAAAGCACTTGATGAAGCTTTAATGTCTTCCTTATTATTCGGATTTACTGTATTAAAAACAGAAAATAAAGGAATTACTTTATATCTGTACTTACCCCAATTTACACTTTTTTGTACATAAGTTTCACCTTTAATTTTTTCTACATCTCGCCTGTCGATACCTGCACTCCACCAATCACCTATTGTAACAAATGACTGAAGTAATGATTGCGGTTTATGGTGATTACATGCGAATGTTACAATATTATCAACACTATAACTTGTATAACGGTTCTCCTTAACGCCGGGTATTTGCTCTATTTTGCTGTTGAACTTTTCAAAGAATTCATTCGTCCAAACAACATGCTGATATCCAAATCTACCTTGCTCATTAATAGGGCAAATACCTTCAGCGATATTTTTTGAAAATGCTGATAATTCGTTGTACTTATCCGAAAATCCTTTATCTGCTCTCTGATAAAACTTCCCTATATCGTGGAGTAATGCGCCAAGATATATTTTTTGCCGTATAGTAATATCTTTCCTCATATCTATATTCTATTAATTATCTTCTCAAAAATAAACCCCTGTATCTCTTGCCCGGAGGCTCCGTATTGATATTTACGCATAATCTATTTATTTTTAAAAGTTAGTACTCTTTTCTATTGCTTGTTATAACCCCAAATCCCAAACTTGCATTCTTACCGAGACCAATATGGTTAGGCAGAAATACATTGGTGCTGAAATTTAGTGTATAGGCCTCTCTTTTGACTCCCTTTATGCTGATTGTCAATATCCTTACAATATCCTGTACGCGCAATTTAATTTCCTTATCCACATTCCAGTTGATGCCTTTGGCAAAGGATAAAATGTTTCCTTTTAGGATATGTTCCAAAAATTCCAGTTGGTCAATTTCGGTAGATAGCTGTTTAAATTTCCGGTAATTCTCCTGATTCAAAGGAAGCCAGTCCTGAATAAAATAATGGAAATTTTTATCCCAGACCTGCATGGTAAAAGAGTTTAGATGGAGTTGTCCAACCTTTAATTCGTAGGGTCTGTCCCCCAACATCAGTCCTTCCTGCTTATTTTCAAAGAAATGATGTACCTCGTCCACGCCTTCCTCTATGCACACCAAATGAGGCCTTTTCCGAATACGTTTATATTGTATCAAAGGGTATTTAAACCGGTAACCATCCTTGATATGGTTGTGGAACAAAGTGTGATTCTTACCGGCAGTAGCTACAATAGCTCCTCTTAAAGCCGGAATTTCCCATGCGTTGATCTCATTCTCAAATTCAATATCAAGAATTCTTATTTTTTTCATTTATCCATTCTTGTCAGATAATATATTGATACTCAGCGTTTAGATTCGTATCGGGAGAGGTTTTGTTATGGGAAGATTCTCGAATAGGAATTTTCATGTTAGGATTTTATGGTGCCTCTAAAGGTATAAAAAAATGTATTCCTCCTGACACATTAATATAATATTTTTGTAAGGTATCTTTTGTATAGTCTGAATAATCACAATTTCTTATTTTTGTAAAAACTTTATAAACAAACCCTATGGACACAAAAGATACAGCACTGGATATTCTGAAAACAGCTATCCTGTTGGAACGCCAGGGCAAAGCTTTCTACACGCAGGCAGCCCGTAACAGCGGAAGCAAATCGGCAACAAAAATATTTGAGATGATGGCTGAAGAGGAAGATGAGCACATCGCTTTCCTCACCAAACAAGCTCAAAGTTATGTGGAAAACCACACCTTTATCCATCCCGAAGCCCATGTTGAAGACGACGTCAGCAACGTGGAAATTTTGACTGAAAAAGTCAAGAAGGAGATTAACGCCGCCGGTTTTGAAGCCGCCGCTATCTCGGCAGCTATTGACTTTGAAAACCGCGCCATCAAAGTCTATTCTGATCGAGCCGGGCAGGCCACCGACCCGGCGGAGAAAAAAATGTACCAAATGCTGGCCGACTGGGAGAAAGGGCATCACCATCTTTTGTTTCGCCTCAACGAAGAGCTGAAAGAAGAGATATGGAACGATAACAACTTCTGGCCTTTCTAACAATGTGATTAAACAATAAAAACGCAAGATTTTCATCCTGCGTTTTTATTGTCTGAATAGAGTATGACTATTAAATCCCGTCTATCACAGTTATCCAGCCGTGTACATCTTCGATGGTTCCTTCCTGGATACCACGCAGATGGTGATATAATTTGGTGGAAACCGGTCCGGGCTCATCACCATATTCCACCGTTTTTCCGGTGGAATGGTCTTTTATCTTTTTGATGGGTGAAATTATGGCCGCAGTTCCGCAGGCACCTGCTTCCTCAAATGAGTCCAGTTCGTCAAAAGGAACCTTGCGTCGTTCCACTTTCAGGCCAATGTCTTCGGCAATCTGCAACAAGCTCATGTTGGTAATCGATGGCAGGATACTGTCTGATTTTGGAGTGATATAAGTGTTATCCTTAATGGCAAAAAAGTTAGCAGGTCCGGCCTCATCAATATATTTTTTCTCCAATGCATCAAGAAAAAGCACCGAAGCAAAGCCTCCTTTATGCGCTCTTTCGCTGGAAAGCATACCGGCAGCATAGTTTCCGCCCACTTTGTATTTTCCGGTTCCCAAAGGTGCGGCACGATCCATATCCCGAACCACCTCGATGGCAACCGGTTTAAATCCTTCTTTAAAATAAGGGCCTACCGGTGTAACAAATACCATAAACATATATTCCGTGGCCGGTTTTACACCTATTTGTGGACCACTACCTATCAAAAGCGGTCTGATGTAAAGTGTTGCACCCGTACCATAAGGCGGAATAAACCTGGTATTCATCTTCACAGCAGTCACTATCGCCTTGTAAAACAGCTCATCCGGAACTTTTGCCATCATAATGCCATGTGCCGAATTACGCATCCTTTTGGCATTTTCTTCCCAACGAAACAGGCGAACTTTACCGTCTTTACCGCGGTATGCCTTCAACCCTTCAAAGGACTCCTGGCCATAATGCAAAGCCGTAGCTGCTATATGCAAGGGAACATATTCTGAAGAACTTATTTCAAGCTCTCCCCACTTCCCATCACGAAAATAACTGCGTACGTTGTAATCAGTTTTGAAATAACCGAAAGGCAGGTTGCCCCAATCCTTGTTCTTTAAATCATCCATAATTTCTAATTTTTTTACTGGTGCGAATTTAAACATTTTTCACCCTCCTTCCCCCTTCCCCATGAGACAAATTGATGTAAATTACGGGTTTCCCTTAGACATTCTCCAAAAGTTCAACAAAAAATCATGAAAATCCTTGACTTGGTATCCAATTTAGAATACTTTTGCAAAACGAACATAAGTTCATAACTAATGAGAAAAAATATTTATTAACCATAAAAAGGAGGTAAAAATGCCACAATGTAATGGAAAAGGGCCTGTAGGGCATGGTGCCATGACAGGCAGAGCAGCAGGATGCTGTGGAGGTAACAAAGTTTCCCGGCAAGGGAACAGATTTTCCGAAAGAGATTTGGAGTTTACAAGAGGCTCCGGCAGGGGCTTAGGTTTTGGAAATGACAACCAGGAAGCTTCTGAAAAGAGCCAGGTTGAAACAGCCATCAACGCTTTGAAAAACCAATTGCAATATCTGGAAAGAAGGCGTGATGACCTGAGTAAATAATCCGGTCACAATGAGAAAGGCAGAACAAAGGTGTAATTTCAAGTAATGATTTTACACCTTTGTTTGTTTTTTAGCAAACATCAAACATGCGTTGAAAACACAAAAACCACTAAATCCGGTAATTAGACAGTAGCAGATATAAAAGAAACTCCGGATAGAAAACGTTTGCTTTATATAGGTTTTATATATATATTTACGTCATTATAAACCATTAACATCAGGCTTATGTTTCATTTAAGAAAATATCATGGTGAACGTGTCCAGTCTTTGACTTATGATGACGGGAAAAAAGCATTCTCTGTAGGAATTATTTCTCCCGGAGAATATGAATTTGGCGCTATAAAAAAAGAGATCACCACCGTAACATCCGGGAAAATAAGCGCTTGGATTGAGGGAGATGATAAATGGAAGGATTATACACCCTTTCAGGAATTTACCATTCCCGATCATAAAAATTTCAGATATAAAGTAAGCGAAACCAGTTCTTACATCTGTTGTTACTAATAAACATTGTGATAAAATTGGAAAAAGAAAAATTGTTAAAACAACTGCAGGGAATAGAAGGCGAAGAAAATATTCTTAAAGCTGTGAAAAAGCTAAATGAAGCCATTAAAGCACAGCCTGAAGATGAAGAATTATATTTCATGCGGGCAGAGTTCTTCTATAAACTCAACCGCTACGGAGATGCCATCAATGATTTCAACAAGGTCGTGGAAATTAATCCCGGAAACAAAGAAGCCGCGGGAAAGGTTGACTTAATACATACCATTTTACGGTATAACAATACGGATATTTACGCCAATCCCAATACTGACATGGACCCCTGGCTGGAATAATAATGAAAAGAAACATGGGGAAATTATATTCCGAATCAGGCGTAGAGCTTAACCCGTTTGTTTCGAAGCTTTACGACAAATTGAACCTTTGCAAATTAATGCTCAAACGATTGAAATCAGGCAAAAAACATATCTTTGCCTTTAATAAAAAAGAATAAATGAACCATTGTTGTAGTAACGGCGTCTGTTGTTGTCAAATATTTTTTTTGGCACCTGACATATAATTCAAACAGCCCTTTTCACCGAAAGAGGCTGTTTTTTGTTTATCGCTGTTACCTGAACATAAAATAAATTACGGCATGCAGAATCTGGAAAAACATTTTGAGAAATTCAGAAAGAACACCATCGGCAACGAACAATATTTTGAAACACCTTATGGCCGGAAAAAGATGATCTATGCCGACTGGATAGCCAGCGGAAGACTTTATGCGCCCATCGAAGAGCGGATTTCAAAAGTCATCGGCCCCTTTGTTGGAAATACCCACACCGAGACATCGGAAACGGGTACGCTGATGACCAAAGCCTATCATTACGCGCACAATAAAATCAAAGCCCATGTGCACGCCGGTCCCGATGACGTTATTATCACTGCCGGTTTTGGCATGACCGAAGTAGTCAACAAGTTGCAACGTATTCTTGGTTTTAAAAACTGTGCCACTTACGATGACGGGGAATGTATTCCCAAAGATGAAAAACCGGTGGTTTTTATCACACACATGGAGCATCACTCTAACCAGACTTCGTGGTTAGAGACCATCGCCGACATGGTGCTGCTGCAGCAGGATGAAAACAACCGGGTTGATCCGGATGAACTGCGCAGACAATTATTAAAATATGCCGACCGGAAAGTAAAAATCGGTTCCTTCTCAGCCTGTTCCAATGTTACCGGCGTAGAGCCTCCCTATTTCGAGCTGGCAGGTATTATGCACGAACATGGCGGCCTTGTCTTTATAGATTTTGCCGGTTCAGCACCCTATGTGGACATCAACATGCATCCCGAAAATAAACTGGAATACTTGGATGCAGTCTTCTTTTCACCACACAAATTTTTGGGTGGCCCCGGCAGCCCCGGCGTATTGATTTTCAACAAAAAAATGTATAACCGAAAAGCGCCTGACCAGCCGGGCGGAGGGACAGTGGAGTGGACGAACCCCTGGGGCGAGCACATGTATTATGACGATATTGAGCTGCGCGAAGATGGCGGGACACCTGGATTTCTCCAAACTATGCGTGCTGCCATGGCTATTGAGGTAAAAGAACAGATGAACCCCAGGCTTATCCGCGAGCGAGAGCGACAGCTGGTGAAAAGAGCCTTCGAAGGATTCGAAGACATTCCGAATGTACACATCCTGGCAGATAATGTCAAAGAGCGGATGGGGATATTTTCATTTTATATGGATAACGTTCACTACAACCTCGTATCAAAACTGCTGAATGACCGCTTTGGCGTGCAGGTGCGCGGCGGCTGCGCCTGCGCCGGGACATATGGACATATTTTACTCGGCATCGGACGGGAAGAATCACACCGTATTACCAATATGATTAAAGCCGGAGACCACTCAAAAAAACCGGGTTTTATCCGCGTTTCTCTCCACCCGACCATGACAGACGAAGAGCTGGAAGTGATTATCGATGCCATAAAACAGATAGCCAAAAACCACGAAGAATGGGCAAAAGATTATCGTTACAACACCATTAGCAACGAATTCTACCACCATCAGGAAGAAGACCGGGATGGACAGATTAAAGAATGGTTTAGTTTCGAATAGCCTTTCAGGCGGCCTTGCACCTGTATGGTTAGGTTAACGTCCGAAAAGAAAATCTACGCGACAAGGACCTTCTTCAGAGTACATGCAGGCGCCAAGGGCATTGATGGGATTGCAGGTTTTGGCAAAACAGGAGCACTCCTTCGGTGCTTTTACGCCACGCATAATTTCGCCACAAAGGCAGCCTTCCGGCAGCGCCGGCTCCGGCGTTTCAACATCAAAAAAGATTTTTTCCGCATCAAACATCCGGTAAGTATCTTTAATTTTAAATCCGCCCTCATGAACAGTTCCAAAGCCCGTCCATTCCGAATCGGCAGCCTTAAAAACCTCCTCCAGCAATTCATGTGATTTGGAATTCCCCTCCTTGCTAACCGCTTCGGGAAACAGATTTTCCAGACTAACAGTTTTATGATTGATTTGCCGGACAAGATGGAGAATAGCTTTCAAAATATTTTCGGGTTCGTAACCACTGATTACCAGTGGTATTCTATGTTTTTCAGAAAACATTTTAAAATGATCCACGCCCATGCTGGCGGCAATTCTTCCTGAGCCGATGAAACCATCCACCGGAACTTCGTTGCGTTGTAAAACCGCTTCCATGCCCGGAACAATATGTTTATGGCCGTTCAGAACATGGAAGTTGAAAAGTCCTGCTACTTTGGCTTGCAGAATAGCTGCTGCCGTGGACGAAGCAGCTGACTCGAAACCTGCTGCCGGAAACACAATGCGCTTTCTGCGATTTTTCTTTGCCAGCAACAAGACATCCCAAATATTGGCAACTACCCGAATGTCAGCACCAGAAATTCTGGCTTTCTCAAGGGTGGTCTTTGAGCCGGGAATACCCACTAAATCGCTGTATGTGGCTATAATAACGTTGCTGCGTTTACTGTATCCCACTAACTTATCAATAAATGAAGGAGAAGCAAGACACGCCGGACATCCCGGACCATAATGAATATGCACATGCTTTGGCAACAATTTGTCCAACTGATATTTTTTAATGGTTACTTTGTAGCCGCTGCAAACAGCCATAATATGCACAGGCATGATTACAGCCTCTTCTATTTCGGCAAGTAGCTGCCGCCTCTTCTCGTCCGGATCAGAATTTGTATTCCTGCTCATAATGCACTTTTCAATTTTTCCGTTTCCACAAGGGCATCGTACAGTATTTCAACCGGATGCAGTGCTGAGCGGTCGGCACCATCCTTAATTTGATGACGGCAGGAAGTACCCGGTGCCGCGATAATCGTCTCTTTGCTACTGTTTCGTACGGCCGGAAAAAGTACCAGCTCGCCCACTTTCATGGAAAGGTCATAATGTTCTTTTTCGTACCCGAAAGCGCCTGCCATGCCGCAGCAACCCGAAGGAATTTCTTCCACTGTGTAATTCTCCGGGAAACCCAATACAAAAAGGGTGGGTTTGGTGGAGGCCAGTGATTTCTGATGACAATGCCCATGCAACTTAATGTGCCTTTTTGCCGTGGTAAATTGCTTTTTGTTGATTTTCCCCGCTTTCATTTCCCTTTCGAGAAACTCGTCAATCATCAGCGAGTTTTGTGCAAGTAGGTTGGCTTCCTGCCGTAAGTTTTCTTCAGCCAAATCAAGGTATTCATCACGAAAGGTGAGAATGGCTGAAGGCTCAATACCCACAAGCGGTGTCTTTTCTGAAATTTTATCTTTCAGCAACCGGATGTTGGTATTGGCAATGGTTTTGGCTTTTTTCACCAGCCCTTTGGAGAGGTAGGTGCGTGCACTTTCCAGATGTTTTGGAAGCACTACCTCGTAGCCCAGCTTCGTGAGCAGCAGGATGGCTTTGATACCCACATCCGTATCGTTGAACCGTGTAAACTCATCGTTAAAAAGATAAACCTTTCCGTTTGCAAAGATCCGGTTTTCAAATTGTTTACTGTTTTTAGCAAACCATTTGTCCAATGGAATTTTTGAAAGAAGAGGAAAATGGCGCTGTGGTGCAAATCCCAATATTTGAGCGCTAAGGCCAGAAAGGAATTTATTCTGTTGGAAGAAATTATAAACCGAAGGCATCAGGCTGCCCAGCCGGTTTACTTTGGCAATGTTGGCGATAAGCCGCGAACGCAGCGGAATACCATGTGCATCGTAATAATGTTGCAGGAACTCGGCTTTCAGCTTCGTTATATCCACACTGGAAGGGCATTCCGATTTACAGCCTTTACACATAAGGCAAAGGTCGAGGGTGCGGTATATTTCGTCGTGGTCGAAAGGGTTTTTCTGTCCCGGCTTACTGATAAACTCCCGCAAAATATTGGAGCGGGCGCGGGTTGTTTTATCCTCATCGCGGGAGGCCATGTAGCTGGGGCACATGGTCCCGCCCATTTGGGCTGATTTGCGGCAAACGCCGGTTCCGTTACATTTCTCTACCGCACGTACTATGCCCAAATCTTTTGAAAAATCGAAATAAGTTTTGATTTCCAGGGTTTTTTGTCCGGGGGTGTAGCGCAGGCTGGTGTTCATCCTCGGCGTGTCGGTAATTTTCCCCGGATTAAAAATATTTTGCGAGTCCCAGCTCTTTTTTATCTCTTTAAAAAGGTCATATACCTTCTCGCCCACCATGAGCGGGATAAACTCACCGCGAAGCCGTCCATCGCCATGCTCACCGCTAAGCGAACCACGGTATTTCTTTACCAATCCTGCCGACTCCTTACCGATTTTATAAAACAGCTCCACATCTTTAGTATCTTTCAAATTCAACACCGGACGTATGTGCAACTCGCCTGTTGAGATGTGGGCATAATAGACGCCTTCTTTTCCATATTTGTGAAGAATATCTTCAAATTCAGCAATATACTGCGGAAGCAGTTCAGGTAATACTGCCGTATCTTCAGTAACAGGTACAGGTTTGGAATCGCCCTTCATATTGTTGAGGATGCCAAGGCCTGCTTTACGCAAATCCCAGACCTGATCCATCTGCAAACCTGTAACCACCGGAAAATGATAGCCAAGCTTTTCTTTTCTTAGGACAACCTCCAATGCCTTTGCCTTTTTGTCAATTTCCACCATATCCTCTTCGGCAAACTCCACAATCAAAATAGCGCCTGGACTGCCTTTGACAAAAAAGCGATTTTTGCGCTGTTCAATATTTTCGCGTGTCAGCTCCAGAATAGTACGGTCCATCAGCTCGATGGAATAAGGCTTAAATTGCAAAGCTATCAGGTTGGCTTTCAGCGCTTTGGCTACCGTATCCAAATGAACGCAAATAAGTGCTCTGTCTTTGGAAGGCGGCGGAACGAGATTCAGTTTTATCTCGGTGGTGAGTGCCAGCGTGCCTTCCGAGCCTGCCAGCAGTTTGGAGAAATTGAAAGCAACGCCGTTGCCGGTGAAAGGGTCGGCTTGCATAAGTAAATCCAACGCATAGCCGGTATTTCGCCTTTTCAATGCCGGGTCGGGAAACTGGCGGGTAATCTCTTCACGGATTTTCTCATTCTGCAACATTGCCCTGATTTCCCGATAGAGACTTCCCTCAAAAGTTTTCAGTTCACATTTCCGGTCAAACTGCTCCGGGGTAAGCGGTACGAAAACAGCTTCGCTTCCATCGCTCAGCAAGGCTTTCACCTCCAGCGTATGGTCGCGGGTGCTGCCATACACCAGAGCATGAGCGCCGCAGGAGTTGTTGCCGAGCATACCGCCCATCATACATCGGTTGGAGGTGGAAGTCTCAGGGCCAAAAAACAACCCTTTGGATTCCAGAACTTTGTTCAGCTCGTCAAGAACAACGCCGGGCTGCACCCGAACCCAATGCTCTTTCTCGTTGATTTCCAGTATCTTTCCAAAATGTTTGGAGATATCCACAATGATGCCGGCACCGACAACCTGTCCGGCAAGCGATGTGCCAGCGGTACGGGGAATCAGCGAAGTATGGTTTTCGCGGGCAAACAGGATGAGTTTCTTGAGGTCATCGTCATTTTTGGGATACGTTACTGCCAGCGGAATCTCGCGATATGCGGATGCATCGGTGGCATACATGAGCCGAATGGCTTTGTCGGCCAGAATTTCCCCCTGAAAATCGCGCTGAAGAGCGGACAGGTTCTGCAAGATGGCTGTTTCTTCCTGTTTCATTTAAAACAAAGTATTGATGATAATTTCCGAATAACGATTGCCTGCGAGGATCTTTTGCAGATGGATTTTTTCATGCTTTTGTCCCATCAACTTTAGGGCTGTCTTTTCCAATGGTATTTCCCTAAGTGTAAGCTGTATATCAGCAATTTTTCCCTCTTTCACCAACAGGGCAACCTGAAATTTTCCGAATTCCGTATCCTGTTCATGCCGGATGGAATATTTTGGCGAATAGCCCATATTCCATTCCCAGCGCGAATATTTTTCTTCAACAAGTTTTTCAATAGATTGCTGTTCTTCCGGTTTCAAATCCACCGTTGTACCAATGTGATAGTAATCTTTTAAAAACAGTGCAAACTGCTGCACAAAAGTTTCTGTAGTTACCGGATTTTCAAGATAGCAGGAGATATTCTCTACTGTAGCCCGGATGGATTTTATGGATTTATCTGTGATGTGGCTGTTGCCGCGATGGATAACTTTTTCCAACTTGTCCAAATCGGTATGATAAAGGAATGTGCCGTGATGCATGACCCGATTTTTAAAAACATGCGCCGAGTTACCGGAGAACTTTTTACCGTTTACCAGCAGGTTGTTTTTTCCTGCAAAGTAAGCTTCTAACCCGAATTGTCTCAGAAAATCAATCACCGGCTGCGTAAATTTCCGGAAGTCGATGAGGTTATCCTGTTTTTCCATAGTTTGGATAAGAGTCAGATTGACGTTCCCCAAATCATGGTAAACCGTGCCGCCACCGGAGATACGCCGGATAACAGGGATATTTTTTTCGCGTACGAAATCCATGTTCACCTCAGCCATCAAATTCTGGTGTTTACCCACCACCACCGAAGGCTCGCTTTGCCACAACATGAGCACATCTTCGCTGCTGTTTTTTAGAAAATACTCCTCAGCTGCTATGTTAAAATACGGATTTGTTTGTGGTCGGCGTACAAAGATCATGGACATTTAATTTGCATACAAAGGTAGGAAAATAGAAAAATAACAGGAGGCCGCCGTTAAGGGGAATTATTCGTGGCACGATTGAGGTAGAATATCCATTAAGCTCAATACATTGTATTTTTTGCAGCCTGCTACTTTAAGGTATTCAATGCCTGCTATATTTTACATCTGATTGTATCTTATTCTTATATTTCTCGTAGTCCGAATCAATTTTCAA
>VAPG01034977.1_pt1 | contig 33835 bp, 50 predicted proteins | sample 3393851 | NCBI WGS metagenome assembly VAPG01 (sample SAMN08290438, study PRJNA428436) | hydrothermal vent metagenome | isolation source: Deep-sea hydrothermal vent chimney | place: Atlantic Ocean: South-mid Altantic Ridge | depth 2194 m m
AAGAACCTGAAATAAAAAGCTCCGATCGGGAGACCGGAGCTTTTCAACATTAACCTAAAACCCTCATAATGAGGGGTAACCCAAAAAATTAACCTGCAATTTATAATCGCGAAAACAAATTGTACATCAATTTAAAACAGAATGTGCAAAAAAATGTGTCACGCAAACGTATAATATTTATTAATCTTCTTGATTATAGCAATAAAGGGTAATTCATCTTTGTATTTCATAACTTGACTCGACAAAACAATTGAACCCGTGAAGATAACTTTCTTCTCTCCTTCAATATCAACCTGGAGCGTTAAATAATCGCCCTTCTTAAACTTACTCTTTTTTATGGAATAAGACAATACAACAAGCTTAATATTAAGGGTGTCCTCGATATTAATTTTATCGCCTTCTAATGAGTCTTTCTCTTTAGAGAATTCAGAAAATAACTTCATTTATTATAAAATAACTGAATGATTTTATCCGCTGATTTGCGTAGCTCCTGATAAGCGTTATAAGCATCCACATCAGACTGATTTCCTGATTTCATATTATTGATTAATGCTACCTCATCATTCACATCGGGATATTTATCCCTTATTATTGCTGTCTTAATCGCTTTTTTTGTGAGATTAGACACTTTGATATAATCATAATCAAAGGATGGCTGGCGATCATCATCGCCTGCTTTCTCATGGAAATTAAACCGTAATTCAAATCCACATTCACTTCTAATCACTTCCGATTGTGGAAGTTTTTCGTTGTTGTTTTTAAGTCTGTTACCTTTCATTTTTGAAATATTTTGAGGTTAAATTAAATGTATTGGCATGCATAAACCATCCCCAGTACGCAGACTGGGTTTGTTTAGTCGCTGTATTGTTTTTTATCTTTTTCTTAAATGACTTAACAATACTCTTTCTAACAAGTATATGGGTATGATAAAACCGATAGCCAAGAAAGTCGATACTTCTTGCATCAACTGGAAAAACCTGATAATTAGTATTTATTTGGAGTTTTAATTCATCATTTAAATACCGTTTAATTGCAGTATAAATACTCCATAAATGCTCTTTTGAGGATGATAAAAAAACCATATCATCAGCATATCTAAAATAGTAATGAATTTTAAGCTCTTCTTTTACATAGTGATCAAAATAAGCAAGGTATAAATTTCCAAGCCATTGTGAGATATAATTTCCAATTGGGATGCCCTTAGCACTATCAATGATTATGCTAAGGAGATTCATTAATGATTCATCCTTTATTTTTCTTCTAAGAATCGCTTTAAGGACATTGTGATCTATACTTGGGTAATATTTATGAATATCAATTTTTAGACAATATTGAGTATTATCACGATCACGCAAAGCTCTTTGTAATCGTTTAAAGCCGTCATGGATGCCTCGTTTAGGAATGGTCGAATATGTATCACGGATGAACAAATTCATCCATATAGGCTGCATTATCTGAACAATAGCATGATGGATGAGCCTATCGGGATAAAAGGGAAGCTTGAAAATTTCCCTGGTTTTATTTCCTGTTTTACGATTAAAAACAACATAGGGGCTATTTTTAAACTTCTCATTCATTAACAAGTTTTGCAATTTATTTAGCTTACTTATCGGGTCTTTATCCATTTCAATGACCTCCCTATAATGTAACTTCCCTTTACGGGCATTATTATATGCTAAAACGAGATTTTCCATACTTGTTATTTGCTCAAAGAGCTTGTTATATCTTTTCATTTTTTTGCTTGTTTTCCGAGAGCGTTCAGTTACCCTACTAACACCCTTACGTATTTATATTTTTCACCGAGAGGTGAGGTTAATGTAAAGACTAATCTTACAAGCATAGGTGTGACCCGATATTCGAGTTCGCATTATCCGCATTATTGAAATTCGCATAGCACAAACCGGCATTCGCTCCATTGTTCAAATTGCCTGACCACAGAGCAACCCGCCAGCCCGAATATCAATACATCAACCCTAAGAACTATTTTTTTTCGGCAGCGTCCTGCGTCTAATAAACCAAGCAAAGGCGTGACCCGACAGACGAGCTCGCCGTATCCGCACTATTGAAAGCCGCACAGCACAAACCGGCAAACGCCCCAGCGCCCAAAGCGCCCGACCACAGAGCAACCCGCCAGCCCGAAGCAGGGTCATTATCAAAATATGTATAATAATAATCACCTACGTTTTGACTTGATGAACCTGTCGGCATACCTTTGATTGGTAAAATAGTTCCTGGCACAAATTGACTAATATATCCATCCAATTCGGCAAGTTGACCTGCAAGCTCATAATTAAGTTGTGTATTATTCGCAAAATCAGCAATGTTCTTACAAATAAACGCACGACTGCCTGCAACAGGATCATTGTTAATATTTATACCGTCTACGTGATCCCATATATGTCCAAAGATATCCCGCATCCACCATTGGACAGCTATATTTGTACCCAACGGGGCAAGATAATGATAGTCTATTGCATATTGCGTTGCATCCGACATGGAACCGGTCGAATATACAGTTATTGTTCCTGCTGTATAATCTACGGCATAATCGGTTCCCTCCACATAAGCCCCAATTACAACGCTTCCGGAAACAATTGGATTGTGCAAGAGTGCTACAGCATTATCAAATACGGATGTAAAAGGTTCTGTCGATATAGTAGTATTTACGAAGTCGGCAACGCTAACCGCTATCTGCCCTGTGCGAATCAGAGCATCGTTACCGGTGCCATTGTCCCAGACGGGATTATATCCGTTATAATTGTTCCAATCTGCACTGTTGGCATTTGTAGCGCCGGCACCTATAGCTTCCTGGCTATTCAAATTCAAACTCTCGGCAACCCAAAGAAAGAAATCCGCCTCCTTAATGAAATATGGATCAATGCACCAACCCGGGTGTGCCGTTTTAGCCTGTGCTGCAATACGGAATGCTGCTCGTGTCATATTCACAGAGGGTATGACGCCTGAAATACTTCTTAGCTTTGCGGTTGCCGGGTCTTTATATGCTTTCCAGAGCCCTTTAGCATGTTTTGGAATTCTCGTAAATCCGGGAATTGGAAATGGAGAAAATTTGAAATCGATGTCATTGCCGGTGATCTCAAACTTCAAGTAATATTCCGGAATGACCGACATGGCATCACCATCGGGGCCGGTCAGATCGGACGGGGTCTGGTCGAGCTTCTTGCGGATATCGAGCGTATCTAACTTATAGACCTCTGAACTGTCTTCTGCAATCATAGCAGGATAGATAGCTGCCGTACATGGTTTTGATAACTGAAGGTCGGCGCGGCCAATGGCGGTAACTACAGAAGCTATCTGCCCATTTGTCATGTGAAAACCGTACCAATAGTCGGCAATATTATTTTTTACAACCGTTCCTTTAACAGCTTTTTTCTCGCCGTCCTGGTTGAGTACTAATAAATCCTCATCTTTGATTTCAATCGCCTGATTTAAATTGCTAAAGTCAAGATCATCGCTGATATTGACTATTTTTGTTGTTCCTGTTGCCATTTTCTTGTCTCCTATATTAAATAATCAATTTTGTCAATCACTCCCGTAATATCCGTTCCCTGAATAATTCCTACACGGATAAATATCCCAGGCTGGGTATTGAGGTTGTATAATAAACTCGGTTTTGTTTTGTCAAGTAGTGTCATTGTGCCGGGCAAAGAGTTCCAGTCAACACCATTCAGGCTCTGCTCAAGGTAGGACGAAACGTCAGCTGTTAGTATGCTTGAATACTTGACTTGAACGGACATCTTCAGGCTCTTAGGCTGTACTCCTGCAAAGACGGTATCTCCGCCTGCTATACTGTAATTTGGTTTTTGTGTTATTAAGCTCATTTTTATCGTTTTTTAATTGATTTCATAAAAAATTTCTCCATGAAACATGTAATATCTTAACTCAAGATTACCGCCTCCTATCACGCCGAGGCCGATTTTTGGGAGAAAAGAAGAGGCATTAAGCTCAAATGTTGCATGATTATTTGAAGAAGTATATACACTATCAAATGCAATCGATGATATTATTTCGTTTGTGCCTTTTAGAAGAAGAGCTGTAGGAAGTGCAATAGAGATTTGTGTCGTGTTAATATCTCCTGTGTCAATAGTCAAATTAAGGCTGATGCGAATAAATACTGTTTTGCCGATGACCTTATAATGCAGAGAACCGCCGATGCCCGAGATTGAGCCGGTGGTTGAAATTGAAACATTCGAGGATGTGAGTAGTATTTCTGTCCATTGCGGGCTTGTATCCACGCCGATTCTGTTTTTCAAAATAGTAAGCACATTATCAATATTGAATTCTATTCCTCCCGATTGCTGTATTTCATATTCGACAATCTTCGCTCTTCTTATTTCGTAAGTAGAGTGTATAACGCCATCTACCTTGAACGCTTTGTCTCCTGCCGTGTCATAACTTGTATCAACTTCCCAAACAAGATCTCCCTGAGTAAATTGAAGTACTAAATTTTGCTCAGGAGCGTAAAAAATCTCGTTATTGAAATAGATATATCCTGCATTAAAATGCAGACTGTCATTTAGTCCAAATGTAGATTCACATCCATTCAGAATTGCATAAGGAATATCGCCTACAAGAGCCTGAATGACCCCGGTAAAGGCTTCCATCTGTGCCGCATTAATAAAACGCAAGTCATCTAACCGAAATGGTAAACCACCATCAATATCTGTTTTAAAATTGTTCATATCGTATAAGTTTTAATTTCATATCTTTTTCCGGCTAACCGCAGTTTTTCTACGAAACCGGATAATTCATTCACATTAATATTAAAAGCAGTCGGAATGTTGACAATGAATCCAATCCGTTCTGCGAACTCAACGCTATTATATAGATACGTATCCGCCGCCTGCTCTGAGCTATTATATAGATACGTCTCTGCCGCCTGCTCTGAGCTATTGTATAGATACGTCTCAGCTCCCGTTATGGCATCGGTTATGTAAATCCCATTTCCAGCATAATTTTGATCACTTTTATTAGCAGATGGATTGAAATAATAATTGAGCAAATGTTCAAGACTCATTACCTGGCTTGTATGCGATAGCAGAAATAACGATTTTAATCTGTAAGCAATGAATTGAACCTTCAAAGCCTTCACCTGCGAAATCATCACCTTTAGCCAGGCTATAGTTTTCGACTGCCGCAATGCGGTAGGAATTAGTAATTTGGCAATATTATCGAAGTCGGACTCAAACATTGTTATAAGTTATTTCAGTAGTAAGAGGATAAGCAGGATCTATTTCAAAATAGCCTGCAAGGGCAATTACAAATATGTTTATGTCCTTATAATTGTCATTGTATTTCTTCGATTGTGCCGTAGTCCTTGCGAAATCAATCACTCCTGAGGCTGCCCTTATCGCAGCATCGCAAGCCTCAAGACTGAATTTGCCGTTGAAATCCAGATTAGCAAGGTAATTGTCAATTGCATCAATTACAGGGAAGCTGGTATTGTCAGAAATTAATGAGCCGTCGGCATTCAAAACAGTAGGATCATAATCGACCACATAAGCAAGATGAAGCATATCTGCGCTAATGCTGATAATATTGAGGAAGACACCTGCATCTTTGTATAACGCCCAGAAAGCAGTGAATGCTGCAAGCTGAGTAGCGTCAAGCGCAACCATCTTGCTGTTGACTTCCGTGGCCACCTTGAGCTTCACTATGCCGTTGTTATCAATAGCCGATGCACGCGAGATTATTTGTTTGTTTGCATCAATCTGAGGGTACTCATAGCCATCGTTCCATACCATCTGATCGCCATATTGAAATTGTTGACTTGCTTCCTGGTACCAGCGCAATGTATGCGCAGTCTGGTTTGTAATCTTGTCATCAACTTCTTTTTGAAATACATCCCATAATCCTTCATGTATCCAAATAGCCACCGCCACAATCCACAATAATAATCGCCAAATGGCGACCTTGCTGGTCGTCTTGAGGTCGTCCAGTAGCGTTTGTGAATCATCGAGGATGCTGCGGTCGTTACTCTTATGCATGTAATAGCCTTTCAGCTCGTCCATGTTCGCTTTCTCAAGCGCAATAGCATCGTATATTTCCGTCAACGTTCTCATAACTGTATCAGCATTTTGGAGAAATATCCGGATGTAGCCGAATTGCTTTCGACTTTCAGTCGAATATAATCAACCATTAAACCGGTTAAATAATAGGTATGACTTGATTTTGTATTGTCCAAAACCATTCCGGAGCCGGGCAGAGGGCCGTAAGATATTCCGTCTAAGCTTGTCTCAAGGCTTATTTTCACATCAACATTGTTGATGCCACTATAATTAATTTGCAGCGTTGCAAGCCCGGTGGAGCTCAGATTATAAAGCCTCACCCCTGTGGATCTTAACGTTTGATTAATTACTGAGATTTGAAAGTCTAATTTTTGAATGATCATGCTTACCTCCTTGTTATATACCGGCAATCCTGGCACATTGCCGCTTGCCGGTTTTATGTTATTTTTTGTGTAATAATCTACGATTGCCTGTTTCACCGCCGCATTAGGCACCTGAATAATTGTGCCGGGCACAATGTGGCTGTCGAGTTGCAGGCCGGCATTGGCCTTCAGCAGCTCAAATACGCCTTCCACACTTCCGTAAGCTTGCAGGGCTATGTCGAATATAGACTGATCGGCGTATGTGGTGAGGTTAGACATAATCTGCATCTATTATTGTGTTTTGCCAAGTATTACCTTCAATTTTATTTACTTTCATTCCATCAAGATTAAACTGCTTCTGTATCTCCTGATGAAGTTCATGCACTGTAACATCATCTAAGAGAAATGACATGATTCCTACGCCAACCACCGGCGATTGCTTCCACTCTCCCTTTTCGCTTATAAGCAAAAGCTGCTGGTTCTGAAAAGTAGCATCATTCACCTCAAAGTCGCCTTGCAAAGCTTTTACATCCATGTTGTCATCAAGTAATATGTCTTTCGGGTTAACCATGATTTACTTTTGTATTTTCAAAATCTTGTTTCTTTGTGATAGGCAAATTATTGTCATACCAACCGGTGGCTATTAATTTGAGTGCCGTTCCTCCATCGCCTGGGGCGACAATCCATGATTTAAATGCTGTTTTAAGGGTATTTAGATCCTTTTCAATAGCATTCATCCGTTTCACGAGTTCATTAATCTTAATTAAGCCACCAAATTCATCGCCGCGAAGCCTGATTTCTTCAATAGCGGTGTAAAGCGTTACGAAAGCCCATTGCTCATTATTATTTACGATAGAGACATAAACGAAGCTTCTTAGTTTAGGGATAATCAGCAGCCCTGTATCGGTTGTGGTACCGGCGAATAAGTGTACCGCCCTGTGAGGAGCGAGGTCTTTGTCAATGAACTCCACATCGCAGGTAGCCTTTTCAACGTCTACCGCTGTAACCTGGGCAGGTAATGTTTGCACCGGTACCATGCTTTCGATGAGTGAAACAAACGCCTGTTCTATCTTCTCTTCGCTTGTCATGATGCTTTCCTTCCTATGAATACTTCACGCCGAAAACCCTGTGTTCCGAATGTGGTAATTACTTTGTCAATGAAATTTTTTCCGCTTCTGCTTTTGAAACGCGGATCTATGATTTCGGCCACCTGACTATGCATGCAAAAAGGCCTTCCGAATGCCAACAGGCTGCCTTCAAAACCGTCGTATTTATTGTGCTTCAATGTTTGCTCTGCCTGTACTTTCAGCTCTGCTTCTGTGGTAAGATTGTAGAAATGCCGGGTAATGAGGGCGCCATCTTCATCTCCAGCGGTATAAGTCAGTTTTTTATTATCCGGCAGGATAGAGATGACTTTTACTTTAAGTCGAACATCGGCCACTTTGCGCCAGTTTAAACGTGGATTAATAACGTTTTTTTGTAGATTATATACAACATTACCGGCCTTAATTGCTTCGCTATCGGTATAAGCCAGACCGGCAAAGAGAGTACTTCCTCTGTAATAGATGTCAAGCCCGTACGCTGATTTTATCTTCTTTAGGGCATAGGCTACGCTGCCCTTGCCATCGAGCTTAAAGTTTGTAAGATTAATCGCCGGCACCTCAATGCGTGATCCGGACACCATGTATTCAAGTACTTTCTTTAGTGTAGTAGAAACCCAAGTTTTGGCTTTTGGATGCTTCCGCTTTAGCGTGTACATCTCATCTTCACATTTAATTTCGATCGGGATGTTTGGATTTACTTCAACCACATAACCGGTGAATTCAGTTTTCAACTCCGGTTTATAGCCAAGCTTAACCTCAACGGCATCTCCAGGATGAATGTAGGCGGCAAGATATTTGCCATAATATTTTTGCGGCAGTTTAATGTTAGCCAATACAGATAGCGCCGTACGGCTCGAAGTTATTTTCACTTCTGCCACATGCTGAAAAATGTACTTTCCGATAGTTATTTCACACTGCAGCACAAACATTATAACCCCTCCTTAATTATTAATTCGACCGGTCTGTCGCTCAAAGCATCGATCTGATATGCCTGCTGGCTCTGATGCCCTGCTATTCCGAAAATATTATAATTTTCAATTGCAATCTCATCAATACCGAATATCCTGAATAGCTTACTCACTACTTTTTTGCTGTCCTTTTTTTCACAAATTGTTCTCAGCTTTCCAACCTCATACTCCGGATAGTCGTCATTTTCAGTATTGACGATAATACCGCGTATAGTGATGATATAATCTTTTGAAGCTATCTCTTCTTTAATTGTTCCTTTCAGACCTGCTACCACCGTTTTTACAATCTCCTTACCGCTTGTAAGCGTTATGAGCGGTTCATTGGGTAACCAAAAGTCATCAATTTTGCAGGGCATAAACAAAGGGGTGCCGAAGATGCTTTTCATCTCATAGCTATCCTTATTTAAGCTTTGGGAATAGATATCGAGTGCCGTAGCATCAGCAAATTCGGGCAACGGAACTTTCTGCTCCGTATCAAACTTGGGATATCTGAATAGATTGAGCCCAAATGCCTGATTATATAATGTCTTCAATTGCAGTATCATCACTAATTATTTGATATTATTTGTTCTGCCCCGGCCACACTGCGCACCAGTAACTCCGTTATTTTCTTCTCAATATCCTGCGTGGTATCCGTAAGATTAGTGGTTTTAATGATCATCTCTTTCACAAGAGCGTCAATCTGTACTGTAACGCTTTTCACCGTGGAACCGCCGCCACTGACTCCTGCAAGACCTGTCTGGTAAATGCTCGAAGTTGGATTAGCTGAAGTGCCACCTTTGGCAATTTTTCTTTGGCTATCAAAAAATTGCGAAAGCCCTTTATTGCCGGTATGTTGTAATTGCCATAACACCTTATTGGTATATTTCGCCATGCCGGTAAAGACATTTCGCTGATCAGACTGTTGCTGATCCGAACCGTTAAGGAATAATGGATGCAGATAGCCTCGCATATCCGTTTGTAGCTTTTTGACGAGGCTGTCTTTCTTAGCCTTGTTAATTGTTTTCCAATCAACCTGGTTGAATGTGCCGGCATATTTCTCCTTTGCCTGCTCCATCCCCCTGCTTGTCATTTGTGCTATTCTGATATTGCCAAGTTCATTGTATTTCTTCATATTGAAAGTGATATGATAGAAAGAACGCTGAAACCGATACATCCTGTCATTGATAGCATCGAGCATGCTGATGATCTCATCCTTGATAGAAACCCATGCAGGCAGAATAGTTTGCCCGAGGCGAATAAGGCTGACCTTCAGCTTTCCGTTAATTGTGTCATTGAGGAAATTCACATCTTGCATGGCTGTTTTCAGAGCATCGTTCATACTGAACTTCGTATTATCAAATTCTTTGAAGCTCTTAAGAAGCCGATCGGCTTTGTTTCGCGTCATATCCAACAGTGCATTCACACCGATTGAACTCCCGAGACTCTGTTTGAATTTAGCAAACTGCAAGCCGCTCATGGCTTTCAGTTTCGGAATAAGATCTTCAACAATCTTATCGACCCCCCTCATTTTACCGTGAATGTCGAATATCTTCACTCCTATTTTTTCAAAACCTTTCATAGTAGCGCTTTTCGTGAGGTCTTGAAAAGCGATTTTTGTATAGCGGGCTGATATATCTATGCTGTCAGAGAGTTTTGAAAAAACGGCAAACAAGCGGTTTGCATTATTGTAACTTTGCCCGACAGCCGCCGCCGCATTGGCATAACGCACCTGTACTCGCGTAAGTTCGTCGAAGTTTGTTTTCCCAACTTGTACTGTTGCGTTAAGGCTTGTAAGATAATCATCAAGTTGATTTGCTTTTAGGCCATATATGTCCATCGCCTGAGCCGTGCCGGCTATTGTTGCGGTAAAATCTGACCGCATGATGCGTGAAAACATCCCTACTTTAGCAACAATCTTTTGGACTTCATTTCCGTATTTTCCGGTTATGGACTGTATGTCGTAGAATCCTTTTGATGTCTTAAGCGGATCGAAACCAAACTTAGCGGCTGTATTCAGGACATTAGCTCTCAGCATAGCTATCTGTAATTGGTTCTTTTTGAGATTTAGGTTTGTGAGATCACGAAATTCGGTATTAAAATCAGCAGCAGCGTTTTTTGCTTTGTTTAATCCGACTGCAATAAGAGCCAATCCTCCAACCGCTAAGGTTATCGGGTTACGTAAAAACCGCAACCCGCGCGAAAGTCCGGGTATTTCAGAGGAAGCATCTTGCATACTACTTGTAAAACGAGACATCTTGTTTGATGCTCCTCCGAGCGAACGATCCACTTTGCGCCCGGCGCGGCTCACTCTTTCCAGTTTACCGCTCAAACGGTCATCACCATATATTCTATATTGTAGTTCGCGTAGTTTCACGGTTTGCTGTTTTTACATTAATCCTAAGTTTTTAAGTCCTCGCAGGCTCTCTTCCTTTTCACGTTTGCGCAGCCATTGAAGCTCTTGCCAAAACATTGCCCATTCTGAGTCTGTAAGTTCGTCGATTTCATGTTGCGACATTTTGTAATAATAGCGGAGCTGGGCGTTGATGAGCCTGCGTTCGTTTGTTCCCCTGTTGACCGCCCATGCCGCTACAACTTTTTTAGGCTGGCCTCCTTAAACTCAATAATTTCATCGAGTTTGGTAGATGCGGAAAGGAAATAAGTATCATCGTTCACGATATCCTTATCACCTGCCAGCCAGCAGCTTTTCAAAATAACTTCATTGAATTTTGAACTCGCTTTCCCGGAAGCTGCGGAAGCGGCATCAAGAATGACACGGGTAGGCGTATGAAGATAGCATTTCTTATCTTCCACTTCAATGAGATATACACCACCATATTGTGCCTTAAAAGCTTCGATTTCAGCCTTTGAAAGCTCTGTTTTTGTATTTTGGTCAAAAGGTATCTTTTTCATATAACAGACTTAAAAGTTAAACATTCAATTGCGGTATGCCGGTAGTGAGTTGCAATTCGACGGTCATATTACCATCTTCCGTACCCATACCTTTTTCATATTGATTGACACGGCACCACGGAATTACATCGGTGGTGGGAATACCGGCCAAAGGGGCATAAGATACTGTCATAACAAATGGGACCCAATCAGTCGGGTCCATTCCTGCCGGCGTGGATGCCTGGAGCCGTTCAAATTCGCTTTGAAGCAAAGTAAGACTTCCCTGCGTGGCATCCTTTTTGCCCCGCGACATGCTTACAGGCCGATTGCCTCTTCCATGGACGTTATGATGCTCTTTAGTAGCACCATATTTTACGGCTGTAAAACCCCGTAGTGAGATGCCATTAATCACACATTGCATATCCTCGAAGGCATATTCATTTCCATTAATCATAGCTTTAAGCGTTTGCCGGGTTTTGGAACCCGAGTGTTACAATAATTTCTTTCGCAATTCCAACCGGTGTAATGCGGAGTTGCACTTCCAGTTTGTCCGTTGCAAGAATATCCTGATCCGGATCAACATATACATCTACTGCCGAAGCTTCGCCATTGGCAAGCATGTTTGTTTCAATCATGTTTTTGCCCTGTGCCTGGAAATTTTTAATCACAGAAACTTCCAGTTTTCCATTTTCATCCACTTCCACTTCATCGAGCAAATCCTGCAGATATACCTGACGAAGCAAACGGGCTGCTTTGTCGATAGTACGACCGCGAGAGAGATAGGCATAATCATCCGATATAGGGCAGGCAGCATTATCCATATTGAAATAGAATCCGGCTATACCGGTATGTTTCCATTCGAGTATGTAACCTTTGTCGTGAATGGCGGTTAGGTCAGTTTCATCAACCTGGCTGTAATCTATTCCATCTGACAAGCCGGCTTTTGTTACAGGTAGTTTTCCATCGCGTACGCGGCCAATGTTTCGTTGTACCGGAATGGCGGCCATGCGGCCTCCTACCAGCCCCACATTGGCATATCCGGCATATTCAGCCTGAGCGGCGGAAATATCCGGATCGGCAGAAATGACAATCCCTATCCTGTTTGCATTAGGGCCGATAGCAGCATCACGCAAATCAAGCAGCGAACCGGCAGTGCCCTGGTAGGCTCTTCCTTCGATGAGGAAGACAGGTGGTCTGAACTTTGCGAAAGCGTCCAACCAGAGAGCTTGTGCGTTTATGGCAGCAGCTTTCACATCGTCATCAAGCCCGGAAGTGTAAGTAGGTACATAAGAGGCATCCGGAACTCTGGTAAGCATGATAATGCGTACTTCCCCGTCGAGCTGTGAAATGAGTTTCGCAGCATAGGTCTGCGTTTTGTCAGCCATATCAGCCAATGTTACCGTATTGGCAACAGGCATGATGTACATGGGAGCTCCATTGCCTGCTGTGGCAAAGAAGTCAACAATATGCCGGTAAAGCAACACCTTGTTAGTGGAGTCGTAATCGGCGTCTATACCAAAGGCGGCAGCATCTTCGGGCTTGTAAATTGGCCCGAGCACATCGCCCAGTGCAAATTTATTCGCCACGGCTATGCCTGAACCAATAAGGGCAGCTACACCATCTTTGGAGGCCACCGCACGGCCCAGGTTGCCGTTTGTCAAGTTAATTTTTACATCAGGACGTCCCATGTTCTACTCTCCTTTCGAGGTTAATTTCTCTTTCGCAGCAGTCAAGGCGGCCATTACGGTTGCCTTTTTCTTGTCTGTCAAAGGCAGCTCAAGGTCGGTGGCAAGATCGTAAGCTTCATTGTATTCGATGGCTTCAAGATCAGCTTCTTTCAGCTTTTCAATGCCGGCTGTTTTCTTTGCTTCAATTGCGGCAGCTTCAGCCTCTGCTTTGACTTTTGCTCTTGCCTCGGCAACGGAAGGATTGTCAAAGACAAACCATTTCTGTTTTGTCTTAGTGGCATGATCCACTGCCGGCGACTTTTCAAGGAATACGTTGCCATCTTCGGTGGCATACAATTTTTCGCGATCAGGATAGATTTTGAAATATCCTTCAACCGTTTTTTCTAATTTTTTGTTCATGGTTTTGAATTTTTATTTTTGTTTTTCAAAGGATTAATAACATATTGGCCGATCGCATAACTCCCGAAATAAAAGCCGGCGACCATAAGAGCGAGGGTTGACAGGCTCTTTGCTTCACTGAGAATATAATCAGCCCATGCTTTGTCGAAAAAATAAGCACCTGCACCAAACAAAAGCAGAAACAAGAATGTTCCCATAATCATAACCGCTACATAACGCCGTGTAAGAGACCGTGCCGAACTTTCGTTAATGGTTGTTTTCAGGAACTCCAACTGTGTTTGTGCAACTTTCTCAAGATAATCGGCCTTCTCTTCTTTTGTGAAAAAAAGCTTATCAACGCCGTTCACCGCACCATTCACCAGTGTGGTAACGTTTTTCCTTCCCAATCCGCCGTTTAAAAAATTAAGTAGTCCCATATTAGCTCCTTTCTGTCCAGCCCGGAATGAATACTTCCTGTGCAGGGTCTTTATAAGTTATCTGATCGTATGTTTTCAGCTGATAATAGTTGAGCCATTTCAGCAGCCAGCTTATAAGTTTCTCAGTATTGCGACTTGCAAAGCGTTCGGTAGCCATGTATGCCTGGTAAGCATTGATCGTTGCACTGCCTATCCGACCATCAACAATTAAATCAGGATAATCTTTCCCGTTCCGGTTCAGCTTATTGAGTGCATTTTGCAGATAGGAAGCTGCTTTCCATTTACCCTGGTTTACTGCCGTATCAAAAAGTTCATCGGCGACAGCCTGATGAAAGCTGTCGAGGCTTATGGGTATCCAGAAATGTTCAAGATAGAATCCCTCCACCATTTTTTGCAAACCGTCATTTTTAGCCATCGTTTCATTCAGCTCTTTCCCCGAGTATTTTGTTTTGTATATGTCAATGAGCTTCCATCCTTCCCAATTTGGAAAAAACTTCCGGGATATTCCACGGTATGTCTCTCCTCCGCGGTCGGCAACATTGTTTGCATAGCCTCCTTCGTAGCCGATTGTTTTTTTATATGCGAGTTTGAATCTTTCCATCATCATTTTGTTCTTACTAATAGCTCATATATCTTCTGCTGTCCCTGCTGAATAATCTCAAGACGATGATTCATATCAGAAGTCATGTCCATATAGGTTGTCTTATCCACCTTCGCATTTTGAGTTCTGTCAAATTTTATTTGCATTTGCTCAAGATTTACCACGCGTGCATTGATATCAGCTACTTTGATAGAAAAATTGATCCATGCACCAATTATGAGTGAAAGGAGCGTGAGCGCTATCGTTATGAACTGATATAGAGATATTTCCTTTTTCATTTTTTAAGACTTTAACAAGGGGCCGGCCAGAAATTTCTGTATCAGTTAATCCGGCCCCTTTCTCAGGTGAAAAGTTTGTAGCGGCGGCCGGACTCGAACCAGCGACCTACAGGGTATGAACCTGCCGAGCTACCATCTGCTCCACGCCGCAAATTCCTAAACTACGCTTGAAACAATTGCTCCAAAACCGGTGGCTTTTTTCGGAAGGCAGATATGATACAACTGAAAACCCACCTCACTCTGACGATATTTCGTATCGTTTTTTGCAGCTGCATAATACATCTTAGCACTTCCGCGAGCCTGTACAGCACGTTTGTTGTAATAGAAGATTGAAGTCTCCAGGTCATCAACAGGGTTCAGGGCAGCAAGGAAGGCTTTCTTCTGACTCGTTGTATTACTGAAAAGAGGGTTGGCAACAAACTGGCTAACGATGAAGCCAAACATGTTGAATATCTTTCCGGACTCCGCTTTATACCATTGATCTTTAAAGACCTGAGAAGTCAACAAAAGGTCTTCCACATGCTGATTGCACAACACCAGTTCGCGATCCTCCAAAGGCACTTTCAGGTCATCAAGCAATTTTTTTGCACGGATGATATCATTCACCATTAGTCTTTTGCGGGCATAGGTTAAGCCATTGCTGGCGCCGGTTGTCATCACCACAGGGGTATCGGTACTTTCTGCAGTAGGACATAAGCTGTGTACTGCTTTTTCTGCAGTGCGCTCTTCTAATACTGCCCTGTGCTGCTCTATAACACTGCCCTGTTTATCGTAAGGCAGGGCATAGAGTTCGTCATCTGTTATGATTGTATTCTCTGTATCGAATTTATCGAGCGAGATGACTATGTCTCCATCCGTTCGTCCTGCGCTTGGTATAGGGTATGTATTATTATTTACGAGAACAACAGGATCTGCACCGAGGTCAACCATGTGGATTGCATTATTATTGACATATTGGTTACGATTGGCAATACGGCTTAGAAATTGATTTACGTGTCTGAAATGCTTAATCAGCTCACCCGTCCACAACTCTGTCTGCAGAGCCATTATAGTTATGCCTTTTGGCATGGGAATGAGCGATTGAATGATAGAGATACATATCATGCCGGAGAAAGTGATTGCCGGATTGATACCGAGTGCAGATTGAGCTCCTGCGGCTATCATAACCGCGAGCAATATTACAGTGAGAAATCTTACAATTGTTTTCATTTTAATGTTTTAATAGATTTTAAATTTGTTTTAATTACAATTTTAATGACGTTTAAACGCGAATTACTCGTCCATTACAGGTTCAACGTCATATTCAGCTTTGTACAAGGCAATATATTTAGCTGAATGTTCTTTCTTGAATAACTCTAATGCCTTTAAGCCTTTTTCACGAAGCTTCGCGAAAGTAAGGGTGTCACTTCCGGGTTCTATTTCTCCGGAATTATGATTGATAATGTCGTTTGCCTTCACAATGTCAGAGGTAGCCTCAAGCACATTTTTAAGGGTATCATAGCCCGATTGTTTGCCGAGAGCCAGGAATGTTTCGCGTTTGTCAGCTGTGAACTTTTTGTCCTGATGCTGATCAACAAGCTGGATGATGCGTGTTTCGTTCATCGCATCCATCTCTTTCTTCAGCGTTTCGTGCTTTGTCTTGAAATCACCGGCCTGTTTGGCCAGTTCAATTTTGCCTGTTATGGCGCTCAGCACACTATCGGCGCTGGCATTAGGGTCGAGACCGAGAAGGCCGGCGACTTTTTGTTGAAATTCATTCATTGTATTTTGATTTTTCTGGTGAACAAGCGGAATAATATTATTAATATCCTGATCCGGATCGTGGCTTAGCCTCAATGCATTCTTATTAGAACCTACATCAACAATTGATATCTCCTCAAGTTCTGACTTCACAACAGTAGCCCGTTGCTGACCTGGTAGAAGATATTTGGCATCATCCGATATGGTTATCGGTTCCAAACCTGGAGAGCACATATTCAGGAAGCCTCTGTCAACCTTACCGGCTATTTTAGCAGCAAACTCATCTTCCTCGTCAAATTCGATGTCGGCAAAGAGCTTACCATCTTCTTTCCATAATTTAAGTGTTTTCCCAATCGGCAAAATTTCAACATCGTGGTTATGGTCGTCCCAAATACGCGGCTTCTTATGATACCACATTACAAGCGGGTTGCGCTTGTATTGTTTAGTATCAATGCCGGAAGTCATTACCCGGCTACCGTAACTGTTTACTACCGTCTCATCTGATATCACGAATGTGTGCGATTTTGCCATTTGGTAAATTATTTTGAGGCAAAAGTGCGGGTTAATAAGGGCGAATGCAAATCGTGAAATATTAAACGTGAAAATATTACAGGTAAACAGTATAATTATACCAGACAGCAAAACAGAATTAGAAAAGGCGGGGCGAACAAATGATATTTGCAATTAAAATTGCAAATAAAGAGACATGTCAGGAATAAATGAAAGTAAGAAAGAACTCGCATATCTGCTATATATGCAGGGTATTACACAGCGTGAAATATGTGAAAGGGTGAAAATAGGCAGCAACAGGACGCTGACAGCCTGGATAAAAAAAGGAGGTTGGAAAGAGAAAAGAGCGGCAAAGAACATCACACGCACTGAACTCATCAATAAAACACTTTTGAAAATCAATGACCTGCTTGACAGCGAAGGTGAAGAATTTAGCGCCGATAAGCTTTCCAAGTTAGCTGCTCTTATTCAGAAACTTGACAAACAAGACTCGCCGGTTGTTATCATGGATGTATTCATTGAATTTGGCAAATGGCTGCATGGACAATCTACTGCCGACCGGGAGGTAGGCCTCGACTTCATTAAGAAAATTAACAGATATCAGGATTTGTATTTACTTCAAAAAATTAGCGGATAGTGAGCCTTCAATCGCAGAAATATAACGAATGGAAGGAGTGGTGCAGGATAGTACAGAGTGCTACCAGCATTACCATACAGGAGCCGGCGCATGTAAAAGCGAAGCGCATCAAACGCGGCCTGTCCGACTATGCCTATTTTGTGAATTATTATTTTCCTCACTATGCAAGCGATCCAACCGCCGACTTCCAGATACGCGAAGCCAATGCCGTACTGCGAGACCCGAACTTTTTCGGAGTTTGGGAATGGCCCCGCGAACATGGGAAGTCAGTGCATGCTGATGTGATATTGCCTATGTGGCTAAAAGCTAATGGGGAATTAACCGGAATGGTCATGGTAGGCAAAAACAATGATGATGCCTGCAATTTGCTCAGCGACATACAAGCCGAGTTGCAATTTAACAAACGTTATATTAACGATTTTGGCTTTCAATTCAAACAGGGAAGCTGGGAAGATGGCAATTTCATAACAGCAGATGGAGTGGAATTCACAGCAATAGGCAGAAGCCAGTCACCGAGAGGAATTAGAAACAGAGAAGATAGACCAAATTATTGCGTGTGGGATGATCTTGACGATGATGAGATCATTAACAACCAGGATAGGGTGGAGCGTGTGGTGGACTGGCTGCTTGGTTCGCTATATGGCGCTATGGATATCCGTCAGAGCCGGTTCTTAGGCGTTGGTAACCGCATTCACCCAAAATCAATCCTCGCGCACATTGTGGGCGATATTGATAATAAGCCTAAACGAAAAGGATTACATCACAGCAAAGTGATGGCAACTGTTGATGGAACTTTCACAGGCAAACCTACCTGGTACCAGAAATTTAGCAGCGAGCAACTGCAACTACGCTTCCAGCGAATGGGCTATTTCATGGCTTTGCGCGAGTACTTCCATAAGGCCACCATAAAGGGTAAGATATTCAAACAGGAATGGATACACTGGGGCCGTATTCCAAAGTTGCAAACAATGGATTATATCATCGCCTATTTCGACCCGTCTTATAAGCCCAAAACAACAAACGACTTCAAAGCTATAAAGGTGTGGGGCAAAAAAGGCATCCGCCTATATGCCATAGATGCATTTGTAAAACAGACAACCATTACCGAAGCAGTAAAGTGGTTTTATGATTTTCACGAATCACTTCCGGAGGATGTAATATGCGAATATTGGATGGAAGAAGTATTTCTTCAGGATATGTTTTACGAAGATTTTGAAGCAGAAGCCCGCGAACGCGGATACTATCTGCCTATACAGGGTGATACTCGCAGTAAACCGGATAAAGTGGCCCGTATCCAAGCCATAGCCCCTCTATGGGAAAGGGGCATGGTTACCTATGATATTAGGCAGAAAAAGAATTTTCACATGCAAACCGGAATAGATCAGACCCTTGGCTTTCAAAAAGGAGCCGGCATACATGACGATGGCCCGGATGCTGACGAAGGTGCGATTTGGAAATTACAACGAAGAGGACATCAATCACAGTTTCCCGGAAAAACGGGCAAACGCAAACATCAAGGAGGTTATTAATGTTTTTAACGGTAACAGATTATACAATGCTTATCACTGCCGATGACCGTGAGGTGGTAGAGCAGGCCGATACCGCAACACGCGAGCGTGCAGAGACGTCGGCAATAGAATATTTCAAAGGCTTCCTGCGCGGGCGTTACGACGTAGATGCACTGTTTGCGCAGGTCGGTACAACCCGCAATACGGCTCTCATTCAATTTCTGATTGATGAAGTCCTTTATACGTTGCATTCATCGCTACCGGGCAATATGATGCCTGAAATTCGTGTAAAACGAAAGGAACAGTTAGATAAATGGCTGGTTCAGATACAAAAGGGAGATACACAACCCGACTTCCCAACAATTGATACAGCAATTGGCACAGACACTGGCAATCCGGTGAAGTACGGAAGTAATAAAAAATTAGGCTCCAGCTGGTAATAAATAAGAAAAACGCTTAAAAACGCATTAAAATGGCAATCTTGGATTTTTGGAAAAAGAAGAAAACAAACGCAGACAGCACACCAGACTGGCTGAATAATCGCGAACGGCTGCAACTCGCTAAGGACATAATTAGTAAACGTAAGGTTCTCATAGAGCTGAAAGAGATGACGCAGCAGCTGGCCCAGAAGGAGATAAAAAACTGGCGTATGGCTAACCAGATCGCAATTGATATCGAAAATCCGAAACGAAACCAGCTCTATGATATCTATTACGATGCTATGCTTGATGATCACCTGCTCGGCGCTATCCGAAATCGGAAGCTAAAGGTGATGCGTACAAAATTCAAGATAGCTGACCCGAACGGACAGGAAAATACAGACCTGAACCGTTTGTTACAAAGCCGGTGGTTTAAGAAGTTTATGTCGCTGGCACTGGACTCCATATTTTACGGTCATAGCCTCATTCAGCTTGGCGATATCATACGCGATCCGAAATTGAAGTTCACCGATATAGAACTCGTCCCACGCAAGCATGTAGTGCCTGAATATCACGTTATTATCAAGGAGATTATGGACGAGCCAAAAGATGGTGTTGATTATTTGAAACCTCCATTTTCGGATTGGACTATATCAGTAGGAGAGCCGAAAGATTTGGGCTTATTGTTGCCAGTTGCGAAAGATACTATTTCAAAGAAATATGCTCTTCAATTCTGGGATCAGTTTGCTGAAATATTCGGAATGCCTATCCGGGTAGGCAAAAGCAGCACTCGGAATAAAAAAGACCTCGATAAGATAGAAAGCATGCTGGAAGAGATGGGGTCGGCTGCCTGGGGGTTATTTCCTGAAGGTACCGAGATTGAGATTGTCGAAAGCAAAAGCAGTGGTACCGGGTTCAATGTATATGACAAGCGCGTAGAGCGGGCGAACAGTGAAATGAGCAAGGCTGTTCTTGGACAGACCATGACAATGGATAATGGCAGTAGCCGCAGCCAGGCACTTGTACATGCCGAGGTGGCTCAGGAAATATCAGAAGCAGATGCAGATTGGTTGAAAGAGGTCATTAACGATGATTTGTTCCCTGTTCTCATAAAACATGGCTTTCCGCTTTCAGGATATGAATTTGATTGGGATCATACGTATGAGTATAAGCCTGATGAGATGCGGCAGATTGAAGAAATGCTGCTTGGCTCTTATGAAATCAATCCCGATTATTTCGTTGAAAAATATAATATTCAGATTACCGGCGTGAAACAACAGCAACTCCCAGCTGCACCGGCCCCAGACCCTCAAAAAAAAAAGTTAAGTCTGTATAAAGTTACTCGTCCGGAGTTTCCTGAACCCTGCTGCGAAGAGCATACCATAACCCTTGCTGCTGGTACTACTAACAACATAGGCAAGGCATTGATCAGAAACGTTTGGGACAACCGCAATACTGCATTTAACTGGGACTATTTCAAATGGCTAAGCGATGCTTATACTGATGCCCTCGTGCGTGGATGGAAAGGCATAGAGGCGTTAAAGTTGGGCAAATTTAAAACGCCTTCGGATATGAGTCTTGACTATTCAGGGGTTGACCATCTCGCCATGCAAAATATGGAACTTAATATCTTCAGGTTCTCAGCTGCTAAATCTGCCGCCGCCGTAACCGAACTAAATCAACTGGCGCGGAACAATGATACTTTCGGTAAGTTTCGCAAAGAAGCAGAGAAGGTAACTAAGCTTTATAATGAAGATTATCTTCATACCGAATACAACTTCGCGTGGAACACCGGGCACACTTCCGCAGCTTATTATCGCAATATGCGGTTGAAAGAACAATTTCCGACATGGGTATATACAACGGCAGGCGATGCCCGCGTACGCGATGCACACAGGGCATTGGAAGGCAAAAAATTTAAGGCCGGAGCGATGGATAGTATTTATCCGCCAAACGGCTGGGGATGCCGCTGTTATGTGAAAACAATTCCCGGAGTGCCTAACACTTATACTACCGAGAAAGAGGCACAGAATATTCTTGCTTCGCATGGTATCGACAAAAACGGCGTGAGCGAATGGGACAGGATGGTGAAAAACCACATGAACGTTAACCGGGCAAAAACACGCGTGATATACGATGAAGATAAGTTCTATATAAAGGACAAAATGGCTCAGAAGCTCACCTGGAAAGATCAGGGATTGAAAGCATATAAGGATATAGCAGCATCCGGACTATCACAGGCAAAAACAGAAGCCATGACGCTTCCGAAATCGGAGAAATGGATAGAAAAAACCGTATTCACCGACTATAACAAACGCCCCTTTGTAGTGTCCAAAAAGACGCTGAAAGCACATTCCGGAGAAGACAGGTTGAAGTTGCTAAAACAGATTCCTGACATACTGAATAAGCCAAATGAGGTTTATATTGTTGAAGATGGAAGGAATAATAAGTTAAAACTAAGTTATATTAAATATTACAAAGATATGCCTGTCTTACTTATTGCCGATATCACCGGTGACACTTTCAATATAATCACTTGGTACGAAATGGATGTAAATAAAGTGGACGGATTTAGAAATGGTATTTTGATTAACAAACAATAAAAAAAGCCGGCAGGAATCAGGGACTAATTTGGATGCCCTTTCACTCAGCCGGCTGTTAGTATTTAAGAACTGCAAATATACAACATAAAAACAGAAAAGTCAAATGAAACCTGCATTAACTTATAAAGGAAGGCCTTACAGCTTCGCAGAGGTAAGCCGGCACTGGAAGAAAAACAAGGAGCGTCTTATGCCTGTGATTGGGCAGATAGCTGTTAATTTCTTTCAGGACAGGTTTCGGGCGCAAGCCTGGACTGACCGTTATGCAAAGCGTTGGAAGCCACGCAAACCGCCTGACAAATATGGCAGGGGCCGGGCTATACTTGTTAAAAGCGGACAAATGCGAAACGCTATACATGTGAAAAGCTGGAATAACAGGCAGGTGATTGTTTCAGATCCAAAAAGCTATGCGGCTGCCAATAACGAAGGTTTCAAGGGCACTGTGAGCATTCCTCAGCATACACGCCGAATTCGGGGCAGGGTAACGGTATATAGCATAGCCACACGCCGCAAGAGTACAAGACGTGTTGCTATGGGCATAACCACCGTGCGTGCGCATACGCGCAAGATGGATCTTCCACAACGCCAGTTTATGGGCAATAGCGAAACAATGAGCCGCCGGTTTGACAGAACAATTATTAAAGACATAGATAAATCATTTGAGCAATGAACTTTTTAAGCCAATTTTACACCACGCTGGCCGCACGCCTGACAAATATAAAGGATGCCAATGCCGTCAGTATCATTAAGCATATTGACCTGTGGAACCAGCAGTATAATGAAGATTATAAAGAGGTATTCGGTCATCCGGCAGTGTTCCTTGAATATAAATCCATACCGTTCAAGACGATCGGAAGGCACCAGCAGCTCGCCAAATTGCAGTTCGACCTGCATGTAGCTTCGTCAACGAAGGCAAAGAGCAGCATTGAGTCGCAATTCACCGACCGGTTCCTGCAGCACCTCGAACTGCTCGACCTGATAAATTTCTGGCTTACGGGATGGAACGGCGACTTTTTCGGGAGCCTGAGCCGCACGGCCATCACCCCCGACCACTTTTATGGCGATGTGATTAAGCATATTATCAGCTACCAATGCACTGTTAACGATGTAAGTGCTGTGCATAGCTATACGAAAATTGTGGGGGATATTTTGGTGGTGAAGTTATAAGTTTATTTTTAAAATTGTATTATCTTGCCTTCAAAATCAATGCTATTTCCGTAACTTCCTATTAATACTTCCCATGAAGTTCCTTTTTTTATCATCCTGCCTTGAAAACTCATTGTATGAAATGTTCCAAAATTATCGTAATAAGTATATTTTGACCTGAATATAAATCCGTTTGGGACAACTTTATATTTAGCTTCTGAAACAGGAGCTATTTTGAAAGTAGGTTCATTTTTCAGTTGGGTAAAATAGTCAGAGCTATCGCAAAAATAACTGTAAGCATTTTTAAATTCAGGGTTGATTTTATTTGAAGTGCAACTGAAAAGAAACAGGATTATTGATATTAAAAATAGTTTGTTCATAATATATTTTTTTAGTTGTATTTCAATTCCAAAATAGTTCGATTAAAAGAGCTATAAATTCAGCGTCATTGCAAATATAATATATTCATCCTTCAAATTGATCCATAGGGCCTCATATGTTTCAACTTTTCTGTTTCTAACATAACTTACCTGGCTGATGAGTTCCTTATTTTTAATCACTTTTGAATAATGAATAAGGGGGTTATTAAGAAGCTTTTCTAATAAAAACGGCTGATAAGTTTTAAAAGCTTTTGCAATTGTTATCTTAAGCCGTTTTAATTCAGCTATGCATTTATTAACATCAGCATCTGAAAGCCTTGTTTTATCACGCTTTGCGTCTGCAAATTTAATTTCACCGATACCGGTAAGGCCTGCCAAAACGGCTATGTTAATCGTTCCGGAATTCAATAGATCAAATAATCTCTCATGTTTTATGTTGCCGGCTTTAGATATAATACGATGATTATAGTTGTCATCTGAGTATTTGTCCGGTATTTTGTCTCTCATTTTCCAAACGCGAACTGTTTTTTTACTCAGTTTGTATTTTGAGACTATTTCCTCTGCCCTTTTGATATCGAATTTCATATTTTTTTTACAAAATTAACATTTATTTTAATAACTTTGGATAAGAGCAATTAAGCGCTTACTGTCGCTTAGTTGCTCTTATCTGCCAGTTATGCTTCATTAAAAGAGAAGAATAACATCTTCCCGGCATCGGGAAAACGTTTAGAAGGGTTTTTTACCATCGCTCAAAATATTCTCGTTTAGTGGCCTCCGTCATTGGCTTAACCTTAATTCCCAACACAATCGCTAAATTGACCTCATCGGTCATTCCTATACTTATTTTGTTACCATATAAACGAATTTCATCAATAAAGCCTTTCTTCATTAGAGCAGTATTATTTTTAATTCCTCTTTCCCTTTCTTCCGGTATGTTGTCATCTAATGCGAAACAGTCGAAGAAGTAGTGAGCAAAAGGCACTACTTCCGGCTCCTCAATATTAATTTGTCTGCCTATTGCCTTAATTCGCTTTAGGTTTTCTTCAATATCACCACTTAGTGGGTGCGCTATGTATGCTATTTTCATTTTTATTATAATTTACGTTTCTAATATTTCAAAACAATTTCAATTGTTCTTTACGTTGTTTAATGGCTTCGCGTTGGCATTTAGCGGCGTAATTATCTATCAGTTTCATATCGAGATCAAGGTGTGCAAGTTCTATGTCTTCATAATCCTTCAGGTCGTTGGTTCGCAATATATCTTCTATCCATCTTTCCGAAAGCGAAAAAACATAAGTCATAAGCATCATAGCCCCTTCGTGAGAAAGGTGCAGACGCTCCAATTCGCGGTAATAAATGAGTATTCGTTTTATTTTTTGCCTGGTTAATTCTTTCCGATGCATCATGCAAGTTTTTGGTTAACAATACTTTGGATTTTCATAATCAAATTTGTGTTATAAGTATCCCATGCCAGTCTCGGATCAGTCCCATTCAGAATAGTTACCATGGCCACGCCTTCGGCCACCTTCATTTTGAACTTTATTTCCTTACCCGGTTGGATAGTATCCGTACGATGTATAAGTCGTTGAAAAAGCTTCTTGGCTATATATACTGCCATGAGGGCGGTTCGCTTCTCAATCTCTTCAAAATTGAAAGCTGCAAACATCACAATCAAAGCCTCTATTTCAGACCTATTCAGATTGATAGTAATTTTATCTTTAATATTCATCATCAAATCTTTTATTTCGCAGATAGGTATCTGGGTAGGCTTTTTCAATGCTTTTGCCGGTCAGGTAAGCCTCATACTTAGGCAGGTGCATGAATACCTTTATTTTTTCGGCACGGGTAAGCTTTTCCCATATCTTTTCTGCTTTCTTCTTGCTCACTTTATAGTTGTATTTTTCCCAGAAATGGGCAAAGCTCAGGTCATTCTCAATTTTTTTTATATGAAAAGCGCCCAGCTTTTCAATATCCGGGATCATATCTTCCAAATACGGAAATGGGAATGCAGCGTTCCAGAACAGATATTTCAGTTGATTTTCTGCTGCAACGCCTTCTATTTCAAAAGCGGTTAAAAAGCCTTTTAAATCGTATTTAAAGACAACCTTAATGACTGTTTTTTTACCTGTTAGAATGAATTCCATACGTTTATTTTTTCAAATAACCTTTCAAAATATTTTCAAATTGCACTATCACCCGGCTTAACTCTGCCGAGGTATGATTATTCAGCTTCTTATTGAAGATGCTTTTTCGTGAACAAAGAAAATCGTCAAGCCGGTTCATATCAACTACTCGCTTTCCCCGCTTTTCATTCCATTTTGTGAAGCCCAGCTGCGGAGGCAGTTGATGGCAGATAGCTAAAATGCGGCGGCGTTTTTTATTGCCACGCTCAAAATCGGTTTGCGGGGCCATCCTCTTCAGCCTGTCAAGCAACTCTGTCATCTCACGTTCAGTCATATCGAGGGTATGCTCCGACCGGCCAGCGGTAACACTGTATATAAGGTCGCGTTTGGCATCGGTAAGCTTTAGCTTATTGAGCATTACGTTGAATTTCACAACATTTCTTTTACCTACTGTCATCTTTTCCTTTTGTTTTGTTTTCAATTAACAGAGTGAAAATATCAGAAATCATATTTGAGAAAACAGGAGATTGAGCGATGACAATATCCCTAGAATGCAATACAGACGCATGATGAAAGCCTGTACCTAGTCGGCGCATGTGCCTCTCAATTGTTGTTGAAGAGTAACCGTTCCACACATAGAGAAAATATTTTATTAGGTGCCGGGTAAATGATATTTCTTCATTAGACCGTCTGTGGCCCTTTTGTTCAAACACCTGTACAGCTTTCTGCTTGCGATATTCGAGTATCGTTTTAATTGTGTTTTGCTTATTCATTTTTCTGATTTTTAATTAATAAATATTCAGAAAATTGCTTTCCGTTTCTTCGCACCAGGTGAGAACTAATGGGAAGGCCATCACGTTTCAAGTCGTAGATCCGAGCTCCAAGGCGAAGGCATCCATACATGCGCAATGCCTGCAGGGGAGTTATGCTGCGTCCCGATTGCAGGTGTTCTTTGATGAGTTCCGTTTGTGATTTCATGTTTTGTCATTTTGAGAATCTAAAAGGCGGTAATATAGACGTGAAGCCTCCTGTTGAATAACCAAAAGGCGCGTTCTGGCAGGTATGGTTTCAAGGCTATCGTACAATGCCACTATCTTTGTGAGCTTATCGCCTACATCTTTGAATAGCTCAAGGAGTAGCATACTTTCCTCTCCATCTTTTGCCATTTGTTTTATGAGTGTTGCCATCCTATTTGTTTTGATATTTCAGGCGTGAAACCGCCAACTTCCCTAAAACGCTCTGCAAGGCGTATATTTACCTCTGCCTGCAATTTGTTTTTAGGCGAAGGCAAAAAGCGCCACCATTTGCATATTTGAAACCTTGAAGCAGCATTAACTTCTTTGATTGAAGGATAAATCATAACGCACTGAAATTAAGTTCAACGGCTTTGTATTGCCCCGAAACATCCTTTTTCCAGACACGCATGTAGCGCTTAGATATGTTGCGTGTAATACTTTTCTTCAGTATCTCCATAGCCTCGAGCCACTTTTTGTTTTTGATATTGAGCTTGAAGAGGCTGAGCACTCTTTTTGCATCCATCTTTCCCTTCGTTGTCTTGAAAGCAAGGTCAATAATCTGACGCAGGTCATTGTCTATTCCGCCTGTTTTCTCAGCGAGATATTCGTTAATTTTCTCTTGCGCAACCTGTATCAGGTCGTCAAATTCAACGCGTTCCTGCATGCTTATTTCAATCTTAATAGTCTTATCAAAAGAAGTGATTGAATAGTTGCCTTTGCCTGTTTTTTTCACATTATTGTCAGACATCATTTTTTCAAATACTGCATCGGACATTGCTATGCTTTCATCTTTAAAAGCCCTGAGCTTATTGTTAATGTAGAGCGCTTGTTTAAGCACTTTCTGCGCAACGCGGTCGCGCTCTTTGTCGATAGCCGGCACATAAGCAGCCGGTATGACGTTTCCGTTGTGATCTTTCCAGATTTTTTTTGCCATTGTTTTGTTTTTAAGTGTTATTTTTTACTATTTTTCGTTTGTTAACTACAAATAATTGCTTTACTTCATCGCATTTTGCGATAATATCATCCATTTCACTAATTGTAAGTGATAGCCCATGATCACTCATAAGATTAAAGAGTGATTGATATTTGTCTGCTGTTTCTCTCAGTATATTCATATTTCTTCAGTGTATTTTAATTTCCTTTTCCACCCATGTCCTCATATCCTTTTTAATAAGCCGGAAGCGTTTCCCTTTGCGGGCTTTTTTCAATTTAGCAAGCATTTTGAGCGCCTCTTTATGATGCAGGTGCATACTGTCCATTTCTTCGATTTTCATTTTCATGTCTCTGAGTTTTTCAAGGTCGTCAGACAATCTGTTATGCATTCGTTTCAAAACTGACCAATTTTCGTGGTCGATATTATTCATAAGAAAGCTCCAAACGTCCTGTCGCGTTTTTTCAAGTTTACTAATAGTTCGTTTAATGTTCATTGCTCACCTCCTTTTTTATAAGTTTAGAAATCATTTCGTCGCGCCTGTCTTCTATCATCTGCCAAACCACACGATCGACATGTTTGTCAATCGCCAGGTGCATGTGAATATAATATTGTATCAGCTTATGCCTGTTCAGGGAAGTATTTGTGAACTTATACAGAAATTTTTCGTCAATTAAGCGATATTGCATTTTCCACCAACTCCAGAAGCCGGCATGTATTGAGAAATCTCTGATAAGAGGAATATTACTGTCGAGATATTTGTCAAGATAGCTCATCCCGGTTTCAAATACCAACGCTTTGTATTTTTCCGGCGATATTTGAAGCAGGTTTACTTGCTGCTTTTGAAGTTCCGTTAGTGTTTTCATTGTTTTTAGTCTTTAATACTAATTTTATAACCGGTTCAAGTGTTTTTATCTCTGCAAGCACTCCTTCTTTAAACTCTTCAAATTCTTCAATACTTTTTATCTCCTTCTCTATAAACCGACTGTATCCTTCATTATCTGTAATTTTGAATTCCACTTTAACCATTCCGTCAATTATTATCAATTGCATCACAGCAGTTGTCATATTTCTTTACCCCAGTAACTCTCTGCGCCCTTTTTCCAAATTGTATACGATTCGGATGTGGTTCCGTATCGGCTCTGTGCAAAGGCTTTATAACCTTCTATCCTTATCTTTACCGGCACATCATATCTTATTTTATTTGCCACGCGTCCCTCCGGAAGCTTGCCCTCTGCATGTGATATCCAGATAAACAACTTCCGAGGAAAAGCCTCCTTCATCTTCTTATATTGAGAATAATTAATGCCGGCATATTGAAGACTGTCGATAGCGATTATACCAGGACTTTTTTTCTTCTTTAGCCGAATGATCATATCCTCCATATTTTCATTTTCGAGGAGGATAAGTTTTCCGTTCACCTCCAACATGCTCTCTTCCTTGAAAGCCTTTTTCAGGGAAGCGCCAAACCCCTCTTCCATCGAGTTGTAAGCCACCCTGCCAAAGCGGGTAAGGTATTTACACAGCTGAAGGGCAAAGTGCGTCTTGCCGTTTCCAGACTGTCCCCAGATGATCCATGAGCCGAAAAGAGAAGGCTTCCCGATAAGCATGAGAAATGCCCCGTCAAATTCTACCGTTTTTATGTTATTGTTAATTAGTTGCATGACGCTTAAGGCTCTTTTCATTCCGTTTCATTTTTTGAACTTCCGTATAAATCCTGCGAAGCGAACCACCACTGAGGGCATATAGCTCCTGAATATTCGATGCGCCGTTTGCCATTGCAATCGTTGCTATTTGCTTCTTTTGAAAATCTTCGGATTCCTGTTTGCCAAAAGGGACAATTTTTTGATAACGATTGCCATAGCGGGAAAATATTTCAGTATAACCAACGGTTTTCATGTTGAGATTTCTCTCGATTTTTGCTTTCAGGCCATCGGCGCCCATCATATACCATCCACAACGTCGTTCTGTAGCATTCCAGAGTGCTTTGATCTCAAGAAAAGCGTGAGGGTCAAGGTCGCCAGCTTCATCAAGAATAACAAGAGGGCTATTAACACCATTATTAAGATAAAAGACCAAATCGGCATAAATATCTCCATAGCGGCCATTTGAGTTCAGCCCGAATTCGCGTGAAAGGGTCTTCATAAGCAGGAGTTTTGTCTTCACCTGACTGCAGTCGATATATACAGCATGGCGATGTGTCTTCACGTATTCTTTAGCGGCAAATGTTTTGCCTATATCTGCACGGTCGCATAGCAGGCCGCTGAGCGAATCCTCCTGGCAAACGGTCAGCGCCTGTTGTATATATAGAAATACAGGCGTCTTGGCGGCTATCCATTTTTCCGAAGCTGTTAAAGAGACATCAAGCCGGCGGGCAATACTCATCCATTTTGCCGTTGAAAGTACTTTGTCGGTGATATCGCGAAGTATCAGGCTCAGCTGGCTGGGATTAATATCGAGGACACGGGCCAGTTTGAAGTTACTGCTGTATTTCTCTTCCTCTGCCTGTACCGCTTTAACGATTTTTTTAATCTGTCTTTTTTCCATGTTAATGGCGTTTAAATTATGTTTTAGAAATCTTTAATGGCTTTTTGTGAGTATTCACTATTATCCGCTTTGCCAAGCTCTTCCCAATTGTCTTCTTTTTCGACCGTTTCAACAACTTCCACTTCCATATCACTGAAATCTTCTCGCGAAATAATCTCTACTTTGGTGGTCTTTTCTATTCGTCCCTTTCTAATCATTCCATCGAAACCGGCTACATATTTGCTTTGCTCTGTAAATGCCTTGCGATCATCATCCGTTTGTTCTGCCGTAGCCTCGTTGTAGCGGTCAATCTTCATACATGTTGCGAGATAAAGGCCGTTCTGGAAGATGTGAACGCGGTCAACATTGCCATCACCTGGCAAGTAACAGGCATCTACTTTGTAATTGTTTGTTTGCAGACGCTCTATCAGACTTGCATCAGGTAATTGGTAATTGGCATAGTTGACGCGTACATATTGATTACGCCGGATTGATGTCTGTGTACTAATACCTGCATATTGAGCCACTATATGATCCTGGAAGATAACAGCGTTTGGATTAACATTTTCAAGAAGAACCTGAAGGCGGGTCATGCCGTGATATTGCTTCTGATCAGGATGTAGTCCGTTATTGAACTTATCAATGGTGTATCTGTCCATTGCCACCAGATCATCAAAATCAAACACCTTATCCTTAATGTGCATGCCGTCGTCATCCCAAACTTTATCCTGTTTTGGCCTATTAGCTTCGGTAAGCGTGAACCGGCCTATACCTTCAAGATAACGTTTTTCATAGCCGTATTTCTTTGCTCTGTTCAAGTGCTCTGCCCTTTTCTCTTGCGAGTTTCCGGCATTACACCAGCGTACGTGAGGGAATACTTTTCCTGATTTCATCAGGTCATCGGCAAATTTGTTTACGATGTGATGCTCCACTTCAAGCTCCAACGGAAAAGGAAGGTCATTTCGTTTCAGAAACCAAAACATATCTCGCATGCAGGATATGAAAAGTTCTTTGTCCTTTTTCTTTGAATATGCAGCACCAATGAGGACTCCTGAGGCAACATCATAAGCATAGTATGCTTTAACGCGAATTTTCTTACCTGCAGTTTCAAACTTGCCATAGGGCAGGTCGCGGTCGTCGAGCGATAATTTTGACAATGAGAATTCCGGACGATGACGATGATGATGCGGACGATGAATATTATTGTAATAGTGAAAATCGTTGCGCTGGCTATCCACTATTGCGCGGTTTTTTGGATTGTTTATATAGTTCCAGATAGTTGCTTCGCTAATGACAATCGGAAGACCCTTTTCGTTGTAGAAATCTTCTCGCTGGAATAATACTCCTGAAGGCTTTCCATTTTCATCTATTTTCTCTACAATATCAATTTTCCCGGCAAGAAACTCAAGATAAATGTCTCGTACCATTACCGGGTAGGGTTTATTGTTCATCACATATATAGAGAGTATCAAGCGTTCAAGAGTCTCGTTTACCTTGCGTGAATTATTGTTGCCAAAACCGCGATGTATTAGCGATGTGTAGCCTTCATTTTGGTATAAGATATGTCTGCTTTTCAGCCTTACCGGATTGGAAGGAAGTGTGTGCCTGTATTCATCACGCAGATCATTTATTACATCGGTAAGATTTTCCCAGATGCCCGATGTGCGTCCGGCCATGGCCCGGCGTTTGCCAAGGATGTTGTTATAATCGCTGTGCAGGGCATTTAAGAACATTGCATTTTGATGATATTCGCGTTGCCGGTCGATGTGCAGCGGCTGTCCTGTCTGGGTTTGATAATTGGCAAAAAAGCTGACGGCCTCTTTGTCGATTTTAAGGTACCTGCGAAATTCCTGGTGCTTGCCTCTTTTGGTAGGATCGTAACCCAACTTTTGCTCTATCAACTGCCGAAACCGCAAAGGGATGCTGGCGTATTCGATTAGGGCCTTGCGGCCATTGCCCCCGCGTTGGAGGCGGTGCATTTTGTTGCGAAAAATTAAGAGTTTGTAGTTTGTTTGCGAAACAATTCCGGCATCAATGAGCCATCCGCCATGAATGCAAAGAGTGTCATTACCATAATATTCCAACATTTTTTTGTTTTTTAAGATAATCTTAACACAGGGTAATCTGGTGTACACCTTATTGTATTGTTCATGCAATCAACGCCTTTCACACCATTATCATCAATGGCAAGTGTTATGTAAACCGTTTTTTCGGAGCGCAATTCAAAGAGGTCTCCCTCTTTAAGATCGCTACATAGACAAGGTATCGGGAGGTATATATTATTTTTGTATTTTAGAGGCTTCATTTTAATAAATTTTGATTATTAACTTTCTTTTTGATCTTCTTTAAGGAAGTCTTCCCTGTTTTTTATAACCTGTATCAAAACCCGGCGTACATTTTCGTAAGCTTTACCCTCTTTACGATAGTATGCCTGCCGGCACGCTTCGGTTGATTTGCCCAGTTTTTGGGCGGCTAAGTACCAGTCGCCCACCTGTTTTCTTTCATTTATTGACTTGTCATTCATTTTATATTACTTTTGTTATGTTATTTGAACAGGCAAATATACTAACTATTTTACGAAAGTCAAGCTTTTTATGGAAAATATTACGAAGGCAATCAATCGGCTATTAAAATTCATTGAGTATAAGGAAATTACAGTTAATAAATTTTCTCAAATTATAGATGTATCTAATAGTTACTTTAGTAAAATGGTTAGAAATAATGCCTCAATTGGTTCCAATATATTAGAGAAAATAGTTAGAACATTCCCTGAAATTGATGCAAACTGGCTCTTAACCGGCGAAGGAAAAATGCTCAAGGAACATGCATCCATCAATATTGTTAACGAAGAACATACACCTTATAACATAACATTACCTCCCGGCCCGTGCCAACAATGTGAGTTGCGCCAACAGATCATAGATGTGCAGCAAAAAACCATTCAAGAACTTGAGTGGCATATTGAAACGCTGGGAAAAAACAAAAAGTAAGCAGACACACACGCAAAAATCAGCGCAATTTATTGAACCTGTACAACTTAATACCACATAATGAGTAAGTTATAAGGCTTTTACAATTTAAAAATCTTGTTTTAAAAGGGTAATAACCCCCCTTATATATTCAAATAAGGGTGTTTTGCGTACAATAATTGGTACTAAACCCCCACGTATCGACCATGTTTTGCACCTGTTTTGTAACCCCAACTGTAACCCCAACTGTAACCCCAACCCAAAAAAGGCACTCAGGATGACAAATCCGGGTACAAATATCACAAACCATAAAAAAAGGCTATAAGGCCCATAAACGTTTGTGTAGTATAGTATGCAGGTATTTTACTTTCGCTGCACTCAGCAGCCTTTAATCGTCTTTATATATTACCTGAATTGTACATTAGTGTACTATTCGTTTTCGGGCAAAAAATCATAACTTATTAATTTTCAGGCAAAAATGTATTGTAGAATGGTACGGTTTGTTTTTTAGGCCATAAATTAAGCTTTATTTAAAGCATCAATTACCTGACAAATATAAACACTATTTTAATACAATCTAAATAAATTTAATATTTTTTAAGATATTTTTTTTGACAA
>VAPG01011804.1_pt1 | contig 33116 bp, 29 predicted proteins | sample 3393851 | NCBI WGS metagenome assembly VAPG01 (sample SAMN08290438, study PRJNA428436) | hydrothermal vent metagenome | isolation source: Deep-sea hydrothermal vent chimney | place: Atlantic Ocean: South-mid Altantic Ridge | depth 2194 m m
AAACCGGAACCCAATTTTGTAAACCACACCAAAAAATTCAGGATAGATGTACATTCCGTTGGCTTTGATGGCAAGGGTATTCACTATTTTTCTCTTCCCCCAGCTGAATTCCAAATCAGTATAATAGCCAAGCGTTCGTATATATTCATTGTTAAATCTTTGGTTTATAACATTTCCATTTTTATCATATTGCCACATGTCCGCATAGGAACTGTTACCAAATATGCCCGATGGCCCGGCATTAAGGGTAATCTCAATCTTTTGATTTTTAACAATAGAATAAAACAGGCCACATTCGACAAAAACAGCGGAATAACTGGAAAAACCGCTAATTTCCTGATTATTAAGCCCGAGAGACTGAAAATAATTTAACCTCGGGTTGATACCAAAACGGTTGAACAGGTAAATTTTCAGACCACTGGTGATGCTTATTCCGAAATTGCCAATGTCGTTTTCATTCATTATGCCCAGGCCGAAAGAAAATACTTTTTCTTTATGCTTCGTATCGGGTTTTTGGGCAAAAGCAGCATACGATACAAACAACAGAATAATAGAAAATAATACAGATTTTTTCATACGATAGTTTTTATTAAAATTCGAAACGAAACGGTATTCAGCAGCGTGGGTTGGGCGTTGTTGATTTCTTATGCAAAGAGAAAAAGAAAAAATGAGAAAACAAAATATTTCAGGACTTTTTTTCAAATTTTAACATATGGAGATTTGAGTACTCCAGGGAAGTTGGTGTCATCCTGTTGTTTAAGTTGTGGACTTTGATGTGAAAGTCAGGGTGTTTAAATTAACGGTACTACTGCATATTTAGTGAGAGACTACCATACTGAGTAATTATTAAATTACCCGGAGCCGGGAGCCGGAAGAAAAGAGCATCTTGAATATAGTATCTCAACATGCAGTGTTCAGTATATATAATAGATTTACCAGCAATTGTGACAATGAAAAAACTTCCGTCTTCGGTCTTCTGACTTCCCCAGAATTGATTCCTTTAGTACTTCAATAACAATTTACCCACTAAAATGGTAGTAGAGCCCTATTTATTTACCTGTTAGCAAGATAAAAGCTCAGTGAAATAAGCGTGGCGATGGTAGCCGCGCCGTAATAAATCATGGCGTACTTGAATTTGGCATGATGGCTGATGGATTTGCTGGTGAAAATTTTGCCAATCTGAGCCAGAATCAGCGCAAACAACATGACGCTGAAGTGTTCGATAGACCAAAACCGCAGCGACAGAATACGGTTGACTTCGGCTACCGATTGGATGGCGTATTTGTTGGCCGGCTCCATAAAGAAATAGAGAATAAAACCCAAAATAAGTCCGAGATACAACAATAGGATAAAACTGTTTTCTAAATAGATACAGGTTTTCCCATAAAGTTCCTTTTTCTGAAAATAGCCCCTCGTAACCATTACCGTAAGTACGATGGAGATGACCATAAACAAAACACTGGTCCAAATATGAATGTTCAGGACAAGGTGATACATGATTTTTTTGTTGGCTCAAAAGTACACATACATTGCTTACCACGCAACAAACCGAAGAAAAATACGCCGGCTCAAATAGTTTTGGAATACATGGCATCCGTTGTTTTCAGCAACGGGTCGAAAGCCATGGCAATGTTGCGGACAATGAAAAAGCCTTCTTTGTGTACGTTTACCACATTTCTATTGATACCTATCTGGGTTCATTCTGATATACCATCGCCACAAAAACTACTGTCTTTGTTTATATTCGATGATTTTCTTACTTTTACAGAGTGAAAAAACCGGAGTAAACCGGAACGAGTTAGCAGAGAATGTAAGTATTTTAAATTTAAACATTTGCCGGAAATTGGAAACAGAATTAAATAAAAAGAAAATCATCAGATACTGGGTGAATAGTTCGGATGAAGATTATGCAACAATGCTTGTGTTGTATAATTCAAAAAGGTATTCATGGGCGCTGTTTATTGGCCATCTTATGATTGAAAAATTATTGAAGGCCTATTTCGTTCAGGAAAATGGAGGTTACCCGCCTTACATTCATAATCTACTCCGTTTGTCGGAAAAAGCCGGCCTCTCCATTAACGAAAGTCAAAAGGTTGACCTTGCTACGATTACTGCTTTTAACATCAATGCCAGATATGATGACTATAAAATGGGGTTTCAAAAAAAATGCACTCCGGACTTTACGAATCGTTGGATAGACAAGTTAAACCAGCTTAGATCATGGATAAAAAAACAAATCAAAACATCATAAAATTCATTTCTTCGGTGTCAGCATCGTATCCCCGGTTTGTAAAAGCTTACCTTTTTGGTTCTTTTGCAAAACAATTAAACACTCCGGACAGCGATATTGATATTGCCTTGGTTTTTAATGACCTGATAGATGAAGAAAAATTTGATATGCAGGTTCAGTTGCTGTTGCTTGCTTCCGGATATGATACACGTATTGAACCGCATCCACTTTCCACTCTTGACCTGAAAACCGAAAATCCGTTTGTGGAAGAAATAATAAAAACAGGTGTTGAACTTACCTTACAGACTTCCGAGCTGTAGATATTTAATGGGGTTGTCTTTTATTATGACCTTAAAACTGTAAATCTTTGGATGCCAAATTTCCTGTCTTTTTAAATCGTCTTCGAATACATAGCGTCCGTGGTTTTCAGTAGTGGGTCGAAAGCCATGGCAATGTTGCGGACTATGAAAAAGCCCTCTTTGTGTACATTCACTTCATTCCCATTGATACTTACCAGGTTATCCTTTAAAAACTCGTCTAATTTTTCCGGATTGAAAGCCACAATCTTCTTTACTTCGTCTGCCGTTTTGCCAAACTGCTGACCGATTTCCGCAAAATTTATCCGGCCATTACACATGATTTCGGCAATCACTTCGCGTACCACAAGGTTATCGGCAGTCAAAAGGTAAGCTTTGTCGGGTGCCAGACCGTTGGCTTCTATTTCCTGCACATATTGCGCAGAAGTCTTGACGTTCTGGATATATCCGCCCCACAATTGTGTGATAGACGAACTGCCAAAACCGTAAACCTGTCCGGTGGTTTCACGGGTGGCATATCCCTGGAAGTTGCGTTGCAGCGTTTTGTTTTTCAACGCTGCCGTCAAATCATCATCGGCTTTGGCATAATGATCCATACCAATAGCCACATAGCCGGCAGCAGTCAGCAGGTTGTGACCGGTTTCAAACATTTGCATTTTTTCGTCTGGTGTTGGCAGTCCGCGTTTTTCCAGAATTTTCTGCGCGGCTTTCACCCACGGCACATGGGCATACGAAAAAGTGGCCAGACGGTCGGGAGAAACCTCGATAGTTTTTTCGATGTTGCGGGCAAAACTTTCTTTGGTTTGTCCCGGAAGGCCATAAATCAAATCCAGGTTCACTCCACGGAAGCCTTTTTCTTTCAGATAACGTACCAAATCCTTTACAGGATATTTCGAAGGAGCACGATTAACCAGCTTTAGAACTTCCTCATCAAAATCCTGCACGCCGAGACTCAGGCGGTTGAATCCGGCTGCCGCCAAACGGTCAATATCTTCATATTCGAGATAAGCCGGATGACACTCCATGGCAATTTCGGGCTTTTCAATAAACTGAAAATACTTTCGGAAAACGGCCATAATTTCTTCCACATATCTTAGTTCAATGGAGTTCGGAGTACCGCCACCCCAATGTATCTGACTGACTTTCCGATTTTTATCGAGATATTTTGCGACATTTTCAATTTCGGTTATCACAGCGTTCACATAACGGCGGATAACCTCTTCTCTTTGGGAAATACCGGTGTTGCAGCCACAAAAATGACAAAGCCTGGGGCAAAACGGAATATGTACATAGAATGACATATTTTGGGGCTTGTCGTCATTGGAACGGATAAGCTGTTCGATGAACTGCTCTGTGGTAAAACCGCTTTTGAAGAAAGTAGCCGGGGGGTAGCTGGTGTAGCGCGGGCCGGGTTTGTTATATTTTTTGAAAATGTCGAGGTTCATAATTTTTGTTTTTATTCTTATTAGAAAGGTACTGGTACTCGATGTGTAATTTCACAATTGAGTTATTTAAAGTTAAATTAATTATCACATAGCATTAAAGAATATTTGTCGAAAAATCAGCAACTAAATATATTTCTCATAAACCCACCCCTACACCCTCGCCTGAGGCGAGGGAATAATAGGAATTTACTTGCTGATTTTTCGTTACCATTGTTGTCCTTTTATCCAGTCAGTTACAAAACGGGCGTTTTCAAAAGGTGTTCCCGGCAAAAAGCCATGACCGAGGTTGAAAATCCAGTTTTGATGCTTCCGGCCGAAATTCAGGTATTTTTCCAACTCATTCTCAATAACTATTTTGTCTGCAAACAAAAGACGCGGATCCAGGTTGCCCTGTAACCCGATACTATCATCTAAGATTTCTCTCGCCCAGTCCATTGGTGTCAGCCAGTCAACACTGATAAAATCGGCATGTTGCGGCCCCAGCATTTGCAGTCCGTTGCCAATCCCTTTCGGGAAAAAGATAAATGGAACACCTTGATCGCGGACAGCCTGTGCAATTTTTTCCACCGAAGGAAGAAAGACCTGCCGGTAAAATTCGTTGGGAATCAGCCCGGCATTGGTTTCGAAAAGCTGAAAAGCATCGATACCGTGTTTCATTTGATTTTTGACATAAATCAAGGTCATTTCCGTAACGGCGTCCACCAATGGTAGCAAATTATCAGGATGAGCAAACATCCATTTTACGGCATCCGAAAAGTCAGAACGACTACCCAGCCCCTGCAGCATAAAGCTCAGCACGGTGAGTGGTGCCCCGCAAAAGCCAATCAGAGGTATATTCTCCGGACGGACTTTTTTCACCTGCTCAATGGCATCGTAAATGTAATTTAGTTTTTCCGGCTCCGGTTTCATCATTTCTACCGGATTATTCCACTTCTTCAACGGCTTTTCAAAAACCGGCCCGGCATCGGTAAAATCCAGTCCCATGCCCATGGCGTAAGGAATCACCAGTATGTCCGAAAACAAAATGGCAGCATCCACGCCGAGATCACGGACAGGGAGCAAGGTAACTTCCGCAGCGAGCTTGGGGTCTTTCATAAGTTGCCAGAAGGTATATTTCTCTTTGATTTTCAGAAAGGAAGGCAATACACGGCCAGCCTGTCGCATGTACCAAACCGGCGGGCGGGAAGTGGATTTCCCTTTCAACGTATCTAAAAATAGTGAAGTCATCTTTAACCCTTTTTATTATTATTCATTTTTATCAGTGCCTCACGGTTGGCTTTAATAGCAAAATCAATGTCAGCATCAGTATGGGCAGCCGATACAAAACCGGCTTCAAACTGGGAAGGTGCCAGATAAATACCGCTTTCCAGCGAAAGACGAAAATATTGTGCAAAACGATCCGTATCGGAAGCTGCTGCTTCAGCATAAGAGGTTACCTGCCGGCCATCGTTGAAAAAGAGCGTGAGTAGGGAGCCAATTTGGTTTACCAGTGCTTTGGTGCCGGTTTCGGCGATATTTTTCCGAAACCCTTCGGCCAGTTTAACAGCTTTTTGTTCCAGCCGGTTATAAATTTCCTGATTATCGTTCAGAATATTCAGCGCTGTAAGTCCGGCAGCCATGGCCAACGGATTTCCTGAAAGTGTTCCGGCCTGGTAAACCGGCCCTTCAGGCGCCAGTTTTTCCATGATTTCTTTCCGGCCACCGTAAGCGCCCACTGGCAGTCCGCCCCCGATAATTTTTCCCATGGTGGTCAGGTCGGGCGCAATGCCGAAAAGTTCCTGAGCGCCACCTTTGGACAAACGAAATCCGGTGATTACCTCATCAAAAATCAACAGAGTACCATACTTCCGGGTGATTTCGCGCAAGCCTTCGAGAAAACCTTTTTGCGGCAGCACCACGCCCATGTTGCCAACCACCGGCTCCACGATAATGGCTGCAATTTTATCTCCCGTTTGGGCAAACAAATCTTCCACTGCCTGTAAGTCGTTGTAAGGCGCCACCAATGTGTTTTTGGCCGTAGCTTTTGTAACTCCGGGGCTGTTGGGAACACCGAAAGTCATGGCTCCCGAACCGGCACTTATGAGAAAACTATCGGCATGGCCGTGGTAGTTACCTTCAAATTTCAACAGCAGTTCTCTGCCGGTAAAAGCCCGTGCCAGGCGCAAAGCACTCATGGTAGCCTCCGTTCCGGAGTTGACCATACGCACACTCTCCACCGAAGGCATCATTTCGATAATCCGCTCTGCCATTTGCGTTTCCACCACTGTGGGAGCACCGAAGGAGGTGCCTTTTTCTGCTGTTTTTTTGATGGCTTCCACAATTTCCTCTCTGGCATGTCCCAAAATCAACGGGCCCCAGGAAGAGACAAAATCGATATATTCGTTGCCATCGATATCAAAAATCAGGGCGCCTTTGGCATGATCTATCAGTACCGGCGGGATGCCCACACTTTTGTATGCTCTCACGGGTGAGTTCACCCCTCCCGGAATGCATCTTTGTGCTCTTTCAAACTCCTTAGTGCTTTTCTTATGGTTCATCATTTTCCTTTTCTTATTCGTTTGTGTTTCCTAAATGTTACGGTTTTCCAAATTAATAATTTACCTCGTCATTGCGATGACCTTGCTTGAAGCGAGGGAAAAAGCAATCTGTTTATAAAAGCACTTCACCGTTTAGTGAGATTGCTTCGTCATCCGGCACACATTCCCTGCCTTGTTTCCTCGCAAAGACGTTTTGTTTATATTAATAAGATTAGTCCGGTCTAAAAAGGTACGATTTTGATTTCAGCCACTTTTACCCCTCGATCCCCTAAAGGGGAAGTGGCTGAAAATCAGCGCTCCCTTTAGGGAAAGGGGTAAATGCTGATTTTCATTTTTTACCTTTCAGTACCTTTTTAGACCGGACTCATAAGATTATTAAATTATTGCAGCTTCTCTGCAAAATGTTTAGCATGATAGGTCAGAATCATATCTGTACCGGCACGTTTTATAGAAGTCAGGATTTCTTTTATAATCCGGTCTTCGTCAATCCAGCCTTTCTCGGCAGCAGCTTTTACCATAGCAAACTCACCACTCACATTGTAAGCAGCAATGGGAATGTTGAAACGGTCTCTGGCCCGGCGGATGATATCGAGGTAACTCAAAGCCGGTTTTATCATGATGATATCGGCACCTTCGGCAATATCAAACTCCAGCTCACGAATGGCTTCGTTGGAGTTGGCCGGGTTCATCTGGTACGAATTGCGGTTACCAAACTTCGGAGCACTTTCGGCGGCATCGCGGAACGGCCCGTAAAAAGCGGAAGCATATTTTGCCGAATAGGCCAAAATAGGCAGCATGTAAAAGCCTTCGGCATCCAGTCCTTCTCTGATTTTCAGTATCCGGCCGTCCATCATATCGCTGGGAGCCACCATGTCCACACCGTGGCGGGCAAAAGTAACACACTGTGCCACAAGCGAATCGAAAGTTTTATCATTGTCCACGTCGCCATCGACGATAACGCCGCAGTGACCGTGGGTAGTATATTCGCAATTACACACATCGGCAATAACAAACATGCCGGGGACTACTTTTTTGATGGCATCGATGGCGCGGGGGATGATAGCATCGTCGTGGGCAGCAATCATACCGGTATCGTCTTTCTCTTCGGGAATACCAAAGAGGATAACAGCGCGGATACCCACACCCAACAGTGATTTACACTCTTCCACAAGTACGTCAATGGACATTTGGTAATTGCCGGGCATGGATTTAATGGGATGCTTTACGTTGGTGCCCGGGCAGGCAAACAACGGCATTATCAGGTCGTCGGTGGTTACTTTTGTTTCGGTTACCATGTCGCGCAAAACGGGATTTTGGCGCAACCTTCTTAATCTTGTCAGTGGAAAGCTCATTGTTTTGTTTTTTTAATGAAAATATTTTTTGATTTCGTACAACAGGCCTTCGGTTCCCGGTTCTTTTGCCGTAAGCACAAAAGCCTGCGTGGTATTTAAAATCGCCTGTGTGGTGGTTTCGCCGATGGAGACAATCCGCAAACGGGTGTTCGTTTTCTTTTTCTTATAATTGCTGTAGAAATTGGCAAAAGCCGATGGACTACTGAAAATCAGCAAACCATACTGGTCGTCCTGGATTTTTTGCATAATATTAAGGTCATATTCCTGAACAGGAAGGGTACGGTAAACATTGATACGTTGCACTGAAGCCTGTGGCGATAATTCGTTTTGCAGAAAGTCCGATGCCAGATTTCCCAGTGCCAGCAGAATTTTTTCACCACCTTTGAGAACATTTCTCTTCAGATAAACAGCAAAATCACGGGAAGTGCGTCCCGGCTGAATATAATCGGCCTTGCGGTAACGCTGTTCCAGCGCTGAGGCGGTTCCTTTGCCGATGACAGCCGTTTTTATTTTGTCCGGAAGAGCCAACCCTGCCTGCTGCAACAGTTTGAAAAAAGCGTTCACCCCATTACGGCTGGTAAAAACCAAAAGATCAAAACTTTTCAACCGGTCAAAAACGGTTTGTATTTCAGCATTAATCTCCACAGTTTCGGTACGAATCATGGGCATGTTGAAGAAGGCAATCCCGCTATTCTCCAATGTATGTTGTAATTTTTCGGCACGTTCGGCAGGTTGCATGCTAATCACCGTTCGGGGTACAAGGGCCATATGGTTTTCCTTATCGTTCAATGGCTGCAATAATTTGAAGGGCGCCGCGTTCGAGGAAGGAGGCGGCCAGTTTGCGAGAGGAATCTACCGCTTCGGCTTCCGAAACAGCGCAATGTACGCTATCGGATAAATATTGTTTTCCATCCGGCGAAAGTACCATACCGTTGATGGCAAGTACATCACCTTTGATTTCAGAATAACAGGCAATAGGAACCTGGCAACCTCCCTGGATAGTTTCCAGGAAAGTATATTCAGCCCGGCCTCTTATCCAGGATTCCAGATGATTGATTTGCTGTAAAAGCTCATCGATAAAAGCATCGTTTTCCCGGCTTTCGATGGCAATAATTCCCTGGGCAGGTGCCGGCATCATTTGCTGCTTATCCATAAGTTCCGAAATATTTTCTTCGAGACCCATACGCTGCAATCCGGCAGCAGCCATAATCATGGCTGTACAGTAACCTGATTTCCATTTTTTGATACGCGTATCCACATTTCCGCGAATGTCCACGATTTGAAAATGAGGATTTATTTTTAGTAGTTGTGCTCTGCGTCTCACGCTGGAAGTGGCAATGACATCTTTTTCCGTCAATTCAGACAATTTCCTTTTTCCTGTACTCACCAGCGCTTCGCCAGGCTCACCTCTTTCGAGTACAGCAGTGAGTTTCAGCCCTTTGGGGAAAAGCGTGGGAAGGTCTTTCATACTATGAACAGCCATATCAATATGGTTATCAAGTAAAGCTTGTTCTATTTCTTTGGTAAAGAGCCCTTTATCACCAATTTTTGAAAGTGCTACGTCTAAAATCTTATCCCCTTTGGTGTGTATAATTTTGAGCGTTAAATCAAGTTCAGGGAAATATTTTTCCAGCTCACTTTTTGTCCGGTTGGCCTGATACAGTGCCAGCTTACTACCCCGGGTACCTATTGTTACCGTTCTGCCCATAATGTTTAGATTTCAAAAAATTCTTCGGCCATGGTGATAAAATCTCTTTTGTCGGCCTTCTTAGAAAGTGCTTTCAGGTTTTTGATAAATACCCGTGCAAATTTTTCGGTGATATGGTGAGAGTATTCGGAAAGCAGTTCATCTTTTTTTATAGAGCGGATTTTCATAAACTCCTCTATTTCCGTTTTGTTAAGCTGCTGGAAATTCTCTTTTATTTTTAAAATCGTGGGGACCAGCTCTTGTTCTTGTTTCCAGGTCATAAAATAATCTTCTGCTCTATGGATAATTTCCATGGCAGCTGAAATCTCCAGCAACCGTTTTTGGTTGGTACTCTTCACAATTTTTGTCAGGTCATCAATGGTAAACAGCTCGATGGCCTCCAAAGCACCAATCTCTTTTTCGATATTGCGGGGAACGGAAAGGTCGAAAAAGAGTTGTTTCTGCGGACGTGTTCTATGCTTTAATGCTTTTTCTACCGCTGCTAATTTCACCAGCGGTTCGGGGGAATCGGTTGCAATAAAAACAATGTCGCTATCGGCAAGATAACCATCCACCTCATCCAGCTTAATACTTTTGCCTCCATGAAGTTGCGAGAGTTCTACAGCTTTTTCGTAAGTACGATTGGCAATACGCAAAGAGCTAAATGTGGACTTACGCAGACTGTTCAACACCAATTGCCCTGTTTGGCCGGCACCAATCATAAGCACGTTTTGGTTGTTTAGGTTAGGAAAACGCTGGTGGCACAAATTAACGGCAGCCGAGCTTGCCGAAGCCGACCCACGGCTGATTTCCGTACGGGTACGTACCTTTTTACCTGTCTCCAGAGCCTTGGAAAACAAACGATCCAGAATTTTGTCTGTACTTTGAATCTCTTTAGCAAACTGGAAAGCATCTTTTACCTGACCAATAATCTGGTCTTCACCTACGATGAGCGAATCAATGCCTGAAACAACTTTAAACAAATGTACTACCATTTGTTCGCTGTCTTTGAAATAAAAATAGGGCTTTAGTTCGTTGTAGTAATGTTTGTGTAGTGTTAAAGCACCCATAATGAGTTGAAGAACATCTTTGTTGCTGTTTTGGGGTGCATGATAATATATTTCTGTCCGGTTGCAGGTGGACAGAATCACCACTCCCCGGATTTTATCACTGGTTAGCAGCTGTTTGGTGAAGGTGGCTATCTCTTCTTTAGAGAAGGCAAACCGTTCCCGAATTTCCAAGTCGGCTGATTTATAACTAATACCAATGAGTCCTGTCATGTTTTCCTTTTTGCACAGGCAAAATTAGTATCGGAATCTGTAGGAATTCTGAAATTTGGGGTTAAAGTCTGTGTAAAACGCAGTTTGGAAAGATTAAAAACAGCGGGCGGTTCTGATTTAAGTTTGGAGCGCCTGCTTTAGTTCACTTTAGTATCTTAATTTTAATATTCGTCTGTCTTTTGGCAGAAAATCACAAATAATAATTTACCAAAAATCAAAAAAATATCAAATTCAAAAAAACCAATTTTCAAACAGAGACCCAATTGTTTGGTATTTTGATATTGATGATTAGAATTTATTTGGGTTTTGTGGTTTTGAATTTGTCTTTTCCGGTTTATCCGGGTTAGGCATTTTCAAAAACCAACCGTTATCCGGTGAACGCCTTCCTGATATTTATAGATGATATCCATGTGGTAATGTTCGGTTATTTTCTTCACGATGGCCAGTCCGATACCCATAAATCCTCTGTCGGAAGCACGCGAAAACTGTTCGAACAATTCGCTGGTAGGCTTTTGTGGATCAAGACCCGAATTTTCAATAATGAGTTCCTCTTCCGATAACCGGACGTGGATAAAGCCATTTTCGATGTTGTGTCTTACAGCATTTTTGATTAGATTATTGATAAGTATTTCGGCCAGATCTTTGTCCATGACCACTTTTGGTATACCTTTAAAGTGGGTTTCCAGTACAATATTTCGCGAGGTCATAAGCGCCTCAAAGTTGTCGAGTTGCCTAATAGTCAATACTTTCACATCAATAGCAGTTATATCAGCAAATTGGTTTTTATCTATGCGGGCTATCAAACCGAGACTACGTACAATACCCGATAACCGGTTGGTGGCTGAATAGATAGAGCCGGCCAGAGCGTACTGCTTTTCGTTAAGCGATTCCTGGAAAAGCAGTTCGGTTTTATTTTTTATGACGGCAAGCGGCGTTTGTACTTCATGCGAGAGGTTGCCGGTAAATTCTTTTACAGTTTCGTAATCGTTGATAATTTTGTCTGTCATTTCCGTAAGAACCCGGTTTAGCTGGTTGAATTCGATAATTTCGGAAGGCTGAAAAAGTTCTTTACGGGGATTACTCAGGCTAAAGTCCTGCATGATATGCAACGTATCGAAAAAATCGGCCCACACCTTACCAAAAATATGACGGTTGAGGAAATAGGCCAGCGTGAGAAACAGAATCAACATAAGTGTGATAATCAACGCAATTTTTTCGATGAGGTAGTTGGAAGTAATGAGTGATTTGTATATCCGGATACGGTAATAATTACCACCGCTTTTAACCGTGGTACTCAGCTGACGATAAGGCATATAGCCTTTTACATTCCGGTTATAAAGTACGGTATCTTTCAGCCGGAAGGTGGAGGGAGCAGGTTTGTTTAGTTTTTGAATGTCGATGGGTTCAGTAGCTATAAAGGCTACATTTTCCAGTGTGTTCAGCTGCCGAATATTGTCGTAGAGGTAATGAATACGGTTGTACAAATCGGCATTCACTTCGTGTTCCACCAAATTTTGCATGATTTTGTAAAGGCCTGCACCACCGGCGAAAAATACCAGCAACGAAACCGTGACAAAATAGAGCGTCGTTTTGGTGAGCAGTTTCATTCGCTTTCAAATTTGTATCCCACACCGTAAATAGTTTTGATGTAATCTTTTGCACCTTTTTCTTTGAGTTTTTTGCGCAGGTTTTTTATCTGTGCGTAGACGAAGTCAAAAGAGTAGGAGAAATCCATGTCGTCGCCCCAAAGCTGGCCGGCAAGGCTCTCTTTGGCAATGACACGCCCCGCGTTGGAGACAAAAAACAGTAACATTTCAAACTCCTTTTTTGTCAGCTCCAGTGGCTTGTTTTTCACGAGAACCTGAAAACTGTCCGGAAAAATCTGAAGGTCTCCCTGCGTGATAAAGTTGCTTCCATGGAAATGCATCCGGCGGATGAGCGATTTGATGCGGGCATTCAGTTCAGCGAGATTAAAAGGTTTTACGAGATAATCATCAGCACCAAATTCAAGTGCTTTCACACGGTCGTTGATGGCATCGCGGGCAGTAATGACAATGATGCCGCTGGGTTTTTTCAGCCGTTTGGCTTGTTTTATTAAATCCAGGCCACTGCCATCGGGCAGGTTGATGTCGATGAGCAGGCAATCGTAATCGAACGATTCGATTTTGTCCGAGGCAATGCTGAAATCGAAAGCCTGCTGGCAAAGATAGCCTTCCGGTGCAAGATAGGCTATAATGGATTCCTGAATTTCGTGGTCGTCTTCGACAATGAGCAGTTTCATAGGTCGCAAAGGTAGGATTTTATGGGGAAGGGTGGCAAATCTCCTCTCTGTTTTCCTTAGCAATTACAGAATAAAAAGGCATTAAACCTCAGGGTAGAACCCTGAACCCAATAAGGAACCAACCCAGAGGGTCGGGGTATTAGCCTATATCTCGCTGAAAAAGCGGGATAAGTTCAACTAACTATACCGCTTCTATTGTAAAATGCAAAAATGAGAGCGGCATAATCCTGCCATGCGTTCGGCATGGTTCGGCTATACTTGAGTTTTGAAATGTAAAATCAAGTAGCCTCAGTATATTTCGAATGCTCCGCTTATCGCTGATTTTCAAAATAGAGTTTCACTAATAAAAAAACCATCCAAAAAGGGGGCTTTGATTGGCTCCCATAAAAGAGCATTACCAGCCTGCTATACAGGTTGTTTTCTAAGAATAGATAAAAACAAAAGAGTACTTTAGAAAGCAAAAATTTGCTTTGGTGCAACCCGGACATACATTCTGACAAATTGGTTTATGGCTGAATTCATTGGCCACAAAAATCGCCACAACTAACACCGGAATTATCTTAAAAAAGACTTATTTCTTTTTCAAAGTGTAATTTTTCCCGGTTTTAAATAATTTCCAACCAATATTTAACTCAAGCTTCCAACCATCACCCTTTATTAGCTTATCTGTAATTTCAGTTGGGTCAGAGACAGTTACTTTATGCCAATTCTTACCTAACAATGCTCCATTTTTAGCAGTTAGAACGCCCCAATTATCTGTAATCCTCAGGCTTGGATAAACTGTTCCCAAATCTTTAAAAGGCATAATGTTTCTTGGGTCAAAACGAATGCTCATATTTTCAAAACGGATGGTTAAAGTAGGATTTTTTTCAAATTTCATTTCAAATTCTGCCATCAATTTTTTACGTTTATTGTATCTCTTTATTTCAAAAGCTGAAATTTTATTAAAGCCATAACCTTCTTTAATTCTATTTATAGTATCTTTTAAATCAGCAGGAATGGTAACCTTGAAAAATTTCGTTATAAGGTCAGTCAAGTTCGTGTTCTTTGATATTCCTTTATTCCAATTTGGATTTTTTAAGTTCATAAAATAACCGTAAACAGGAATAGTTACATAGGCAAAAGATCTGACAAATGTGGGGTCATTATAAAAGGTATTCATCGCTTTTATATAATGTTCTTTAAGCTCTTTATCAGTCCTGCCACTTAAAATAGAGCCTGTATATTCCGCCAATCCTTCTTTAATCTCCAGCGTATTTTCAGCTTCTTTTGCTCCGGGATAAAGTTCGTATCTGTAATGTCTGAACAGCAAAGCATCTTTAATATGTTTTTGTATAACAGACGTGCTGTCTGATTCCAATGCTTTTGTTAATGCTGTTAACTCCAGTTTTAAAAAAATCCTTCCATTTAAATCATCTAAATGGTTGCTTTGTTTTGTGATTAAATTTGAAAATCCAATAACCGGTTGAATTCGGTGAAATAGTTCGTGTATGATAAGGTTTAGCCTGTCATTATAGTTTTTCGGTAAAGGTAACATAACCATTGCCCATCTTTTTCCGTTCCAGTCAAGAGGTGCGTTAGCTATATTTATTCTCTTGGGTAAAATTCCGGTATATACACCATCGTCCTTTGTTAAAACCCCTTTGGCGTCCGGTTCATTGGCAATAATTGTTCTGCTTTTTTGATTGACGAAAAGAAGATGGCCGTAAAGCTGATGATTCCAGAGTTTCTCTTTCTCTTTTTTGGATAAGTACTCTTTCAGCCCTTTAAAAATATTCTCATATTTCTTTATTTGGCTTTTGCTGAGGTTAACGGTACTATTTTTTGTAGGATGAGTATTGCAACCCAGTAATGAAATTGCAATAAAAAGGACGACTATTTTCGAAATGTTTTTCATTTTGTTTAATTGTTGAATGTGAAGATTTCTTGTTTATGTTCTCTAACAGCAGTATTCGGGAGTGGTAATGCTCCTGGGTTATTTGGGATTATTCAAAAGCAAGTTTAATTATTTCGATTATGGACTATCATCCGCCTGGAACTCCAGCAGATCACCAGGCTGACACTCCAATACTTTGCAAAGTGCATCCAAAGTAGAAAACCGGATAGCTTTGGCTTTCCCTTTTTTCAGAATAGAGAGGTTCGACATGGTAATGCCCACTTTCTCCGAAAGTTCTGTCAAGCTCATTTTTCGTTTGGCGAGCATAACATCCAAATTTACAATAACAGCCATAGCTATATGGTTAAATCTTTTTCCTGTTTCAATTTTAATCCGGTGATAAATATGTGGGCAAGAACCCAAATAAATAAGGCGATCCATAACAAGACTAAATAGGAATTAAGCAGATAATTGTCAGACATTATTTGTAGTTGAGAAAATTTGATATGCTTTGTAATAAAGTAGATAATAAATTGAGCAGAAACAAAATGAACCAGCCAGGAACCTGCCATAATGTAGGCTATCTTCTTTAACAAAAAAATATTTTTAATTGAAAAGGTTTTTCCCCTTTTAACATTTTTAAGAAACTTCCTGAAAATCCATAATATATAAATTCCTATTAAAGATATTAATAGATTAATAAGGGCAATCTTTTTTGCTATAAACATTGGTGGATGAACTATTTCGATTTTTTCCGTATAAGTTCTTAGCTTTAGTGTTGTACTCTGATTATTCAGATTTAAATGACCGGTTTGTTGAAATTCAAGAGTTATCGGTAATGTTCGTCCTTCACTATTCAGTTCAATTTTCTTACCGGCATATAGCAGAATACTCTCCACCAACAAAGAAAGAAAAATGAGTACCAATAGCCAAAATGCAACATTAGTAATCCCGTAAAACAAACGAATACTTAAAGGTGCTTTTTTTGTTTCCATGATATTTATTTTTTAATATTTCCGGCAAAGATAAACGAAAATTATTAAAAGTCAATGTTTTTTTATTGTTTATCAATATATTTTATATGATATACAATAATTACAAATTATATGAGCAGATAGATTTTGCCACAGTCTGTTTGACAAACAATGTATGCGGCACAGCCCTGCGGAGGTAAAACGAAGCGCCTGACAGCCGCCCAGGAAATCTTATTCGGAAACCTTAGTTTTTATTAATTTAGCACAGCTATTAATATTAAAAATATTTTATCATGGAAAAGAAAAAATTTGCCGTAGTGCTGTCGGGATGCGGTGTTTACGATGGCGCCGAGATTCATGAATCTACGCTGACCATGTTGTCAATACTGGAGGAAGGGGCGGTATATCAGTGTTTTGCTCCGGACATTCCACAATATCATGTCATCAATCACCTGACGGGTGAAGAGATGGACGAGAGCCGGAATGTATTGGTGGAATCGGCGCGAATTGCCCGCGGCGACATTAAACCGCTGAGCGAATTTAAAGCAGTTAACTTTGATGCACTGATTTTTCCGGGCGGTTTCGGAGCTGCCAAAAACCTGAGTACCGTTGCTTTCGATGGTACCAACGCCACCGTTAATCCGGAAGTGGAAAGTGCCATTAAAGAGATGCTGGCTGTGCATAAACCCATCGGTGCCTTGTGTATTTCTCCGGCAGTGGTAGCGCGTGTAATCCAGGGCGTGGAAGTAACCATTGGAAACGACCCCGGAACTATTGAAGCCATCGAAAAAATGGGGAGCAAACATGTGGTCACCACACACGGACAGGTAGTTCAAGACCACAAATACAATGTCTTTACCACACCTTGTTATATGCTGGATGCGACTATCCTTGATATTAAAGAGGATGCCGGGCTGGTGGTGAAGGAGATAATGAAAGAATTAAAGAAGGTTTAGAGATTTTAGTTAAGAAATGAGTAAATTTAGTTGTCATTCAATAGTCGGGCGTTGCGCGCGTCAGGCAATTGTCATTCACTTCGCTGTCAAACGGTGGTTTGACCATCACCTGACAACTGAATAAAAAATATTATGAAAAATATCACAGAATTATTCAATACAAAATACCCCATCATCCAGGGCGGCATGATTTGGTGCAGTGGCTGGGAACTGGCATCGGCGGTGAGCAATGCCGGGGGACTTGGCCTTATCGGTGCAGGCTCCATGTATCCGGAGACGCTGGAACACCATATCCGGAAATGTAAACAGGCTACTTCAAAACCTTTCGGCGTAAATGTACCGTTGCTTTATCCCCAAACGGATGAGATTATGGAAATTATAGTACACGAAGGTGTCAAAATCGTCTTTACCTCAGCCGGTAATCCGAAAAAATACACTGCATTTTTAAAAGAAAAAGGGATTACGGTAGTGCACGTAGTGGCCAACAAAAAATTTGCACTGAAATCACAGGATGCAGGTGTCGATGCTATCGTTGCCGAAGGTTTTGAAGCCGGCGGGCACAACGGATTCGAGGAGACTACCACGCTGGTTTTACTTCAAATGCTTCTTGACATAGTACAGATTCCAATAATAGCTGCCGGCGGAATTGGCTCGGGAGCAGCCATCTATGCGGCAATGGCACTGGGCGCAGCCGGTGTGCAAATCGGAAGCCTTTTTGCTGCCTCGGCAGAATCTTCGGCACATGAGGCATTCAAGCAAAAAATAGTGGATGCCGGAGATGGCGAAACAACCCTGTCACTGAAACAACTTGTACCTGTACGCCTGCTTCGCAATCCTTTTTTCGAAAAAGTTCATCAGGCCGAACTGACCGGAGCTACAAAAGAAGAATTGGCAGAATTGCTGGGAAAAGGGCGGGCCAAAAAAGGGATGTTCGAGGGGAATATCACTGAGGGGGAACTTGAAATCGGGCAGGTTTCCGGAATGATTAATACTGTGAAACCGGTAAGACAAATCGTGAAAGAACTGGTAACGGAATGTAACCAAACGGCCAACAAGATGAATGGCTACAAACTATAAATTGCCGGCTGAAAATCACTGACACCCTACTTCAAATTTAGAATCACTTCAAAACAATTATTCCCTACTTTTGTTAGCGGACAATTGTAGTTTTATCTTAAAAATATATCATGAATTTTGAATTTACCGAAGAGCAGCTAATGATACAGCAGGCTGCCAGAGATTATGCACAACGCGAACTGTCTCAGGATGTTCTGGAAAGAGAAGAAAAAGCCGAATTTCCTACCCGCCATTTAAAAAATCTTGCTGAGCTTGGATTTTTAGGAATGATGGTTTCACCGGAATATGACGGAGGGGGCATGGATTCCATCTCCTACGTTTTGGCAATAGAAGAAATTGCCAAAGTAGATGCTTCCATGGCAGTGATCATGTCTGTCAATAACTCGCTGGTTTGCTATGGACTGAACCGTTTTGGCAACGAAGAGCAAAAGCAGAAATATCTGCGCCCCCTTGCCCGTGGTGAGGTGATCGGAGCTTTCCTTTTGTCGGAGCCGGAAGCTGGTTCAGATGCTACCCATCAATACACATCAGCCGAAGACAAAGGCGATTATTATCTTCTTAACGGGACCAAAAACTGGATTACGAATGGTGGGTCTGCTTCTACTTATATTGTAATGGCGCAGACGCATCCGGATAAGCACAGCCACGGAATCAATGCTTTTATTGTGGAGAAAAACAGTCCGGGCATCACCATAGGCCCTCACGAAAATAAAATGGGAATGCGTAGCTCTGATACGCACTCGGTTATGTTTACCGATGTAAAAGTTCCCAAAGAAAACCGGATTGGTGAAGATGGCTTTGGCTTTAAATTTGCCATGATGGTACTCGAAGCGGGTCGTATCGGCATTGCTTCACAAGCGCTGGGTATTGCTTCAGGCGCTTTTGAAAGAGCGCTGGCCTATTCCAAAGAGCGGAAATCGTTCGGCACGGAGATTATTAATCATCAGGCTATTGCTTTTAAGCTGAGTGATATGGCCGTGAAAATTGAAAATGCCCGCAATCTTTGTCTGAAAGCTGCCTGGCTGAAAGACCATCACAAACCCATCACCGTAGCCAGCGCCATGGCTAAGCAGTATGCTGCCGATATGGCTATGGAAGTTACTACTGAAGCAGTACAAATTCATGGTGGGTACGGTTATGTGAAGGAGTATCATGTGGAACGTCTCATGCGCGAAGCCAAGCTGACGCAAATTTACGAAGGCACTTCCGAAATTCAGAAAATTATCATTTCCAGAAGTCTTATGCGGGACTAAATCTCTCCCCTGAGTAATATATAAAAGAGGCTGTCCAAAAAACAACTTGTTTCGTCATTGCGATGACCTCGTTTGAAGCGAGGTCATCGCAATGTTTTAAGAAAACAACTTGTTTATGATGTGCTTAGTCAGAAAACGTCAAGTTCGAGGCTTGCGAAACTTTGAGTGTTAGGAGTTTACTAATGTAAATGACTAATACTCAAAGCGAGCGTAACGAAGAAATTGACGTTTTCTGGCAAGCACTACTTGTTTGCTTTCATCTCTTTAACAGCCTCAATAAGCTGGGGAATTACTTTGAACGCATCACCAACAATACCGTAATCGGAAGCTTCAAAGATAGGCGCTTCGGAGTCTTTATTAATGGCAACAATAAATTTTGAAGAGTTAACACCGCCCAAATGTTGAATAGCACCTGAAATACCAAAAGCCAGGTATAAATTCGGGGCAATGATTTTTCCGGTTTGTCCCACATGTTCTTCATGCGAGCGCCAGCCTTCGTCCGAAACAGGACGTGAGCAGGCCATTCCGGCGCCAAGCAGCTCACCCAGCTCTTCGAGACCGCCCCAGTTCTCAGGGCCTTTCATACCGCGACCACCCGAAACAACAATTTCAGCATCAGTCAGCAGTACTTTACCGGTAATCAGATGTGTGTCTTTGATAATAGTGTTAAATTCATTATCACCAATTTGAGGGTCAAATACTTCAATGGCTGTATCTGTTGGATTTTCAGCTACCTTGTAAGAATTTTGGGCAAAAGTGATAACCTTTACCTCTGTTTTGATTTGGATGTTGGCAAAAGCCTTACCCGTGAACACTTTTTTGCGAACCACAAACGGATCAACACTTACCGGAAGCCCGGTAACACCGGTAACTAAACCGGCATTGAGTTTCACGGAAACACGGGGGGCAATGGCTTTCCCTTCGTTGTTGTGTGCAAAAATAATCACTTTGGCACCTTCACTTTCGGCGGCTTTGGCAACGGCATCAGCTAGTGCTTTGTTGTCCAGCGATTCAAAACGGTCGTCCTGCACATTCAGTACTTTATTAGCGCCATATTTTTCCAGTGATTTTAGTTCGTCATCAGCCACATGGCCAATGGACAGGGCCGTTACACTACTTCCCATCTCCTTTGCAATAGCGGCAGCAAAAGAGACAATCTCATAACTGAGTTTTTTAAATTTACCGGCCCAATTTTCTGTATATACTAATACTGACATTTTTCTAGTTTTTAAAAGTTAAAATTTGAATTACAACACCTTGGCTTCTTCATGTAAAAGTCTGATCAGCTCTTTTGCGTTGTCTTCCTCCACCATTTTACAGGCAGCTTTCGGAGCCGGTAGTTCGTAGGACAAAAACTCAGTTCTGGCTTCAGCATCTATTGGAGGTACAACGTTAAGCGGCTTTTTACGCGCCATCATAATTCCACGCATTGCCGGAATTCGCGGGTCAATAGCAATCCCTTTTTGAACAATGGCCACCAACGGAACAGGCACGGTCAACACTTGCGAACCGCCATCAATATCGCGATGTATTTTTAATTCTCCATTCTCCATATCGATACCGGAAACAGCTGACACTGAGTTAATACCCATCATTTCTGCCAACATACCGCCAACGCCAACACCATTGTAGTCGGAAGCTTCTATACCTGCAAGAATAAGGTCATAATCTTTGGCTACTTCAGCCAGTTGCGTAGCAACAAAATAAGCATCGAGAGGGAGAGCATCAATGCGAATGGCATCATCAGCACCTACGGCAAGTGCTTTACGCAAAGTTGGTTCGGTAATTTTAGCACCCACATTAACAACCGTAATCTTTTCCACTCCTCCGGCCTCTTTCAGTTCCATTGCACGGGTCAGCGCCAGTTCGTCCCATGGATTGATAATCCACTGAACACCAGCGGAGTCAAAGGCTTTATTGTCCCCGGTAAACCTGATTTTTGTTGTTGTATCAGGTACATTACTAATCAATACCAGAATTTTCATGATATAAATTTTTAAGTTATCCGTTTATTTTGTACAAATATCGGTATAATATTTCAAAATATTACGCATGCATACTAATTTTTAAGAAAAAATAAGAATTTTTAATGATTATAGATTGGAAAAGAGGACGAAGTGACGAAGTGATGAAGTGACGGAGTGACGAAGTGACGGAGTGACGGAGTGACGGAGTGATGAAGTGACGGAGTGACGGAGTGACGGAGTGATGAAGTGACGGAGTGATGAAGTGACGGAGTGAAGTTGTGAAGTTGTAAAATGGGGACAAAATGCCTGGCCATTGTTCGACAATTGATTGACAACCGTTTGGCGATTGAATAACTGCGAAACAGCGTTCTGACACTTTTATATCCCGTATATCACAGTCAGCAAAACCTGCCCCACCGCCTTCAATGTTTGCTTGTCGATTTTATCCATGGTGTCGCCGGTGGTGTGCCAGTATTTCCAGAAAGTACCGTTAGGGCTGTTGGGGTCAAGCTGAATGATGTCCACGGAAGGAATGCCTGCAATTTTATTCACGTAGAGATGATCATCGTCGATGGGATAACCGTCACGGTTGGGGAAATAATTGTCGTATCCCAGTCCTCTTGCGGTTCTCCAGATTAAGTTAACGAAGTACCGCGCATACTGGCGAGAGTAATACTCTTTCAGAAAAGTAGCATCTTTTGCACCCACCATGTCAAGTAGTACACCGAAAGTAGCTGAATATCCGGAAGCTTTGGCCTGTTTTGCCCAATGCTGTGCGCCTAGTGCCCAGGAATTTTCTTTTCCCTGTAAGTGCAAATACGCCGGTGGTCCCCAGTCTTCCAAATCGAAAAGGACTATGTCTATGCCCACGTTGGGATGGTGCAGGTGAAACTCACGCGCCATCTCCAGCAAAACGCCCACGCCGCTGGCACCATCGTTGGCAGCCATGATGGGGGTGTTCCATTTTGCTTTGTCAGGGTCGTGGTCAGCAAAAGGACGCGAATCCCAATGTGCCATCAAAAGAACGCGGTTTTGGTAATCAGGGAAAAAAGAGCCGATAATGTTTTCACCGCTCCGCAGCACCCCGTCATAAGTACGGGCTTTAAATCTCTGGACATAAACCGTGTCGGCAAAAGATTTCAGCTTTTGGATAATCCATTTTGCGCAAGCAGCATGAGCCGGGGTACCGGGAACCCGGGAGCCAAAGGCCACCTGAGCAGCAGTATATGCGTAAGCTGAATCAGCATTGAAATCAGGAATATTGACGGTTTTTTCAACAGATTTGTCTTTATTGGTCTTTGCCGACCGGCTGTACTGGCCACACGAAGCCATTGTAAAAGCAGCTATCGCACTGAAAATAAGCAGTAATTTATATTTCATTTCATTTCATTCCTTTTTTGCAAAAGTATAAATTAACAATTCAAAAGACAAGTATGAAAGAAGCCCCTTTTCCCGGTGCTGAGCGTACCGAAAGACTTCCTTTGTGCATTTGCATAATCTGTCGCGAGAGGCTAAGCCCGATACCGGAACCGGTTTTTTTAGAGGTAAAAAAAGGCATGAAAATTTTACCCACGGCATCCTGACTAATGCCAATACCTGTGTCGGTAACTTCGATTAGTGTACGGTTGTTCAGGTTCACCGAAGCAGACAGACTGATTTGCCTGATTTCTGTTTTTTCAACAGCGTCAATGGCGTTGAGTAGCAGATTGATAAGTACCTGATCTACCAAATCGGGATCGGCGAGAAGTTTCAGGTCACCGGGGAATATTTTAGTATCTACCTGAATATTCAACTTCTCAAATTTAGGCTCCATGAGTTCCAGTGTACGCCGGAAGAGATCAGCAACAGGAAAATAACGGAAATGTGGTTTGGGAATCCGGGTAAGATTACGGTATAACTCCACAAAATTCAGCAAACCTCTGCTGCGCCTCTCGATGGTGGAGATAGCACTGGTGATATTTTCCATGTCTTCAGCATCTTCTTCCGAGAGTTGTTTTTTATTTTTTTGAAACTCTTTTAAGATATCCTGTACTGTAGAGGCCAGTGAAGAAATAGGGGTTATGGAATTCATAATTTCGTGGGTAAGCACACGGATAAGCATTTGCCACGACTCCACCTCTTTTTGTTCCAGCTCGGGATGGATATCCTGCAAAGAAACCAACAGGTATTTCTCACCATGCATCAGAAACTCGGTGGAATGAATGGAGAGCTGCAAAAGTTCGTTGCCCACAAAGATTTTCACCAGCTTTTTCTCGCCCGCTTTGGTTTCGAGCAGCGTCGTACTCAGCTCATCCGATATACCGGCCAACTGTTTGATATTGCGCAAATGTTTCACCTGCAAAAGGCTCTTCACCGCGTTGTTATAGACATCAACTTTCCCGTTACGGGTGTAAACCAGCACGCCAATGCTCACATGTTGGATAACGGTAAGCAGGTAATTGAAATTTTCCTCTTTTTCGGTTTTGGTTTTTTTAAAAGCATCAATTACTTCATTAAATTCACGGTTCAGCTCATCGAAACTTTTTCCAAGGCCATCGTCCACAAAAGAGCCCATAAAATCAGAATTCCGGATAGAGGAGAAAAAGAGGGCCAGCTTCCGGTTGGTTTGTTCAATATACCGAATGAGAAAGATGACCTGTGCCACAAACAGCACACCGAGGATAATGGTGCTAATGCGATAAGCCACATCCTGATAAAAAGAAAAAATCAGCAGCAGCGTAATGATAATCAATAAAATACGCAGGACAACCTGAAGTCTGAATTTTTTATAAACCATATTTTTCAATTCTTCGGTAAAGGGATGCTCGTGTGAGGCCCAGCTCTTTGGCTGCACGGCTTATGTTTCCGCCGTGCTTGTCCACCACTTTGCGGATAAGCACTTTTTCCGTCTCCTGGAGGTTCATGTTAACCGGAAAAATACCTTCCTGATTTTCGGGAACTTCATTCATAAAAAAGTCCTGTGGCTCCAGCAAATTTCCTTCGCTGAGGATAACGGCTCTTTCAACAGCATGTTGTAACTCACGAATATTCCCAGGCCAGCTGTGCATCTGAAGCCTTTTAAGTGTTCCCGGAGTAATTCGTTTTTGCAGTATTTTATATTTTTTGCAATAGATTTCCAGAAAATGATTTAGCAACGGCTCAATGTCTTCGGTACGGTCGCGAAGCGTAGGGATGATAATCTCCACTGTATTGATGCGATAGAGCAGATCCTGGCGAAATTTGTTTTCTTTCACCATTTCGTAGAGCGGCATATTTGTAGCGCATATCAGACGCACATCCACTGGAATTTCTTTGTGCGAGCCAAGGCGTACCACCTTGCGACTCTGCAACACACTCAGCAGTTTCGATTGCAGACTCGGCAGCAGGTTTCCGATTTCGTCCAGAAAGAGGGTTCCGTGGTTGGCAGCTTCAAAACGTCCGGCACGATCTTCGCGGGCATCGGTAAAAGCACCCTTTTTATAGCCGAAAAGTTCACTCTCGAAAAGGCTTTCTGTAATAGCGCCAAGATCCACGTTGATAAACATCTTATCCTTACGATTTGAAGCACGGTGTATAGCTCGGGCGATAACCTCTTTTCCCGTTCCGTTTTCACCAAGAATCAAGACGTTAGCATCTGTTTTTGCCACCTTCTCCACTGTTTTCAAAACCTTTTCCATGGCACCGGACTGGCCAATGATATTGCTGAAAACATGATCCTGATCGGCCGCCAGAAGTTTGTTGGTTGACCGTAAGTTTTCCAGCTCTACTTTCGATATTCTTATTTTCAGCGAAGCCTCAATGGTGGCAAGCAGTTTATTGTTTTCCCAGGGTTTCAGAATAAAGTTGGTGGCACCCTCTTTTATCCCCTGCACCGCCAGCTCTATGTCGCCGTATCCGGTAATGAAAATGACGATGGCCGAAGGGTCTATCTCCAGAATTTTGTTCAGCCAGAAAAACCCTTCCTGTCCGGTGTTGGCATCGCGCGAAAAATTCATATCCAGCAAAATGACATCATAGGTTTCATTGCGCAACAGGTCGGGAATATTTTCCGGATTTTTTTCGGTGTGTATAAACTTAAAATACTGACGTAGAAACATTTTCGCAGCAAGCAAAATGTCAGTGTCATCATCTACAACTAAAATGCGGGCTTCAATTTTTGTCATACTTCAAGGGCTTTAAATTCCGGGGTAAAATTAATGATAAATGTTCATGCCGATACATAAATATGAACGTTTCCGAACACTATTTGTTACACTTTTTCTTAAAAATAATTTTAGCCAACTGACTTTCAATAATTTACATTGACTGGCATGATATTAGTTAAAAGACTTAACCTGTTTTTGTCTATTTCACAGAGCAGGATTTATTATAAAGGGAAAGGCTTATATTTGTTCGAAGATAGTAAAATCAGAAATGCTAGAAACAAAACAATTAAAAAAGGTATTCAAATCGGCAGATATTGAAACAGTTGCGCTTGCCGGTATTGACCTGAAAGTGGAAGAGGCTGATTTTGTGTCGGTAATGGGGCCATCAGGATGTGGAAAAACTACTTTACTGAACCTGTTGGGTATGATTGACGTGGCCAGCTCCGGAAGCTACCGGTTTATGGGAGAGGAAGTTTATGGCCTTACCGAGAAGCAGATAACCCGTCTGCGAAAGCAGAATATCGGTTTTGTTTTTCAGAACTTCAACCTGATAGAGGAGCTGAGCATTTGGGAGAATATTGAACTTCCGCTCATTTATCATGGAGTTAAGAAAAATGAACGCAAAAGACGGGTTATGGAGGTCATCGACAGGCTTGAAATCACCCACCGGAAAGATTTGCTGCCCGTTCAACTTTCGGGCGGACAACAGCAGCGTGTGGCGGTAGCTCGTGCCATTGTAACACGTCCACACCTTTTGCTTGCCGACGAGCCTACCGGCAACCTCGATTCTTTGCACGGCGAAGAGGTGATGAACATCCTCGATGAGCTAAACAAAGAAGGCATGACCATCGTCATGGTGACACATTCCCATCACGATGCCAGCTACAGCCGGCGTATCGTTCATCTGTTTGACGGTCAGATTATCAATGAAAATTTAAACCGGGTTTAAACTTATGTGGGGCAGCTTTTTTCGTATGGGGTTTCGTGTTTTGTGGAGGCAGAAAAACTATTTCCTGCTGAATCTGGCAGGCCTTACTATTGGTATCGTGGCCTTTGTCTTTATCTACCTTTACGTGGAAAATGCTCTCTATTATGACCGGAGCTGGAAAAATTATCACCACATTTACAGGGTAAACGAAACCTACTCAACCGGTGGCAAAGCGGAAAAAATGGCGCTTACTCCCTATCTGATTGCCGGCAAGCTGAAAGACAATTTTCCCGAAATCCTGAAATCGACACGTCTGTTTTTTACCGACCCTTCTGACAAAAACAATGTTTCTTCGGTAAATTACCGGGGGGAAATGTACGATATTCCCAACATGACCATCGGCGATGCACGGGTGTTTAAAATCTTTAATTACCGCTTTACGGAAGGAAATGCTGATAGCTGTTTGCTGAAACCTAATAGCCTCGTACTTTCCTCTGCTATGAAGCAGAAGATTTTCGGCAATAAACCGGCACTCGGAAAAAAACTAAAAACCAGTATCCGTACCTATACAGTTACCGGTATTTTCGATAATAAAAACAGACCGTCACATTTGGAATTTGATGCTATTATCTCCGTCAGCTCTCTGGATAAAAAGGAACAGAAACAACTGAATACCAATTGGTTTTGGATGAATTGCTATACTTATGTGGAATTTGCCGATACGGTTAATGTCAGGGATTTTACGCAAAGAGTAAATTATTTTGCAGACACGGCTATCGGGAATTATATCCGGAAACAAAAGATCAAAATCAGCGGATACATGCATCTCGCTTTTCAGCCCATTCAGGAAATTCATTTTTCACAGGGATTGCTTTATGACAGCCATTCCAACATCAACATCACATACCTCTACATTTTTGTAACTGTGGCGCTGTTTATCTTACTTATGGCTTCCATCAATTATATCAATTTTGCCACGGCGCGTTCGCTGAAACGGGCACGTGAAATCGGTGTCCGCAAGGTTATGGGCGTTTTCCGTAAGCAGTTGATGCTGCAATATATCAGCGAATCGCTGATGATTACTTTCATAGCCTTTATCCTTTCGCTGAGTATTGTGGAGCTGCTGATGCCGGCTTTTAACAGTTTGGTGAATCGGCAGATCACGTTGGTTGACAGTCTTTTCTCCGGTTCCGGGCTTGTCTTTGGCGTGCTGCTGATTATGTTTATGCTGCTTTTGGCCTTGTTCAGCGGCAGTTTTCCGGCTTTTGTTCTCTCTTCACTAAAGCCTGTGGAGATGCTCGGCGGACGCGGACTTATCTTCCGGGGTAACAAAAAGCATTCGTTTACAGCCGCCGGCTTGCGTAAGTTTCTCGTTGTTATTCAGTATCTGGTGGCTATTGGGGTGATTATTTCCACGTTGATTATCGCCGCACAAATTCACTATGTAAAAAACCGGTCACTGGGCTTTGACAAAAAGAATGTGGTGATAATAAATACGCCGGCCGACACCTCTTTTCGCGGGAAAGTGAATGCCTTCGTAACGGCATTAAAAACAGACTCAGCCATTGAACAGGTGGCCACAGCTTCCAGCCTGCCGGGTTACCTTACGGAAAAAATACTGGTCAGGCCAAGCGATTCGGCAGCAGGACATCTGCAAACACTCAACGGTTTTTTTGTGGGATACCACTATTTTGATTTACTTAAAATTCCACTCATCAAAGGAGAATATTTTTCTTCCGTAAAGAAAAATGACACCCTGGAACATTTTATTGTGAACGAGGCAGCCGTGGAATTTCTCGGGCTGAAACATCCGCTGGGAAGTTATCTATATACGCCTTATCCCAAAAGAGGCGATATTATTGGGGTAGTGAAAAATTTCAATTTCTCCTCGCTGCATCAGCAGATTGAGCCGTTGATTTTTATGCTGATGCCCCGGTTTGTTCAGTATGTGGTGGTGCGGATAAATCCGGCAGAAAAAAAGGAAGCACTGGCACATATACAGACCGTGTGGAACAAGTTCAACAAGGGATACACCATGTATTACACTTTTCTTGACCAAAAACTCGACACTCTTTACAGCAGCGACCAGAAAATGCTTTCGTTGTTTTTTTACTTTTCGCTGTTTGTCATTCTCATTTCGGCATTGGGGCTTTTTGGCCTCTCTTCGTTTCTCATCGAACAGCGCTCCAAAGAAATTAGCATCCGCAAAGTCCTCGGCGGTTCTGAAAAGCGAATAGTTTTTATGCTGGTAAAAGAGTACGTAATGTTGGTTCTCCTCGCCGGAGTGCTTATCTCACCGGTAGTTTATTTCTTCATCGGGAAATGGCTAAACAGCTTTGCTTATCACATTAATTTAAGCATTTGGTATTTTGTTACCGGTATTGTTTTGGTGCTGCTCATAGCCTTTGTTACCGTGCTGTTGCAAGCTCTTTTTATGGTACGTAAGCGGCCGGTGGAGGCGTTGAAATATGAGTGAGAGCCGGTTTCCATTCCCCTTCACTTTTGAATGGTTGTATCAGACCACTATTTCAAAAACAGGCGTTCGGTGTTCGATATTCGAGATTCAAAAAAGAATAACGAATGTCGATTAACGAATAATGAATGCCGAAGTCAAAGAAAAAAAACACTTCCCACACACCACTCCTGCCTGAGCACAAGGCCGGACGGAAAGAGTGGCACTGGTTGTGAGGAGTCCCAACAACATCCAGGATTACGAATTATTAATACGAGCATTACGCAGAACGGACATTATGGATAAATACTAAAAAAGTTCAAGATTATGTTTCAGTCCCTTAAATAGGGTTTGATTAGTGAAATAAACGGTGGTTTTTAGATAGACTTTCGTTAGGTTTTATTCTGAAAAGCAAAATACATTGAGGAAAAAAATATATTTTTGTAGCATGATGGCTCTACGCATGGCAGAACAGTTATGTGCAGACCGAAGAAGGCCAACTACCGAGGTTCCCAAGATGGTAATTACAGAAGTAATGTTACAAGAAATAAGAAAACATCAACTATAACATTGAAATGATTAATCAGGCTTACAAGTGGTTAAACAGAAAATACCCTCAAAATTACATTATCCGGAAGCCTTATATCGGAGCAGTGATAATAGCAATATTCTGTCTTGTTTTCGTATCAATATATAAGCCTTTAAACACTCATGAAGCAGTAAATTTGAGTTACGAGGCTACCATGGCAATTTATTGTTTTGGGGCTGCTATTTCTGTAATGATACTAATCAGGGTTTTAAAAATGACGAAGTTCTTCTCAATAAAGGAAGATTGGACGCTGTTAAAAGAGCTTGTGGCTGTTGCGATTATTTTATTAGGAATGGGCCTTACCATATATTTTATTGCCTTTTTCATGGAGGTGCCAACTCAAAGGTGGAATGTATCAACCTTTTTAAATTCAGTCAAATATGCCTACCTGATTGGCATCATTCCTTTTACATTTTTTACAATATTGAACTACCGGTATTTATTGCCATGGGACGTTGAAATCAGTGAAGCGGCTGCAAATAAGGCTTCCGGTATTGAGCCATCGGAAAAATTAATCCAAATAAGCTCGAAACTCAAAAAAGAGGAACTCAGCTTTTATCCAAGTCAATTTATATATGCTTCTTCTGATAGTAATTACGTTGATTTTTACTTGCATCAAGACAATAAAATCAAAAAAGAAACCATTCGTAATTCGATGAGCAGCATTGAACAACAACTCTCTAAAATTCCATACATCGTTAGAACGCACAGGGCCTACATTGTTAATATGAAAAAAATTCTCAAGAAACAGGGAAACACGTTGGGGTATCGCTTAGAAGTTACAGATATTGATTCTGAAATTCCGGTTTCGCGACAAAATACCCGGATTTTTGACAACCTTTTCAGGCAATATAACTAATCACGTTGTTGCTGTTCATCACAAAAAGTTACCATTCACACCATTTTTATTCCGTACATTTTACTTCTGTTTGCATCCGACAACAAGCCCTTGCTATGTGTCCCAAAAAGTTGCAAGATAGTTTCATTTCATCTCAATTTGCATTTTAAAATTTTGCAAAATTTATTAAAATTGGTATCATGAAATTATCTAAGCGATTAACATTAAGTAAAAAATGTGTGTTATTGGCGGCTTCAATTGTAATAGGAATTTTTACCACATTACATGCCCAGCAAAAACAATTTATTAAAGGGACAATAACGGGTCAGAAAAGCAGTCAGGCTATTCCTTTTGCAAACGTAGCCTTGTATGATACAACAGACTCAACCATGATTAGCGGAACAATAAGCAATTTTGATGGAAAATTTGACATCAGCCCCGTTGCCGTTGGGAGTTACAGTCTTCGAATAAGTGTTATTGGATACGAGCCGATGACAAAACTAATTGAAGTATCAGATACAAGTGACAACAACACGGGTATTATTTGTTTACAAAAGAAAGCTGTAAACCTTGAAGAAGTAACGATTGTAGGTGAACGAATAAAGGCAAAATCAGAAACGGATAAAACCACCTTCTTTATAAACAAAAAAATACTAGATGCTTCAAATACAGGGGTTGATATTTTAACGTATATCCCCGGCGTACAGGTAGATATAATGCAGAACATTTCATTGGAAGGCAGTAAGGATATAATTATTCTTGTGGATGGAAAAGAGCGCGACAGAAATTTTTTGAGCCAGCTGAATGCCCGACAAATTGATAAGGTGGAAGTAATAAGTTCCCCGGGTTCAAAATATGATGCAAGTGTTACAGGAGTAATCAATGTTATCCTGAAAAAAGACAGGGATTCGGGAATAAACGGATATGTTTATGTCGAAATACCTTCTTCAAAATCGGAAATATATGCTTTCCCCACATATAGCCTAAACTTTAGCTTCAAAAAATTTAATATCTACACTTCGTATAATGGCGAATTCAGTTATTTTGACATAGATGAAAGTAGCTACCGGAAATCATGGAACAGTTCAGGAACAACAGAAATTATTTCTAATCAGTATGTAAGGCAAAAAAACTGGTCTCATAGATTTCATTTTGGCGTCGACTATTTTTTGAACAAAAAGAACCAATTCAATTTTTATGCTTTTTTTAATCCATATTCACGCGAACACGATGGAAATATTGAGATGAAAGTGGTTAACCCCAATGGAGGCGAGGAGTATTGGCTATCTCAAAAAGAAGATACCGATATTAATTATAGTGCTTTTTACTCGTTGTATTACAGGCATGTTTTCAATAAGCCGGGCAGAGAAATTACTTTTGATTTAAGCTACTACGACTTCAAGGCAGAAAATACCACAAGCTACACTGGTGAAAATACCGGTTCTAATTTGACCAAGCATACAAACACGGTAAAACCTAAACAAAATTCAATAAGTATTAAGATTGATTATACCTCGCCGGTTACTGATAAACTTAAATTTAAAACGGGAGTAAAAATGAAGTTACAGGATTTACAAGACAGTCATTCAACCGAATTTAAATACAATGAGAACATATTTGCCGCCTATGGAATGTTCAATTATAGTGTTGCCAAATTTGAGATAAGTTTAGGTTTACGTGCCGAGCGTTCAATGTCAGGCTTAACATACCACTTTAATAAAAATATTTTTGCCCTGCTTCCATATGCTGTAATCAGCTACAAACCAAACACAAAGCAAAACATTAAACTGACGTACAGAAATTCAGTATACCGTCCGAATTTATATCAATTAAATCCATATACTTCTATTGAAGACCCGTTCACCGTAAAAAAGGGAAACCCGAATCTGGAACCTGAATTTCGTCATGATTTAATGATCGATTATTCAATAAGATTAGGAAACAATTATATATCATCACGTCTGTTTTACAGTAGTACAACTAACGCTATTAACAACCTAACGTTTATAAACGATACCAATGTCTTTGAAACCGGTGTTTGTAATCTCGGAGAAATTCTTCGGTACGGGATTCAATTATCTGGTTCATTGAAACCTTATAAATCCATCGCTTTAAATCCATATATAAAAGTATTCGATATCTACACGATGGGTAATGACCTTGCAGGGCAATACAATATAGAGAACAGGCATAAAATAGCCATCGAATCAGGATTGTCTGCCATTATTACATTTAAACACAACGTTACCGCATCGCTACTATTTCAGTATAACAGCCACGTAATCGATATTCAGGGTATGTCGTTTAGCGGTGCTCTTTATTTTATTTCACTCGAAAAAACTATTAATCAGAAATTTAAAGTTGGTATTGTAAGTGCTCTTCCTTTTTCAAAATCATTTACTTATCAAGGCAATGAAATTGAAGCGGAAGATTTCTACAGCCATTCCGAAGGAAAAATAAAAATGTCGGCTTTCCCGATTTGGTTCAAATTCAAATATCAATTTAGTTCGGGCAAAAAAAGAAACAAAATAAATCGCACCAAAGAAAAAATTGGGGATATGCCGAAGAAGGGATTCTAAAATTAGCAAATCAATGAAAACAGCCGGTATACTACGCGTGTTAATAAAAAATTTGGCAGTCAGAGGCTTGTGTAGTACGGACATATATTATATGTTTGCACGTAAATTGATACAAGTGAGATTTGAAATGCAAGACTGTTCATGCCGCTATCCTTTATGAGCAGGTGTAAAAAACGTACAGCAACTATGGAACAGATTATTGAAAAGATGTTAAAAATGAATGCAAAAATTATTTTAAAATCCGGATTAACAGCAGTGATAATGACCTTGTTATTTCGGTTCTACTGCGAATTTAGTGGAAGATTGATGTATTATGTAATTATTATTGCAGGTGGTCAGAGGTCAGAAGCCGGAAGTCGGAAGAAAATTGCTTC